>Ga0181593_10000002_pt1 | contig 365069 bp, 306 predicted proteins | sample 071ome_19_FD_133756 | JGI IMG/M metagenome (GOLD analysis project Ga0181593, IMG submission 133756) | Coastal salt marsh microbial communities from the Groves Creek Marsh, Skidaway Island, Georgia - 071413AT metaG (megahit assembly) | ecosystem: Environmental > Aquatic > Marine > Intertidal... | reverse complement strand
TAAGAGGCTGTTTTAAATGGACGTAATAGCTATTGCCATACGGTCCTTATGGAGGTGACGGGCGGATTCGAACCGCCGTACAGGGTTTTGCAGACCCTTGCCTAGCCACTCGGCCACGTCACCGATTTCCTACGTACGCCCGTTGATTGCTGTGTTACAGATTCGTTTTCCGGGCGTCACCATGGAAAATGGCACGCCCGGCAGGACTCGAACCTGCAACCTGCGCATTAGAAGTGCGCTGCTCTATCCGGTTGAGCTACGGGCGCAGGATGTAAAGAACGGGCGGGAATATACGTCCCGAATCCGGATTCGGTCGATGAGCGAATCGCTCATTCCGTAAACAAAGAATGTCGGTCCGCCCCAGCGGACGAACCGACATTTGTGTCGGGGTGGCAGGATTCGAACCTGCGACCCTCTGCTCCCAAAGCAGATGCGCTAACCGGGCTGCGCTACACCCCGAATTGTCGGACGGCCGGTGGCGTCCTACTGGTTTTTTGCTGCGGCCAGTTCGGCCTGCAGATCGTCAACGTGCACCATCTTGTGCTTGTAGCTGTAGTGGCCGTTAGGCTTCTTCTCAGCTACGACGATCTTGGCGAGCTTTTTGGCCTCACGCTTCTGCGCGAGCACCTTATCGCCAAATGACTGTTTCTTTGCCATTGTTCAGTTCGATCAACGGGTGACGCCGGAATCGATCTCAAACGGACCGACGACGACGGGGGAAACGGCTTACTTGGTTTCCCGGTGGATAGTGTGCTTACGAAGGACCGGGTTGTACTTCTTGAGCTCGAGGCGGTCCGGCGAGTTACGACGGTTCTTCATCGTAGCGTAGCGGGATGTGCCGGGAGCTTCCGTACAATCCAGGATAACCTTGTGGCGAACGTCTTTTGATTTTGCCATGGTATTCTACCCTGTCGTCAGACAGACACTCCTTTAGCGCGTGCTTCGCGAAGCACGGCGGAGATGCCTTTCTTGTTGATGGTTTTCAGGGTTTTCGCAGAGACCTTCAGCGTAACCCAGCGATTTTCTTCTGGAATGAAGAAGCGCTTCTTCTGTACGTTCACTTCAAAGCGACGCTTCGCCTTGTTGTGCGCGTGGGAAACGTGGTTTCCTGCGACCGGGCCTTTGCCCGTAATGTCATCTCTTCTCGCCATGAGTCCGGGGGTCTGGCGTGTGATTGATTTCAGGGCGGTGGTGGGGCCCTTTTCTTTGAGCGCCTGAGTCATACTTCGCGTCTCGCGAGAGCATAACCGGCACAGAACGTCAAATATACAGCTTTCAAATAACGGTTCGCAAGAACACTACATCCCCCAAACCCCGGTTTTATTGCCGATTTTCGGTGAAGGATGAACTGAAATCGTCTCCAGAGTCCCCAGATCCCCCCGGCGCCCGATCATCCAGCCAGATTCAACCGTCAGAGCGAAGGGCAACGGCGGGCTCGATGGCCGCAGCCCGATGAGCCGGATACCAAGCAGCCAGAATGCACAATCCGACGGCAGAAAACGTGACGATGGACAGATCCAGGAAGCGAATACTCACCGGGTAGGCATCAATCAAAAAGTTTTCGGATCCTGGCAGGGACACAATCCCGAATTGGAGCTGCAGCCAGGAAAGTAGTAGGCCCAGCGCCAGCCCAACCCCTGCGCCTACACCGCCTATCAGCGCTCCTTCGGTCAGAAAAATGCGGCGGATGTCGCGAGCCGCTACGCCCATGGCGCGGAGCGCACCCACATCGCGTCGTTTTTCAATGACAATCATGGTCAGCGAACCAATGATGTTGAACGCTGCCACGATCACAATAAGGAAGAGCACGAGTGAAGCCCCGAGTTTCTCAAGCTGCATGACGTCATAGAGGGACTTCTGCAGATCGTACCACGTCAGGACTTCGTAGCGTTCCGTGTCGATTCGCTCAACCAGCCAGTCCCGGTAGGCCTCGGTCTCATCGAGTTCGGTGAGTCGAACATCAACGCCCGAGATCGAGCGCCCCATACGAAACAGGGATTGCGCTTCGCTTAGGCCAACGAATACGTGGCTCTCATCAAAGACGGTCTCCAGTTGAAACAAGCCGCGCACTTCAAACTGCCGAATGGGCGAACTGCTCAGGACGCGGGTATACATGCGTTCAATGGCGGGTGCCGACAACAGCGCCACCCGGGATGCAGGCGCGGATCCTCCGCCTGGAGAAATCAATAACCGCTCACCCAGGCGTTTGCCCATGACCAGACCTGGGCGTCCATCGACCCGGTCCACACTAAATTGTCCGAACGTGGTCCCGGCCACAACAACGTCGTCCTCGGTCAGTGCGCTGGCATCAATCCCTCGCACGACGACCACCTTGTTCACGTCCGAACGGCTGTCATGCAGCAGCATCGCCTTCCCTTCGACATATGGGGAGGCAGATTGTACACCGGGCCATGCGGCTACGACCGCCATCAAGCTGTCGTCAAGCTCAAACCCCCGCTCTTCGACCGACACAATCCGAACATGCGGATCATAGGAAACCAGCATGTCCCTCACGAAATCGAAGAACCCGTTCAAGACGGAGAGGACCACTATCAGCGCAGCGACACCCAATGCCACACCCGCTGCCGATATCGCGGTGATCCGCGAAATCAAGGACACCGACCGAGGGCTGGTCAGGTATCGTTTGGCTATGAGCGTGCGATAGTCCACCTTATCGATTGCGAAATCCGGCGTCTGTGAGGCATGAGGGGCGGGGCCCAACGTGAACAAACCAGGATCGATTCGGTTTTGCGCTTCACCTCACCCGTCTATTCCACCCTCGCTTCCGTTCGATCCGCTAGGTGACCCGATTCCTGATCATAGGCTGCCTGATGCTGTTGTCCGCGCGGGTCACTGACGCGCAGGAGGCAGATTCTAGTAGTACACAGACCGGGCGAGGCGGGCAGGTCATCCTGACCAACAGCGGATTCGGGTTGGGAGGGTTTCTCAGCCGAGCGCTTACGCCTGAATGGTCAGTGCGCCTGGACGCAGGAATCGGTGCGGTCAAAGACGAGCGGGAGGTCGCCTTCTTCGATCGGTTTGGAAGACGGGACGTTCCGAACAAAGCCAACTATCTGGTCGAGCTTCCCCTGCTCATGGGGCTCGAACGGCAGGTATTCGCCTCTCGCATCGAGGCCAACTTTCGGCCGTTCTTGGCCCTGTCGGTCGGGCCCACGTTGGGATGGATCTATCCCTATTTCGATGATGAGAATGACAATGGGCGTCTGGACGACAATGAGCCCACCCATGATGTCCTGAGTGGGCTCTCCGGTGGTTCGCTGCGTACGGCGATTACGATATCAGGCTCGTTCGGCGCCCGTTTCGGGTCCATTCATCAACCCGGGTATGGCCTTCGATTCGGCTATCGGATCACCCGCTATAACCGGGATATTGCGCTCCTCGAGCCGCAAATCAAGACGCCTGAGCGCACTTTTGTTACCCCTGTGGTAACCGTCTACTTCGGCACCTTGCACAATTGACACGTAGCCCAAAGCCGCGGTCAGACGTTGAAACGGAAGAGGATGACATCACCATCTACAACGGTGTACTCCTTGCCCTCGGAGCGCATGACACCAGCATCCCGCGCACCTGATTCGCCCCGATGGGCTACGTAGTCGGAGTACTTGATGGTCTCGGCACGAATGAATCCGCGCTCAAAATCCGTGTGGATCTGTCCGGCGGCCTGTGGTGCTTTCATTCCGCTGGTCAGTGTCCATGCCCGCGTCTCTTTCGGGCCCGCCGTGAAAAAGGTGATCAACCCAAGCAATTCGTAGGCGGCGCGGATCAGGCGATCCAGCCCCGACGAAGACAAGCCCATTTCTTCGAGGAACAGGTCCTTTTCATCTCCATCAAGCTCCGCAATTTGCGCCTCGAGATCTGCCGAAACAATGACAACGCCCGCCCCTTCTTCATCGGCACGTCCTCGAACCGTTTCGACATGGGTGTTACCATCGGGAAGATCATCCTCTCCCACGTTGGCCGCGTAAAGAACCGGCTTGGAGGTCAACAGGAAAAGTGACGTGAGCCATTCAGATTGTGCGTCATTTGCCGTGATGGATCGCACTGGCGTGCCATCAGAGAGTTCGCCCAGGAGGCGCTCGTAGAATGCCAGTTCCTCCTGGATCTTCTTGTCTCCACCTTTGGCTGCCTTGCGCGTGCGATCAATGCGTTTCTCCACCGCTTCGAGATCCTTGAGCAACAGTTCTGTTTCGATGACTTCAATGTCTCGAAGCGGATCCACAGAGCCCGCGACATGAACAACGTTTTCGTTCTCAAAACAACGAACGACATGGATGATGGCATCCACTTCCCGGATATATCCCAGAAACTGGTTGCCCAAACCTTCTCCTTTGGATGCCCCCTCGACCAGCCCTGCAATATCAACGAACTCGATGGTGGTGGGGACTTTTTTAACCGAGCTATTGAGCTCGGCCAGCATGTCCAGCCGCTCATCAGGCACGGAAACCATGCCCACGTTTGGTTCAATGGTGCAGAAAGGGTAGTTCGCCGATTCGGCGCCAGCCTGGCTGAGTGCGTTGAATAGCGTGGATTTGCCCACATTGGGCAAACCAACGATGCCACATCGAAGGGCCATGTTCGTTTCCTATTTTTCCGACAGGTTTTCCGCATTATCGTTGAGACAATCCTCGACAAGCGGATGCGGGTAAAAAGCCGCTCGGTTAACCCAAGGAATCCGATTTGTTTCTCCAGCATCATAAAGAACCGGATAATCTGCTGCCAGAACACCCAGTGATGGTTTCTCGTGGGAAGCTTGGTGCGCTCTTCGCGCTCAGTTGGCTGCTGATCAGCTGGCTGCCATCTATTTCACATGGCCAAGACGTAGCACAATCCGAACCCTGGGGGCGACAGCTTCAATTTGCTGCGTCAACGCTTGGTGGAAATGGCGCCCAGATCGGATTGGTCAGCGCGCGCTCCGTGTACACCACGGAGGTGGTGGTATTATCCGACCTGGATCCCTTGTGGCGCACTACAGATCGACGTGCCCGTGTCGTTGTCATGCCCGGTATTTCCCTTCGAATGTTGGGCTTCGAACGGCTGATCGGTGGAGCCGCGTACCGTGGATTTGATATTGATATCGGGCTTAGGGCGGGACCTGGGCTTACGTTCGATACAGAGGAAACCAGTGCAGAACGGGATCGCAGATTCGAACTGGTACTGGAGCCTTTTCTCCGCTTTACGTCCGCACAGTCGGGTCGCCTTTCGTGGCTGCTGGAGTTGGGTTCAACCCGCCCCGCCTTCCGTGTCGGGATCTGGGTTACATATTGAGGCACAGGACGCTCAACCCATGAAGGGAACCGAGATGAAATGACGCTCCGGTAGGCGCACTGCCGTCAAATGGCCAAGGTGCGGGTGGGTAAAGAAACAGCAACCCGTATCGATGTTGATCAGGTGGGGCCGGTTGACCGGTTCAGACACAGCCGTGGGTGCCACCTTCTCTAGGAGGGCATCCAGTGAAAGTGGGCAGCCGTGGATATCTCCGATGGCGATGATGCCCATGCCAGGGCTCTTTTATTGGATTCCTGGGGCGCTATGCAATGTGACGAACGGATCATCTTCACGATGCTGAGGCGTCTTCTTCCTTTGATTTTGCCAGCAGGGATTCCATACCAACCAGACCACGGCCACTTTTTTTCAGGCGGCCTTCCCTGTGCAGGTCCAGGAGCACAGCATCCAGGATACCATTGATGAACTTTCCACTCTTGGCCGTACTGAATCGCTTTGCGATTTCGATCGCTTCATTGATGGACACCTTGGGTGGAATGTCCTTGAAATGAATCATCTCACAAATGGCCATCCGCAAAAGCAATCTGTCAATCCAGGCTATGCGTTCCAGATCCCAGTTTTGCGTATATCGGCTGACAAGCTCGTCTGCTTCCTCTGCCAGATCCATCGTTGAAAGGAAAAGCTTCTTTGCAAACTCCTTGGCTGTCTTGTCGTCCCCCAACTGTTCATCGACGACGGTTGCCAGAATATGGTCCGCGTCGTCCCCACCTATCGTGAAGGCGTAGAGCGCCTGCATGGCGCGCTCGCGTGCTTCTCGTCTACTGCTCATCGCTTCTGCTACTAACGGAAATCAGCCTTTCAAACAACATGGGTTGGGGAGGTCGTGGACTTCGTCCACCGGGGAAGCGAAAAGGATAGAACGCTGCTGATCCGAAAACAATTACTACGGGTGACCTTCACGCGGAATTTTGATCACTCGATAAATGTCGGTCTAAACCTTCGTATCCATCGACTTCACTACGTCGGCAATCTACCAGGTATTACGCCCATCCGAGTTGCGTCGCACACTCATTTTTTGTGGGGATCACAGCCTACCACGAACAGGTCGTGGTATTTCATGTCCTCTACAATTCGCTCGAACGGAACACCTTCTTCGACCACTTCAATGTGACGGACGCCAGTCCCATCGACATGGGCTTCAAACTGGCTGATGAGTGAACGCGCTTGTTCACGCGTTTCCTGCGTCAAATTCTCTCGCAGCTTCTCGGCATAGTACATCGAGCCAATTCCACCACCGCGTGAACTGGCTTCGATATTTCGGGTGTCTACAACCGCCAAACCTGTGATGCGGGCATCTGTCTGCTGGGCGATGCGGACGGCATACTGAGTTGCGACCTTGGAATCAGAATCCGGATCCAGAGCAACGAGAATGCGCTTGATCATGGAAAGGCTTGAGCGGAATGAATGATGACTCGAAAGGAAAGGTAATAGGTTCTTTCGGCCTCTCCAATCCATGATTATGCCTGGTATTAGCCAAAGGTGGTTATCCCCGGCTATCCACGTGCTCTTTTATTGATTAAAAAAGATTTATGTATTTGTTGTCTGTAGTAATAGGGGTAGTGGATATGTGTGGAAGTCAGTTTTCAACGTGTATTGACACCCAGATGTGTGTCCCGTTGTGGATTCTTATCCCCATGGGCTTCAGGTCATAATCAGTTTGTTACGATCGCTCGACCCTTGTTTGAAAGCACCTCGCACATTTGCACACCAATCCACATCACGTTTGTGGAAAAGGAGAGTATGTTTTTGCCGCTTTTACACAGCGTTCGTAATCCGTGGAAGGATGTGCATCATGGGTAGGTTTTCCCACACTGATCAACAGACCGAGTACACGTGGTCTTGTTTTACACGAACATCAACGAGATGCACACGGTTTGCCAACAGGTGCATGTTGAATCAGACAGAGGCTCCACGTTGAATTTCAAGGGTCTTTCAGCGACCGAGTCGTTCATACATAGCCCGTTTATAGGCTTCAACCCCAGGCTGGTCAAACGGATTGACACCCAGTAGATAGCCTCCAATCGCGACAACATGCTCGAAAAAGTAGATAAGACCTCCCAGCGCATTTTCGTCCAGGCGCTCGATTTCGAGATGTTGAACGGGCACTCCCCCTTGCACATGCGCATCCATGGTGCCGTGCAGTGCAGCTTGGGTAACATCACTGAAGGTCTTTCCGGCCACGAATGACAATCCATCTGCTGTCGACCCGTCTGCATCCGAATCCCATTCCGGCACTGTAATGTGTCCTCGATCATCCCCGAGCGTCAGGAAGGTTTCGGCAACATTGCGGCGACCTTCCTGCAGGTACTGACCCAATGAGTGTAAATCAGTGGAAAAAAGACACGTGGTTGGAAAAATTCCTTTGTGCTCTTTGCCTTCGCTCTCACCAAAGAGTTGCTGCCACCATCCACCGAAGCCACTGAGCGATGGTTCAAAGACGGATAACACTTCTGTCGTGAAACCAGATTCGTGCAATGCATATCGCCGGGCGGCATAATCCAGAGCAGCATGGTTCTCGCTGGTGTCAATTTCTTTCATCATGGCGACAGCGCCATAGAACAAGGATCGGATATCGAACCCGGCAGCAGCGATTGGCAAGAGTCCGACCGGTGTGAGTACAGAGAATCTGCCTCCGACATCGTCCGGAATAATGTGCGTCCGGTAGCCCTTCTCCGTTGCCAGTGCTCGCAGCGCTCCGCGTTCTGCATCCGTTGTTGCCATGATCCGACGTGAGCTGTCTTCAAAACGGACCTCCATCCAGTCTCGGATGACGCGAAAAGCAATACCGGGCTCGAGCGTGGTACCGCTTTTTGAAATCATGTTGACATACACCGACTTCCCTTCCAGATAGTCCAGTAGCTCGGTGAGGTATTTTCCGGAAAGGTGATGTCCTGCAAAAAGTACTTCGGGGGTCTTTCCTGTTGAGGCACCTGGCTCGAATAAAGATGCTTCCTCAACGACCTCATCCTTGGCCGCGCGAAAATAGGGAGACAACGCCTTGATCACGGCGTCAGCGCCAAGGTAGGAGCCCCCGATACCAACGCAGACCAAGACGTCTGCTCGTTCTCTGATCTCCTTGCCTTGAAGGCTTATTTCTTCCAGCAAAGCATCGTTCGGGCTCGCAAGCACGTCACGCCAACCGATCCATTCCGAACCAGCTCCTGTTTTATTGATAATGGCTCGATGAGCCGCCTTGACGCGATTTTCCAATCCATCCCGAAGGTGAGAGGCTACAAAATCATCAGATCGGTGCAGGTCGAGGGAGATCATGGAAGAAGTAGAAGCTGCGTCGTGTGGTGAGCGATGCTACCAGGTTCTATGTCAAAAAAAGCTGCAATAAACCCGTAACGGATGCTCGTATCTTTGAGCCAGAAAGGTACGGAGGCCACAGGTGCGGATGCGAACATTCATCTCTTTTACAGAAGCTTTGGATTGTGTGCTTGCGCACGCATCCCTCACCGGGACAGAGTTCGTTCCGCTGTCCGCTGTGGTTTTACGGACACTGGCGAAGCCCGTCATTGCACGGGATGACTTGCCGCCGTTTGCATCGTCGGCCATGGATGGGTTTGCTGTACGTACAGACGACTTCAGTTTGGATGTACACCGGGACGTTCGCGTGATAGACCATATTGCAGCTGGTGATGGCAGATCGTTGGTTGTCGAGCCGGGAACGTGTATGGAAATCATGACAGGCGCTCCGTTCCCTTATGGCGCAGACGCAGTCATACCCATCGAATGGGTGGCCGATCGCCAGGGCGACAACGTGCGCTTTGACCGAATTCCAGCGCCACAAAAGCATGTCCGCCCCGCAGCTGAGGACGTCCAGAAGGGAGCCAAGGTTTTTCAGGGAGGTGAGCGCATCACGCCGGCCATTGCGGGAATGCTTGCCTCATTGGGTATGGATCCTGTCGAGGTGAGGCGGCAGCCCAAAGTCAGGGTTATTTCGACGGGAGATGAAATTGTACCCGCCTCTTCCGGAATTGGACCAGGCCAAATAAGGAATTCCAATGGTCCTTCACTTCGAGCGCAGGTTGTGGAAGCGGGAGGAGAATGCAAAGTCTTCGATCATGTACCCGATGATCCAGATGCCATCCGCACCGTGCTTTCGGACGCTGGCGATTCGGACATCCTCGTGTTTTCAGGAGGCGTGTCCGTGGGAGAGCACGACTACGTTAAGCAGGTGCTCGATGAGATGGGTGCCGAGACGCTGTTCTGGAAAGTGAAGCAGCGCCCTGGCAAACCATTGGCATTCGGACGACTGGGATCAACCCTGTTTCTGGGACTTCCCGGCAACCCTGTTTCCTCTGCCATGTGTTTCGAGATTTATGGAAGGGCGTTGATTGAGGCCATGCTGGGAAGATCAAGCACTCGCACGCCGGTCCTGAAAGCAAAATTGGGGCGCAGTCTCCGCAAAGTTGAGGGCTTGCATTTTTTCACGCGCGGCATTGCCACCACGGATGCCACGGGTCAACTCACCGTTGTGGATACAGGCCCACAAGGATCCAATTTGTATGGATCCGTGGTAATGGCGAACTGCATCATACACTTGCCCCAACACCTTGCCGAGGTTCTGGCCGGATCTCTCGTGGATATTCAGATGCTGCCCTGGATTGGTTTGACGCCGAAGCCCGAAACGCCTACGGCTTGAAGACGGGCTCTAAGCTCTTAACGGGCTGTTCGGTGTTCTTCTTTGGTCGCTTACCGCGTTGAAGCAGCAGCTCATAGGCCACCTTGTCGGAGCGATAAAAGCGCTGCTGGAAATAGATGCGCTGGTCTGCATCGGAGAGTGTTGTGCGCTCGATCAAGAGAAGTGCACGCCCCCATGGTACATCCAAGTGTTGCGCCACATCGTTGGGTGCGTTGATGGCCTCAATGCGGAATCGACCCTTACAGACACAAATACCATGTTCTTCTTCCAGAACGTGGTAGATGGTTGTGGACTCCAGATCCTTCTGTTGCAGCAGGTGGGCATAAAACATGGGCATCCATGTACGGTCGTATGCCAAGGTTTCACCGTTTCCTTTTCTCAGACGATCGATCCGAAACACGGTTGTGCCCTCTGCAATATTGAGCGCCGCCGCAACGCGGGATCCCGCCGATTCGGTTCCAGACTCGAGGACAATGGATTCTGGCTGAAGCCCTGCCGCCTCCATGTCTTCCACAAAGTCAGACAGGTGCTCCAACCCGTGGTGCAAGCGGTTGTCTGCGACAAAGGATCCGAGCCCCTGCCGGCGAAAGATCAACCCCTCGCTTTCCAGCGTCTGGAGCGCCCTTCGGATGGTAATGCGGCTGACGCCAAAGCGTTGTCCCAGCTGATTTTCCGATGGAAGCTGGTCGTTTTCGAGCAGTGCCCCGGTTTCGATTTGGTCCCGGATCCACGAACTGACCCGCTCGTGACGTGGCGTTGCCGATGTAGCCATGAGTATGCGGAGGGTTTCTCAAGAAGGACGCATCAACATACGTGTGATAACAGGCAGTTGATCCAATGAGCAGGGATTTGTGGACAACTACCCCCACATCGCTTGATATGAATGCCGAGTTGCCTACTGCAACGTAGGGAAAACCTGCAAATAACCCCTCTAGGCAATCATAATGCAGTTATAATAACTTGTCATGACAAGTTTGTGTACATTGCCGTCGCAATGGAGGGATTGCATGTTTTCGTTCAATGTCAGTCACGCACTGTGAAAAACGGAAGACCCAACTGGATAGAATGGTCTTGGTTGGGTTTCCGATTCGGATATATCCTTCCCACTCGTCCTCTGTGACTTCTCCGAGCTTGAAGAAGGCGGAAAGGTCCGGGATTTCCACCAAGGCATCGGGCGGAAGGAACGTACACGCGATCCCGTTCAAACGACACCCAACAGGCTCTATGGGAGCTCCTGAGTGCACTCCCCGAAATGGAATGAGCACGAAGTCGTGTGCGTCGACGCGATCCGTGTGCGCGGTACCATTGATCGCATAGTTGTTTCCTGATCTGCTCCACAATACGCCATCCATCTCCATAATCTGGGAGGGCGTGGATAACTGAAGCTCCCAAGTAGCCGGAAATACCAGGTCCGTGGGATTCTGAATGGCGATGTAGCCGGTGTAGGTCGTGAAGTCGTAGTCCTCGACCCAAGCCGTTACAATCATGTCCGAAGCGCTGGCAACCTCGATGTCTGCGTCCGGGTGTAGCTCCACGCTACAGGAGGCTCCATCGAAAAAGCAGCTCCGTGGAATCTCAGGTTCTTCGCCATACGCGGTACCTGTGAGCGTGAACCAGACGACATCTCCAGGCTCAATGGTATTGGTCCACCCCTGCCCTTGAACCGTAAAGACATTCTGAAACTCCGACCATGCTACATGCTCGATGTCTGTAATGTGCTGGTCCAAACGGAACGACATCTCCCACCCGGAAATGGGGCTGGACGTCATGTTTGTAATCATGACGTGGGACGTGTACTGACCCTCATTCACCGTTTCAACGGTGTAGACAACGCGTACCTGTGACCATGCCGGAGCGGCTACGGCAAACAGGAGCAATAGCAGGAAAAAGGCCGGAAAACGGCGCATGAATCTACCTCGGTGGGCAAGGCCCAACCGGAAAGGAGCATTGGACGGATGAAAGGCGGCGGTTCGTCCAACATCCTCTAACGGGAAAAAACTCAAAATTGCGCTCTGTGACAGCTCTTATTTTGATTTCACCACGGACCATGTCTGCGACCCCGACGGTGTGGTTATTCGAATCCAGTACACGCCTGCTGTGAGGGTCGCCCCGTTCCAGGCCAGAGAGTGGCGTCCTGCGGCCTGTATTCCCTGATGAAGAATAGCTACGCGACGCCCCTGAACATCGTAGGCATCGATAGTTACTGGTCCCGATTGTGGAAGACTCCAGTACAGGTGCACGCGGTCAGTGAAGGGATTCGGATAGGCGGCCTCCAGCTGAAGGATTTCCGGGAGAGCGACATCGGTATCAGTATCCGTTGCTACGGCGGCAATAGGGAGGGTCCAAATGCCACGTCCGTGCGTGGCCACGACGACTTCGTCGTCGAGCATCTTCATCTGCCAGATGGATACGGCAGGTAGTCCGTTGTCTGCCAGCTCCCAGGTGGCACCGTTATCTCTGGATTCCACGATTCCGATTTCAGTGGCGGCCCAGAGAATATTGGTGTCCGGGAAATCAAGGATATCGTACACCGATACGTCGGGGAATCCATTGTCGGAAACGATGCCCGTCGATCCGGCTTGAAACCCACTGAGATCCTCCCAGGTCTGGCCGGCATCTGTGCTCCGAATGACTTTTGCGCGTCCGGAAAAGGAGAAGGTGACGTAGACCAGGTTGGGATTGTCATGGCTGCTATTCAGGCCGCTCAGGCGACCCGGAGCCCAAGACGGCGTGGGCACGGACTCGAAGGTTCGCCCATTGTCCAAGGAGCGATGCAGTGAGCCGGCGACGTCTCCCCCGCTAGCCGTTGGGTCCATTTCGTAACCGGCCCAAACGACATCTCCGTCAGCGTTTGAAACGTGGACTTTACCACTGGAACCGGTATATCCCCACGCATTGTTGGGAACGGCCCGCAGCTCCCAGGATGCAGCAAAGTCTTCGGAGCGCCATACACCGTCTTCGCCCACCGTGTAGACGATATCTGAATTATCCGCCCGCGCCGACAAAACAGTGAAGAATTGCGAACCGTTTCCGTTGCCGGAGTTATCGAGTCCGTTGGTGGCATCTTCGAAGCTTATTCCGCCGTTCGTGCTTCGTCGGATGGCGGTGTATTGGCTGGTTGTCAGGAGCTTTTTATCGTCCTGTTTATGCCAAACGGCATCAAATCCGTCCCCTCCACCCGCTCCAAACCACGACGAGCCAATACCCGGGTTTCCAAGGGAGCGCCAAGAGCCGTTGTCCTGCGTACCCCCCAGATAAATCGTGCGCCCCGGTTTCTTGTCTACACCGTAAAACTGGGTGGTATTGTATCCTCGGAACCGTTCATTCCAATTTTGTCCGCCATCATTTGAGACAAAGACGCCTCCGTCATTGCCAAGGACAACGCGAAAGTCGTTCTCTCCTGACCCCGTCACGAATGAGCGCATGACATGCTGATCTACGTGCATGCTACCGACTTGCTGTACGACACGCTCACCGACGGACTGGATGACCCAATTCAACCTTAGAACAGATTCTGGGAGCGCTCCAGGATTCCAGGTACCGCCTGCAGCCAGCACGGGCCAGAAAAAGTAGGCCAGGTCGGAGCGAACACCGCCATCCCGGGCAATCAGGGCGTCAGGCGTATCACCGGTGTATGGACGCGCCGATATCATGACGTATTCGCGGTCGACGTCTTCCGAGTTGAATTCGCTCAGATCGTAGGCACCATTGTCCTCGCGATCACGGAAAGAGACGCTCAGCTGGATATTATTGGTGGTGTCCCAGACTTCGAATGGTACCTCCACGTAGTCGGCGTAGGGGTAGTCCAGAAAGTCCACACCGGGCTGATCTGGGGGTACGAAGCGATGGGCATTCTGGCTCTTCCCGGGCCCAAACCGGATTTCTACCGTGACCATTTTGTCTTCGGTAATCGTTGGGGGGCCTTCCTCTAATCCCAAGCGCAAACCACCGCGAAGGTGGTTGGCGCCGAAGTTCACAAAGTCCAGGAAGGACTCGGTCCCGTCTTCATCAACCCCATCGAATACGCCGCGCTCGCTTGTACCTCCTGTCTGGCGCAACCGGTACAATCTGATGCCCCCCATGAATGCATGTTCAGCGATTGTGGGATGGGCGTGCACCATCAAGTCGTACCAACCTTGCGTACCTGCAATATCTGAGTCGGGGGATCCGGAGGCAGCCACCATGAGTGACCAGGACGCCCCACGATCCAATGAGACATAGGTCGGATCTACCCCGTCTGCTTTCTCGACCAGGGCAAAAATTCGATTGGGTTCAAGCGGAGAAACGCTCAGTTCGATGCGTGAGCCCGATCCCGCTTCTGTCAGACCCGCGCTGGATTCTTGCCACGAGATGCCAGCATCGGTCGACTTCCAGACACCGCTGCGGTCTTCCACAGCATACTGTATTGAAAAATCACCGGGCTCCGAGACAACCTGATAGAACCCGAAGAAACCGTCGGGCGCCTTTTGCCGGTTCCACGAAGCCCCCCCATCCGCCGACCGCCAAATCCCGGAATTGGCTGCAGCAACGACAATATTTTCATCCGTATCCGATACGATGACGCGGTTGACGAACTGAAAGTCGGTACCGCTCGTGGTGGAAGGGAGCGCTGCCCAGGTCAGCCCACCGTCGGTGGACTTGAGGATGCCGTCCCCGATAGCCGCATCAGCATTCGGAAAGCCCTCGCCTGTTCCGGCATAGAGCACATCAGGATTGGAAAGCGACTGGGCGATGGACGTGATGGACAGGCGTGGCGCATCGTCGGTCAGTGCCTCCCAGGACTGCCCAGCATCCGGGCTACGCCAGATCCCGCCTCCCACCGATCCGGCCAGGAGCGTATTGCCACTCGGGTCATTGCGATCGATGACCAGCCCTCGTGTGCGTCCACCGACATTTCCCGGGCCACGTTCGACCCAGGGCAAAGGCGTGGCAGAGCGTTTACGCAGGGCCTTCAGTGTTCGCAGAGCCTTGCCGCGGTAACCGCTCGTGTATCCTGAACGATCCGCTCCTTCGGGTACCGTCATGGCGTGGAATTGCCGTGCGTATTCGTCCGGAAATCCGAGGCGTAAGGATTCGTTTTCTACCGAGACGGAGCGCTTGGTATTCAAGAGGGCGACAAATACGAGAGGCAGCGCCACAAGGAGGGCAATGCGGACAGACAGTCGGTGTATGGAACGAGTCACGTCTCTACAGGGCTGGGTAAGCGAATGCAAAATCGTTGCGCCAGATCAAGGAAGCCACTATGTTGGCTAGCTCTCCCTCCTGCCGACTTCGTCACATGAAAGTCAGGTCGGCCATGGCGCATGGTGAGAAGGTAGCATATCAGGCATACCTTTGGGTCCTTTTCGTTGATATCCACGCTTAGACCGCATTTTCCATGAAGCGCACCGTATCGCTCCTTTTTGTCACCTTGTTGCTCATTACGGCTTATCCAGCTCAGGGCCAGGAGGTGCGATCGCCTTCCGAGTTTCTTGGCTATGAACTGGGATCCCGGTTTACGCGGCATCATCAGATCATGAGCTACGTCGGGCACGTCGGTCAACACAGCGATCGAGTACTTGTTGAGCCTTACGGCAAGACAAACGAGGGCCGACAACTGAGCCTGATCTTCATTTCAGCACCTGAAAACCTGACCAACCTCGAGCAAATCCGCAGGGACAACCTGCGACGTGCGCATCTCCATGAAGGCGAGCCAGAGGGTGCCAAAAAGGCAATCGTCTGGCTGTCTTATAACGTCCACGGCAACGAGTCGAACAGCTCGGAGGCCGCGATGGCTACGTTGCATCGTCTGGTGGACATGAACGATGAGGAAGTGGCATCCTGGTTGGCAAACACAGTGGTCATCATGGATCCTGCCATCAACCCCGACGGGCGCGATCGCTACGTCAACTGGTACAACCGGATGGTTGGCAAACAGATGGATGTGGATCCGATTGCAGTCGAGCACGCCGAGCCCTGGCCAGGAGGACGAACCAACCACTACTTCTTTGATTTGAACCGGGACTGGTCATGGCAGACCCAGGTCGAGACACGCCAGCGCATGGACCGCTACAAGGAGTGGATGCCGCATGTGCATGTCGACTTCCATGAACAGGGGGTAGACAGTCCCTACTATTTTGCACCGGCTGCAGAACCGGTGCACGAAGAGGTGACCGCTTGGCAACGTGAACTGGAAGAAATCATCGGGCAAAACCATGCCCGGCATTTCGACGCTGAGGGGTGGCTGTATTTTACGAAGGAATCCTTCGACATCCTGTATCCCGGCTATGGGGACTCGTTTCCCATGTTCAACGGAGCCGTGGGCATGACCTATGAGCAAGCCGGAAGTGGACGGGCCGGATTGGGCGTCGAGACGGCGCTCGGAGACACCCTCACATTGCTTGATCGCCTGACCCACCATATGACCACGAGCCTCTCCACGATCGAGGCCGTTGCCGTGAACCACGAGCGGGTTGTCGATGAATTTGGCGCCTACTTCGATCGTGCTGTGTCTGAGCCGCCGGGAACGTACGCCTCATACATCATTCGCTCGGCTACACCGGGGCGCCGAGCCGCCCTCCTTGCCGAACACATGGATCGGCTGGGAATCGTTTATGGGGCTGCCACGTCGGATACACAGGTATCAGGCATGGAGTATCGCAGTGGACGAATGGGTCGCCATCCCGTATCCAAGGGTGATTTGGTGATTCCAGCCGCCCAACCACGAGCTGTCTTGACACGCGTACTGTTTGACCCTGAGGTCGTCCTGTCGGATACATTGACCTATGATATCACTGGATGGGCGCTTCCATTCGCCTATGATGTGGATGCGATTGCGACGACCTCGCGGGTTGAAATGGAGGCGTGGCAGGAGACGGTTCCGAGTGCTCGGCACGACGAGAAGCCCCCCTATGCCTGGGTTACCAGCTGGGACGATGCGGGCGATGCCGCCTATCTTTCTGCGCTATTGCGGGAAGGCATCATCGTTCGCCGAAACGATAACCCCTTTGCCATCGACGGTGATGCCTTCGATCGGGGCGCCGTCATTGTGACGCGTCGCAACAATGAGCACTTGGGCGATGATCTGGCTTCCCGTCTCGAAGACCTGGCCGCCGAGCACCATCAGGAATTAATCCCTGTTTCGACGGGATTCGTGGACACCGGAAATGATCTGGGCTCCTCGCGTGTAGCCGCAATGAAGCCGCCCCGTATTGGGATGCCGTTTGGTTCACCACTCAGCTCGAACAATGTCGGTGAAGTCTGGCATTGGTTTGATCAGGTGGTCGCCTATCCAGTAACTCGCTTTTCCGCTGAGCGTCTTCGTTCGATGGATCTCGACGCATTCGATGTGATCGTATTGCCTTCGGGCTCCTACGGGTCATTGCTGGGAGAAGAAGGCCTCAGGCACGTACGATCCTGGGTCCAGCAGGGTGGCCGTGTTGTGGCTCTCGGTAGCGCCGTTTCCTGGCTGGCCGGAAAGGAGGGGATGGATCTGAAGATGACCGAAAGGCCCTCCCAGCCGGACAGTGTGACGATGGGGCAAGCGCGTGCGCAACGCTATGTGGACCGCTCCCGTAATCGTGCACCGGATGGCAATCCAGGAGCCATTTATCGTGTCCGAGTGGACAATACCCATCCGCTGGCATTCGGATTTGGTGACGACTCGTTCGTCCTGAGGCAGGGCACTCGTCCTCCCGAGGTCATGACCGGATCCGGCAACTGGAACGTCGGCCTCATCCAGGAAGATGGCCGCGTTTCGGGTCACACCGGATACCGCGCGGAATCGAGGATTGAAGGCTCGCTGGCATTCGGAGTACAGTCCGATGGGTCCGGGGAATGGGTCTTTTTACCGGACAATCCGCTCTTCCGGGGATTCTGGCAATCGGGGCTCCAATTGTTTGCCAACGCGGTATTCATGGCGCGGCAGTAAAACGCGCCCTGCCCTTGGATGGCCCTTTCAATTGAGATGTGCCTACGGTGCGGCCGCCATCATCGCGCATAGGCCATGGCCAGCATGTCGGCCATGATGAGCAAGAAGAGGACGATTACTTCGAGAATCGAGAAGTGACGACGCGCCTCGTAGGCGCGGCGCATTTCGCGCGAGCGGATGAATCCGCGACCATCATTGAGGCGCAGGATGATAATCTGGACGATGATGGCGCTGCCCGTCAACCAGACCCACCCAACCTCATCAATGACCGGCATCACAACACCTGCTGCTCCGATGGGTGCGACCAGCCAGAAAACAACCGGTGCGGGCAATCCAATCTTCTTCTTGGATTTGCGTTTACGCTTTTTTCCACCGCGCGCTGCGCGTCGGGCCAATTTACTGTCCAGGTTGGTCGCTGCCGTCTCCATACAGGATCGTTGAGCTGGAATGAGGTGGGATCGTGAGCCAGTGCACCTGGCTCTTCATAAAGAGCCCCGATATAGGAAACACCTACGGATGGGTAACCAGTAGTTTGTGTTCTACTCGATTGAGCAAACGGATCAGGTTATCGTGCCCGAGAACTTCTTTGGCCTTCTGAAGACCAAACCATTTTACCCGCGTGATTCTCTCGGCCTTCTGTGGGACAAACTCCGTGGCCGGCGTCGTCATATGATACCAGTGGGTGGTTTTGACAATGAAGCGACCTTTTTCAGGGTACCCGTGGACGGTTGTATCCAGAAAGCTGTGCACGTCGACGCGGTCAATGCCAAGTTCCTCCATCACCTCGCGCTCGGCGCATTCCTTGATGGACTCTCCCTTGTCCTGACGGCCCTTTGGAATATCCCACAGTTTCTTCCGATAGATCAGAAGCACTTTCAGCTTGCGTTTGCCAGCGCGGGTGACCACGCCACCTCCGGCCGTCATTTCCTTCGGGCGAAGATAGGGTTTTCGGTTCAGCACGGCGGTCTTCGGGATCCCTCCAACGTCTCCACTCAGCGTGGCAGGTATCTTTCGGGCGTCCACAACAAAGATCTGTCCCCTCCCATCCTGTTTGGCCAGATCCAGACTGCGGTACAGGCGAGAGGCGTCGAACGCTTCCGGATCGACACCACCTTTCATCACCTCCGGTGAGGCAACGTAGAAGAACAGCATGGGACGGGGCTTGGAAATGGGTTTGTCCGCTCTGGGTTGGACGTATGGTTGCGTGCAAGATATCATGTACTTCCCGGTGGCGCAGGGCGCATTGGGCCTCATCCCACTTTCATTCGACCATTTTGCTCCCTTCTACCCCATCATTTTCATCCGTTGAAGGATTGCTGTTGCTCGGCGGCGCATCTGAGCGATTCGGACGAGACAAGCGGCTCGAGGACGTTGGCGGACAACCCATGTATCTGCGCGCCCTTTCGTTGTTGGGCTCCGTCTGTTCACACGTGAACCTGTCCGTTTCACTCGATCAGGAGGTACTGCCTGCTGATGTCGGGTCAGCTTACCACGTACATGTGGTTCGGGATAAGCGCCGGGTCGGACCCCTGGGTGGCATGGATGCGGTTTGGAAGGATCGGGGAGCAACCCAACTGGTGCTGGCGACTGATTTACCGGCAGTTTCGGGCTACACATTGGAGCGCCTGGTGCAAACGGCTTCGGAGTCGCCGGCGGAGATCATCGTGACCAGGGCGAAACACTCACGCCGCATTCAACCACTTTGTGCTGTATGGAAGGCGCAGGCCCTTAGCCGGTTGGAAACGTATCTGGATTCAGGCGGGCGTAGCGTATTCGGGATGATGGAGGCGGCCAAGATAGCATGTGTTGATGTCGCCGATGATGAAATGATCAATATTAATCGCCCCGGGGATCTGGACCTTTTGCCCCGGATGTAGTAACCTGTCATTACAACTGATTCTATTCTGGTCCCCGTATGCTCTGGCATCAACGAAATCGGGATAACGGATCATCGACCGATCGTGCGATCTTGTTGCGCGACAGGGCTTTTTCTAGATCGAATTCGCATCGGTATGAATTACGGTTTTCTGATCAATAACGATGCCTGTATCGGGTGCCACGCGTGCTCCACAGCGTGTAAGAGTGAGAACGAAGTGCCGCTCGGCGTTCAGCGCACCTGGGTAAAGAGTGTGGAAACGGGGCAATACCCGAATGTGACCCGCTCTTTTCAGGTAACGCGGTGCAACCACTGCGCCAATCCACCCTGTGTGCGCATATGTCCGGTAACGGCCATGTATCAGCGCGACGACGGTATTGTAGAGTTCGATCCAGACGTTTGCATAGGGTGCAAAGCCTGTATGCAAGCGTGTCCATACGATGCCATCTATATCGATCCAGAATCGGGGACAGCAGCCAAATGCCATTACTGTGCGCACAAAGTGGATCTCGGACTGGAGCCTGCTTGTGTCGTCGTGTGTCCTGAACACGCCATTTTGGCTGGTGATTTGGATGATCCGACAACGGAAATCGCCCAGACGGTGGCCAAAAACAAAGTGACCGTTCGCAAGCCAGAGCAGGGCACGGCGCCGAAGCTCTTCTATATCGGCGGCGAAGACGTTGCGATGCACCCGACGGCCACCGATCGTACGCCAGAGACGTTTGCGTGGGCCGACGTTCTGCCTCTGCACGGCGAAAGCGGCGGTGATGGTCATCGTTCTACCCGCCAGCCCACCTCCAACCGTACATCACATTCAGGATCTCCGTTACGCGCACCGGGCCCTCAAGGTGATCCCATAGGTGGCCCCATCCAGATTGGTGAAGGCCGCATGGCTGAGCAAATGACGCAGGTGGTCTGGAATGCTCAGCACAAAGTGCCTTGGCATTGGCCTGTCCCGGCCTACCTGGTCACAAAAGGAATTGCTGCTGGTCTCTTCCTGATCCTCTCCCTGCTGGGACCGATTGCCGGAATCGCCATCGAAGGTGCAGACATGCTGGCGGCCTCGTCGGCTTCGATGTTCTTCCTGCTGGTTACGACCGCGCTGCTGGTCTATGATCTCGAGCGTCCCGAGCGCTTCCTCCGCATCGTGTTGCGTCCGCAGTTCAAATCGTGGTTGGTGCGTGGCGCCTACCTGCTGATCGGATTCAGCGGCCTCATTTCACTCTGGTGGGCGGGTGAACTGGCATCCACGATGGGTTGGTATACGATTGACAATCCAGATTGGAGGATGTGGGTGATGATTCCTGCCATCCCCTTCGGTATTGGGACGGCCATTTACACGGCATTCTTGTTTGGCCAGGCCGAAGGACGTGATCTCTGGCAGAGCCCACTTCTGCCGATTCACATGCTCATCCAGTCGATCATGGGCGGTAGTGCCTTCCTGTTGGTCATGGGCGCGTTCATCGACTTCCATTTCAGTGTAGTGGAACTTGTCCAGACGACATTCCTCGTGAGTGTCGGGCTGGATCTGGCGGTGACCCTGTTGGGCGAGTTCGGCATGCCGCACGCATCTGAGCAGGCTGGCCGCGCTGCTCACATGATTACGAAAGGTCGCTACGCCAAATCGTTCTGGGGACTGGCCATCGTGCTCGGTCACATCGTGCCTCTGTTCATGGGATTCTATCCGGCATGGATCGCTGGCCTGCTCGTTCTCGTGGGCTTGTACGCGTTTGAGCATGCCTATGTAACTGCACCGCAGGAGCTTCCCAATAGCTGATCTCCCTTCCAGAAGAGCACACCTGCTCCGAAACCAACGCTGACTATGGCAACCAAGGACAATACTTCGCAGGATCATCGGGGAGACGGCGCCAGTTTCGGCTTGCCGAAATTTGCGGAAGCCAAGCGCGCTCCCGAGAAGATCGACATGACCACGGTCATGCATCCCGACGGACGCATGAGTCAATATCCTCCCGTAGAGAAGTGGGATGATTGGGTTGAGTGGGATGGCAAGCAGTGGCCGCGCAAAGTGGCGCGGCACTACACTCTGGTGCCCACCGTGTGCTTCAATTGCGAGAGTGCATGTGGTTTGCTGGCCTATGTTGATCGCGAAACCCTGGACATCAAGAAATTCGAGGGTAACCCGAAGCACCCCGGCTCGCGCGGGCGCAACTGCGCGAAGGGACCGGCCACCATCAACCAGGTCTATGATCCCGAGCGCATCCTCTACCCTTTGAAGCGCGTCGGCGAACGCGGCGAGGGTAAGTGGAAGCGGATTACGTGGGAGCAGGCCCTTGAGGAGATCGGTGAAAAGATGAACGCCTCCCGCCAGAAACGGCGTGATGGCATCATGTATCACGTCGGTCGCCCGGGCGAAGATGGCTATACGAACCGCTGTATCCAGGCGTGGGGCGTCGACGGTCACAATTCCCACACGAACATCTGTTCAGCAGGCGCGCGTGCCGGATACTTCGTCTGGTCAGGTTTTGATCGACCGAGTCCTGACCATGCCAAGGCGAACACCATCCTGCTGATTTCGAGTCACCTCGAGACGGGACACTACTTCAATCCGCACGCACAGCGGATCATGGAAGCCAAGATGAATGGAGCGAAGCTGATCACGTTTGATCCTCGCTTGTCAAACACGGCTTCCAAATCGGATACCTGGCTCCCGACGTGGCCGGGCTCAGAGCAGACGGTGCTGCTGGCCATTGCCAACCACCTGATCCAGAATGACCTCTACGACAAGGAATTCATGCGACGCTGGGTCAACTGGCGAGAGAGCCTCGAATTCTTTCGCGATGAACCCTACGACGATGTCGATTTCGATCTGCCCGGCGAAGGCATGTTCGATCGGGTCAAGGAGCTCTTTTCCAGTGGTACGTTAGATCTGGAGGAAGACCGTGCCGAGTTCGCAGATTTCGATCGGCTCCTGAAGACGCTCTATTCGGAATTCACCTTCGAGCGCGCTGCCGAAGAGGCACAGGTGCCCATCGAGCGAATTCGTGAAGCGGCTGAACACGTCGCAAACTGCCAGGGACGCCTGGCCACACACACGTGGCGCAGTGCCTCAATCGGCAACCTCGGAGGCTGGCAAGTTGCCCGTTGCCTGCTTTTCCTGAACGTACTGACCGGAAGTATTGGCACCGAAGGTGGTACGTCCGGCAACAGCTGGAATAAGTTCGTGCCCAAGCCCTTCGATCAGCCCGAGCCACTGAATGCGTGGAACGAGCTGCATCTGCCCCACGAATGGCCGCTGGCCTTCTACGAAATGTCCTTCCTGCTTCCTCACTTTCTGGAAGAAGGCCGTGGGGATGTTGATGTCTATTTCACGCGCGTCTACAATCCGCTCTGGATCAATCCGGATGGGTTCATGTGGATGCGCGCCTTGCAGGACGAAGAGAAGATCAAATGCCACGTCGCGCTCACACCAACATGGAATGAGTCGGCATGGTTTGCTGATTACGTTCTGCCCATGGGTCACGCCGGCGAGCGTCATGATCTCATGTCCCAGGAAACCCATTCGGGTCAGTGGATTGCCTTCCGTCAACCGGTACAGCGTGTCGCAGCCGAACGGTTGGGGCGCAAGGTGGAATTCACCTACGAAACAAACCCGGGCGAGGTCTGGGAAGAAAACGAGTTCTGGATCCAGCTCTCGGCCGCCATGGACCCGGACGGGTCGCTGGGAGTCAAGCAGCATTTCATGAGCCCGTATCGCGAAGGCGAGATCATCACGGTGGATGAGTACTACCAGTGGATCTTCGAGAATTCGGTGCCCGGACTTCCGGAAGTGGCTGCCGCCGAGGGTCTGAAGCCCCTCGAATACATGCGCAAGTATGCGGCATTCGAGGTGACCAAGGATAATTATGTCCCATACGAGAAAGGCGTTTCAGCCGGTGGGGCAAAGACCGACGATCAGGGTCGCCTGATCAAGGATGGAGCCGTAGTAGGCGTCATGATCGATGGCGAAGCCAAAGCCGGCTTCACCACGCCGAGTCGGAAGATGGAGTTCTACTCCCCGACCATGAAGGATTGGGGTTGGCCGGAGAAAGAGTACACCCTGCCGTGGACGCTCAAGAGCCATGTGCACCCGGACAACATTGACCGGGCCAAGGGCGAAATGCTGCTCCTTCCCAACTTCCGCCTCCCGACGCTCATCCACACGCGTTCGGCCAATGCCAAGTGGCTCTACGAGCTGAGTCACAAAAACCCGGTCTGGATGCATCCCGAAGACGCCCGCCGACTGGGTGTGGGCACGGGCGACCTGATCCGTGTCACGACGCGCATCGGGTATTTCGTAGACAAGGTATGGGTCACCGAAGGCATCAAGCCGGGGGTGATTGCGATGAGCCACCACCTCGGTCGTTGGCGCCTGAAAGAAGACGAAGGGCTGAATCGCGGCGCATCGAACCTGGTAGATATTGAGGAGACCGAGAATAGCGGTAGGCTTCGGGTCGTCCATGGAGCCGGTGCATGGGATTCCTTCGATCCGGACACATCCCGCATCTGGTGGGAAGATGTCGGTGTGCATCAGAACTTGACGCATGCCGTGCAGCCGGATCCGGTTTCCGGCCATCACTGCTGGCTCCAGAAGGCCTACAACGTCGAGAAGGCCCGTCCGGATGACCGGCATGGCGATGTGTGGGTTGATACCGAGCAGTCGATGCAGAACTATCACGAGTGGGTGGCCCTGTCACGCTCGGCGGTTGACCACTCCCCCGACGGCCTGCGTCGTCCGTACTGGTTCAAGCGGCCGCTCAAGCCGATCAAGGAGGCGTACATATTGCCGGATGAGCCTTTCGGACGGTGACCAATGGTCCTGAGGGTGGAATGAGGCAGCACATGATGGGGTTTTCCCTACACCGGGATGATTGCAGTCAAGCGATATTAGGCTGTAATGACAAGTTGATCTCTCACCCAATAGAATCATGTCCCATCATCAGGTACTCATTGTCGGCGGCGGAACCGCCGGTATCACCGTAGCCGCCCAGCTGCGTCGCAAGAATCGCACACTCGACGTGGCCATCATCGAGCCTTCCGAAGTACACTACTACCAACCCGCATGGACCCTGGTGGACGCCGGCACCTACGACCAGCAGGCCACCAAGAAGCGGACGGAGGACTACATCCCGAGTGGCGTCGCATGGATCAAGGATCGCGTAGCCACCATCTCGGGTGCAGACAGCAAGGTCACATTGGAATCGGGCGGAGATGTCACGTATGACTACCTGGTCGTGGCTCCCGGTATCCAGATCGACTGGCACAAAGTTAAGGGCCTTCCAGAAGCTCTCGGCAAGGGTGGCGTCTGTTCGAACTACCTGTACGATCAGGCTCCGTACACCTGGGAAGTGCTCAAGAGTCTCAAGGCAGGCGACAAAGCCTTCTTTACCCAGCCCAACACCCCGATCAAATGTGGGGGCGCTCCCCAGAAGATCATGTGGCTGACTGCTGACTATCTCCGTCGCAATGGTCTACAGGGCAAAGTGGACGTGGAGATGATGTCTCCAGGCACGATGCTCTTCGGCGTTGAAGTATTCCGCAAGCAGCTGGAGAAAGTCCAGGCCCGCTATGGCTCGAAGTGGAGCCACTACACGAATTTGGTCGAAATCCGCGGTGACAAGAACGAAGCCGTCTTCGATCTGATCGACAAGGAAACGGGCGAAGTCACCGGTCAGCGCGTGGAGCACTACAACATGATCCATGTCGTTCCGCCGCAATCGGCTCCGGATTTCGTCAAGCAGAGTGACGTGGCCAATGCGGATGGTTGGGTCGAGGTCGACCACAATACGTTGCAGCACACGCGCTTCCCGAATGTATTCTCTCTGGGTGATGCTGCCGGTACGCCCAACGCCAAAACAGGTGCGGCCGTTCGCAAGCAGGCACCGGTCCTGGTGGCCAACATGCTGCGGGTCATGAAAGAGGACAAGGTGACGGATGACAAGCGTTACTTTGGATATACTTCCTGCCCGCTGACCACGGGATATGGGGAAATGCTGCTGGCCGAGTTCAACTACAAGAACGAGCCGGATCCGTCCCTTCCGATCAACACCAAGAAGCCTCGCAAGTCCATGTGGATCCTGAAGAAATACGTGCTGCCTCAGCTGTATTGGAAAGGCATGTTGCGAGGCCGCGCATAGTCTCCATGGAGCACTCTTCTCAGGCTGCAATTGATTCGGACAAGCCGGCCGGTGATCTCGCCGGCCGGCTTGCTGCATTGGCGCGGTTGTTTGCCTCCCCCATTGCCGATGCGGATACGCTCCACTTTGCCGGATTGGACGCAGAGAACATCGCCACGGCCGATGACGATGATCGCGCGGCCGAACACTATCGGGTTCTGACCCACGATCTGGTGCCTGATGCCGGCGTCTTTTTCGAGACCGATGGCATGCTGGGAGGACCGCTCGCCCGGGACCTGCACGACCTCATGATGGGCCATGGCTTCGAGCCGGATGAATCCGCCCGATCCACAGGGCACATCGTGAATGAGCTCGGATTCATGGCGCATCTCGTGCGATCAGAGCAGGAGGATGCACTCGCAACGTTCTGGACGGGTCATGCCGCTGGGTGGATGCCGCTGGTCGCCATGGTACTCGAGCGCAGCGATTCGCCTCCATTCGAAGCCCTGGGACGCGCATTGGACCAGGCACTTGCTGACGTCGCGGTCATGGCGAAGGCGACAACGCCCGACGGTGTGGATCACGCGCAGACGCCCATGCCGGCCGCCCTGCCGGAAACGGATCTTGACCTGGACGAGCCGAAGGTAGGGCTGTCCAGAATCGGCCGTTTCCTTTCGATACCGGCGCACTCGGGATTGGCGTTGACACGAAGCCGGATATCCTGGATCGGACGTGCTTTCCGATTGCCGACGGGATTCGGATCGCGCGCGCGCATCGTGGAGGGTCTGCTCCGTTCGGGTGCCCAGTACGAAGGGTGGTCCGATGTCTGCAATGCTCTGATCGAGGAATGTGATCGTACGCAGGGCGTATGGGAATCAGCGCCCGTGCCGGCTTACTGGCAGGATCTGTGGACGCAGCGACTGGCATTCACTCGCACGATCCTGGAGAATATGCGATCAGCGCAGGGAGAAGGGTCGCACGTATAGCGCAGCGGGAGATCGTCCTCAGCAGGCCGGTAGCATTCCAGCTTAACGGCAACCCGCCCATCGGACGTTATTCTACTTCGAGCTGCTCCAACACATCGTTCCGACCAGCCGCCTTGAGCGCGCTGATCAGGGCTCGCCAAGGGCTGAGGAAGAATGCCTCGGCCCCCATTTTTTCCCAAAGGCCTGAGGACTGGAGTACGTTCAGCACCTCCTGGTGCGCGCCCGCAATGTGCAGCTGGACGCCGGCCGTCTGCAGGATGCCTTGCGTATCCTGGAGCATCGCCAGCGCGGTAGAATCAAGGTCATTGATGGTCGTGGCGTCGAGGATGACCGTACGCGCACCCCGCTCGCGCGCCTCGGCAATGATGCGGTCGCGCACCCGGTCGGCATTGGCGAACGTGAAAGAGGCATCGACACGAATGACCAAGATTTCCTCAAATTGTAGGGCCGTCGGGTGATTGGTCACATCCCGGAAGGAGCGGGTCTCCGGCAGGAGTCCCAGCACGGCAATGTTGGGGCGGGATATGCGGTACATGATCGCAATGACCGACAGACCGATACCCGTCAGGATACCCTGATGTATGCCGAGGATGAGTGTGGCCAGGAATGTGAGCAAGGCAATAATGCCGTCCGCGGCTTTCGTGCGCAGCAGATACCGCACCTCAGCGACATCGATCAGTCCGAAGGCCGAGACCATGATGATCGAAGCGAAGATGGGGATGGGCAGCCACGCGAAGAGCGGCGTGAGGAAGAGAAGCACACCGGCAATCAGCACGGCGGCGATTCCGTTGGCCAGCGGGGACTTGGCTCCAGCCCGCTCATTGACGGCACTGCGGGAAAAGCTGCCTGAGACCGGGATGCTCTGGAAAAAAGAGCCGATGGCGTTCATACTGCCAAGGGTCACCAGCTCACGACTCGGCTGAATCCGGTACCCGTGTCGTGCGGCGAAAAGTTTGCCGAGCGAAATCACGCCCACGAACTGGATAAGGGACAGGGTAACGGCGGTCGGAAACAGGCCCCTAATGGTTTCCATCGTCCAGACGGGCATCCCCGGGGTGGGCAATCCGGATGGAATCTCGCCGACGAGCGACACACCGCGGGACTCCAGGTTCAGTCCAACAACCGCAAGAGCGGAGAGCACCACCACGAGAAGAGGTCCGGGTATCCGGGGAAACCGTTTCCGCATGAGGACCAGCAATACGATGCCTGCCGCTCCGATCAGGAACGAGGGGATATGCAACTGGGCAATCTTCTCACCGGCCTGCAACAGCAGTGTGAAGATGTTCAGGCTGCGTTCCAGGTCCACGCCCAGCAGATGCTTGAGCTGGCTCATGCCGATGATGAGTGCCGCGGCGCTGGTAAATCCTGTTGTTACCGGTCGGGAAAGCAAGTTTACCACGAACCCAAAGCGTAGCAGGCCCATGACAATCTGGATGACCCCGACCATCAGCGCGAGCAATAACGTCAGCGACAGTGCTTCGGCAGGGGAACCGGGGGCCATGGCTGCTACGCCGGCAGCCACAATCAATGAATCGATGGCCACAACGCCGACTGCAAGATGTCGCGAGGTGCCCATAAGGCTGTAAACCAGCAACGGCACGAGGGAGGCATAGAGCCCGTAGACGGGTGAAACGCCCGCGAGCAGGGCATAGGCCATTCCCTGAGGGATGAGAACAACCCCCACCGTAATACCAGCCACCAAATCCCCTCCAAGATCCGATCGCTGATAGGATCGCATCCAGTCCGGGATCAGCCTAGCAGTGTGTCCGGAAAATGACATGCGCAGGAAGGGTGGATGGCGGTTAGCGAGATGATCGGGCAACAGGTGCTGCCACGGTCTCAGCCGGGAGCGTCAACCTCGCCGACAAGATACGTGTTGAGCCGACGTTGGGCCTCATGACAGGCATCATGGATGCGCATGAAGAACGCGTCTGAGCCAATCCTTTCAGTGAATCCGCTGCGTTCAAACGCATCCCGTACCGGTCCTTTGACGCCGGAGAGCAGTAAGCCGATACCACGCTCCTCCAAACGCCGATGAATGTCCATCAAGGCGTGGATGGCGGTCGAATCGGCGCGGTTGACCGGGTACAGGTCCAGGATCAGGACCCGCGTGTCGGGTTCTTCTTCCAGCAGATCGGAGAGTCCGTCCTTGATGTGCTCCACGTTTCCGAAGAACAATGAGGCATCGATGCGGAAGATGGCAATGCCGTCCACGGTGTCGACCTCGGGAAATCGCTCGATATTGCGATACGCATCGAGCCCGGGCATGCGGCCCAGACGGGCCATATGAGGCCGGGATGCCTGATAGACGAAGGAAAGCATCGACATGCCGACCCCGATGAGGATCCCTTGTTCGATGCCGAGCAGCAGCGTGGCCAAGAACGTGATCAAGAGGAGGGCGAGGTCCGTGCGGTTCGATTTCCACAGGAAGCGCATCTCCTTGATATCCAGCAGGCCGAAAACGGCGACCATGACGATCGCGGCCAGCAAGGCCTTGGGCAGGTAGGTGAAGAGCGGCGTGAGGAACAGCAGGGTCAGGCCGACAATGGCTGCACTGATCAGGCTGGCCAGCGGCGTCACGGAGCCGGCCTGGTCGTTGACCGCCGTGCGGGAGAAGCCGCCGGTCGTGGGATACGACTGGAAGAAGGCGCCTACCAGGTTTGCCATACCGAGAGCGGTCAGCTCCTGGCTGGGTTCAATCGTGGCGCGGTGCTTGGCCGCAAAACTCTTGGCGACGGCGATGGACTCCATGTAGCCGACAAGGGAGATGGCCAGAGCGATGGGCAGCAGATCGGACATGGCGCCCCAGTCGAGGAAGGCTACCGTGGGGGCGGGCAAGCCGGCCGGCACGTCGCCGACGATGGCGACACCGCTGTCATGCAGGGCGAGCAGTGCCGTGATGGCCGTAGCGAGCACAACGGCAATCAGGCCGCCCGGGATGCGACGGGACCACTTGCGCAGTCCGACGATCACCAGGACCCCACCCAGGCCCATGGCCAGGGTCGGAAGATGAGTGGCGCTGATACCGGCACCGGCTTCGTACAGGATTTCGAACACGCTGTTGGAGCGCGGGATCGGAATACCTGTCAGGTTCTTGAGCTGGTTCAGGCCGATGATCAGCGCCGCGGCGCTGGTAAATCCGCTCAACACGGGGTGTGAGAGGAAATTGGTGATGAACCCGAAGCGCAGCAGGCCAAGCGCCAGCTGGATCACGCCAACCATGAAGGCCAACAAGATGGCCAGCGTGATGTATTCATCGGTGCCCTGCGGGGCCAGCTCGGCAACACCCGTTGCAACGAGGAGGCTGACCATGGCAACGGGGCCGACGGCCAACTGGCCGCTGGTGCCGAAGAGGGCATAGATGACGATGGGGACGAGCGCGGCGTACAGCCCGTAGATGGGCGGCAGGCCGGCGATGAGGGCGTAGGCCAGGCCCTGGGGGATCAGCATCACGCCGACCGTCAGTCCGGCATTCAGATCTCCGGAGAGGTTGGCGCGATCATAGCAAGGAGCCCACTCCAAGGCAGGGATGAATCGCGAGAGCATAGGGTTTCGACCAGTGGCCTGGCGCTCGGGCGTCTGGTGCTGCCCGGTGGATGAGGGCAGGAGGCGACGTGGCAAGCGGGGCCGGATGAGCAAGGCGGGATGGGTAGGGCGGAATGGGGGATAATGACGTGGCGGCGGGCGTTTCGCCCGCCGCCACGTTCCACCCTGGACAGTCATCTGCTTGAGAACGCGGACAGCGCCAGCAGACAACTGTCTTTCGCTACGCCTCTACAGGCGCACCGCTGACGATGGTGCTGTTGGGATTGGCAGCCCAATCATCCCATTCGCCATTGACGAAGATCACATCGTGACCCAGACGAGCGAGCAGGGCCGTCGAAACCGCTGCACGTCCTCCGGAGACGCAATGGACCAGTTTGGTACCGGCAGGCACTTCATCCCGACGTACCCAGAGGCGGGTATAGGCGATGTTGGCCGAATCCGGCATGTGGGCAGGCTCGTGTTCGCTCGCGTTGCGGACATCGAGCACGATGGCATCGTCGATGGCTTCCAGCGTAGCTGGTACATCTTCGATGGCCACTTCGCGGATGCTGGCCATCTCTCCGCCATGGTCGGCGTAGGCTTCCAGCGTCTGAGGCGTGGCGTATCCAACGATGTTGTCGAGGCCGATGCGGACCAGGTCGCGCACGGCTTCTTCCACATGCTCCTCATCGATGATGAGGTAGATCGGCATGTCTTCTTCGATGATCGAGCCAGCAGCCGTGTTGAAGGCTTTGTTGAAACCGGCGTACATCGAGCCCGGAAGATGACGAGCCATGAAGGCCGAGCGATCCAGACGCGTGTCAAGGACGGCGACGTCGGTATTGCCCGCCAGGGCTTTCAGGTCCTCCTGGAAGAGGTGCTTCGGCTTGGGAATCGTACCCAGGACCTTCGGGCCCTTCTTGTTGTCGCGCTTCATCCGTGCGAAGTACATCGGAGGCTCAGGCTGTCCTTCGAGAATCGACTCGACGAACACGTCTTCGCCACGCTTGGCCGCGTCGATGGCCGCGTTGAATTCGCGCTCGTAGCCGACGGTTGAGGAAGGCACAGCGCCCAATGCCTTACCGCAGGCGCTACCGGCGCCGTGGGCTGGCCAGATCTGAACGAAGTCATCCAGCTCCAGGAATTCCTGGACTGACTTGTAGAGTGTGCGGGCTGAAGGCTCCATGACGCCAGCCATGCCGGCGGCGGACTCAAGGAGATCGGGACGACCAAGGTCGCCGACGAATACGAAGTCACCCGTGCAGTAACCGATCGGCTTGTCTGCGCCGCCACCGAGGTCAGTGACGAGGTAGGACAGGTGCTCGGGCGTGTGACCCGGGTTGTGGATAGCCTTCAGCTTGATGTTGCCGATCTTGAATTCGTCCCCATTCTTGAGGAGCGTATAGCTGTAGTCTGAGCCAATGAGCCACTCGTACTTCCAGTCGTCATCACCTTCGTCTGAAGCATACACGTGAACGCCGCGCTCGGCGAATTCGCGCATACCGGTCAGGTAGTCAGCATGGATATGCGTATCGACGGCAGCCACGATTTCAACGCCTTCTTTTTCGGCGAGCTCGAGGTACTGGTCGATGTCGCGCTCGGGGTCGACGACAATGGCTTCGCGAGTAGCCTGGCAGCCGATGAGGTAGGCATACTGGGCGAGTTTGGGATCCCAGATCTGTCTGAACAGCATGGTAGTGTTACAGGATGGTTGTTTTGATAAAAGTCGAGTAGGGACGATCAAGCCGACTTTCGGGAGCGGGCACCCGGGCGGTCGTGTCGCCTAATGGGGCAGTTTGGGTCGGAGCACACCGTAGGTGTAGGTACCGGCAACGGCCGAAAGGATGGCGATGAGCATGACGAGAGCACCGTTGCCCACGAGGGCGAACATCGGTCCCGGACAGGCGCCTGTCAGGGCCCAGCCGAGTCCAAAGAAGGTGCCACCCAGCCAGTAGCGGGTACCGCTGCCCATGACCTTGGGAGGAATGTTGATTTCCGAGCCGTCCATGGCGCGGATGCCCTTCCGTTTGATGATCTGCACGGAGATGGCGGCGACCGCAATGGCGCTACCGATGATGCCGTACATGTGGAAGGCCTGGAACCGGAACATCTCCTGGATGCGATACCAGGAAATCACTTCTGATTTGGTGAAGATGATGCCGAAGTAGATTCCCACCAGCAGGTAGGGAAGCAGACGGCCGATCGTGTTTTTCGATTCGGACATGGAGTCACCTACAGGATGATGGGGAGCAGGAAGAACGTGGCGATCAGGCCACCGGCGAAGAAGCCGATGACGGCGATCAGCGAGGGAAGCTGCAGGTCAGCCAGTCCCGAGATGGCATGACCGGAAGTACATCCTCCTGCGTAGCGCGCACCGAAGCCCACCAGAAAGCCGCCGAGGACAATCATGATCAGGCCTCGAGTGGATGCCAGGCCTTCCAAGGAGAAGATGTCCGAGGGAAGCAGTCCGTCGAACTGCGTAATTCCAAGCAAAGCCAAATCCGACTTGGTGGCATCGGATATGGCGATTGGATCAGGATTACCAAGGAAGGTCGAGCCGATGAATCCACCAATGATGATCCCGAGGATCAGCGTCAGGTTCCAGGCACCATTTTTCCAATCGTAATTGAAGAACTCGGTCTTGCCCGGAAGCATGGCACACACGTGACGCAGGTTTTCAGACAGGCCAAATTGTTTACCCCCGATCAGGAACAGCGCCGGGACGACGATGCCGATGAGGGGCCCGGCCACGTACCAGGGCCAGGGCTGGGAGATGAATTCAATCATGGGTGTTTTTCAGGGTGGCGAGACGCCTTGTATTAACTTGTCATAACAAGTGTTCCCGGTCATAAGACAGTCCACGAAGAAGAATGTTACATAACCCGATTGGACGTGACCAGAGCGAGTGGTCATCGGATTGAATATCAGGCATCAGAGATAGGAAAAAAAGACCTATTCTGGCCCCACGGTGCGAATATCCACCACGTTCAGTTGCAAGCTGGTTCGCCCGTTCCAGTTATTTTCTTCGATTGAAAAGGCCAGGTCGATGGGCTGCTGGGTGGCTTGCGCTTCTGACAGTTCCTGAAGGTATTTGCCCAACCCAAAGCCGATTGCATTTCGGACAGGATGGGATGAACCTGATTCGCGTACCGAAAACTTGACATGATCGCGTTTGCGCCCAACACCCGCTACAGGACCCATGATGTCAAGATTTCGGGCTACAAACACCGGAGCGGGATTATCCTGCCCGAAGGGTTCGAACTGCTTCAACACGGCCCAGAACCGATCATCGAGTTCAGACAATCGCATTTCAGCGTCAATGTCTACACACGGTTCAAGGGTATTCTCGGAAACGGCCTCCAAAACCGCTTGATTGAAGCGCTCAATAAAGGCCGGCAAGTTCTCGGGCATGAGGGTGAGACCTGCGGCATAGTCATGTCCTCCATACTCCACCAGAAGGTCGTCACAGGCCGTGAGAGCGTTGAAGATGTTGATTCCTGCAACCGACCGGGCGCTACCCTTGATGACCTTCCCGGATGATGCCAGCATGATGGCAGGACGATAATGACGCTCTACCAGCCGGCTGGCGACGATTCCGATCACACCCAAGTGCCAGTCGGGGTGGTGCAGAATAACGGCGTGTCGTTCGCGGCCGGCCAGGAATCGATCTGCTTGAGCGAATGCTTGCTTCTGGGTTTCCCGGTCGAGCACGCGCCGCTCTTCATTCAGGCGTTCAAGCTGCCGGGCCCGGGCGGTTGCCTCTATCTGGTCATCGGCCAGCAGGAGATTCACGGCGCGAGCGGCGTCTCCGAGACGGCCGGCCGCGTTGATCCGAGGCCCAATGGAGAAAGCGATGGACCGAGTAGTAGCCTCGCTCAATTTTGCTCCGGCCTGATCTGCTAGCATGCGCAAACCCAGGCGAGGGCGGTGCCGGAGCTGCTTCAGCCCTTCACGGAGAAGGATGCGATTTTCACCGTGCAACGACACCATATCGGCTGCTGTGGCTACCGCTACGAGGTCGAGATAGTGGAGCAGCTCGTCGGGGTTCTTGCCCAGTGCTTTGTGCACAGCGAGCGCGAGTTTGAAGGTGACACCACATCCGCAAAGCTCCTTGAATGGATAGGAGCAGTCATCCCGCTTGGCGTCCAGCACAGCGACGGCTTCGGGTAGCTCATTCTGTGGCGTGTGGTGATCGCAAACAATGAGACTCATACCAAGCTCGCTTGCCATGACGGCCTCGTTTACTGCCGTAACCCCGCAGTCCAGAGCGATTATCAGGTCTGTACCCAGCGCGTGTACCGCTTCCATCCCCTTGGGGCTCAGGCCGTAGCCATGCTTGAACCGATCAGGAATAAAGAATTGGACAGTAGCACCCACACTTCGAAGATAGTGGGTCAGTAAAGCCGTTGAGGTCGTACCGTCCACATCGTAGTCACCGTACACGGTAATCCGCTGCCCGAGGGAAATGGCACTCAGGAGCCGCTCGATGGCGAGATCCATGTCTTCAAATTCCATAGGGTCATGAAGACGATCCAGTCCGTCGCGGAAAAAGGAGCGGGCCTCCTCGAATGTGGTTATGTCGCGCAGCACAAGCGCTTTGGCCAGCGCCAGTGGCAAGTCGTTGAGTGCATCCTGAAGGCTTTTTGTTGCCTCTGCATCCGCGACAGTCTTGATGTTCCAACGCTTCATTCCCGCACTATCCTTCCTTTCCACATGACGACGAACCTCAATATACGGTGTTGCCAAGGCTTCACGGCCTTACGCTTCTCCTGAATCTGCCGATACCATGAGAAGACGAGTCATCCCTGACACCACAGATTCTCCTCCATGCGATTAGCGCGTTTCAAGCCAGTTTTGTACGGACACACGACCTTTTTGGGGTTTGTGTGCGTCGCGCTGGTGGGTGTAAGTCTCTGGTTGATGTTCTCCTCCCACGATCATTTGGAAGCTATATCGCAGGAGGAAGCGCAAGAACAAAGCAACCGGATTTCGCGTCAGTTCGAGGAGATAATGTTTTAGCCGGGCTCTGATTCATTGACCATAAAGAGCTTCGTCGGATCTGCCCGGATGGTTAATCACCTCGCGTACCTGGTTATTGCTGACTCAGCGGGAGCCGTGGTAGCAAGCTATAATGAATTATCCGCTCGACGGGCAGCCTACCAGCATGTAGATACTGGCAGGTCATCAAGCACCCATATTTTCGGATACCGGGTGAATACGCCCGTCATTCAAGGGAATATGTATGTAGGCATTGAGCGAACCTCTTTGCCCGCAGGGCTGCAACGGGACAGCCGCTTGTTAACGCTGGCTGGTTGGGCGATCCTCGTCGTAGCCTTGTTTCTGGTGGCTTCCATGGGGCGCTTTCATGTACTGGAAGCGAGTCACGAATCGCAGACTTGTTGACGAGGCGAGGCTTCGAACATGTCGTCGAGCCATTCGATCTTGGAGAGGTCAGTTTTCATTCGGGTTGGCTGTATCATCGTGCTGGCCCAAACACGACTTCCGAGCCGCGTCGGGTGATGTGCGTGATTTATATGGACCAACACATGACATTGAAAAGACCGGCAAACGAAAATCAGCAAGCCGATTGGGATACCTGGTGCCCGGGAGCTGAAATTGGCCAAACAATCGACACGCCTATCAACCCGGTTTTATTCAGTCGCTGACGATCGCTTGATCCAACCTGGGCGCACAGAAAAATGTGATCAGGAGGACCGATATTCGAACACTGGCGCGGCCGGGTCTTCCATTCATCCTGCTGAACTCATGCACACCAAACCTCGTCTTTCGTTCTGGCAGATCTGGAACATCAGTTTCGGATTCCTGGGCATCCAGTTCGGCTGGGCCCTTCAGTTGGCCAATTTCAGTCGCATCCTGCAGACATTGGGTGCTGAAGAAAGTAGTCTGGCCATCTTGTGGGTAGCTGCGCCTGTTACCGGATTGATTGTGCAGCCCATCATAGGGCACTACTCGGATCGTACTTGGGGACGGTTGGGGCGTCGCCGGCCCTACTTTTTGTACGGCGCCATTCTGGCATCTGTCTCGCTGATTCTGATGCCGAACTCGGCCGCGCTGTGGATGGCAGCAGGACTGCTTTGGATTCTGGATGCTTCCATCAATGTGTCGATGGAGCCATTTCGGGCATTTGTGGGAGACATGCTGCCCAGTGAGCAGCGCACGAGAGGGTTTGCAATGCAAAGCTTCTTCATCGGGACGGGTTCGGTCATCGCATCTCTCCTTCCCTGGATGCTGACCAATTGGGTTGGTATATCCAATACAGCACCCGAGGGCGAAATTCCTTTGTCTGTGACCTATGCCTTCTACATCGGAGGCGCTGTATTCCTTGCAGCCGTGGCATGGACGGTTTTCCGGGTCAGGGAGTATTCGCCCGAAGAGATGGAGGCCTTTGCAGATCAGGAAAAGAAGGCAGGAGTCGGCGCGGCCGTTCTTCCCCCTGTTCCAGCCGAGCGATTTGCCCGCATGGCACCGGGTTGGCTGGTAGCCGGTGCCGTAGTGACGGCGCTCGTTGTCTGGATTCACGTTCTCCAGAAAGAAATGCTGATACTGGGGGGTGGACTGATGGCGTTTGGCGTGTTGCTTTACATCGTAGCCGCGCGCACCCGCGCTGGTGGAAACGACGGTTTCAGTGAGGTTTTCTCGGATCTGTTCAATATGCCGGAGACCATGAAAAAGTTGGCATGGGTACAGTTTTTCAGCTGGTTCGGTCTGTTTTCCATGTTCATTTACATGACGCCAGCGGTGACAAGTCATGTATTCGGAGCCACCGATCCTACTACTCAAGTTTACAATGACGGCGCCGATTGGGTGGGCGTGCTGTTCGGTGCGTACAATGCGGTCGCAGCCCTGTTTGCATTCGCCTTGGCGCCTCTGTCTAAATGGTTGGGTCGCTCCGGGACCCATATTCTCGGCCTTCTGGCAGGCGCGGTGGGGCTGTCCAGTATCTACATGATTACCGATCCCATGTGGCTGCTCGCGTCCATGGTCGGCGTCGGGATGGCCTGGGCCAGCATTTTGGCCATGCCCTATGCGATACTGACGGATGCCCTCCCTTCGAGCAAGTTTGGCGTCTACATGGGCCTGTTCAACTTTTTCATTGTCCTACCCCAGATCCTGGCTTCTACCGTGTATGGAGCGTTGTTGCAGCACGTCTTTGGAGGGGCTTCGATCCTGGTTCTGGTTACGGGAGGTGGATCCTTTGTCTTGGCGGCCTTGATGATGCGCCGGGTGGAAGGCATCGGAAGCTGAAAACCCAATAATCTCATGCCTCCAGGCTCGGCCCGGAATATTGATCAGGTTGTGAAGCGCCTAATTCGCGGGCTGCCCGGTTGGGGTATGTTGGTGCTCATAGTGGGTACTGCATGGCCGGCATCGGGACAGGCCGCTCGTTTTCCGGTTAACGCAGAGACCATCGTCCGGGGCCTCGAATTCCGTTTCGATTCGACCCAGTCTTTCCCCACCTCGCAGCTGCAGGCTCAGATCGCTTCACGCGGTCCGGATGTGGGCGACAAATTGCGACGATGGCTCCCGCTGTTCTCGGAAGACGAAATCACACTGCTACCCGAAGAGGTACAGCGGGACGTTGTTCGACTTCGTCGATTTTATGCGGAAAACGGCTTCCCACAGGCCAAAATCGAATAGTCAGATTCCCATTATGACCCGGTGAAAAACCGGTTCTGGCTGCGATTTTCCATCGACGAAGGAGAGCCCATCCGGGTCGCTTCGATTTTGGTCAAAGCCTTTCGATGGCGGTCCGTTGCCGAGGAAACGGAACTGGGTCAGGCACTGCGCGACGTCCTGACCCTGGCGGTAGGCGAGCGTTTTTCCCGCCTTTCACACGGCAGCAGTCAGGAGCAACTGACACTCTGGCTGAACAACCGAGGCCGGCCCTTCGCTGTGATCACCGATTCGGTGATCATCAACGAACAGGCTCGCCGTGCCGATGTCACCTATTGGATTGACGAGGGGCCTGAAGCATTTCTGGACAGTATTGTGGTCGAGGGCAACCAACGGGTAGACCGTCATCTCATTGCCCGGGAGCTCAACATGAAGGCGGGAGATCGGTACTCGCAACGTCTAGTGACCGGGGCACAGCGTGAGCTGACTTTGGAGTACAAGGTGCTCGAGTACCTACTGCTTCAGTTGTTGGCAGACGCATCGGATTCCCCTGTCCGCCTCAATCTGGCCGGACGCTACGCATACTGAGCAGTAAAGTGTCCAAGGCTCCTTGGCTACGAATCAAAACCAGGTCCTGGCTCACGGAATGGGAATATGGAGGCGCTTGAACACGTTTTGAGTGTACCCCGCCCGTTCGTAGAAAAGGGCGACGGTCCGTTCATCAAGCGCGGTTGATGAGACGTATGCCGCAGAGCCTGTTTCGATGATGCTACCAGCTGACCACGATGCGCCCTCATCCTCTGTCACGCGTAAGGTCAGGTTTTCGCGCCGGGTTGGATGGTGGGCCCCGATATAGAGGAGCCGCTCTCCCATCCTGATCAGGCTGGCATTGACGGCCGGATCGATCAGGCTGGCATCAGGCGAGGATTTCCAGGAAGCTCCTCGATCCGACGAGCGATGCACCCATCGATGGCCCGCTCCGGCCACGCGGCTGTTGACCATCCAACTTCCATCGGAAAGCTCCACGATTTTCGACTCATCTCCCGGCGAAATGGCCGAACCAGCCAACACCCAGCTTTCGCCGTGGTCCTCACTGGCAACTACGTGTACACCACGCTCCAGGTTGACCAGCGTATGCAAGAGCGTGCCATCCGATGCTTGGATTCCCCGCCCCGATGTGACGAACATGAAGTCATTGCGCCACGAGAGGGGCGCAATGTGTTCCGTGATGTCTACGGGATCACTCCAAGTTGCTCCCAGATCGTCGCTCGAAAGGACGTGGAAGCGATACTGCCCCGGGTTTTCGTCGTGATTCATCACATTGGCGAGCATGAATACGCGCCCCCGTTCATGATCTACGATGAACGACGGGTCGGAAGCAGATACGCCGTCAGGATAGTCCAGTACGCGCTCGGCTTCGCTCCATGTCTGGCCACCATCGCTGCTGCGTCGCAGCAAAATGTTGATGTCCCTGTTGCCTCGAAGGTCAGCGCACGAGGGTACGCGTTCATCGATCGCGGCAAGCAGTACGCCTCCAACTGTTTCGATAGCCGGAATGCGGAAACAGGCAACCGAGGAGTCGGCTGGCGTAGCAAAAAGGACGGTCTCTAGAGGATCAAGGTCTGATTCAGTATCGGCGTCCTCGGTTGGACATCCTTTCCAGATAAAGACGGAAAGCATTGCAAGGGCCAAGAGTCCGCGAAGCGCGGCTTTATTGGTCCAGATGGGTCTATGGCTCATGATATCACCGTGGATTGATCACCCTCCAAGGCCGCCGACGCAGCGTCGCTGATCGTCCAGATTTTTTTCGAGTTGATGATGGTCATGCCTGTTGGCTCCTTGCGCGCGATGGCAATCATAGCCTGAGCGACTCGCACTGCGGGCACCGTGCGCCACCGTTTGGGAAGGCGCGCCATCATGCGTTGCGCCCACGCTTCGGCCGGCCGAACATCATCGTCCCGTTCACCGCCCAGTACGGAAGGGCGAAACGTGGCAAACGAGGGGAATCGCATCATGCGGATATCCTCTTCAAGCTGACCCTTCATGCGGCTGTAAGCATTGCTGCTTTCAAAGTCTGCTCCAATCGAGGAGCACACAGAAATGTGGCGTACGCCGAGAGCAAGGAGGCGCTTCGCGTAGAGCCGCGGGTAGCGCACATCGATTTCCCATTGCGCGTTGTGTCCACCCGCTTTTTTAACCGTCGTGCCGAATGCGATGAAGGCGTGATCCAGCGGCTCCGGCGGATCCCAAGTGTTCGTTTCGTCCGCATTGAACGGGACTTCTATCAGTTTCTCCGAGTCCACACCGGTTGGGCGACGGACGGGGGCCACGATCCGGCCGTATTCAGAAGACTGCACGAGCAGCTCGACCAGATGGCGTCCAACCAGTCCCGTGGCTCCAAGGACGAATGCATTCATGGACATTCCTATCGGGGGTTGAACAGGTTCGGATGCTGGTCCATCAGGGTACGGTAGCCTGCCTGGACTTGGACCCCGCCGGGGAAACGGGTGGACTCGGATCCGAAGACATTACCTGCACGCACGGCCGTTTCGAGATCACCGAGACGAAGCCAGGAGGTCATGAAACCGACAGCAAAGTTGTCGCCGGCACCGGTGGTTTCAAAGACATCCACTTTGCGCTCAGGCAGATCCAGCGTTTGGTCCGGGGTGTAGGCCACGGCGCCTTGATTTCCCTTCTTCACGATGACCACATCGGCGAGGCGGCCCAGGATGGAGTTGTTTGGTGGAAGTGCGATCTGCAGATCGCGCGCTTCCTGATCGTTCAGAAACAGGAAGTCCACCTTCCCCACTGCTTCGAGAAGTTCGAGCGGGTGAGACGCAACCGGACCAGGTCCGGCGGGATCCATCGACACCGTAGTACCGGCCTCACGCAGCCGGGGAAAGATATTAGCCAGCTTGTCGGTCAGCCCGGGCAGATACGGATGATAACAGACGTGTACGTGTCGCGGGGGATCATCCAGAATGAGATCGAGCGCCTCCCAGTCGGAGACGGGGTTCGGAACACTGATGAACCCTCGGTCTCCGTGCTTGGAAAACGCCACAGAAAGCCCCGTACTTTCGCTCCGGTCGTCTGCACAGTTCATCACGCGTACGCCGGCCGATTTGGACGTGTCCCGCAGCCAGTGGCCAAAAAGGTCATCCCCTAAGTTGGCGTACAGATCAGTGGGCCAGCCTACGCTCGCCAATCCCAAGGCGACAATGGCCGCACTTCCTCCCGGTTCGATGGAATAGACATCTGATACCGTGTCGTATCCAACGCGTGGGAGGGCATTCACTTCACCAAGGATTACATCGATGTTGAAATCCCCAATGATGGCAATCCGGGGAGCATCGACAAATGGGTCTGCTGCGGTCACGAATCAAGCGAGGCTGGTCGGAGGGCCTGAAGGAGATACAGGATACGGAGTCGCTGGCGCACAAAAAAACCCCGAAAGGAGGTATCCGATCGGGGTTTATCGCGGCGCGATGATACAATCAGTCAGGCCGTCTTCGTGGGAGATACTAGACTCGAACTAGTGACCCCCTGCTTGTAAGGCAGGTGCTCTAACCAACTGAGCTAATCTCCCAGAATCGCCAAAAGCGACGACGAGGCCGCTTTCAGAGCCCGCAATATTACGCTGACTTTTTATGAATGTCAATCACTTCGGTTGATGTGATGGGTACTTGTCGTATCTTCACCATTCTGTGTCTTAGCGTCGCGAACACCCCTTCGCAACTCCCGTAAAGCGCTGGGCCGCAGAACAAATGTAGTAATAGACCAGCCGCCATCCGGGCGCAACCGGATTCGGCCTCCCACTTGCAGATCCTGGCCAGGATTAACAACGTTACCAAGTACCATGAAACGTACGTATCAGCCCAGCCGCCGCAAGCGCGCCAACAAGCACGGATTTCGCTCGCGTATGGCCACCAAGAACGGTCGTCGCCTCCTTGCACGTCGCCGTGCAAAAGGTAGAAAAAACCTGACCGTTAGCGACACGAAAAGCGGAAAGTAAGCGACCTGATGGGAGAGGCTGGTACGTCCCCTCGATCGGCTGATGCGACGCTGAACTTCCCTGTTTCGCGTCGTCTCAAGCACCGGCGGTTCATTGAGCCCCTGTTCGAGCCTGGTGACCCATCCAGTCATTCCGTGAGGAGCGGCGTAATTCGAATCGTTTATCGGTTCGTGGAAGCCGATCTTCCCGACCTGTTTCAGATTGGTGTCGCGGTAGGACGTTCGCGCGGAAGCGCTCCAAGACGTAATCGAGTGAAACGCATTCTGAGGGATGCCATTCGCCACGATCAACCACGTTTGGAGCAGATTGCCAAGCAGGAAGGCCGGCCTTTGACAGCGATGGTGCTGTTTCAAGGCAAGAAAGAGTCGTCGGCGCGCATTCGAACTGATTTCGATCACGCATTGCAGCGGCTCGTTGAGCAAACCAAGCCTGTCGTACGTTGATATGGAACCCGTCCGACCACGCTCCCGTACCGCCTCACTTCCCGTCTGATGCTGTCGCCTGACCTATCAACCTGCCGAGGAGAGGCCCCGATTGGATAGAAACGTTCTCACAGCAACGGTGCTGATCGCCATCATCATGGTGGTCTGGCTCACTTGGCTGGCTCCCACCCCTCCTCCGGCGGAAGACCTCGTCGTAGCTCCGGATTCCACGGAAGACGTCTCTTCTCAGGAATTCGTTGAGCAAGGCGACCCAGAAGTTGGCGCAGTCCAGGTTCTGGCAGCCGATGATAGCACGTTTGTCCCGGGTCAGGGATCAGACGTGCGGATGATTACGGTAGAAAACAATCTCTACCGCGCCGTCCTCTCCACTCAGGGAGGAACACTGTCCTCCTTTGAACTGAAGGAATACACGATTGCCGGGACGGAGCGTCCTGTACAATTGGTCGACTCGACCAAGGGAGGTGCGCTGGGCGTCCTGTTTACCTCACCAGGAAACAGGAATTACGACTCCAGGGCCTTTGTATTCGAATCAAGCACTGCCCAGGAGTCACTCACCGTAGGCGATGCACCGGTTTCCGTTTCCTTTACCGCCGGTGTTGGCAGTGGCCAGATTGAACTGACCTACACGTTCAAGCCCGACTCCTACGAGATCGATCTCGAGGTCAACCAGCCCGGTGCGGCATCTTTCTCCACGCGCGAAGGCTATGAAGTAGTGTGGAATGGAGGCGTTCCATTTTCTGAACTGGACCACGAAACAGCTGCTCAGCATACCGGCGCTTTCGCTCGCAGCGGTGGAGAGGTCGAGGATGTCCTGCTTAATTCGGATCCGTATGACGAACGTTCGCTGCGAGGCGAAATTGACTGGGTAGCGGTCAAGAACAAGTACTTCACCGTCGTCATGATGCCGCAGCAGCCAACGCGTGGTGCGGAGTTGATTGGTGAACGCGTAGGTGAGGTCTCCGAATCGTATGGCCGTCACGATTATCTCGCGAGCCTGCTCATGCCGGCCGCCGGCGTGGAGGCGGACCAGTACACGCTGTACATGGGTCCAATGGTCTATGGTAATCTGAATGACTACGACCTGGATCTGTACAACATGGTCGACTTCGGCTGGGACTTCTTCGAGGTCATCACCCGGCCGTTGGCACGGTTCATTTTCATCCCGGCGTTCACCTATCTCGGCCAGTTCATGCCGTATGGATGGGTGATCATTGTGCTGGCATTCCTGATCAAACTGGTCCTCTACCCGCTCACGAAGACATCCTTCAAGAGCATGGCCAAGATGCGTGAGCTGCAGCCGCGCATGGAAGTGATCAAGGAGAAGTATGCGGATAACCCGCAGAAGCAGCAGGAGGCCATGATGAAGATGTACAAGGAGACGGGGGTCAATCCGCTAGGCGGATGTCTACCCATGCTTCTGCAGTACCCGGTCATCATTGCGCTCTGGCAGTTTCTCCCGCAGGCGATCGAACTGCGCCAGCAAGGATTTCTGTGGGCCCAGGACCTTTCGGCCCCTGATTTCATCTTGAGTCTGCCCTTTTCGATTCCCATGTATGGGGACGCTGTTGCCGGCTTCACGCTGCTCATGGGTATCTCGATGGTCTTCCAGATGAAGCTCTCGATGACCAATCAGAACAACGCGCAGGCCAAGATTTTCACCTACGTCTTCCCTGTGATGATCTTCGTGATCTTCAACCGATTGGCCTCGGGTCTGAACCTGTACTACCTCTGCTACAACGTACTGACAGCCGCGCAGCAGAAGGTCATCAACAAGCAGATTCACGACCACCCCGAGGAGCTGGACCCTCAGAAGAAGGCGAAGAAGCCAGCCGCGGACACATCGCGCAAGAAGGACAAGAATCGTGGGGCGATCACGGGCAAACCCAAGCCCCGCCGCTGATCCCGACGCATGACGGTACCCGCGGGAGATAGCGTCCAGGATACGATTGTCGCCCGCGCTACGCCGCGAGGCGCTTCGGCGCTGAGTATTGTTCGGCTATCCGGCCCGGATGCAATCGCGTTGGTTGACGGTGTATTTGCAGCGCGGGAGTTGTCTGAGCAGGATAGTCACACGGCGCATGTCGGCTATATCGGACGGGAGAATGCGTGGATCGATCAAGTTGTATGTACCCTGTTCAAGGCGCCGAATACGGCCACGGGTGAAGACATTGTAGAGATCTCCTGTCACGGTGGTGACGTTGCTTCAGATGCTGTAGTTCGACTGATGGTCGCCCAAGGCGCGCGGATGGCCGAGCCAGGTGAGTTCACGCTCCGTGCATTCATGAATGGCAAGGTTGACTTGGCACAGGCTGAGGCTATTGGCGAATTGATTCATGCGCAGAGCCAGCGCGCAGGCCGTATTTCGCTCGCCCACCTTCGTGGCCGGTTTTCAGACGAGTTGGGACAGATCCGGGAAGATCTCATTCAGCTTGTTTCTCTGTTGGAACTGGAACTGGACTTTGGTGAGGAGGACGTCGCCTTCGCCGATAGGGCTCGTCTCGTTTCATTGCTCGATGCCGCAGCAACCCGTCTGGATGCCATGACGGGTTCATTTCGCTTCGGCCAGGCGCTGCACGAAGGCGTGCGTATCGTCATTGTTGGAAAGCCCAATGCAGGCAAGTCAACGCTGATGAATGCACTGCTTGGATTCGATCGAGTAATTGTAAGTGATGTCCCTGGCACTACGCGTGACGAAATTGAAAGCCATCTGGAATATGAAGGGGTGCGATTCACGTTTGTGGATACAGCGGGCCGTCGGGAGACCCATGATGCGATTGAGGCCGAAGGGGTACGTCGCAGCGAGGAAGCGGAGCTGGGCGCGGATCTGATTTTGCATCTCATCGATCTGACCCGTCCAGAGGATGTATCAGCGTCATCGTCCGATGGACTCCCCCGCTTGAGGGTTGGCAATAAGCTGGACCTGGTAGCGGGTCCGTCTGCTGCGAGCGACTTCAGTTTCAAAGTGGATGTAGCCATTTCCGCTGAAGCCATGCGCGTTGGATCCGAGTCGGTTGATGAATTGATGGCTCGCATATTTGAGGCTACCGTAGGATCAGTGGGCCAGGCCGAAGAGCATCAGGTAGTAACAAGCCAGCGACAGCAAGAACACATCCGCGCGGCTTCGGTAGCCATCCAGCGTGTTCGCTCCGTCATGGATTCCGGCGGGTCCGGTGACATGATATCATCTGATGTCCGCGAGGTGGTCGATGAGATCGGGGCTGTCACGGGCGAGATCACCAACGAAGACATTCTGGACCGTATTTTTTCCCAATTCTGTATCGGGAAATAGAAAAACAGCACTAAGGCTAAGGGAGACAACGACTAACAAGGAATGAGCGACTCGCACTTTGACATAATTGTTGTAGGCGGAGGACATGCCGGAAGCGAAGCTGCCGCAGCCGCTGCTCGCATGGGTGCGAAGACGTTGTTGATTACTATGAGCCTCGAGGCAATTGGACGCATGTCGTGCAATCCAGCCATTGGAGGTATAGGGAAAGGCCAGATAGCTCGCGAGATTGATGCATTGGGCGGCCTGATGGGTCACGCTACCGATGAGTCGGGATTGCAATTTCGCATGTTGAATCGCAGTAAGGGTCCTGCTGTTTGGTCGCCCCGCGCGCAGTGCGATCGGTTCATGTACGCCGCTGCGGTTCGGCGAATGTTGGAAGCCGAACCAAACCTGTACATGCGAAGCGATATGGTCGTTGATCTGGAGACCAAAGGTGATCGTATTTCAGGCGTCGTTACCCAACTGGGACAGCGCATTTCGGCTGGTGCCGTGATTCTGACCAGTGGAACGTTCATGAATGGGCAGATTCACATCGGAGATATGTCCTATGGAGGCGGCCGCATGGGTGAGGGTGCCTCTCGGGGATTAACCGGTGCGCTCAACAATCTTGGGTTTGAGTCCGGGCGACTCAAGACGGGTACCCCTCCCCGTCTGGACGGCCGAACGATCAATTATGACCTCCTGGAGGAGCAGAAAGGCGACAGCGACCCGGCTCCATTCAGTTATATGACGGACCGGTTGCCGTCAAAGCAATTAAGCTGCTGGATAACATTTACCGACGAGTCCGTTCATGATGTTTTGCGTACCGGATTCGATCGCAGTCCCATGTTTGTGGGTCGTATTCAGGGTACGGGCCCTCGGTATTGTCCTTCCATTGAGGACAAGATTGACCGATTCGCCGATAAGGACAGGCACCAGATATTCCTTGAGCCCGAGGGCTGGAACACCCACGAGGTGTATGTAAACGGTTTTTCGACGAGTCTCCCCGAGGAAGTCCAGGAACGGGCTATTCGCGGTATAAAAGGACTTGAGGATGTTCATATTCTGCGCCCTGGCTATGCTATTGAGTATGATTATTTTCAGCCCTATCAGCTCCGGTACTCTCTCGAAACCAAGCTTGTGAAGGGATTGTTTTTCGCAGGACAGATCAACGGCACCACCGGGTATGAGGAGGCTGGTGCGCAAGGGCTGGTCGCGGGCACGAATGCAGCTCGCTACGTGAAGGGCGAGGAACAGCTTATTCTGAAACGCTCCGAGGCGTATATCGGCGTCCTTATTGATGACCTGGTCGCCAAGGGCACGGAAGAGCCGTATCGGATGTTCACGTCCCGCGCCGAGCATAGAATGATGTTGCGCCAAGACAATGCCGACCAACGGCTTACTGAAATGGGAGCCTCTATCGGTCTGGTCTCGGACGAGCGACTTGAACGCATGCACAGAAGGAGCCAGGCGCGCAGAATATTGACCGAGGCCGTTCGCTCGACCAGTGTCTCGCCACAACAAGTGAATCCATTTCTCGCCTCGTTGGACAGTGCCCCTGTACGTCAGTCAGATCGTATTGCAAAAGTGGCCCTCCGGCCCGAGGTAAGCCTGAGTTCACTCTTATCGGCTACGGGCTTTCAGGCCCTCATTCCGCCCATTGAGGGACTCGAGTCAATAGAAGACATGGTCGAAATCGACCTCAAGTACGAGGGATATGTGGAGCGCGAACGGGGTCTTATAGAAAAGATGGAACAGTTTGAGTCGAAGGAGCTCCCCGTAGATCTGGATTATCATGCGATACACAACATCACGATAGAGGCGCGTGAGAAATTGCATCGCATCCGCCCGCAAAACCTTGGACAGGCTTCCCGAATCTCTGGGGTCTCCCCTTCTGATGTGTCTGTTTTGATGGTTATGATCAAGTCTGGCCGATTCCCCAGGATGGCGTCAAATGCATCATAGCGCCGGTTCAGCAGGTGTTTCACGTGAAACACCGCTTCCTGTAAGGCCGCATCTTCGTTTCATCTCATCGGGGTGTTTCACGTGAAACACCCGCCACGTGTATCTTGAATCGGCCGCTAATTGCCCTGACGCCCCAATCGCCTAAATGCCATGAAATGGCCTTTTGATGTTCGACTGAGCAGTGAACAAACGCAAGCACTCCGTGCTTACGAGGGTGAGTTACGCGCAGTAAATCAACGATTCAATCTCGTCTCACGACACGATGAAGCCAACCTTTTGGCTCACCATATCGGACACTGCCTGGCCTACGGGATTCGGTCATTTCCCTCGGGGACAACCCTTGTAGACTGGGGTACGGGAGGCGGCTTGCCAGCCATCGTGCTGGGAATTCTCTTTCCCGATGTTTCGATCGTGGCGGTAGATTCCAATCAGAAGAAAACACGCTCCGTAGATCTGTTTGTGCGAAGACTGGGCCTGGACAATGTGTCTACGTGGCATGGTCGGGCGGAAGCGTATCCGGGCCGCGCACCCTTCTCCGTTTCAAGGGCCACTGCCCCCCTGGCGACCCTATGGCACTGGCATCAGTCGATGGCATGTACGCCCGAAAACATCGTCAATGAACGGCACTGGGGCGATGGTCTCGTCTGTCTCAAGGGCGGGGATCTCCAGGCTGAGATCGCCGAACTGCATGCGCTTTATCCTGGCCTGATGCTCGATCGGATTCCCCTGAAGGGACACACCTCCGATCCGTATTTTGGCACCAAGGAAATCATTCAGGTTTCCACTGCCTCTTAGAATAGCTCTGGTAACTCCTACCAGAAGCGACCCCTCTCCCGCTTTCGTTTACAACGCCGATGCCCAAGACCGATAAACAAGGGACCCGTACAGAGCGTCTTTTTGCAACCATCCTGCTGCTGCAGAATCGGCCAAATATGACGAGTCGGGATCTATCGGCACATTTTGGGGTGAGTCGTCGGACCATCTTTCGTGATCTGAGAGCCCTCTCAGATTCAGGGGTCCCTCTCACCTATTCCGAAGGTGGCGGTTACGAAATTCTGGAAGGGTATCAGCTCCCTCCTCTTATGCTGACGGCAAGAGAAGCGGCCACGCTTTTGGTAGGTACGGAGTTCATGCGTCTGCAATCCGATGCCTCCCTTCGAGAAGATGCCGGCGAGGTATCTCTGAAAATCCGAGCCGTATTGCCGCGAGAGATCCGCGAATACGTAGACCGATTGTCAGAAAACACGGTTCTTGATCCGTATTGGTCGCAAGCCATCCGTCACGAGGGAGAAGAGTCCGGAAAGTGGTTCAAGCTTTCTGAGGCGGTTGCGCGTTCGCGTAAGGTGATCATGGAATACTTCGTAGAGAGCCGGGGAGAGCTTACGCAGCGGCGCGTCGATCCTCTTGGCCTGGTCTACTACACGGACCACTGGAATCTGATCGCATTCGATCACCTACGTGAGGAGATTCGAAACTTTCGACTGGACCGTATCGAGGAAATGTTCGTCTTGACGGAGCGCTTTGAACGACCTGCGGAATTCGATTTGCAGACGTACCTGGAAGGAGAGGGGCGTCGCTCAGACCCTCATCACATTCGGCTCTCGTTCAGCGCCGCGGTCTTTGCCCGGGTACGATCACAAATACCAGCACGTATCGAAGAAGAAAAAGAACTGGATGGTCGGGTCGAGATTACCTTTTCTTTCGACAACATGGACTACCTGGCGAATTGGTTGCTTCGTTTTGGTGCTGACGTCTTCGTCGTTGAGCCCGCCGATCTCGTAAAACGTCATCAGTCAGCGGCTCGGGCAATTGCAAGCAATTACTAATAACAAGTACTGATTTAATCAGGGGTTTGAAAAAATCCCATAAATCGTTGTGCGGCAGTGATTTAATAGGATACTGATCTGATAACGAGCTTCTCAGGCTCAAAAAGTATCCGGCAGTAAGCCAACTACCCGGTTCCTTTCCGCGTGAGTGGCCAACCTGTCGAGCTGCAAAATCAACTACTTTCTGCCGAGAGCACTGCACCGGTCAGTTTCTCAAGAATGGCAAGTGCTTGATCGAGTGTCGTGACATCCTGGATGATCGCCCGAAGATTTCCGGTGCGACTCTCCTTGAGGACATAACGATTTTCCAGATTGCCCAATGAGGCGAGCAGTCCATGGAAGCGATGCTCATAGAACCACGGGTCCTCTTCGGTCGAGGCAAGCCGAAGGAAGAGCCGCTCGTTCTTGAATGTGATCTTTGGCAGACGCAGTTGCTGGCCGAGCAACTTGATCTGTACACCTGCGATCAGTTGGGTGACGTCTGAAGGGAGGGGGCCGAACCGGTCCACCATTTCATCGGCTACCTGGGAGAGCTCCTCGGTTGATGGGCACTCGGAGATGCGCCGATACATGTTGAGCCGCTCGATGCGGTTCGAGAGATACGTTTCCGGAATGAGCGCGTCAGCATCCACATCAACCAGCGTCTCCGTGGCTTTGGGCTTGCGCTCTTCCTCAAAGACGGCTGCAAACTCTTCTGTTCTAAGCTCCTCGACTGCCTCATCCAGAATGCGATGATAGGTCTCGAAACCGACGTCCGCGATGAACCCACTTTGCTCCGCGCCCAGCATATTGCCCGCACCCCGGATATCGAGGTCCCGCATCGCAAGATGAAATCCGCTTCCCAGGTCACTGAATTCTTCGACCGCTTGTAGCCGCTGTTTGGCCTCGCGCGTCAAACTGTGAATGGACGGGACGAGCAGATAGCAAAAGGCCTTCCGGTTGGAGCGGCCAACGCGCCCCCTGAGCTGATGAAGTTCTGCTAATCCGAAGTGATCAGCCCGGTTCATGATAATCGTGTTGGCATTGCCGATATCCAGGCCGTTTTCAATAATGTTGGTGCTTACCAGGACATCGAAATCGCCTTCGACAAAGCCCATCATGATGCGCTCGAGTTCGGGACCCTTCATCTGGCCGTGAGCCGTTTGAATCCGGATGTCGGGGATGAGCATCCGTAACATGGATGCGATCTCGTTGATGGACTGAACGCGGTTGTGAATGAAAAAGACCTGTCCGCCTCGATTGATCTCGTAGAGCAGCGCATCCCGGATCAGGTCCTTGTCAAAAGCGTGGATCTCAGTCTGGATGGGCTGACGATTTACCGGCGCTGTCGCAATAATGGACAGGTCCCGGGCGCCCATCAGGGAGAACTGGAGGGTGCGAGGGATAGGTGTGGCAGTGAGGGTCAACGTATCCACATTGACACGCAACGAGCGCAGCTTCTCTTTCATGGACACGCCGAAACGCTGCTCCTCATCCACTACCAACAGACCCAGGTCCTTGAAGACCACGTCTTTTGAAATCAGACGGTGGGTGCCTATGATAATGTCGATTTGACCTGCTTCAAGCTCAGCCAGCGTTTCCTTCTGCTGGGACGTCGTGCGAAAACGGGACAGGACGCCAAGCTTAACTGGATAATGGGCAAGCCGCTTGGAAAAGGTTCGGAAGTGCTGCATTGCCAGTACCGTCGTCGGTACCAATACGGCTACCTGCTTCCCATCCTGGGCGGCCTTGAACGCTGCACGAATGGCAATCTCCGTCTTACCGAACCCAACATCACCGCAGACCAGCCGGTCCATGGGTTGCGGCTTCTGCATATCCTCCTTCACAGCCTGAACGGTCGAAGCCTGATCCGGGGTGTCTTCAAACTGGAACGACGCTTCGAGTTCTCGCTGCCAGACGGTGTCCTCAGGGTAGGGGTGCCCTTCGGACGCCTTGCGCTTGGCGTATAGCTTGATGAGATCGCGGGCAATGTCTTTGACCCGGGATTTGGTCCGTGCTTTTGCCCGTTCCCACTGGCCCGAACCCAGCTTGGTCAACAAGGGCTGATGCCCATCTTTGCCCTTGTACTTGTGCAGCTTGTAGAGGGCGTTCACGTTGACGTAGAGCGTATCGCCATTCAAGTACTGCAGACGTACGGCTTCTTGCTTTCGGCCCCGAACTTCGATGTGCTCCATGCCGGTAAATCGTCCGATTCCGTAGTCAATGTGGACTACAAAGTCGCCTGGCGTGAGTTGATGCAGCTCTCGTAGACTCAGTCCTCCGAACCGCTGCTTCTGCTTGCGAGCCGTGGGTCGGTGATAGCGCCCGAAGATCTCGTGATCGGTGTAAACGGCCAGTTGCAACGCGGGAATTTCGAATCCGCGATGCAATGATTCTGTCTTCAGCCGAACTCGGCCAGCCTCAATGTCGTCTTCCAGCAACTCCATGAGGCGCCCTTCCTGGCCACGGTTGTCACACAGGATGATGGTCTCCATATCCTGTTGATCATTGGTCAATAACCTGTTGCGCAACAGGCCAATACGGGAGCTGAAGCCCGGCTGCGGGTGGGAGGTCAGGGACAGGCTTTCTTCGGCCAACTCCTGAAATGATCCAACGTGAATCGAGTCGAAGGGCAGCAACCGTACCTGCATGTCTTCGCCGCTGAGGAACAAGGCGTCAAGATCAGGCAAGTCGCCACCGGGCGAGATTGCCGCCTCATCCGGATCATCTTCGTTATCCGTCGGGACCCGTACCGTAGTCGTTGTCTCGGTAGCCTTGGCCAGTGCGGTCTCGCGCTGCGCGGCGCGTTCGTGCATCAATTCATTCGCCGCTTCCAGCAAGGCAGCGCTGTCCAATTGAACGACGAGTGTGTTGCCGGGAAGGTGCTCAGTCAGTGGAATACGTGACTCGAAATCCGTGGCCCGTCCCTCCAGGTTCGGTACGATGCGCGCCGTAGTTCGTCGGCTGACGGAGCGCTGCGTATGAATATCGAATTCCCGGATCGAATCGATCTCATCACCGAAAAACTCGATACGAATCGGGTAGGAACCGGTGTAGGGAAACACATCCAGGATCCCTCCGCGCAGGGCCAGATCGCCAGGAGCTTCGACAAACTCGGTCCTTGTAAATCCCTGCTGAACCAGTCGCTCGATCAGCTCTTCGGGGTCCATCTCCGAACCGGTCTCAATGTCGAGCGTGGCCGACTGTACGGCTTCTACGGGCGGGACTTTCTCGGCAAATGCTGGGACGGAGCATACCAGAATACCATCGAAGCCATCTTTCAATCGCTCCAGAACATCTCCTCGCGCCATGGTCGGCGCTGGATCTGGCATATGCTCTGGGTCGAATGGGCGGTTGTCCGAGACGGGAAGCAGGATTACCTGTTCATCCGATCCAAGGATTTGTTGTAGATCGGAGCCGAAAAAAGCTGCGGCGTCTTCGTCCGGGAGCAGGCAAAGCAGGGGGCGGGAGGTGTCCAGGAATACATTGGCCGTCAGAAATGAAGGCAACGATCCGACCGCTCCACGAATGGAAAGACTCCGGCCTGCGACGGATCCGGATGTACCTCTCCCGTTGGAGCCACCGTTTCCAGTGGCCCAATCGTGTAGGCGTTGACTGAAATCAGCCGACGCAATTCGGGATCGGATCAGTTCGAGGGACACCGAAAGAGGGTCTGTGCGGGAGTCATGCACTCCCGAAAAGCCGCACGTATACGATGAGGGGACAGCACAGGTCCGTCAATCAGGCATATACGCCCGATCTTCAATGGCTGGACGGACGAATCCCGCAGCGACGTTCAGTCGCCGCATGGCTTCCTCAGATGATACGCCGGCCAGGTGCATTACCAGTGCGGTCTTTACATGACCTCCAGCTGCTTCGAGAACCGACGTGGCCTCGTCGTAATCGATGCCGGTGACGGTCATCACAGTCCGCTTCGACCGTTCAACCAGTTTCGCGTTCGTCATCTGCAGATCCACCATCATGTTCTCGTAGACCTTTCCCATCCGGATCATGGAGGCCGTAGTGAGCATGTTGAGGACCAATTTCTGCGCTGTCCCGCTTTTCATGCGTGTCGAGCCCATGATGACCTCAGGTCCGACCACCGGGCAGATGGCCACGTCCACCTCAATGTTGAATGCGGATCGCGGGGTGCAGGTCACGAACAGTGTCTTGGCGCCGAGCGCGCGAGCGTGTTTCACGGCACCAATTACGAACGGGGTGCGCCGACTTGCAGCGATTCCGCAGACCACATCGCCCGCCCGGACGCCCGCTTCATCCAGGGCATCGGCACCATTGGATTCCAGATCTTCGGCCCCTTCTTGCGCCTGAAAAACAGCAGGTATACCGCCAGCAATCAATCCTTGCACCAAGTCCGGGTCCGTACCGAATGTCGGGGGGCATTCCGAGGCATCCAGGATCCCGAGCCGCCCGCTCGTACCCGCACCGGCGTAGAATAGCCTGCCTCCCTGACGGAAAGCAGCGACAATAATGTCGACCGCCTGACCAATCCAATCCAGCTGCGTACCCACGGCTTCAGCCACCAAGCGGTCCTCCTGATTCATGATCTGGAGAATAGCATTGACAGAAGCTGTATCTATCGTCATCGAACGCGGATTGCGTTGCTCGGTGGCCAGTTTCTGAAGCTCGTCGAACAATGGGGGGCGCTTGGCCATGAATAATCGTATTTGCAGGCGGGATTCGAAATAAAGGGCTCCCTCTCTCAATCCGAAGATCAGCGAGGTAGTGATGGGAAACCAGCCGTGAACGAAGCGTGCAGGCGAGCGTTGGTCGATCGACCCCCCAACATTGCTTCAAGATATCGTATTCCGTCCGCTTGGTTCTTCGGTCCCTACATATTCGTGGTATCCGAGCTCATGCCGACAGCACCGTGCGGTTTGAGGACGGGATCAATGTAATCATCGGACCAAACGGAGCCGGAAAGACCAACATTCTTGAGTCTATCCATATGCTCTGTCTTTCGCGCAGCTTCCTGACGTCGCGCGACAACGTGGTGCTCCAACGGGGCGCCCCGTTCTATGAAGTCGAAGGAGAATTCGAGACAAAGGCCCGTGGGTTACAAAAAGTGCGTGTCGCCTATGTGCCGGGCGAGGGCAAAAAAATCTTTGTCGGAGGCGCTGCGCTGGAGCGACTGACGGATATCGTTGGACGATTTCCGGTGGTTGTTTTTTCCCCGGACGACCAGCGATTGACTGCTGAAGGCCCAGAGTACCGTCGGCGTTTCATAGACAACATCATTTCGCAGTCCAGTCCGATCTATCTGGACCACCTGCTCCGATATCGACTGGCACTCAAGCAGCGCAATGAGTTGCTGCACCGAGCCCGCCGGAATCGTAGTCCCGTTGACCCGGTCGTTTTGCAGGGCTTGACGGCCGCCATTGTGGAACCAGGATCAGCCATTATTGCCGCCCGTCTGGCGTTCATTGATGCGTTCACGTTGCATCTGGACCGGGCGCATGAGCGCATCAGCGATGTCGCCGAGCGCCCCAACATGACGTATCAGCCCTTTCCGTATCGGCTGGCTTCCCACGATGTGGCGTCCGTGCGACTCGCCTTCATAGCGCAGTTGGAGTCGTCTTCTCGACGAGAGCGGGAGCGGGGGATGACCATGTGTGGCCCGCATAGGCACGACCTGGATCTGACGCTGGATGACCTACCTGTACGTCGCTACGCTTCGCAAGGGCAGCATCGTACGTTTGGAATGGCGCTCAAACTCGCACAATACGACTACATGCAAGCGCGTGGAGCAGAACGTCCCATCCTCTTGCTAGACGATGTGTTTGACAACCTGGATCCTGCTCGTATCGAAGCATTCTTGTCCATTTTGGGATCCGGAGATATTGGACAAAACGTAACCACGGCTGCGCGTCGAGAGATTGTCCACAACCACCTCGATCCATCGAGGTGTCGAACGATTTTTGTCGAACGTGGTGCCAAGGTCGTGAATCCGGAGGAACACGACGATGACCCAGAACGTGAGCAGGACACCCTTTCTGATCCAGCCAACTCCGAGACCTTTTGACATGACCCGCACTCTACTGCCGCTTCTCCTGGTTGCCGTATTCCTGAGCGGCTGTGCTGCCTCCGTCAATCCAATTTCAGGTCGCAGGGCGTTCAATTACGCCTGGTCTCCATCGGAAGAGATCCAGGTTGGCCGCGAAGCTGATCCGCAAATCATCGCCCAGTACGGTCTGTACGACGATCCGGAAGTGGCGGCTTATGTGGACTCCCTCGGTCAGGCGCTCGTTCGACTGAGTCATGTACGACGAGAGAGGACCGACCCGGCCTTTACCTCCATGCCGTTCCATTTTCGAGTCCTGGACAGTCCAGTCGTTAATGCGTTCGCACTTCCTGGAGGCTACATCTACGTGACCCGCGGTCTGTTGGCTCATCTCGAAAATGAAGCGCAGCTGGCCGTGGTTCTGGGGCATGAAATCGGTCATGTCGTTGGACGACACGGATCCAAGGCCATGTGGCGGCAGCAATTCGGGACGGGAGCCTTGTTGCTCGGAGCGATTGGAGGGCAAGCCGTTTTTGGCGGGAATGCTGCTGAGAACATTCTGAACATGGGTGGTACAGCGACACAGCTCCTCTTTCTCAAGTACGGACGCGGGGCAGAAGAAGAGTCTGACCAGTTGGGTGTCGAGTACGCAGCACTGGCAGGATATGACGCTTCCCAGGCCTCGGCCTTTTTCCGATCACTGAAGCGGTTGTCAGATCAGGCAGGAGCTGAATTACCAACCCTGCTTTCCTCGCATCCAGATCCGGGTAATCGCGAGGCGTACATGGTCGAACGCTCGGCCGTTCTCGAGGCTCGGGGACAGACACAGAACAAGGTTGGTCGCGAGTCTCTGTTTCGTCATGTAGAGGGTCTGGTTTTTGGGGAAGATCCGCGACAGGGGTATGTCGAGAATGGCACGTACCATCATCCGGGAATGGCCTTCAGATTCCCCGTTCCAGCAGGATTCCAGGTCATAAACCAGCCCACGCAGGTCGTCTTGGTACCCGAGAGTCAGCAGGCGTTCATCGTCATGCAAATCAACCAGGAGTACGCCCGGGCCAGGGATGCAGCTCAGGCTGTCGGATCTCAGCAGGGTGTGCAGGTGGTTGAAAGCGGCATGGGGCAGTCAGGAGGTATTCCCATGCACTACGTACTGGTTGACGCCACGAACAGTGACGGTCAGCAGCTTCGCATCCGCTACCAATTCATTGATCACGCTGGCATGATTTTCCAGTTCACCGGCATGGCGCTGCGCTCCTTGTGGAGCACTTATGGTCCAGCGTTTGCGGCCAGCATGAGTGGCTTCCGTCAGGAATCAGATCCTGCCGTTTTGAGCAGGCAACCAGATCGGGTTGAAACCATGCGGACCGGGGCCACTCAGCCGTTCAGTTCATTACTGGGAGGCATACCCATGCCCCAGGGTATAGATGCCTTGACACTGGCCATCCTGAATCAGGTAGAAGTGGGAGAGCAGATTCCGGTCGGTCGCACGTTGAAATTTGTGCGTTAGGGCGCAGGCGCGTACCGCATGCCGATCGGCACGTCTCGAGGTGGGTTCGCTGATATCTCCTGAATGCCGGGGCAGTACGCGTTCCGGGTCTGTAGATCAGACAGCGCCTTCTCCTGGAGGAATCAGGGTCGCATCGCCGGCAACGCACATTTTCTTGCCGAGGTAGACGTACGTCTTCATCTTGACGTGCCGATACTTTTCGATCTTCTCGAACACTTTCACTTCGACAGAGACCTCTGATCCTACGGGAACAGGGCGCAGGAAACGCGCCGAAAGACTGACGGCAACACATCCCGGCCCAGGAAAGTCGCGACCCAGGGCTTTAGAAATGACGCCCAGCAAGAAGACGCCGTGCACGATTGGCTTTCCAAAACGAGTCTGGGCCGCCGCAGTCTCGTCGATGTGAATGGGGTTATCATCACCCGTTACGTCGGCAAAGGTCTGCACATCTTCGGCCGTGATGGTCCGATAAATGATGTTGGACATTCCTACTTCGAGGGCGTCGTAGGTGTTGGGATTACTGTTCATGCTGGACGGGTAAAGGCTTCTGGGTGTAGCACCGGGTTGCGGGGTCGGAGTCTTCCAACCTAGGCACCGCCAAAGGTACGTCAAAAGAAGTACGCAACGGGTTTCCGATGAAATCGATGGTTACGAGCAGGGTCGGCTGATGCATGGACCTTCCAATCCGCTCGGTGGTTCGATCGTAGCCGAATCTGTTTCCCATACGAGAATGATCATCGCATGATGCATCTGGTTTTTGAGCGACTCCGACCCGCGATTCGCGGTGTGGTCAACCGTGCCCCCTGGGTTTTGCTCGCTGCCCTGCTCTTGTCCTTCCTGGGCGTAAGGCAGGCCATGAATCTGCGCATCGATACGGACCTGGCCAATCTCATTCCGCCAGAGTATCCGAGCGTCCAAGCGTTGGAACGGCTGAGAGAAACTGTGGGAGGGGAGAGTGAAGCAGCCATTGCCATCGAGAGTCCATCGTTCGATGCCAACCGCGCCTTTGCCGAAGCACTCATTCCTCGCATCCTCGAGATTCCGACGCGTAGCGGAAGTGAGATGGTCTTTCAGCGGGTTGAGTACCGCAAGGAAACGGACTTCCTGAAGCAGAATGCCTTGTACTTCGCCACGCCGGCCGAGCTGGATCTGCTCGAGTCCTGGTTGGAGGATAAAATCGTGGAAGCCCGCCTGGATGCAAATCCCATGTTCTTCGATCTGGAGGACGACGAGGAAGCGGAACCGGATAGCGTCGGAGAGGAGTTGGCCGCGATATACAGCGAGATCGTCTCCAAGGAATACCCGATTTCAGAGGACAGTCTGACCATGGTGCTGCGGTTTTTTCCAGCCGATGCCTCGTCAGACATCTCCTTCATCGAGCATGCCTACGCTGGAATCGATCAGGTGGTAGCCGAGGTTGATCCGACGTCTTTCCATCCTCAGATGCAGGTTACCACTGCGGGGCGGTTGTATCGCCAGATGACGGAAATTGCGATCATTCAGCAAGACGTTTTGGATTCCTTCGGATCCGGCGTCCTGGCCGTCCTGCTGTTCGTGGTAGCCTACTTCTTCTACAAGTCCTACACCGCCCGGGCTGGATGGAGCTTCAGGCCCCGTGTTTTCCTGGCCGAACTGCTTCGCACACCCGTTCTGGCGCTGGTCATCGGTCTGCCGCTCTTGATGAGTCTGTCCTGGACTTTCGGTCTGGCTGATTTGGCCTACGGTCAACTCAATCTCATGACGTCGACTCTCGGTCTGGTACTTTTTGGTCTGGGCATAGACTACGGGATCCACTTTTACGCGCGCTACTCCGAAGAGCGGGCTGCCGGCAAGACGGTCATGGATGCGGCGGAAACGACGTTTTCCAGTACTGGTCAGGCGATCACCATTGGTGCTTTGACGACGGCCATGGCGCTCTTTGTGCTCGTTATTGCCGACTTCAGAGGATTCAGTCAGTTCGGATTCATCGCGGGCTTTGGCATCTTGTTCGCGCTGACGGCCATGCTGTTTGTCATGCCTGCACTGTTGTCTGTCTTTGAGCGCATTGGATTATTGAATCTTTCCGGAGCTGCGGCAGCCTCATCGGTCCCCAGTCACAGCGGCCGGGTCCCTGCGGCCAGACCGCTTCTCGGGCTGAGCGTCTTGGCCGTGATCGCCGCACTGGTTTTCCTGCCTCGTGTCGAGTTCGAGTACCGGTTCGGAGAATTGGAACCGACCTATGAGGAGTACGAAGCACGGCGCGATGTCATTCGGAAGGTGTTCAACGATCGGCGCAATCGCAATCCCGCCTATGTGGTCGTCGATTCGCCAGATGAGATATCACAGGTTACGTCAGCGCTCAACGCGCATATCGAAGCCGACTCCCTGAGCCCAACCATCAACCGGGTCGAATCCCTTCAAGATCGTTTTCCGATGGATGAGGCCGCACAGGAGGCGCGCCTGATGCGGTTGGCCGATATCCGCGTTTTACTCGACGACAAGTACCTGCGTGAAGACGATTCCGAAGACATGGCCAATCTGCGGCTAGCCGCAAGTACGGAGCGTGCCCTTGCCTTCGAAGAAGTGCCCGAATTCCTGCGCAAGCAGTTCACCTCAAAGTCAGGAGAGCTGGGCAATTTCGTGATCATCTATCCCGAGCACGGACTTTCAGATGGTCGCCAGTCCATGGCTTTTTCTGACGATGTGGGGCGTATCGAAACGGAAGATGGTTCGATCTTTCATGCTGGATCTACATCACTCGTCGCAGCAGACATGCTCAAGCTGATGCAGGGCGAGGCGCCCTGGATGGTACTTGCTACGCTCTTGATCGTGATCGTGCTGATGTACATCAATTTCTCCACAGTGCGCTCGACCATGCTGGCACTTCTACCGCTGATGGTCGGGATTTTATGGATGCTTCTCTTGGTTGAACTCTTCGGGGCGCGGCTCAACTTCTACAACCTGATCGTGTTGCCGGCTGTGCTGGGAATCGGAAATGATGCGGGCGTGCATCTGGTACATCGCTACATGGAATCAGGGCGCGGCTCGATTCGATCGGTGCTGCACTCAACGGGCGAGCATGTAGCCATGGGCTCACTGACCACCATGATCGGTTTTGCAGGGCTGCTGCTCAGCTTTCATCCGGGCCTCGAGTCCATCGGACAACTTGCGGTGATGGGCATCGGGGGTACGTTGGCGGCAGCGTTGTTCTTTTTGCCAGCCCTTTTGCAGTGGCTCGAAGACCGCGACGTGGCTAGGGCATCCGGACAATAGTGACTCCTTTGCGGCAGGGAACGATGCGCGATGCGTTATCTCGCGCTGCAGACAGCCATGCGGCTACACTGGCCGATTCATCTTCCCGAACCGTATCATCGAGCACAACCAAGGCGCCCGGCGCCAGCCGCTCCTTCAGCAACTCGAAGGCGGGCAAACGGGCATCCTCACAGGAATGCCGGGGGGGGGCGTCCACAATCAGCAGATCAATCGGCCCGAGTTCGTCCAGCATGGCCATGTCGTAATACGGCACCGTTCCCCGAGGCGTCTGCGTCTGTACGAGGGGCGCATCATGCACCGTAGACCAGGATAACAGGTCCTGGGCTGCCAGCTCCTTCCTGGTTTTTTCAGCATACACCGGATCATGATCAACTGAGGTGATCTGTCCGCTGCCCTGATCGCGCAGAGCCATCGCCACCACCACCGTACTCACGCCACTTCCCAGTTCCAGAACACATCGGGGTTGGTACACCTTGATCACGCCGATGAGTTGGGCGGCCAATGCCGGCGAGCTCGACCAGCGGGTGAAGTAGGGCAGGGGCCGGCGCAGGTCCAGCGTCGACTGAATGAACTGTAGATCCTGAATGTCCTGAGACTGCTGGATCCGATCTTCTTCACTGGCGCGCTGGTAGTGCGCAATCAGGAGAAAGATGCCTGAAAGGGCCAGCACCAGGAAAATGGTCAAGGCAAGGGTGAGACTGATCAGGCTCCCCAGGGCCGATATGCCGCATACAAGCAGAACCAGCACGACAATGCGTCGGGAATCTTCGTGCTTTAAGCGTAGCAGGGACATTGGGTGGCAGAATAAGTGGGTTAGATGAGTTGGCGCAGGAATCGGAGATAATTAGACGCGACAGCATCCCAGCCGAACGTGGCCGCCACATGTGCTCGTGCGCGGCTGGAAAGCGCCCCCAAATGATTCCGGTCCTGATCCAGTCCGATGATGCGGGAAAGGTAGCCTTCCACGTCTCCGCTCTCAACAAAAAAGCCGTTCTGATCGTCGGTGATGACTTCGCGGATGCCTTCCAGACGGGCAGCCACGGTTGGCAGGCCGTTGATGGCGGCCTCGAGCATCACGATGCCGAAGCCCTCCATGTCCCCGGGTACCGGGATATTCGGCATCACGAACAGATCTGCACTCTGGTAGATGTCTGTCAGCTCGGCGTCTCCCAGGCGTCCAAGGAGGCGTACGCGACCCCCCAGGTCATGCGCGTCAATGGCAGCTTGGATGGCTTCGCCCTCGGGTCCATCTCCGCCAAGCCAGTAATGAACGTGATCGGGTAATCTGGGCATCACCTGATCAATGAACCAGGCAAACCCCTTCCGCTTCACCTGGCGTCCAACGGAGCAGAGTAGCAAGGCATCTTCGGGCAATTCGGAGCGGAATGGGTGCGGCGCGCGGCTCCCCGCAGGCCACTCGAACACAGAAAACCGATCGAGCTGCACCCCATTGTGCACGACGCCGATCCTCTTCTCCGGCAGCCCGCGCGCCGCACAGGCCTCACCGGTCGGGCCGCTCACCGGCATAACCATGTCGAGCGCAGCAAATATCCTGGGCACAAAACGCTGGTATGCAGCAACGGGCTTGGTCACGTCCTGGCCGTGGACAATCGCAGCGGCACGGACGCCCTGACGCGCCATGTGCGGTCGCAACGGAACAGCGAGCATGGCGGTCACCATGCTGGAGAAGAGAATGACATCCACTTCACCCCGATTGATCTGCCGGCGAAGCCGCCACCAGGTCCTGATCAGGAAAGGCCCCACCAACCAGTGGATCCATTTCCAGCTGGCCTCGAGCTTGATGATATCGTAGAAAAGGTCGGTATCATCGCGACGTTCCAACGCCGCGTGAAGCTCCATGGCCACGCGCTGCATACCGCCGACATTGGAAAGAGGCCGGTCGGGCGGCGAGAAGGAGTGGGTAACAAAGAGGAGACGCACAGCAGTGACAGTTGGGTAACAGCAATCAGGAGGCCGGTTTCTCCAGAATGGTGTCATAATACGCGTTGATTCGCCCGAGGATCAGGCGCCAAGAGTAGGTTTCGGCCTCAGAGCGCGCCGCTTGTCCCAGCGCCTGCCGCCGCGAGGGGTCGTGGACCAATTCTCGCACGACATGCTTGAACGCAGCCGGGTCCTTGCCAGGCACGAGGTAGCCGGTCTGACCATGCCGAACCAGTGAGGAACTACCTGTGGCATCGGCACAGACCGTAGGAATTCCTGAGGACATGGCCTCGAGCGTCACGTTTCCAAACGTCTCCGTCTCGGAAGGAAAGAGGAAGATATCGGAGCTGGCATAGGCCCGAGACAGGGCTTCACCCTCGAGGTGTCCCAGGAAAACCGCATGCGGCACGGCTTCCTCCAACAAGGCTCGCGCAGGCCCCTCGCCGACAATCAGACATCGAACGGGCTCGCCTTCCTCCTGTAAATCATGAATGACTTCCGCGAAGACATCCAGTCCTTTTTCGACCACCAGTCGAGAGACAAAGGTCACCACGACCTCGTCTTCCCCGAATCCCATCTCCTTTCGCCATGTGTTCGATCGAGCACCGGGATTGAACAGCGAAATATCCACGCCCCTGGGCCACAGCTCCACACCTTCCGTGATACGATGCTCACGCAGTACCTCTGCCATGGACGAAGTCGGTACGTACAAGTGCTGGCATTGGCTGTAGAACCAGCGCAAATAGGCCCACATCGTGCTTTCGAGCCATCCCATGCGATAGTAATCGAGATAGGAGCTGAAGTGGGTATGGTAGGAGGCTACCACGGGGATGCCGCGTGCGCGCGCGAAGGCCAGCGCTCCGAGTCCCAGAAAGTCGGGTGTGGCAATATGAATGATGGTCGGATTGAAGCGTCTCAGGCGACTGAGCGCGGCGGGGCTCAGTCCCAGTGATATCCGATATTCGGGTCGCCCTGCCATGGGAACCGACGGCACCGGCTGAAGCGAGCCGGCATGGTCTATGGCCGGTTCGTCGACGGTCGGAGCGAAAACCTGTACCGGCACGTTTTCAGACTCGAGAAATGCCACGAGTCTGTTCAGCGTCAGCGCAACCCCATCCACAACGTGGTTGTACGCGCCTGTGAACAGGGCAATCCGTTTCTCCCGAGTTCCGTCAGACATGGTTTGTCTCGTTCATATCCGTCGCTTCGTTTCCTGTCCAGCCCTCGGCCCGGGCACTCTTCGAATCGGAAAAAAGCGAAAGCGGAAGGAAAAGGCTGAAGCCCAGAATTCGATCGGCTGCAACGCGTGTGAGTAGCATGGAAGCGATAGCCGTTTCAACACCACCCAGCAAATCCGAAGGCAATTCCAGTATCAGCGCGATGGCAACCAAATCGCGGGTTACCAGGAATGGCAAGCGGTTGGTCACGGTCCAGATGGCCAGCATCGTGCCCCAGACGACAAACGATACGTCGGGAAGTACGACCCACCACTGTGCGATTTGCAGGATGTAAACAATCATGAAGCGTCCGACATGGGCGCCATAGAGTCCTATAATCGTCTTTCCAGGCAGCTTGAATATGGTATGCCGGAACTGGTACCCGGCAATGGCGATGACCGCAGCAATGAGCAGGACACCCAGAATCAGGGTCCGGTCTGTGTCTCCGACGAGCAAGTCGAGCGGTAAGACATCGAAGAAGAGCAGGAATCCCAGTAGCAGACCGCTGGCAGTTAGACCGCCCATGGACGACGTAATGCCCATATCGATCATGATTCGCAGCATTTTGCTACGGGCAATTCCGAGCTTTTCCTTTGCCCAGAACAGAAAGAAGACCTCACCGGAATAGCCCATCAGGTCCATGTTCAACACCTTCTTGCGGATGAACACACTGAGCAGCGCACGGCGCTTGGCCGCGATGACAAACCGGTAGACCAACGTCTCGAAAACCGGAAGCAAGAAGTACATGGCTACGATAATCACGTAGAACCAAGGCGTCTGGGGCATTTCGCGGAGCAGGTTTCCCCAGCCGATCGATGACAGGGAGTAGAGCAGGTATCCGACTACCCCCGCACCGATGACATAGCGCAGTCCAGTCATCAGGCGCTTGGCCGCTGGCGTTTCCACCAGCTCTTCAAAACGGGATCGGATGTGATGCAGTCGGCTCAACGAGAATTTGTAGTACCTTGCGGACAGAGCGGCAAACTGCCGCCAAAACCCCGAAAGGTACGATTTGGAGAGCCAATGAGCGGTAAGACGCTTTCGAATAAGGCGCGAACGACCATGTGGAGCGTGATCTTTGTATACGCGCTGACGGTGGCCGTAAACCTGGGCGAGTTCTGGCCCTTCTCGATTTATCCCATGTTTTCGCAGGCCGGGAATCCATGGTCACGATCTGTTGTGCGGGAGGTCCCGCCCGGCGACACCCTGTCTTGGGACACCACGGCCCTTGCAGACATTCCGGGGCAGCCTTACGGCGTGCGCTCTGGCGGCGTGGATCCCATCGACCTGGCCAATTTCGTCTCCAAGACGAAGGAATGGGATCAGGACCGAGTAGAAGCGCTGCAGCTCATGCTGCTTGCTGATCCGCCAAAAGACCCGCTCAGACTGATGGTTTATCGCGTGCGCGCGCGACTCACCGAAACGGACTCGGTCGCCATCACGGCTACCCCATATGTTTTGGTCGGCACCGATCTCGCGCCGGATGAATCCCACCTCAATCCGGAGCTGAGATGACGACCAAGGCTTCTTTCTTCGGCAATGTGTGGGAGAACCTGTTCGACTTCGGTCGGCCTGACTCCCGTGGACAGCGAATCTTCCGACGCGTGTTCGAAGCATTCATCGGGGCGGGCAGTATCTGGCTGGCCTGGTATTGGGGTGAGTACACACTTCGCATTTCGGATATCGTGTTGGAGCTGGGTTTTGCCCGCTACATCGACATCTCGTTCATGCACGGGAATCAGTTGCCCATCTGGAATGCATGGGCCATCACGGCGCTCGTGGTTCTGGGTTTCCTCCGTATCGATCGATGGGTTCCATTTGGGCGTTGGGCGTACATGCTGGCTACGCTGCTGCTCATGCTGCAGTATGCGGCGCGCTTCGTACTCGGCGAAATTCCCCACAGCTCCAACCTGGTGGGAATGGGTATCATGGGATTTGCGTTGGCCGAACTCATCTTTCGGGATCGCACCGAAGGAGGACGTTTCGCGATCGGTTTCTCGTATTTCTTTATTGGACTGGGGTACACGTCAGCAGCCCTTTCCAAGCTGGTCGCACGCGGTTTGACCTGGCCCGATGGCCGGCACTTGTGGTTATGGGTCAATGAGAAGGCCGTGGACGAGATGGCCCGGTCCGGTTCGGTCGAGCTGAACTTCGTACAGCAGCTGGCCGTGGATCACTGGTGGATTGCAACGGCGTTTCTTGCTTTTGGTCTGCTCACGGAGGCCTGTGCCTGGCTGGTTTGGTTCCGTAAGCCCCGCTATCTCGTGATGTGGGGAGTCATGGCACTGCACATGGGCATCTGGGTAACGATGGACATCCTGTTTGCCCTCTCCGTCTACGAAATCCTCTTGCTGGGATTACCCTGGGCCGCATTCATCGATCGATTATTCCCGGAAAAAACGAGTTTGAGCTAGCGCGCCCGTAAAGGCTCATTTTCCAGCGGTTTTCTTGGCTAGGTCTGATCGGTGAACATACCGCACTCGCGAGAGTGCCTCAGGTAGGTTTCAAACGCCTGCCGGGCTTCGGGTGTGATTCGGAAGCGTGGGTGGCCGAGGACATTACGCCGAACATATCGATGCCATCCGTAGGCAATCAGATCTCTGGGCGTATTGCGCATCCGGCGCAGGAAATGCTCTTGCTCCCACAGGTTGTCACCGTGAAAGTAGCGTAAGTGCAAGTGCGCATCGGCCATCGGCATGATGTGATACGAGCGCTTCATCCAGGCATGTTTGAACGTCGTATCCGACGTGCGGCGTAACTCGGGAAACCGGATCGTATCGTCGCGCCGATGCAGGATCGTAGGTGGTACCCCTCCCTTGAGCAAACCGTAGAATGGATGGTCAAACCAGGGCGCATCGTCCACATGCATGAGTGTGGCATAGAGCGTGACAGCATCTGCCTGGTTGGCCTCGAGGGCCGCCACCTGACGGGTAAGACGCGCGGGGGCAGACCAATCGTCGTCATCCCATTGGGGAATGACGAAGTCGCCTCGGACCATGTCGAGGGATCGATTACGTAACTCCCCGATGGTCGTCTCCGGATTGTTGGCTACATGCCGATAGACCACGCGACCGAAAGGCAGATCGGCCAAGAGCGATTCCATGGGCTCCTTGCCGTTGTCCAGAACCACCAGCTCCCTGTTCTCCCAATCCTGCTCAACCCACGAGCGAATGGCCCTGCGGCAGTATTGATGACGGTCGGCGGTCACCATGACACAGCTAATGAGGGGTTGTGATGACACAGCTAGGTGGGTTAGGTGGGCGTAGGGAGCGTGGAGCAAAGAGCGTCCGCTTTGGACGACACTCGAAGCCAGCGATGAGGACAAAGGTAGGCATTTGCCTCGTCACAGGAGCCGCGTAAATGGATTATTCGATCTCCCCGGTGCAGGGCACACCGTTTGCAGGAAAAATGGCGAACGAACCGCTCAGAAGGTTCGTTAGCCTACGACTCGACTGTAACCATCCCAAATTACACCCATCCCAACACGTGTTGCTTTGGCCGGCTTGGATACGGCTATCTGTGTATGACTCTCATCCATCGTATTCCCTTAATGGCTGGCGCGATCATCTGGATCGTGTTGAGTGCCGCTGCGCTTGCACCAGCGAAGGGACAGGATATTGAAGCAATTCTGATCGATGATTTTGAATCGTACGCAGTAGATGCTCTTCCTACCCGATGGAATGCGCAGTACAAAGGACGTTTGGTCCCGTTGACAGAGGCGTTCTTCAATGAGCGTGAACGCGTGGACGTTCAATCGGAAGACGGGAATCAATTTGTTCGGGCCTTCGCGCAGGGAGAGGCTGTTCATGTGAACATGGAGAATGGACCAGACTTTGACTGGGACACGCGTACGCACCCGGTCCTGTCCTGGGATTGGCGGGCCGTCGAACTACCAGAAGGTGCACGCGAAGACAAGGAGCGGCTCAATGATTCCGCAGCAGGGATGTACATCATGTTCTCTATTGAGGGTACCCTGATCAGGCGACCCACGATCATCAAGTATGTGTACAGCTCGACCCTGCCCGTCGGTACGATTGCATCGTACGGAAAGCTGAAAGTCGTCGTCGCAGCCAGTGCTCGCGATGGCGTGGGAAACTGGCAGAGGGTGGAGCGCGACGTGGTTCAGGATTACCGCGATCTCTTTGGTGAGGATCCACCCCGCAGGCCGCTGCGATTGCGTCTATGGGCCGATTCGGACAACACCGAATCCACGGCCATCTCAGATTTTGACAACGTGATGCTCAAGCCGGGTCGCTGACCGACTCAGGCTTTGAGGAGCTTGTGCAGAAATCGGCCGGTGTGGCTTGCCTCTACGGCAGCTACTGCTTCCGGCGTGCCCTCGGCGACGACGAATCCGCCTCTGACACCTCCCTCTGGTCCGAGGTCCATGACCCAGTCCGCGGCCTTGATCACATCCAGATTGTGCTCGACGACCAGTACAGAGTGGCCGTTTTCAACCAAAGCATCGAAAGCGCCGAGCAGCTTTTGGATGTCATCAAAGTGTAGTCCGGTCGTGGGCTCATCAAAGATGTAGAGCGTCCGGTCCCGACTTGTCTTGCTCAAATGGGCTGCCAGCTTGATGCGCTGGGCCTCGCCTCCGGAAAGCGTGTTTGAGGGCTGTCCGAGGCTCAGGTACCCGAGGCCGATATCTTGCAGAACCCGCAGCTTCCGGATCAAGGCTTTCTCTGCAGAAAAAAACTCAACCGCTTCATCGACGGTCATGGCCAGAACCTGAGCGATACTCTTGCCCTGGTAGTGGATTTCAAGCACATCCTGCTTGTAGCGCTTGCCTTTACAGGCTTCACATTCCAGATAGAGGTCAGCCAGAAACTGCATTTCGATGGTAACGACGCCTTCGCCCTGGCACGTCTCACATCGCCCTCCGGGGACGTTGAATGAGAAGTATCCCGGCTTCAAACCCCGGATACGAGCCTGATAGGTCTCTGCAAACAGCTTCCGAATGACGTCGAAAGCCTTTACGTAGGTAGCTGGATTCGAGCGCGGGGATCGTCCGATGGGTGACTGATCGACCAGCTCGACGGCATCTATGAGGCGGTGGCCGCGGATAGCGGTGTGTCGCCCGACTTTTGCATCGCCAGAGTGCGACCCCTTCAATTTGGCCAGTCCTTGATACAGGGTATCCTGGACTAAGGTGGATTTGCCCGACCCACTCACGCCAGTCACGCAGGCGAATACACCCAGTGGGAAAGCCACATCCAGATTCTTCAGGTTGTGCTGGCGCGCGCCTTCGACCCGGATCACCATATCGGGGTCCACCGGACGGCGCTTGGCGGGAATGGCAATTTGCTTGCGTCCCGACAAGTAGGCTCCGGTGAGGGACTGCGGATCCTTCAGCAAGTACTCCAGCGGTCCTTGGCTGACAACCTGGCCTCCGTGACGGCCCGCACCAGGCCCCATATCCACGATGTGGTCGGCAGCACGCATCATGGCCTCCTCGTGCTCGACGACCATTACCGTATTGCCAATGTCACGAAGATGCTCGAGGATGCCAATCAGGCGGCTTGTGTCGCGTGGATGCAATCCAATGGATGGTTCATCCAACACGTACATGCTTCCCACGAGCGATGAACCGAGCGAAGTTGCCAGATGAATACGCTGACTTTCACCGCCTGATAGCGTCTGGCTGAGTCGGTCCAGCGTCAAATAATCCAGACCCACCTCGACCAGGTAGCGCAGTCGTTTGCGGATTTCCTCGATGAGGCGGTCAGCCACTTCGGCCTTGTGTTCATCCAGCTCCAGCTCGTCAAAAAACTGCCGCGCCTCGGCCGTAGTCAGCTGCCCGATGTCGCCAATGGTTTGATCGGCAATACGCACATAGGAGGCTTCCTTGCGAAGCCGCGTGCCGTGGCACGCGGCACAAGATGAATACCCGCGGAAGCGTGCATGGAAGATGCGGAAATGCATCTTGTAGTTCTTCTTCTCGAGGTAGCGGAAGAGACCATAAATGCCAGCATAATCCGCCTTGCCCTCCCAGATGATTTCCAAGGATTGCTCATCGAGCTGGCTGAACGGGATGTCGATATTGATCTTCTCGTCTGCAGCCACCCGAATCAGATCGCGGAAATAGCGGCTCCATGAGTCGCCGCGAAATGGGGCGATGGCTCCCTGTCTGATCGATAATTCAGGATCAGGGACTACCAGGTCCGGATCGATACCGGCTGTGCGTCCAAATCCCTGACATGTGGGGCAGGCGCCGAGCGGGGAGTTGAATGAGAAAAGGTGGGCTGAGGGCTCTTCAAACCGAATGCCATCTTCCTCGAAGAAACGCGAAAAGATATGCTCGGTCCCATCCCCGGCCAGCACGGCATGAACGTAGCCGCCTCCCTCATCAAAGGCCTGTTCCACCGAGTCTGCAACGCGGGATTCCATTGCTTCGTCGCCGGGCCGGGCTGCCAATCGATCCACCAGGACCAGTAGTCGCTCACGCGCGACCCGGACTCCATCGGCATCCACCTCATTGAGGTCGATCAATGTTTCGGTCTTGCCCTTCTCGCGCTGTTTTTCCGTTGGCAAGGCAATCAGCCGGAAGAATCCACGCTGTTTGAGGACCTTGATTTCGCGTTCCATGGGCGCCTTTCGGTGCTTCGGGAACGGGAAGCACAGGTAAAACCGCGTTCCATCGTCGAGATCCGTCATCAGCGTGCGAGCCACGGATCGTGGTGAGTCCCGTGTGACTTCCTTGCCCGAGATCGGTGAATAGGTCGTTCCGATGCGCGCGTAAAGAAGGCGCAGGTGATCGTAGATCTCGGTCTGCGTGGCCACCGTGGACCGTGGGTTCTTGGACACGGTCTTTTGCTCAATGGCAATCGCGGGCGCAAGGCCGGAGATGAGATCCACATCCGGTTTGTCCATGCGCTCGAGGAACTGCCGGGCATAGGCGCTCAGGCTTTCTACATAGCGGCGCTGCCCTTCTGCATAGATCGTGTCGAAGGCGAGCGATGATTTACCCGACCCGGACGGCCCGGTGAAGACGATCAGGCGACCCCTCGGAAGGTCCAGATCGACCCCTTTGAGATTATGCTGCCGTGCTCCGCGAAGGACAATGGAGCGCGTTCGTTCCGCTTCTGATCTGCGCCCGTTATCCACTGATGCAGATGCGTCAACGGGAGGACCATCAGACGAAGATGCAGATTGTGGGGAAGAAGTGGACACGGACGTTCGAGCGCAGACGGAAATGATGGAAAGGGCAAACATTGGCAACGCATCAATTGCTGGAAGGATGCCGTAGGTCCCATGGAAAATCTGGAATGCGACGTGGGCTGCTCCTTTTCTTGGAGGAACTGGCACCCAGCCTTCCGGTTAGGTTTGCCTTGCCAGTACTCCAGGAGGGAGTGCGGCTTATTCGCTCGATTCCGTTCCCCATTTCGCATGTCGTTTCTAAATCCGCTGTTGTTGTTCGGGCTTGCGGCAGCGGCCATTCCGCTGATCATCCACCTGTTCAATTTCAGGCGTCCGCGCCGTGTGGATTTCAGTTCGTTGGCCTTTCTTCATGAGCTCAAAAAGAGCACCATGCAGCGGGTTCGTGTCAAGCAGTGGCTGCTCTTGGCGCTTCGCACGTTGGCCATTGCCAGTCTGGTTATTGCGTTCGCACGCCCAACCATGACAGGCCCGCTCGCCGGTACGCTGGGGGGCTCCGGTAAAACGACCATGGCCCTTGTTGTCGATCGTTCGCCTTCGATGACCCTGCGAGACGGTAGTGGCTCCTATCGGGATCAGGTACAGACCCTTGTCGAGGCGTTGCTCGAGGACATGGCATCGGGAGATGAAGTATTGCTCTTACCGGTTCCCGCCGACGGCGATGCTCCTGAATATCATCAGAACGCCGCCTCTGCATTGGCCGCACTGGAAGACCTGCAGACAGGTTCTGGTTCGGAGACGTTGACCGAGGCTATTGCCCGGGCAGGGGAACGGCTTGCCGAGCGTCCGACTCCGAATAGAGACGTCTTTGTCATTTCAGACTTTCAGGAGAGCACGGTGTCGGACAGTGTGGCTGTCTCGCTGCCTGAGGGTACGCGTGTCCTGTTGATGCCGGTCGGAACAGACGGGCGTGGAAACATTTCGGTTTCCGGAGTTCGTCTCGTCAGCCAGATCATCTCTGAGGGAGAACCTGCCCGCATCGAAGCCACTGTCACGAATCACGGGTCCGAAGACGTTCGAGGATTGGTCGTTTCGCTGACCCTTGAAGGTGAGCGAGTTGCGCAGGCTACGGTTGATATCGGTGCAGATAGTCGAGCAACAGCGCTCCTGATAGCAACACCAAGAAGCCGCGGATGGCTTTCTGGCATCGTTCAGATCGAGGACAATCAGTATCTGTTCGATAACCAGCGCTCTTTTACCCTGCATGTCCCGGAAGAACGCTCGCTCCTAGTCGTTCGCGGTGCAGCTTCCGACACGCGCTACCTCCGTTTGGCTCTGTCGTCAGAGTTGTCGACCGGTAGTGCGCGGTTCGTGACCCAGGAGATCCTCGAGTCGGCTCTGGCGTCCACGTCGTTGGGGACCTTTGACGGCGTCGTCTTGGCCGGAGTGCAGTCGCTTTCCTCAGGTGAGCGTGCCCTACTCCGCCAGTATCTGGAGGGCGGTGGTGGCGTGCTGGTTTTTGCGGGCGAGGGTATGCAGTGGGAAGACTACAATGCGCTCTTCTCCGACCTGAATGCCGGTGAGGTAATGGGAGAAGTTGAAGCTTCTGATGAAGCCGTAAGCGCTTCTTTCACCGTGGGCTCATTCGATCGTGTCGATACAGACCACCCACTCTTCGAGGGCATGTTTGAACCACAGCCCGGCGGAGGCGCACCCGCGTTGGAGCAGCCGACCATTTTTCGTTCGGCAGATTACCGTGCTGGACCTGGCAATGAACAAGTCATCATCGGGCTCAGTGGTGGGCGTCCGTTCTTGCAGGAAATCCGTTCCGGCAAAGGGTCCATGCTGTTCTATGCCGTAGATGCCGGAGCTATTTGGAGCGACTTCCCGGTGCGGGGATTATTCCTTCCCATGCTCTATCGGTCATTGGTCTATCTCTCCTCCGGTGGCTCGGTAGCCGGAGACGATATGGAGGCGGGTTCGTCGTTGCAACTACTGATTCAGGGACTGGATGCCGGTGTGGAAATCAGGCTGGAAAATGCTGACGGAGAAAGCTTCATTCCAGACCAGCGAGAGGTCTTCGGGGGACATGTGGTTTCGCTGGATGGTCCATTCTTGATTCCCGGAACGTACGACGTGCTTGGTGCAGGTCAGCTTGTTCGGAAAGTGATTGTTCATCCTCCTGCCGCTGAATCCGATCTCACGCTTTCTGATCCGGCCTCCCTCGAACCGCACATCCGGGAGATTACAGGTGCGGAGACAGGCGTCGTGAACGTGGGCTTGAATGCGGAGCAGCCGCTTGAGCAGCAGGTACGAGCAGCTCGGACCGGGGTCGAACTCTGGAACGTCTTTTTGGGCCTCGCGTTGGTTTTTTTGCTCGCCGAAATGGTAGTGGCCCGTCAATTCCGACCGGAAGCGGCCTGACGTCATTACCCGTCTGAGGGCGCTCGCTGCCACAGCCTCGTCATCGTGAATAGCCTTTTTCTGTCTTGATCAACACGCTGCATATCATCCTGGCATTCTCCTTTGTGGGAGTCACGGGTATTCTGCTGGCCATGACCGTCCTGCAGCGTATCCGTATTCGGGGAATCCGGATGACCTGGAATTCGGCTCGTGTTGGGAGCCTGCCGGTTTGGCCCTCACTGTTTATGGGAATCGTAGTTGTGTTCATGCTCTACTCCAGTAATACGGTAGCTCCCGTCGCAGGAGAAGTGCTCGCAGGCTATTTCCTTGGTGGCATATTGTGGTTCGTGGCCGTTGCTCTCTCCGGTTCGGTTATCGTGACGGAATATGGCATTATCCCAGAAGCTGGTCGTAGTAGCGATGCGGTGGGATGGGGACAGGTCTTTGATTGGTTCGAACTGGAAGACGACAAGCATACCCAGATCTCGTTTTTGTACCAGGACCTGATTGGAGAGCGAAAGCGACTGGATGTGACGGTTCCCCGGCCCCGCTTGGAGCAATTCCGTTGCATCTGTCGGGCCAAGCTGGATGGGTCCTCGGAAGCACCGACCCGAGTGGTCCGCCAAGGCCAAACCCTGAACAATTGACCTCACCCGGTAACTGCCATTTTCAGTCCGAACGAAGCAGCCCAAGAGCCGAAGGAAGCAGGAAGAGAACGCGCCATTCTGGTTGGCGTCATTACTCCGGGCGATGATCGACACGATGTGGATGATTCCATTCGCGAACTCTCGCTTCTTGCTGATACGGCGGGAGCCGAAGTTGTGGACATCATTGTGCCGACTATCCAGCGGATCAACGTAGCCACGTTTGTTGGAAAGGGGAAGGTGCAGGAATTAGCCTCCCGGGTAAAGAGCAACAAGGCGGACCTGGTCATCTTCGACGATGACCTGAGCAACGTCCAGGTTCGAAACATTGAAAAGGAGGTCGGCTGTAAACTGCTTGATCGTTCGGCCCTCATCCTTGACATATTCGCCCGTAATGCCAGGACCGCGACCGCCAAAACCCAGGTCGAACTGGCACAGCTCGAATACCTTCTTCCTAGGCTGACCCGTCATTGGACCCACCTTTCCCGTCAAAAGGGGGGCATTGGAATGCGTGGTCCGGGAGAAACCCAGATTGAAACCGACCGTCGTCTGATCGGACAGCGGATATCCTCTCTCAAGGAGCGTTTGGTCAAGATTGACCGTCAGCGCACGACCCAGCGCAAAGGGCGATCGAAATTCACCCGCGTATCGCTGGTAGGGTACACCAACGCCGGCAAGTCAACCTTGATGAATGAGCTGGCCGGGGCGGGCGTGCTTGCCGAGAACAGACTGTTTGCCACCTTGGATTCGACGACACGCACGGTGGAGTTGTTACCAGGTCGAGAGGTGCTCCTGTCCGACACGGTCGGGTTCATCCGGAAGCTGCCACACCGGTTGATCGAGAGTTTCAAGAGCACGCTCGACGAGGTTCGTGAATCGGACATCCTGATGCATGTCATGGATGCTTCGCATCGAGCCTTTCGTGAGCACAAGGCTGTCGTATTGCGTACGCTAGCCGAGCTGGATGTCCGGGATAAGGCAACCCTTTTGGTCTTCAACAAGATCGATGCGATTGAGGACCCAGAGCACCTGCTCGCGCTCAAGAATGAATTTCCCGAAGCGGCCTTCGTTTCCTGCTTGCGCGGCATCGGATTGATAGAGCTTCGGGATAGGCTGGTGAGCAAGATCGACTCAGGATTCGAAGAGGTTGACGCCATCATACCTGTTTCGGACCAGAAGAGCATCGCCTACATCCGCAAGGTGGCCGAAGTACTTGAGGAGCAGTACACCTGGGGACAGATACCGTACGAAGGGCAAACGCTTGGGGTGGTGCGGTTGCGCTACCGCGTTGCGCCGCGGTATTCAGATGATCTTGCAGCATTGACGATCCGATACCGAGATTTTCAGCTGGTGGAAGAGGATACGCAGCCCGTTTGAGGCTTGTCTCACCAAGGCTTTTATCAGAGTGTCCGGGTTTGGAGACAGCCGGGGATTCCGTTCGAAGCCCGGAAAGGGCACTTCGGTGTCAATAGCGGGTCAAGACAGTGTCTGAATTGGGTGAATCGTATACTTCGTGGCGTATCCTACGGAAACGGCATACAAGTTGTACGTTTGAGCAGTAGGGTCTTTCGGACGATCCTCACACGCGAACACCATTATGACGGTCTCCAATCTCATAAGCGTTTCCACGCCTCCGCTTCGCCCGGAGGATTCGGTCGAGTATGGACTCGGGCTGATGATGGAACTGCGCGTCCGTCATCTACCGGTTGTGTCGATGGAAAACCGCTTGGTGGGCCTGCTCTCGGAAGAGATGTTGCTCGACGCAGCATCTCCTGCCTCGCTCATCGGCGAGATGTTGGGCGTTGAACCCATTGCCATCACGACGGGAACTCACGTTTTTGACGTGACCAAAGTGATGATGGATCATGATCTGACCCTTGTACCCGTTCTGGATGAAGAGGGTAGTTATCAGGGTATCGTTCGTCGCCATGATTTGTTCGAGCGATTTGCGCGGATGCTGGCCACACAAGAATCGGGAGCCATCGTGGCGCTGGAGGTAGCGCAACGCGATCTATCCTTGAGTCAGATCATTTATCTGATCGAACAGAACGATACCAAGGTCCTCTCTCTCTCGACCGAGGCCCACGAGGATATGGTTGGCGTGACGATCAAACTGAATATTCGGGAAGCATCGCGTATTCGGCATATTCTGGAGCACAACGGTTACCGTGTAGTCGCCGCTTTCGGGGAAGAGGAAGACGCGGAAGACCTGCTCGACCGGGTTCAGGAGTTCATGCGGTATCTCGAAGCCTGACGTGTTGCTTCAAGGAGCCTTTCAGGCGGAAAGTGACGTCAACAGATAGGTGTCAGGGGTCGTTTAACGAAACGAAATTTCGTATTTTGGCCCGATAGATCGGCGCCAATTGCGCCGCGAAAATATCTCCTTACCCCGGATCCTTTTTCCATGGCTGAATCTCCAGATCAGAAGCAGTACGGTGCATCTAATATCCAGGTCCTCGAAGGCCTGGAAGCTGTCCGTAAACGCCCCGCGATGTATATCGGCGATGTGGGTGTTCGTGGTCTCCATCACCTGGTTTACGAGGTCGTTGACAACTCTATCGACGAGGCGCTCGCAGGCTACTGTGATCGCATCTATGTGACCATCCATGCTGACGGATCTGTCTCGGTTCGGGATAACGGTCGCGGTATTCCAGTCGACCTGCATCCCAAGGAGAAGCGCTCTGCTCTCGAGGTGGTCATGACCACCCTGCACGCCGGGGGTAAGTTCGATAAAGACACCTACAAGGTTTCCGGCGGTCTGCATGGGGTGGGCGTCTCCTGTGTGAATGCCCTCTCGACCAAGCTCGAAGCAACTGTCTGGAAAAATGATGCCGTCTGGCAGCAGACGTATGGCATCGGGATTCCCGAAGCGCCGGTGGAAAAGATCCGTGCGATGACCAATGATGAGGCCAACGGTACCCTGGTGCGGTTCTGGCCTGATGAGTCAATCTTCCAAGTCACGGAATTCCGGTTCGACACCCTGGCTGACCGCTTGCGCGAGCTGGCCTATCTGAACCGCCAGGTGACCATCACGATCACGGATGAACGTGAGTCGGAAAACCTGGTTGAGGAGTACCATTTCGAAGGGGGCATCATCGAATTCGTTGATTACCTGGACGAATCGCGTTCACCCATCCACGAGCAGACCATCTACATTGCGGACGAGGACGCGGAAGTCCCGGTCGAGATGGCCATGCGTTATAACGATGGGTACACGGAGAACGTCCTCTCCTTCGTCAACAACATCAACACGCACGAAGGAGGTACCCACGTCTCCGGTTTCCGCCGCGCACTGACGCGTACGCTGAAGAACCACGCGGACAAAAACGGTCTTCTCAAAAATGTGAAGCTGGATCTTTCCGGTGATGACTTCCGCGAGGGCATCACGGTGGTGTTGTCTGTAAAAGTGGCCGAACCACAGTTCGAGGGTCAGACCAAAACGAAGCTGGGTAACTCCGAGGTGCAGGGTGCCGTGGAGTCCTTGGTGTCAGAGAAGCTTTCCGAATGGCTGGAAGACCACCCGAAGGAAACGAAACGTATTGTAGACAAGGTGGTCCTGGCTGCTCAGGCGCGCCATGCTGCACGTCGTGCCCGCGAACTCGTCCAACGCAAAAACGCGTTTTCCAGCGGAGGACTGCCCGGCAAACTGGCCGACTGCTCGTCGCGTAAAGCCGAAGAGTGCGAGATATACCTGGTAGAGGGTGACTCGGCCGGTGGTAGTGCCAAGCAGGCCCGTGACCGTCATTTCCAGGCGATTCTGCCTTTGCGAGGCAAGATCCTGAATGTCGAGAAAGCCCGGTTGGACAAGATTCTCGCCAACGAGGAGATCAAGAACATCGTTACCGCGCTCGGTACCGGCCTGGGTGTCGGCGACTATGATTTCGACCCGGAGAAGCTGCGCTATCACAAGATCATCGTCATGACGGATGCCGACGTTGACGGTGCCCATATCCGTACACTGCTACTGACGTTCTTGTATCGCCAGATGCGGACGCTTGTCGAAAACGGGTACGTTTACGTGGCGTTGCCACCCCTCTACAAGGCGAAAAAGGGCAAGCAGGAGCGCTATTGCTGGAACGACGACCAGCTCAAAGAAGCCATCACCGAATTAGGTGGTGATGATGGCAAGAAAGTCACGATTCAGCGCTACAAGGGTCTTGGTGAGATGAACCCGGACCAGCTGTGGGATACAACCATGAATCCGTCGACGCGCATGCTTCAGCAGGTGACCATCGAGGATGCGGCTGCTGTCGACCGCATTTTCAGCACCTTGATGGGCGATGCGGTTGAGCCCCGTCGCAAGTTCATCGAGCGCAATGCCAAATATGCCACCATTGATGTATGATCTTTCGAGGCCTGGCAACGCTTCTGTCGCGTAGCTGAACCTCATAGGCTTCCCGGTTCGAGACCATCTTCCCAGACGCCCCATGACCGAATCCGCTACACCCCGGCTCAGCATCGTGATTCCCGTGCTGGACGAGGAGGGATCGATTCCTGAGTTGGTCGATCGTATCCGTAGTGTCTGCGACGGGTCAGGGTTTTCCTTTGAGGTGCTCTTCGTGGATGATGGATCCACGGATGAAACATGGGATGTAATTCGAACGATGCACGAGCGGGATGCTCGCTTCGCAGGTATCCGCTTTCGCCGCAATTACGGAAAGTCCGCCGCCCTTGCAGTCGGATTCGAACGGGCCCGCGGCCGCTACGTTGTCACCATGGATGGCGACCTCCAGGACGACCCCGCTGAAATTTCTGGTCTGATCGCGCTCTTGGAAACGGGATACGATCTGGTCAGCGGCTGGAAGAAGAAGCGACAGGACCCCTTGTCCAAGACGGTGCCGAGCCGATTCTTCAATTTCGTTACGCGGCGCATTGCCTCCATTCCACTGCATGATTTCAACTGCGGACTCAAGGCCTATCGGTCTGAAGTTGTCAAGACAGTGAAAGTTTACGGAGAGTTGCACCGCTACATCCCACTGCTGGCCAAGTGGGAAGGATTCGAGCGAATTACCGAGAAGGAGGTGCAGCATCATCCACGTCGGCATGGGACTACCAAATTCGGGTTCGAGCGCTTCCTTCGCGGATTCCTCGATCTCTTGAGCGTCACCTTCCTGACACGTTTTGCGTCGCGCCCGATGCATTTCTTCGGTACGTTTGGCACCCTGGCGTTCCTGGGCGGGTTCATTATCAGTCTGTGGATTTCAATTGACAAGCTCTTTTTCGGTCAACCTATTGGAGACCGACCGTTACTGCTGTTTGGGGTCGCGCTCATTCTTGTCGGTGTCCAGATGTTCACTACCGGATTGATTGGTCAGATGATTGTTGAGCCACGCATGCAGCGAACAGATACCTTTCAAATGCTCGAGATCCTTGCCCCTGCTTCCAGGCAGGAGGGGGGATCAAGCCCTGCAGAAAAGGAGGCGATCCGTGATGCGTGAGTCGTCATCGACCACGGGTATCATCGGTCCGTATCCCCCGTTTCGGGGTGGCATAGCGCAATTTACAGAGCGATTCCACAAGGCCATGCATGAAGCGGGCGAGCCCGTCATCGGACTGTCGTTTCGTCGTCTGTATCCTCAATTCCTGTTTCCGGGCAGCTCGCAGCTGCAGGACTCTTCTGATCCGTTGTTCGACGCTGCGCCTGTCGTTGATTCGGTTGGACCGTGGACCTGGGCCCGCGCCGCAAACCGTTTGATGGACGCGGGTGCCGATCACGCTGTTTTCATGCATTGGATGCCATTTTTTGCACCGGCGTATGCATCCATTGCTGCACGTCTGCAAGAACGGGGTATTCGTTGTTCGGCTATCGTGCACAATGCGGTTCCTCATGAGAAACAGCCCCTCGCTTCGACGTTGACCCGGCGATTCGTGCGCCAATGTGATCACATTGTAGCCCTTTCAGAAACGGTGCGGCGTGACCTGACTGCCATGGGAGTTGAGGTCGATATGGAGGTTCGTCCTCACCCGACCTACGATCAATTCGGTCCGGTCGTGGATCGCTCGGAGGCACGCAAGGCGCTGGGTCTGGACCCGGATGCTGTGATCTTGTTGTTCTTCGGACTGGTTCGTCCCTACAAAGGGATAGACATTCTGCTGCAAGCGATGGGCCGAGCCAACGCGCAGCCGCACTTGCTGATAGCAGGCGAATGGTATCAGAGCCGCGAAGAGGCCGAGAAACAGATTTCGTCGCCTGAGCTGGCTTCACGGGTTCACTTCGAGGATCGCTACATCGAGGATGAGCGGGTTACATTGTACTTCTCGGCCGCCGACGCCGTCGCCCAACCTTACCGCTCGGCGACGCAGAGTGGAGTTGTTCAGACGGCGTTCCATTTCGGCCGTCCAGTCCTGGTGACCGGCGTCGGCGGGCTTCCCGAAGTAGTGCGTCACGAGGAGGATGCCCTGGTGGTGGCACCCGAGGACCCCGACGCTTTGGCGCGCGCTATTGAGCGGATCATGGATGACGGCTTTCGCACGCGCCTGACCGAGGGGGCCGCCCACGCCCGGAACCGATTCACCTGGGAGCATTTCATTCAGCCTTTCCTCACTCGCTAGTTGCTTCCATGGATTACGATCCGGTAAAAGACCGATTTGGGTCGCTTGTTGAAGGAAGTCGCTGGCGGACGCGGCTTTTCTTCCGCTTGCTCCACCTCTTTTTCCTGCGTGCCTGGCATGTACGCAGGGCCCTACGCCAAGCATTGGGTTCGGGCGAAACACAGGCTCGCATACTGGATGCGGGGACCGGTTTTGGTCAGTTTTCCTGGTGGATCGTCCGGCGATGGAAACGGGTTCACATTCACGCCGTGGACATCAAATCCGATTATCTGGAGCGGGCTGAGTCTTTCCTGCGACAGGAGGGGTTGGCCGACCGGGTCTCGTTTGCAATGGATGACCTTACCGCGTTGCAGGCCCAGGGCCCGTTCGACTTGATTCTCTCCGTCGATGTGATGGAGCATATTCTCGAGGACGTCCAGGTTTTCACGCACTTTCGCAGGGTGCTGCGCCCGGGAGGAGTTGTAATCATAAACACGCCATCGGATCAAGGCGGGTCGGATTCCCACGGCGACGAGGGCGAGAGCTTTATCGGCGAACACGTACGAGACGGCTATGGCCGCGAAGAAATGCGTTCCAAGCTGGAGCAGGCTGGTCTCGAAGCTGACGTAATCGACTATACATACGGTCCATTTGGACGTCTCGCGTGGCGACTGACCATCAAGTGGCCCATGGTGTGGCTGAACGCATCGTTCCTGAGCGTCGTCGTGCTTCCGTTCTGGTATGCTCTGGTGCTGTTGCCGTCGCTGGTATTGAACGCATTGGACGTTTCATCCAAAAACCGCACAGGTACGGGGCTCATCGTGGTGGCGCATCGGCCCTAGGTTGCGTATTTTCGACGGGCACTTCAAACGGGGTCCAACCCACCGGATCGCCCTTCTGCAGAGCCATCGCTCGAATTTCGCCACCAACGCTCGGGACCCGTGCAAACGAAGTACGTATTTGTGACCGGCGGCGTAACGTCGTCCCTTGGAAAAGGCATTGTGTGTGCCTCACTCGGCCGCCTTCTCGAAAATCGCGGTTTACGGGTCACCATCCAGAAATTCGATCCCTACATCAACGTCGATCCCGGTACGATGAACCCGTATGAGCACGGGGAAGTCTACGTGACCAATGATGGGGCAGAGACGGATCTCGACCTGGGTCATTATGAACGATTCCTAGGGGTGGCCACCAGCCAGGCCAACAACGTCACAACGGGTCGTGTCTATCTCGAGGTCATCAAGAAGGAACGCTCAGGCGCCTACCTCGGCAAGACGGTGCAGGTCGTGCCGCATATCATTGACGAGATCAAACACTGGATGCAGAAGCTCGGGGAGACGGGCGACTACGATGTGGTGATCACGGAAATCGGCGGAACGGTAGGGGATATCGAAGGACAGCCTTACCTCGAAGCCATTCGTCAGCTGCGCTACGAAATGAGTGCGCGCAATACGTTGAATATCCACCTCACGCTGCTTCCGTATCTGGAAGCTGCTGGCGAGGTCAAATCCAAGCCCAGTCAGCATTCCGTCAAGACGCTTCTCTCGTACGGACTACAGCCGGACGTACTGGTCTGCCGCACCGACCGTCCCCTCACCGACGACGTGCGCCGCAAACTGGCGTTGTTCTGCAATGTGGACCAGCGTGCCGTTATCGCTTCCCAGGATGCCGAATCCATTTATGAAGTCCCGCTGCTCATGAAAGAGCAGGGTCTCGACACCATTGCTGTCGAGCGTCTCCACATGGAAGAGGACTTCAAAGGCAACGTATTGGAAGCTCCGGACATGGACGGATGGGTCCGATTCCTGCGTCAGCTCAAAGAGCCGGAAGGGAAGGTTCGTATCGCCCTGGTCGGTAAGTATGTCGAACACCAGGATGCTTACAAGTCCATTTCTGAAAGCTTCATTCTGGCCGGTGCCGCCAATGGTGTACAGGTCGAGCTCGTTCAGATCCTTTCAGATGAACTGACCACCGAGAACGTAGAGGACCGACTCGCCCATGTGAACGGCGTGCTCGTTGCTCCGGGCTTTGGGGATCGCGGCGTGGAGGGGAAGATCGAGGCAGTCCGATTCGCACGTGAAAACGACATCCCGTTTTTCGGCATTTGTCTCGGGATGCAGTGTGCCGTCATTGAGTATGCACGCCACGTCTGTGGCTGGTCTACAGCCCACTCCACGGAATTCGATCCGGATACGGAGCATCCGGTCATCGACTTAATGGAGGAGCAGAAGAAGATTTCCGAAAAGGGGGGCACCATGCGTCTGGGCGCCTACACCTGCAAGCTTTCCGAGGGATCGCGCGCCTCCGAAATCTATGGTGGAAAGAAGAAGATCAAGGAGCGCCATCGCCATCGTTACGAGCTCAACAACGTTCTACGATACAAGCTGGCCGAGCACGGGATGCATTTCACCGGTGTCAATCCCCGGCGGGATCTCGTTGAGATTGTGGAACTACCTGAGCACCGTTGGTTCGTAGGGGTACAGTTCCATCCGGAATACCGTTCGACCGTAGGTAATCCTCATCCGTTGTTTGCATCCTTCGTGCGTTCGTGTGTCGCCTACGCCGAGGAAAAGGACAATATGCTTACACCAAAAGGACCACGCCGCGAGAAGAAGATCCACCTCGCGTCCGCCAAGATGTAACCCGGGCCAGCAAAGGCAGTCCGTCGAACCTCAGTAATCCAGCGGCCGACTGAAGAGCATACGCCAGCGGGTTTCTTCTACCCAGTCGGTTTGCATATTCCCGTCATCATTCGTGTAGTCGTTGGCGACCTCGGTCACGTCCGGAATCACGAACATCGGGTACCAGCCGTCCGCACTGTACTGATTGAATGTATCATCGACTTCTCGGCCCTGGCCAATCAACACGGCACGGTATTCGAGATCGGTAACGATGTTCTCAGGATCTCGCCCAAAGATGATGCGCCAATTCTGATTCATGGCCCCGGTACGAAAAACAAACAGGGGCTCCCATCCTTCAGAGGCCCGCTCGTTGAACTGATCGTCGATTTCTTTGGCTGCTCCGACCACATCGGCCCGATAGGTCCACGTGGTCGTTCGAACGGCGCTGTCGCGCGGACGCTCAAAGATCAGCCTCGGATCGGCTTCGTACTTCATTACGAACCGTGGATACCAACCTTCCTCGGATAGTTTATTGAAGCGGTCATCGATATCCCTGTCCGATTCAACCTTCAGTGCCCGGTATTGAAAATTCTGCACCAGAAGGAAGGTGAATCCTGTTGATACCAGGAACAGGAGAATAAGGGCGATCACGGACGCCGACGAGCGAGAAGAGCGCACAGGAGTGATGGGAAGGGGGGGGCTTGATGGAATAATGAAAAAAGGTAGGTGCAAATTCTGCCCGATCAAACAGCCAATACAACGTGACTTCGCTCGGAGCCTCTCGCAAAACGAAATCTTCGTTCTGGCGCAAATGGGGAGGGTACTCCGAATTCAAACACATGTGAATCAACAGGTTAGGGGCTTTTGCTCATCCAAAACCACGGTTATCCACAATCCTCCCCACCTTCTCCACATATTCCCCACCATTCTCCACATCGCTTCAGAATGGGTCAAAAACGTCGATTCTGAGCATGGTTGGATAGCCGTTTTTGCTTGACTTTCGGACCGAAAACCGTACATTAACGGGAAAGTGGGGAAAAGTGGGGAGTTTTCCCACCACTGAATTCCCCACGATTCCTGAACTGATGTCGCTGGGCGGGCACCCGTGGTGTACGCACGTCGGCATTGTAAACGGTACTACGACCCCGGGTGCACGTTTCAATCCTCACTCATGGCACGTTTCAAGGGACAGGCAGCGTACTCCGTCGACGCGAAAGGACGGGTTGCCATTCCGGCAAAAATGCGAAATGCATTGACGCCGGAAGCCCAGGGGACGTTTACCCTGACGAAAGGCTTTGAGAAATGCATCTACGCTTATCCGCAGGATGGGTGGAAGGTCAAGGAAGATGAGTATTCGCAGCTGAACGTCAACAACCGCAAGGCCCGGCATCTGGTGAGGATGATCCTGATGTGGGCTGAAGAGGTGTCACTTGACGGACAGGGGCGCATTTCGCTTCCGCGGTCCCTTGCGGACTATGCCGGTATCGGGGATCGGGCTCTCATTATCGGGGCCATGGATCGCATAGAGATATGGGATCCGGAAGCTTTCGAAGCATACCTGCAAGAGCAGACAATGGATCAGGAGTCCCTGGCAGAAGAAGTCATGGGGTTCTGACCACGTCGGCAAGGCAAAAAACGGAAACAATGTGAATGCGCGTGATGATTCGGGGCACTTATTGAAACATGCTTCGGGCTATCACGCGCCTGTTCTTTGGAATGATGTCATCCAAACCCTCGTAACCGACCCTGTTGGAACGTACGTGGATGGAACGCTGGGTGGCGGAGGTCACACGGAAGCCCTGCTTGAAGCGCTGGCTCCCGAAGGTCGTGTCTTTGCTATCGATCGGGACGACGATGCCTTGAAGGCGGCGGGTGAGCGGCTGGCTCCAGAAATTGAGCGCGGTCGTCTTGTTCTCCTCAAGGGTAATTTCGCTGATGCCGATCAGCTTCTGGCCGACCATGGTGTAAGCACCATACACGGCATGCTGTTGGATTTGGGCGTGTCTTCTCATCAGTTCGATGCCGCTGGCCGCGGCTTCAGCCACCGGTTCGATGCGCCCCTGGACATGCGCATGGATCAGGACCAAGGAGAAGACGCCGCAGATCTGGTCAACCGCCTCGACGTAGGCGATTTGATCCGTCTTCTGTCCCGGTACGGAGAAGAACCGAAGGCCCCTCGTATCGCACACGCGCTCATCGATGCCCGTCCCATTACGACGACCGGCAAGCTGACGAGCATCGTCGAAGACGCGGCGCCACGCGGCCAGGAAAAGAAGACGCTCGCCCGGGTTTTCCAGGCGCTTCGGATAGCCGTAAACGATGAGCTCGAATCCCTTGATCGGATTCTGGCAAAGGCGCCGAACCTGATTGCACCCGGAGGCCGCTTGTCGATCATCAGCTATCACTCGCTTGAGGATCGCCGGGTCAAGCGGATCATGCGCAGCGGCCATCCTGACGGTAATGTGCGCCGTGATGTATTCGGAAATCGACTTTCGCCCTGGCGCGAAGTCACTCGCAAACCGGTCTCGGCAGGCGAAGAGGAGATCGAGGTGAATCCCCGAAGTCGCAGCGCGCGATTGCGTGTCGCGGAACGGGTGGATGACCATAACCAAAGTGCAGGCCAGATTATCTGACCGCGGACCATTCGACAATGGCATCATCGAAAAAACGGAAACCTTCTTCGACGACCGCATCGCGGGCGAAGAAACCCGTGCGCTTCGTCAAGGGCTCCTCATCCGCATCCTCCAAAAAATCGTCCGCCTCCACGAGTCGGAAGCGTACCGTGACGGCGAATGCGAGGAAAGCTTCTCCTGCCCCGCAAAAGCCCCGCAAAAGCACGTCTTCCGCAGCCGCTCGCACGTCCGGCAAGAAGACAAGCTCCCGGAAGCCAGCATCCCGAAAAGCGGTTGCTTCCACCACCTCGAAGCGCCTCGACTCAGGAGCCCTTCCAGGCTGGCGCGAACTCGCCGATTCGAACGCTTTAAAGGATATGCCACGCGCGGCATCTGACACCTGGCTTGATGCCATGTCGACCGCCCGATTCGTTGTGATCATTCTGGCGGTCGCAACACTCTTTACTCTTTACGTCGGTCATGTTTTTGCAACTCAGGATCTGCTCACGGATGTGCAGCAGTTGCGCAATGAACAGCTGGCATTGGAAATGACATTTGACAAACTGGAAGGGGAATACCACCGGGTCACCGGCCCTGAAGAGGTGTTCGCGGCAGCTCGCGACTTGGGTCTTCAGGACCAACTTCAGGAAGGGCCCCCAATCCAGATACCGTGACTACGAACTGAATAGACTCACCAACCCGCTTACGCTATCGACAGAATGCGATTCCGGATCGCGCCTCCATGGAGCTGAAAGATCAGATACTGGCACGCATGTACGTGGTCATCACATTGATGGCCCTGTTACCGATCCTGATCGGTCTGCAGGTACTACGTCTTGCCGCTATTGATGGAAGTGATCTGAGAGACGTTGTAGAGACCCAATCCTCAGAATACCGGGACATACCGGCCATTCGAGGTGAAATATTCGATGCCGCCGGCCGCCCTTTGGCCGTCAACATCGAGCGAGTGGACCTCGCGCTGGACCCGACCGAATCGGGATTTGGCGACATGTCCGCAATGTTCTTTGACAGGTTGTCACAGGTTTCCGGTATTCCGGAAACAAGACTGCGTTCCAATGTGCGAAACCGGTCCAGTAGGCAGTATGTGATGCTGGCCCGGGACGTACAGATGTCGGGCGCTGAGTTGGAATGGTTTGCATCCGTTCCTGGCGTGTTGCCTACCGGCTCTACGACTCGGCGATACAACCACGGATCAGCCGCCGCCCATGTCCTGGGAGCGACTGGGACGGACGGAGGCATCGAAGGGCTGGAGTCCCAGTTCGACGAAGTGCTTCGTGGTATTGACGGGCGAATGTTGCTGCAGAAAGATCGAAGGAACCGCGTCAAGTTCATGCCGGGCAACGAAGAGCGCCCGCCCGTCCACGGCGAATCGCTGCACTTGACCATCGACCTCGTTCTGCAATCCATTCTGGAGCAGGAGCTGGCCAAGGGCGTTGCCCGCGCGAATCCGAACTGGGCGGCAGCCGTCGCCTTGGATCCGAGCACGGGTGCAATCCTGGCCTTGGCAAATTGGCCAACCTTCGACCCCAATCAGGTGGGAGCTTATCCCCTCTCGGCGCGACGCAACCACGTCATCAATGACGTGATTGAGCCAGGCTCCGTCATCAAAGTGGTACCGGCAGCAGCAGCCGTCGAGCACGGTCTGATTTCGTTGCAAGACTCGATCGAGATCGGTGATGGAACGCTGCGTGAAGGACGGTTCCTTATCAGCGATACGCACGAAAATGGTACCATCACGTTCTCGGATGTCATCAAGCTCTCGAGCAACGTGGGTACGGCCCTCGTGGCCCGCGAAATGTCGGATGGGCTGATGTATCAGTACGTGCGGCAGTTCGGCTTCAATCAGCGGACCGGTATCGAACTGCCGGGCGAGGCCAATACGAGGGTCAAGCGGGCAGATACATGGTCGGCGACAGACAAGTCGGCGATGAGCCGTGGCTACGCGATGCAGGCTACTCCGTTGCAAATTGCACTGGCATACGGTGCACTGGCCAATGGTGGTGTCCTCATGAAGCCGTATGTGGTTCGCGAACGCCGGGATTCGTTCGGTCGCATCACGTGGCAGGCCTCGCCGGATTCGGTTCGCCGCGTATTCAGTCGAGCCACGGCCGATACGCTCACGAAAGCGTTTGAGACGGTCGTCTCGGAAGAAGGGACGGCAGAGCAAGCCATGGTCGATGGGCTACGCATCGCAGGTAAGACCGGCACGGCTCGCAAGGCGGGGAACGGAGGTTACATCCAAGGAGCCTACCGCGCCACCTTTGTTGGATTCTGGCCGGTAGAAGATCCGCAAGTGGTCATTGCCATCGTCATGGATGAACCCGAATTGAGTATGTACGGTGGCGTGGTGGCGGCTCCCATTTTCAGGGAAGTAACCCAACGATGGGTGAAGCGCATGCCTGAGGTTGCGCAATTTGTCGGTCGGCCGGTTGGCTCCGACGCAGCAGCAGCTCCACTCACCATTCCGGATGTTGCCGGCATGCCACCCCCGATAGCGGATCGCCGTCTTTCGGCTCTCGGTCTGAACACGTCGGGGGATGTGCGCGACTACACAAAGTCCGTCGCTACACAGAATGTCCGCGCCGGCGAAGAAGTACTTCAAGGGATGCCCGTTCGACTGGCGTCTGCCATCGATTCGATCCACTCCATGCCTGATTTGACAGGTCTCTCCGGCCGGGAAGCCATGACGTGGCTCACCGAATTGGGAATCGAGGTCGATCTCGATGGCCACGGCACGGTCAAGAGCCAGTCGCCCCGGCAGGGTGCGCCACTGTCAAACCGGGTACGACTCACATTGAGGTAAGGCCTGCGGGCGTTGCCACAACAACCAGAAACCATGACAACCACATGATTCGGAATTCTTCCTTGATGATCCAGCAATCCTTTCCAGTTTTGTGAACGGCTGTCCACATGACATTGGCATCCTGCATCGAGCGGCTCTCGGCCGCAGGCCTGCTGGTTTCTTCCACGGGAGACCCCGAAACCACTTTCGATCGCCTGACTGCTGACAGTCGGGAGGTCGGACCGACCGATGGATTCGTCGCTATTTGCGGCGCTTCCCTGGACGGTCACCTGTTCATTGACAAAGCTGTTTCAAACGGAGCTACCGCCATCGTGTGTGAGGCGGGGCGTGTGGACGATGTTGCATCGATCACACGCCCCGCCCCCGCACGCGAACCGGCACTCTTGGAGGTTACCGATTCCAGGCGGGCATGGCTCGAGATTTCGTCATTGCTGCACGCCGATCCCGGTCAGGCCTTGACCATGACGGCCGTTACAGGAACGAACGGAAAAACTACCGTGGCGACACTCGTCAAACGTGTGCTCACAGGATCGGACCGTATCTGTGGATTCATAGGTACAACCGAAGTCTACGACGGGGGCACGCATCACACTGCTTCCCACACGACGCCCTCCCCGGATCGACTCCACGCGTATCTGGCTGCCATGCGCCGCAACAACTGTTCTCACGTCAGCCTCGAAGCGTCCTCCCATGCCCTGGATCAATACCGTATTCGCGTCCCCGACATAGATGTGGCCGTGTTCACGAATCTATCCCGCGACCACCTGGACTATCACGGATCTGAAGCTGACTATTTGCAGGCCAAGAAAAGGCTGTTCGACGATTTGTCGAAAGATGCCTTCGCCTTGACCAACCTGGACGATCCGTATGGCGCGCGTATCGTGGGTGACACGCCTGCGCGCGTATGGCGCATCGGTCACAAAGACCGCTCTTCTGAGGCCGACTTCACCTGGCGAATCACGGATGAGTCTCTCGATGGACTCGCACTGGAGATTGATGGGGATCACCGCCGCTTCCGACTTGCCGGAGCGTACAATGGATTCAACTTGTGTGCGACCTATGCGGCCGCACGTGCCCTTGGGCTCGAAGCGAATGAAGCGCTGGATCTGCTGGCTCATTGTCCACCCGTTCGCGGGCGGTTTGAGCAATTGGTGGCGGAAGACGGCCGCACGGTGATCATCGACTATGCCCACACACCGGATGCCCTCGAGAATGTGTTGATGACGGCCCGCACGGCCGTATCCCAACAAGCCCAACTATGGTGCCTGTTTGGTTGCGGAGGTGACCGCGATCGCGGCAAACGTCCCCAGATGGGTGCTATCGCAGAACGCTATGCGGATCGGGTCATCGTCACGAGCGACAATCCGCGCTCGGAAGGTCCTGAGGAAATCCTCAATGACATTCGGGAAGGATTTGAGAAACCCGATCGGGCCGCCTGGCTGGCTGATCGATTCGAAGCCATTGCTTACGCCGCTGCGCACATGGCACCCGGGGACACACTCGTCCTGGCAGGAAAGGGCCACGAGACGACCCAGCTGCTGGAGGATCGCACCATCCATTTTGACGACCGAGAGGAGGCCCGACATGCATTCGGGATTTCCCTCTCGGACACCCACACCGACTAAGCCCACGGGTCGGAAAACCAAGAACCATGCTCTACTACCTCATACGCTATCTGGAGGCGGTATTCGAACCGCCCGGATTCCAGGTGATCGAATACATCACCGTCCGGGCCGCCCTTGCGGCCATCACTGCGCTGCTGATTGCCCTGTTCATCGGACGACGCATTATCCAGTGGCTGGCTCACAAGCAACTCGGTGAACAAGTACGGGAAGGCATCCATGCCGGCGTCGTTGATCACACCCACAAGCAGGGCACACCGTCCATGGGTGGTCTGATCATATTGATCGCTGTTCTGGGAGCCACGCTGCTCTGGGGTGCTATCGGAGAAGTCTACGTCTGGCTGATCATGTTGGCGACGGCGTGGATGGGGGTCTTCGGATTCGTCGACGACTACATCAAGGTGGTCAAACGCGACAAGTCAGGCATGCCCGCCCGGGTCAAATTGATTGGTCAAGTCACGCTGGGACTGCTGGTTGGATCGGTTCTGTATTTCCACCCACAGTTCAGCGATATAAAGACGCTGACCTACCTGCCTTTTGTGGCGGACGAGACCCTCGACTACAACATTCTACGGCACTGGTTTACGGGCGTCGATTTAGGCTGGGTGATCTATATCCCCATCGTCATTTTCATCCTGACTGCCTTGTCCAACGCTGTGAATCTGACGGATGGGCTCGACGGATTGGCTGCTGGTGTAACCGGTATCGTGGCGGTCGGATTGACGGCCTTGGCCTATATCGCCGGGAACGCCATCTTTTCCGACTTTCTGAATGAGATGATGTTGCCAGGAGCTGGAGAGCTTACCGTGTTTGCTGCTGCGTTGGCAGCCTCCTGTTTCGGGTTTCTCTGGTACAACGGATATCCAGCGTCGGTCTTCATGGGGGATACCGGGGCCCTGTCCCTGGGTGCGGCGGTCGGGACCATGGCCTTGATGGTCAAAAAGGAGCTGCTGCTTCCGCTACTGTGTGCGGTCTTCTTCTGGGAGACCCTCTCGGTCATCATTCAGACCACGTACTTCAAGTACACCCGCCGCAAGTATGGGGAAGGCAAGCGCGTCTTCAAGATGGCGCCCATCCATCATCACTACGAGGCCCAGGGGTGGCACGAAGCGAAAATTGTCTTGCGGTTCTGGCTGATCACGGCCGTAACGGTTGTTGCCACCTTGCTCGTCTTGCGTATTCGTTAGTGCATCAAACAGACAGACATAGCGCTCTCCGAATGGCCCGGGACGTCTCTCTCAAACGAGTGACGGTACTCGGCGCCGCTCGCAGCGGCATTGCCGCTGCTCGGCTGCTCGCTGCTCGCGGCGCCAAGGTTCTGCTGAGCGAATACGGAGCCGTGTCACCAGGTGCTTTGGAGGACCTGGCCGGTGTTGATATCGAGATCGAACAAGGCGGCCATACGGATCAGGTATTCGAGAGTGACTTTCTCGTTACGAGCCCTGGGGTGCCCACGAGTGCGCCTCCAATCCAGGGCGCCCTGGCGCGACAGATCCCGGTCTATTCCGAGATCGAGCTGGCTAGCTGGTTCTGCCCGGCCAAGATCATCGCGATTACCGGGTCGAATGGGAAGACGACGACCACAGAGTTGATCGGCCACATCCTGCGTTCCGCCGGCCGGCCGACCACCGTCTGCGGCAATATCGGCACCCCGTTTTCCAGCACGATCGATGCGCTCACACTTGAGCATACGGTTGTCCTGGAAGTATCCAGCTTTCAGCTGGACTTCATCGACTCCTTCCGACCCGATGTGAGCATCATTCTCAACATCACACCGGACCATCTGGACCGCTACGATTTCGATATGGATCGCTACGCGGCCAGCAAACTTCGCATCTGCAGCCGACAAGCTGGCAAGGATGTATTCATCTACTCAATGGACGACGAGCGTTTGGCCGCTTTCGTCCGGGACACCCGTTGGAAAGACGGTCCCCAGGCTCTGGGGATCAGCGCTTCCGAACAGACTGCTTCACCTGACAACTCCGATGCAGCGGGATATCTGAAAGACGGATCCCTCACGCTGAACATCGACAACATGGAGGAAACGCTGATGCAACCAAACGACCTGGCCCTCAGGGGCCGGCACAACGTGTACAACTCGCTGGCGGCAGCGGTGGCGGCACGTGTCGTGGAGGTACGGAGCGACGTTATGAGGGAAAGTCTGCGATCTTTCGAAGGCGTACCCCATCGATTGGAAACGGTGCGCGAAGTGGACGGGGTCCGCTATGTGAACGACTCCAAAGCCACAAATGTGAACGCGGTCTGGTACGCGCTTGAAAGCTTCAGTGAGTCGATTGTGCTGATTGCCGGCGGTCGGGATAAAGGAAACGATTACCACAAGCTGGCACCGCTGGTCAAGGACCGGGTCCGAGCGATTATTTCGATCGGAGAAGCTGCCGAGACCATCCAACAGCAATTGGGGCCCCACGTTGAAGACGCTGTCATTGCAGACACGCTCAAGGATGCGGTCCACTTGGCCCACCTCCTGGCCCAGTCAGGAGATGTGGTGCTACTGTCGCCGGCCTGCTCCTCCCTTGACATGTTCGCCTCCTATGAGGATCGCGGAGACCAGTTCAAGCAGCTCGTCTCGAATATCTGAATCACTCACTTCGGCTTAGTATCTCGGCCGGTAACCATACACCCAAGAGACCCTGTTGCCATCATGCAGGTCCTGACTTTACGCGGTGCTGACTCCGGGGCAGTGGACAAGTTTGTCCTCTGGTCCATCCTGACGCTGAGCGCCATAGGGATCGTTGCGGTCTACAGCGCCATCGGATACCTCGCCGATACCAAAGGCGGCGGAGACACCGAGGCCTTGCTCTTCAAGCACCTCTTCCGGGTAGGAATCGCACTCGGCGCCATGGGTCTTTTTTCCGTGATCAACTACCGCGTACTGGCCAAGTACAGTCGCTACATGCTCATTGGATCCATCGGATTGCTCGTGGCCGTCCAGGTGGTGGGGGTTGTAAGCGGCGGTGCCGCACGCTGGCTGAGTCTGGCCGGGGTCATGTTCCAGCCCTCGGACCTGGCCAAGGTGTCGCTGGTGCTCTACGTAGCCTCGTTGCTGGCTCAAAAGCAGGTCTACATCAAGTCCTTCAGCCGATCGTTCGCGCCCATCTTCCTGTGGATCATGATCACGATTGCCGCCATCGGAATTTCAGATCTGTCCACGTCGGCCGTGGTACTGATGGCCGTCCTGGTAATGTGTTTTGTGGCCCGCGTGAGTATGGGGCAGATCATCCTGGTCGGTCTGTTGGGCGCGACACTGGCCTATGGTATGCTTGCCACATCCCCTCAGCGTGCTGCACGACTCGAAGCCTATGTAGGTGTGAAGCTCTTTCCGCATACGGATGCGGCCTCGGTCTTTTCGTCGTCTGACGAACAATTTCAGTCGGAGCAGGCCCGCATGGCGATCGCAGCAGGCGGACTGTTCGGGGTAGGTCCCGGCAAGAGTACGCAGCGGGACTGGCTTCCGGCCCCTTACAATGATTTCATCTACGCCATTATCGCTGAAGAGTATGGCGTGATGGGTGCGCTCGTCTTGTTGTCCTTGTTCATGGTAATCCTGTTCCGGGGACTGCTCAGGGTGGCACGCAAGGCCCCAGATCCACTGGGACTTTTTCTGGCTGTTGGCATCGTGGTCATGCTCACGCTTTATGGATTCGTTCATGCCGGGGTCTCTTCGAACTTGTTGCCTGTCACGGGTTTGCCGCTGCCGTTCGTCTCGTACGGAGGGACATCGCTTCTTGCCAACGGCGTGATGGCTGGTATCCTGCTCAATATTTCGCGCGGAGTCGATCTGGGATGAGTGCGACCACCCTCATATCACGGTCTGATGCCCCGCGTGTCCTCATGGTGGGAGGCGGAACGGGGGGGCATGCCTACCCGGCCATCGCCATTGCAGACGCCATACGTGACATTTCGCCGCGCGCGGTTGTTGAATTTGCAGGATCGCGCTCGAACATCGAATGGCGCATCGTACCAGAGTCCGGTTACGCTATCCATCATGTGTCGGTACGCGGTCTGCAGCGGCGCTGGACCCGCAAAAATCTGACGATGCCATTCGTTGTGGCGAAAGGACTCACTGAAGCGCATGCGCTGATTCGGCATTTCGACGCCGATATCGTTGTCGGTACAGGAGGCTATGTGGCCCTGCCCGTCATCGTAGCTGCGCGATCGCTTAAGCGCCCGGTGGTACTGCAAGAGCAAAATGCGTTTATGGGACTGACGAATCGTATTGGAAAACGCTTCGCAGACCGTATCCATGTTGCCTTCCAGGAGGCCGTGCCCCATGGTATGGGGGATCGATGTCGCCTGACCGGTAATCCCGTGCGGACCTCATTGACGCTTCCATCCCGGGATGAGGCACGAGCGCACTTTGGTCTTCAAGATGCTTCACGGGTCATATTCATGACCGGGGGAAGCTTGGGTAGTCAGGCGATGAACGAAGCCATGGAAGCATCCATTCGAACGCTTTTGGCGCATCCTGGTACGGCCGTCATATGGCAGACGGGAGAACGCTACTTCGAGCGGTTCCAGGAGTCGATCCCAGAGCATGAAAACATGCGTTTGCTGCGCTACGTGAGGCGCATGGACATGGCCTATAACGCCGCGGACCTGGTCGTCTGCCGCGCGGGTGCGTCAACCTGTTCGGAGTTGTTGTTGACGGGTAATGCTTCACTTCTGGTTCCTTCGCCCAACGTGGCTGAGGATCACCAGACCAAGAATGCCCGCAGTCTTGAGAAAGCGGGAGCGGCCGTCCTGTTACCGGAGGCGGAAATCGCAGGGCGATTCAAGCGGGTGATCGTGGAGCTTCTCGAGGACGAATCCCGACTGATGCGCATGGGTGCCGAGGCGTCTCGATTGGCACGCCCGGATGCGGCCAGGGATATTGCACAGGATGTGCTCGATTTGGTTCGGAGGCGACATTCATGAGCGAAACCATGATCCATAGCGATTCCAAGATCATGCATCGCCGCCAGCCTGTATTTGGTCGAATCCGGCATGTTCACATGGTTGGTATTGGTGGTATCGGAATGAGCTCAATTGCCGAAGTCCTGCTTCGACGAGGCTATGAGGTCAGTGGGTCCGATCTGAACGAGAGCGCAGTTACCCGGCATTTAGAAGAGACGGGCGCCCGTGTGTTTATCGGGCATCGCGCCGGGCAAGAAAAAGGTGCTTGTGTTGTGGTGCATTCTTCCGCTGTAGATCCGGACAAGAATCCGGAAACCTGCGCCGCACGCCACGCCCGTATTCCTGTCATTGCGCGCAGCGAGATGCTGGGCGAGCTGATGCGCATGAAGTTCGGGGTAGGCATTGCCGGTACCCACGGCAAGACAACGACCACGACCATGACCGGTCATGTTGTCAACGCCGGAGCATTCGATCCAACGGTTATCGTAGGAGGAAAGGTTGCGGCATTTGGCTCGAACGCCGTGTCTGGTGAAGGGGATATCATTCTCATCGAAGCCGACGAATACGACCGGACTTTTTTGCGTCTCACGCCTGCTCTCGCAGTCATTACCAATATCGATGCCGATCACCTGGACTGTTATGCAGACCTGGACGACATCAAGACGGCCTTTACGCAGTATGCATCCAGTGTCCCGTTTTTCGGAGCGGCCATCTGTTGCTTGGACGACGAGCATGTTCGCAGCATCCTGCCTTCAATCGATCGCAAGATCATCACGTACGGTACGCTGCGTCAGGCGTACATCAGAGCAGAGAATATTCGCCAGGATGGCCTTACGATGCATTTTGACCTGGTGCAGGGAGATCGGATGCTCGGGCCGATTGTGCTTCACGCGCCCGGCAGGCACAACGTGCTCAACGCACTGGCTGCTATAGCTGTCGGACTAGACCTCGACATGGCCTTCGAGGATATCCAACGCGGCGTGGCCTCCTTTCAGGGTGTGGATCGCCGGATGCACGAGATTGCAAATGCCTGCGACAGGCTGGTGATTGATGACTATGCGCATCATCCAACCGAGGTACGCGCTACGCTCGAGGCGGCTGCCGGAGCATGGCCGGATCGCCGGGTCCTGGCCGTATTCCAGCCCCATCTCTACTCCCGGACTCGGCAATTTGTAACCGAATTCGGGGGCGCATTCTTCAACGCTGATGTGTTGGTATGCATGGACATTTACCCGGCTCGGGAAGCCCCTGAGCCTGGTGTGACCGGCCAGCTCATAGCCGATGCGGCCCGTTCGGCGGGTCACCCAGCCGTGACCTTTGTACCTGATAAGGATCAACTGGTCGATGCCGTAATTGGTCTGAGCGAACCCGGTGACGTGATTCTGACGTTGGGGGCCGGTGACATCTGGCGTCAGAATCGGGCCATTGCCCAACGCTTGATCGACATGCAGGAGGGGGCAACATCGTGACCGGACGCCGTCGACATATCGGTTCCTGGCTGCTGGGCTCGCTGCTTATTCTGGTGCTGTCTGCCGGTGGTTGGTTGGCCTGGCAATGGGTACAAAAAGTCACATTGCAGGAGATCCGGATCAGCGGGCAGATCAATGTCGAGGAAAACGAGGTATTGGACCTGCTGCGCGTGGATACGGGCCTGGTCATGTTCGACATCAACGCGGTGATGCTGGAAGATCGGGTAGTGCGGCATCCTTGGATTGAGCAGGTAGATGTTGCTCGGTTGCCGTCTGGGATCCTGGATGTCGTCATTGAAGAACGAACACCGATTGCCTTGCTGATGGGCCGCGAAGGCCGTGGAGAGTTTTGGGTCGACGCCGAAGGATGGCGTTTGCCGGTAACCAATCGGGCTCGCTACGATGTGCCGCTACTGTACGCTGTACCTGAGTCCTGGCATCCAATGCGACCTCTGGAGCACGAACCGACTCGCGAACTGATTCGCTCGCTGGATCGGGCGAACAGCCAGATGGACGCCCTGTTCTCGGAATTCGTGTGGGGACCGGACGGATGGACGGTCCATCTCACACCTGCCCCGCCTCATGAGAGTATTCCCGCATTGCTGGGAAAATCCCGATATGACGCCGGATTCGACAAACTCCTTGCCTTTTGGGACCAGCAGGTCCTGCAACATGCAAATAAGACGTACGAGCGTGTAGATCTCCGTTTTGACAGCCAAGTCGTCGTAAAGGAAAGCCCCCGAGCGGGGTATGCCAACGACTTAACCAACAACAACAATGAGTGACAAAATCGTCGTCGGACTGGACATAGGCACTACCAAGGTGTGTGCCGTCGTCGCGACATCAGATGAGCTGGATCGCGTCCAGGTCCTCGGGGTCGGTGTAGCCGAATCCGAGGGACTCAACCGCGGTGTCGTGGTCAACATCGATAAGACGGTGGCTGCAGTGCGCGAGGCCATCGAAGAGGCCGAGCGCATGGCCGGTGTGACGGTACGCAATGTGATCGTAGGTATTGCCGGCGATCACGTTCAAAGCTTTCAATCCCGGGGCGTGATCACCATTTCGGGACGTGACGGAGAAATCACGGAAGGGGACGTGCAGCGTCTGCTCGAAGACACGACCCATGTGGCCATGCCGGCTGACCGGGAAATCCTGCATGTCATTCCCCAGGAGTTCATCGTAGATGGCCAAGACGGTGTAGCCGATCCGGTTGGAATGAGCGGCGTGCGTCTCGAGGCGAACGTGCACATTATCACGGGCCTGGTTTCAGCGGCCAAAAACATCTATCGCTGTGTCGAGAAGGCTGGATACGAAGTAGCCGACATTGTGCTTGAACCGCTTGGTTCGTCTTTCGCCGTGCTGCATCAGGATGAAAAGGAAGTTGGTGTAGCATTGATCGATATCGGCGGTGGCACGACCGACATTGCCGTCTTCGAAGACAACACCATTCGGCATACGGCCGTCGTAGCCGTAGCTGGAAACAAGGTGACGGACGATATCCGCAAAGGCCTCGGCGTGATGCGCGATCAGGCCGAAGCGCTCAAATGTGAGTTTGGAACGGCGATCGTAGAAATGGCGCCGGAGGAAGAAATCGCAATTCCGGGAGTCGGCGGACGAAATGAAAAGCGGGTCGGGCGCTCGACGCTGGCTCAGATCATCCAGCCTCGGCTCGAAGAAATCCTTGAGATCGCGGCTATTGAAATCAAACGAAGTGGGTTCTCTCGTCACCTCTCCGCCGGAGCGGTATTGACCGGGGGAGGCTCCATGACCACAGGAACGGCCGAATTGGCCGCCGAAATTTTGGGAATAGATGCCAGGATCGGGAGGCCCATGGGTCTTACTGCCGGGTTGGTCCAGGAGGTATCTGATCCCAAATACGCAACCGGTGTGGGGCTCGTGCTCTACGGACTCCGCCCGGAAATGATTGGAAACACACCATTCAGGACGAATCATCTGGACGCAACGGATCCCTCGGCCGGGGGAGACAATGTGGTCCGGAAGATCAAAAACGCCATGATGGGGTGGTTCAATGAGCTCTGACCCGAGCACCGTGTCGGACCGATCGCTCAATCGATTCGGCCATTTTACAGCCAATATGTTCTTCGGAGGAATCCATGGATAACAACTTGTTCAGTAGCCATTTCGCGTTTGACGACGCTGAAAATGAAGAGGCCAAAATCTGCGTGGTAGGCGTGGGTGGCGGAGGCGGAAACGCCGTAAACAATATGATCAGCAAGGGAATCACGGGGGTGGACTTCTACGCCATCAACACCGATTCTCAGGCCCTGGACGCCAACCAGGCCCCGTTCAAGATTCAGGCCGGTCGCGGCTTGACAAAGGGACTGGGAGCGGGGGCGCGGCCGGGTGTCGGTGCCGAAGCCATTGAAGAAAGCCGCCACGAATTGGAGGAGGCGCTCCGTGGCTTTGATATGGTTTTCATCACCGCAGGTATGGGCGGCGGTACCGGAACGGGTGGGGCGCCAATCGTGGCGGCCATCTGTAAGGATCTCGGCATCTTGTCGGTAGCCATCGTGACCAAGCCATTCGTATGCGAAGGTCCCAGACGATCCAAGTCGGCCGAAGCGGGTATCGACCTGCTCAAGCAGAATGTGGACACGCTCATCATTATTCCGAACGAGCGTCTGCTCGATATCGCGGGTGAAGACACGTCCATGCTGGAAGCGTTCGGAAAGGCAGACGATGTACTCTACAATGCCACGCGCGGTATCTCCGACCTGATCACCGTTCACGGTCTGATCAACCTGGACTTTGCCGATGTCAAGACGACCATGCGCAGTGGTGGGACGGCCTTGATGGGCGCCGCGATGGCATCTGGTGAGAACCGTGCTGAGCGTGCAGCTCGTGAGGCTCTCTCGAGTCCTTTGCTTGACGGTCTGACCATCAACGGCGCCCGCAACGTGCTGGTGAACATCACAGCAGGTCCGAGCCTGGGTATCCGAGAGGCCACGCAGGCCACGGCTATCATTCAGGAGGAAGCGGGTGATGATGTCGAAGTCATCTTCGGTACGGTGATCGACGAGAAGATGGGCGACGAGCTGCGCATCACGGTCATCGCCACAGGCTTCGAAAAGGCATCGGTCAACAAGCCGCCGCGCAAGCGTCGGGTGGAACTGGAAGTCCCGACCTACACACAGAATCCTATTCCCTATAAGGGAGAGGAGGGACTGAAGACGCTGGATACGCCCGCGTTCGAACGTCGTGGTGCCTCGCTGAGCGTAGGTGCCGGGGATGGTGGCGTTGCCGACGAAGCGAAGGACGTCCCTACTCGTGTGCGTTTGCTGACGCGTGACGACATCTCGAACAAGGACGAAGAGGAGGGCACGGACAACGAAGTCCCTGCATTCCTTCGCAAAATGATGGATTGAGAGAGAACCTGATTCGGGGTTTACGTCACCGCCGCACCTCCGAAGGCGGCGCGTGGTGGCTTGCCTCGATGGAAATCGAATCGTTCACTCACAGCGCTACGCTGTAACTGACCCCTGAGCAAGGTCGGTTCTTTCTTGATGCTCGTGGGCTGTAGGAGCATCAGGTGTGAATGGTTCGGTATGGAGAGCGTGGGCCCCCGATGGGGGCCCACGCCTTTTTTTGTCCCGCTCCGCAACCCCTATTTTCCCTCGCATCCAAGCCCATCGGCTTGACTGTATTCAGCCGCCCATCATCCAAGCGTCGCCTTTTCCTTGGCCCGATCCATTCGCATACTGGTTATCAGTCTCTTCCTTCTTTTGGGGTGGAAAGAACGGGTGCAGGCGCAGGCGTCATCGACAGGATCTGGGGCTGAACGGATCGAGCACGCCCCGGTATTTGGAGTGGATTGGGTCGCGCCTGGCGACTTTGGGGACGCTGCCGGTGATCTGGTGGAAATTGCTGAGGTCGGGTTCACAGCGGTTCGCATGCCCCCCGTGTACGACCAGGACTTTTTCACATTGGCTGATACCTTGGGCCTGACGCTCTATATCGAGCTGCCCTATACCCATTTGCCCTCACGATCACTGAGTCGTGCGCTGGAAGCATCGGATTCCCTTCTGACCATGGTTCTGAACGCCGGGGCTGGACATCGCTCTGCTGGGCCGATCGGTATCACGCGATTGTCAGATACCCGTTCATCCCAGGCATGTGATGCCATCGAGATGATTGCCCATCGCATTCGCGCGGCGGGGCGCATGGCGTATTACACAACCTTGTTCGCTGATGGCGATCAGTGTACCGATCGGGTTGATTTCGTTTTGGTTGACCGGCTGCGTCCGTACGGGGATATGGATCAGTTGCAGGAGGTCATGCGCCGTGAGGCGTCATCTCAAACAACACGTATGGGATTGGCAGGTGTGGGCTCTTCAGTCAGCGAAGGTGAAGAGACAGGATGGTCAGTTCCTGGAAGTGAAGAGGCCCAGGCCCGATTCATGGAAACAGCGCTCAAGGCGCTACTGGGATCGCAGCTTTCGCACGTGTTCATCCATCGTTGGCGGGATCAGGCAGAGGGAGATACCTCGGTACCTGATCCCTGGCAACGTTCTTACGGACTGTACGCTATCGATTCGGAACCGCGACCTTCGCTTCAGGTGGTGCGTGGCATGTTGCGCGGATTCCAGGACACGTTCGCCTTTTCCGAAGGACAACCGGATGAACACGAGCGTCCCTGGTTTCCTGTTATGGGATGGATCATGATCGGCTTGACAGCTCTGATGTATGCAGGCAGTCCGCGATTTCGAAACATGATTCCGCGCTACTTTTTCGCGCACGGTTTTTTTCGCAACGCAGTGCGAGAGGCGCGTGAAGTGCTCCCGCTGACCAGTACGGCCATACTTACGGTGACGGGTCTTTCCATTGGTCTGATTGGATCATTCATCATCACCGGGCTTCAGGATCTGGCGCTGACGGTGCATTGGTATCGTCTGCTCGACGAATCCACGCGGGCATCTGTCACCGCCATTCTGAATGTGCCTTTCGTGCTGACCGTATTGATAGGCAGTATGACCCTTGTTTCGACCTCTGTTTGGATGGGGGGGTGGATGGCCCTAACCGGTAGGCGAGCGCGTCTTCTTCCCAGTCAAGCATTGATGCTCGCTTCGTGGCCTCGTTGGCAGGTGCTGATTCTCCTTCCTTTAGCCATGACCCTGCAGGCCACGGCAGGCATTCCCCTTTGGTCCATCATTCTTCTGGCCGTGGGTTGGGTAGCAACGGCTATCTGGGCTACGATCAGGACGACATATGATCTATACAAGATCATCCGAGTGGCCCCAGGTACGGCCGTCGTCGCATGGGTCCTTCATCCTCTGGTTCTTGGCATGCTTGCCGCCACCGGATGGGCGCTGTTGAACTGGGAGCATGTCCGCTTTGCGTGGTATCTCCTGACAGCCGTGTAAGCCCGAGGTATTCCCAGTCCTTACACGTTGTGATCAGCGCGTGCTGAAGGGAATGCCAACCTCGCTGTGCTCAACATCTCCCCCCGCCATGGAGCCAGTCAGTGCCTCTTCCCATAGTCGATCTGCCAGCTCGTAGAACGGCTGCTTATGGTGCATCCAGCCGAAATGAAGGGCATACGGTGTGACCCACATGAAGTCGCCTTTGCCGGGTAAGCGGGCAAAGAGACGCACCAAGGCATCGCGCAATCCATGCATCGGCAGACCGCGCAGCCCATGCACGAAGTCATCCGCAAAGTGGCGGCAACGCACGGACTCGAAATCCAGATCGTGCTCTACAAACCCTTCAATGAAATCCAACTGCGGACTGTCTTGTCCCTGAAACCAGTCGAATACCGGCAAGTCCAGGTAACTCATGGCCATGGCCAGGCTCCACTCGCAGCTTTCTTCGGAGCGCCCTTCATCCAGGCGGCTTCGGAAATGGGTCTCCCGGCGGCGTGCAAGAAAGTCACGGGCGGCTGTCATCACCTTGCCCACAACCCGCTCGCCTGAAGCGTAAATCATGCCGGCCTGAACACGCGGTAGGTAGGTCAGGCCAAAGCGACGCATGGTTCGTCGACGACGGTCCAGCACGCGATCGACCAGGATACCCAGTCCTTTGGGACCGCCGAACCAGAAATCTGCCTTGTGAAGGCCTGTGGCCGTGAAATCATACGTAGCCAGGCGGGCCCAGAGCGGATCTGGATTGCGGCACCACACAATGTCTGAGTCTACATAGAGATTGCGATCAAACGGGCGGAACGTATCCAGATGGTGCTTGAAGCCAACAATCGACTGATGCTCTTTAGGGAGTTCCTCCAGAACCGCAAACAAGTGGTCCAGACCCGTCTCGCGCAGACGGGCAATCTGCGAAGGATCAGCGTACAGCGCAACGGGACGACGCGCATCGTACCGACGAAGCGTTAGTACGGAAGCAACGGCATGGCGCAGATATTTTTCCGACCCGTAAGTGTGGAGTACGTAGCCTTCCACGTAGCAAACCTTTGTTGCAAGCGATTGAATCGATTCTTGACCGCATGCGAACGCTGCCCGCAGGGTATTGTTCGAAACAGCGCTGTACCAGCCCCGATACCCAATTACGTAGCAAAGGAGGTAAAAGAGACCCCGTAAGAATCCCTGGTCGGATCAGGACTCGGATCGGTTTCTTTCAAGACGCTTGTTCAGATTGTCCATCAGGGCCTCGAACCCGCGCTTGCGTACGTAAGACTGGAATGAGCGGCTGTATCCTTCGACCGTGCTGACCTCATCAAGAACAACATCGGTTGCGAGCCACACGTCACCCGAGCGGCGAAGTGCATAGTCCACCTCTGTCGGTACGTCTTTGTAAATCGTTGTTGTGCTGACCGTGGCTTCGTCGCCCGAAACAGAAATCGTCTCATACGTCACGTCGGCACGGTAGATGTCCACATCTGCCAGGCTCTGATAGCGGACAATCTCTGCGAACACCTCCACGAACTCCTGTTGCTGATCGGCTGAGATTTCATCCCAGTGACGTCCGAGCGCCTCGCGGCCCATGGACTCGAAGTCGAACATGTCATTGACGGCTGCACGTAGAGCATCCATCTGCGTATCACTCAATTCGGTGTCGTCACCCAGGATCTGTTTGATATCCGCTTCCCGCTGCTCCAGCATGGAGCGAATGACCTGATCTTCTCCAGCTTGCCGAGCTGAAGCCGGGTCGGCCACTGCGCTGAAGATTAGAAACGTCAACAGCAGGGCAAAAGTGTACAGTCGGGTAGACATGGTATTGATTGGATTGGGCAATTTCAGCCCAAAATGGGTTATCGGGAGGTTTCTACCTACCTAGAGTCCAAGGAGTGTGCCATCCTGCATGGCCGCCTGAAGTTGTCCGGTTTTTCGCAGCAAGCGGATGATGGCCACGTTCAGATTGAAGACGGCCTGCTCGCGTTGCGCCTGAAGGCTGAGATTGTCTCTGACAGCGCGGACCAGGTTTTCTGTATCACCCAAGTCCAGGTCGAAGTTGATCTGCTCGTCGCGCAGCCAACGCTTGGAAATGAGGAGTGCCTCTTCTCGAGCCGAAACGGCTGATTGAGCGATCAGCACGTTACGATAGGCTTCTTCCACTTCGAACAGAATTAGTTGGCGAAGGGCTTCCTCCTGTGATCGAACCTCGGCGCGCTGGGCTTCTGCCTGCTGCACCTTGGCCCGCGTCTGGGAAAAATTCAGGTTTTGTTGCACCACGAGGCCAGCTCGCGCGCCGCGAGACAGGAACGGATCACTCACGTAGGGATTGCGCTGCCGCTCGCGACCCGCAGCATAGGCCCATTTTCCTGTGACACCGAGAAAAAGCTTCGGGAAGTAATCTGATCGGGCCACTTCGACCAGTGCCGACCGCGCCATGAACCCAGCATGTACCTGCGTGATTTCTGGCCGATCCGACAAAGCCAGTGCCTGCCAAATCTGCAGAGACCGCATGTCGATGGAGACGGGTTCCAGCACCTGGTTACGTGCTTCGACGGTCTGACCGGGTGGCAGGAAGAGCTGACGTGCCAGGGCGGCTCGGGCCAATTTGCGGCTTTCTTCGACTTCCACGACACGCTGAAGGAATTCCTGCTCCGTGATTTCGACCTGGAACAGGTCAGCGTAGTCTACATCGGAGGCGCCTTCTTCGAGAAGGCGATCAATTTCATCTTTTGCCTGCTCCACAATATCTCCTGCCTCGCGGGTCAGTCGCCCTAATGCATCGGCCAACTGCAGACTGTAGTACAATTCTGCCGTGCGAGCCAGCACCTCATCCTCGGTCACCCGGACCCCGGCTGCATCCAGGTTGAGACCCGCTTGTGCCGCTGCAATGGACGAGCCAAGCTCCCCCCAGGTCCACAGCGGTTGGATAGCTTCAAACTCAATGCGATTGAACGGCGAGAGGTCATCCCAGTCATTGCGCACATCCGGATCGAGATAAAGACGATCGGCAGTCGTGTTGTTTGGATTATCCAACGCAGGCGCAAACGTGTGCGCCGAGGTTGCGGAAAAATCAGTCAGGAAGCGGGATGCCCGGGCCAGTGAAAGCCGCGCGTCGGAAAAGGCCTGCTTTGCTTCCACAGCGTCAATCTCAGGGCTCACGTCAAGCGATCGGTTGAGCGATTCTGACAGATCCACCATCAGGGTATCCGTGATCTGCTGGCCTGAAGCGGATGGAGACAGAAACAGCAGGCCAAGCAATACAGGCAGCATCAAATGGGGGTTAGACAGTCGCACGGGCAGCATGGGCCAATGGTTGGGATACGAATGAGCAACAAACGAAGTGGATGTGCACGAAGTTCTTGACGCGGCGAGCGGCTAGACGGTAACTTACCTTCAGCTCTTTGTAAATCCTTCGACGGACGCAATCAGGGAATCCTTTTCCACTGATTGCAGGGAATCCGGACCGAATCCGCACTGCGGCGATCGGGAAGCCGGAGCTGTACCCGCAACTGTACGTGACGGGCTGCGCCTCGCAGACTGGTACGACCACTGATAATCCAGCCTGATGGCATGGTATCGGGAAGGCCGACCACGAGAGGAAGCAGCTGTATCGTCATCAGCCAGGAGACCGGTCCGACGAATGGTGTCCACGACCTCCGGGAACAGAGGTGCCGGCACCGAAGCCTCGATTTTCTCGTGCTGCGTCCGCCCTTTCCCGCGGCGTTCGCACAAAGGTCGTTGTTGTTCGGGCCTGTACCTCAATGAGGAACAGGCCCTTTTTAGTGAACCGTCCATTTCACGAGGCATTTGCCTCTCTCATTCTTGCTGCCCTGCTGCTTCTGCTCGTACCGCTCAAGGCGGGCGCTCAGGGAGCAGACACGGTATCCGTCCGGGTAGCACTCGAAGGGATTACGGTTGAACAATCGGTTGACGAGGGGGCCCTTTTCCGGGGAAGGATGTCACTGCAGCGTACATCACTCGCCGCGCAGGCGTCCCATCAGGTTTACCGACTATTGGAGCACGTGCCCGGCCTGGATGTGCAACGGCAAGGAAATTCAGGGGCAGCTCTCGCATCTTTTCGAGGTCTGGGTGCGGCGTCGACCCATATTGAGTTGGACGGTATCCGGCTGGTCGATCCTGCTACAGGCACGTTTGACCTCTCCACCATTCCAGCTGCCCTTGTTCACGGGGCAACCGTGACGTCTGGCGCCTCAGCCGGATTTACACCCGGAGGTGTGATTGCCCTGAAATCCCCAGCATCCCTCCCCGCTGCTCTGTCCCTGGCGACCGGATCATTCGGCGAACGCCTCATGAATGTGCAAGGTGGAATCTCGAACTCAAAAACAACGCTGTCCGGTGCAGCTACCCGTTCTGTAGAGGACGGAGATTTTCCTTTCACCCATCCCGTGTTGTTGGGGAATCCTCGTGTCCGACGTGAAGGCGCCGATCGTTCGCAGACGGCGGTCTTCCTGAGCGCGCAGCACACGTTTCGAGCAGACTCCGAGCGACAGGGCGTTTCGCTATCCGAGCGCACTCCTCCGGTTCACGTTCGATTTCTGGGTCTGGGAACGCGCGTCGATCGCTCCCTGCCTACACTCTCGAATACGCGTGGAGCGGGTGCTCAGCAGGAAGACGATCTGCTGCTGGTGGGACTCAACATCGCGACCACCCTGCGGTCGATGCCAGTACAAGCAACGATCTCGGCAACGCGAACTCATTTTTTCTATGCCGCCCCCGATCAGCCTGCCAGTCGTGTACAGCTTCGGGAGCTTGCTCTGCGGGGCGGGCTCTCCCGGGTGTTCAAGGCGCGCTGGGTCGTCTCGATTGAGCCTGCATGGAAACGTAGCAGCGTAGCGTCTTCCAGCCGTTGGGATGTGACCGAAGCCTGGATTCGTACCTCCATGGACTCCGTTCAGGACCGGATTATGATGGGTGCCTACGTTGATGCCCGATGGCGCAATACTGCTGTGCTCCAGGGAATAGGGGCCCCGCTGGAGGGCAACGCCAAGGAAAGGGACGTAGCCATGGCGCCTGGTGCCTGGTGGGGAATCCGCACCCGATGGGGAGGGGAAATGCGTTTGGCAGTAGCTCGGATCTTCCGACTGCCCACGCTGAATGAGCGGTTCTGGGAGCCCGGGGGTAACAGTGATTTGCGCCCTGAACGTGGACAGCAAGTCGAGTGGCTGGTCGCCTATCGCCCCTCCTCGGGTCGGCTCTTCGCCCGGGTAGTGTTATTTGGCAGTCGTATTTCCGATCGCATCGTGTGGCGCCCTGCCTTTGCCGGGACACAGCGGCGAATCTGGACTCCGGACAATGTTGCCCGCGTTTCTGGACGCGGACTGGAGGCTTTTGGGCGCTGGCGAATCGCTCAGCCCTGGACCCTGACGGTTTCTGGGACGCGCCTTCGCCAGGTAGATTATTCCAACAAAGCGGCTGCCTCCTATGGTCGACAACTTCGCTTTGTCGCTCCCTGGTCGGCCACCTCTGAGGCAGAGTACCGAAGAGGACAGAGCGGTCTGTTCGCCTCCTGGCGACTGACGAGCCGACGCTTTACGTCCACCGATCAATCCACCTGGTTGCCTTCCCATCACGTATTCGATGCGGGAATTGCATGGCATGCCGCTCACGAACGTGTGCCGATCAGCTTTCGATTGACGGCTAGCAACCTGCTGGATGCTGCTTACGAATCATCTCCCTGGATGCCCATGCCTGGCAGAGCCTGGCATTTGGCGCTCCGACTGGGGAAATAGGTTTTTTTTCTTCATTTCAATTCAATCAATCCCATGATCGATACGTCCCGCTGCTTTTTATTGTTGCTTACCATCAGCCTTGGCCTGATGCTATCCGGATGCGATGTGCTGGGAGGTGATGACGATCAAGGCGCTACCCCTGCCTCGTCCATTATTGTGGCCAATGGGGGCAATTTCTCCGACCAGAATGGAACCCTCACATTATATGATCCATCCTCTCAAGAGGTGACGCGCTCCTCGTCCCGTGCCGGGTTTGTGCAAGGCGTGCTGGAAGACGATCTGGGGCTGATGACGCTGATCAACACCTTCGATAGAGGACGCATTGACGTTCTTGATCCGGTATCCCTGAGTCTGGCAGCGCAGTTTACAGATATGGATAACCCGCGCGATGCCATCGTGGTGGATGGCGTGCTGTGGGTTAGCACATCCACCTTCGGACAGCCTGGTCAATTGATTTCCATCAGTGAAGCGGGAGTGCAGCGTTCGACGAGCGAGGTCGGATATGTCCCGGAAGGGGTGGCGTCCTGGTCGGATCGGATCGTCGTCGCCAACAACGGAAGTCTGGGAAGCGGGACGACCCTCAGTGTTGTTTCTGCGGAAACCGGGGACGTGGAAACCTTCGAAACGGGATGCGACGGACCTCGTGACGTGTACACATCCTCTCACCTGGTCATTGTGTGCACCGGAAAAACCGTCTATTCCGATGACTTTACGCAGATACTCGAGCAATCATCGGGTCAGGTTGTGTTTCTGGACGAGGAATTCCAGGTCGTTTCTCGCATTGCCCTGCCGGATCAGGCAGGATCTACCAACGGTACCGAAACGGCTTACCATTCAGTCCAGACCAATGAACTGTTTGTCACCTTGGCCGCCAGCGAGCGGGTTTTGACCATTGATCTGGAGACCCGAGGCATTACGCACGAGTTGGACCTTTCCGGACACCCAGCGCTTGTTGGGCTATCTGGAATTTCCTACGACGCCGGAAGGGACCATCTTTATGTAGGACGCTTTCCGCAGTCCAGCGCCGGGGCCTTCCCCGACTATGCTGCTTCAGGAACCGTGCAGATCATGAATCGTGAGGGTGAAGTCCTGCACTCCTTTGGTGCAGGTATTTCCATCTCAGCTATCATGTTGCGATAATCCGTTGCATTCACCGTCCCGACAAGCCTTGTGCATCGATCGATGCATTTGCAGCCGTGTTCTGTTTTCCGATCTCCGTGAGGAGGCCGAAAGGGCAGGCGTGACATCGTTGAAGGCTCTGCAGGATGTCCGTGAGTTCGGTGTCAACTGCAGACTCTGTCATCCTTACGTTCGACGGATGCTCCGCGACGGTACCACCGAGTTTCACGAGATTTTGCGGGATGATTCATGAACGGCGGTCTGGTAGCCTCCTTGTTCTGTCCTGAATAGAACGGGAAGAACGCCTCCTGGACGGGAATACCTGCCCCGGCAATGATCTCGGATATGTCGCAGGGTCCATGTCGCAGCAATCTCCGAATGATCTGCAGAGGAACCGTCACCGATGCGGTGAGTGCCAACACGGACTTAGGGAAACATCCATCCCCAACCCGTTGCATGGCGTATTCCTGTCTCCATCGTCCAGTCGATTCTTCCTCACTGAATTGCTCGTTCAGTGCGTTGCGATGGGGTTGCTGTCTCGTCCTGATGGTCGGAATGCTGGTCACGTCGCCAGGAACGGTAGCCGCCCAGCACTGGAGCGCGCCTCGATCGATGGACATTGACATCGTGCCGGCACACCGCGTGGAGCGCGCTCTGAAGCGTTCACCGTGGTCGGGACAGCGCCCAGAGGGCGGGCCTGAGGCTGATCTCGTATCGGCCATACCTCATCCTGAGCGCCTTGTTTTCCGGGATTTCGGGGTTCAAGCCGCCGGTAAGCTGTCTCCCAGAAGACTTCAAGATGCATTCGACATCTCATTTTATCATCTGATATTGGATCTGGACAGCGACCGCTCGCCCGAGCTTGACGGTCAGGTTCGCGTAGTGGGCCGCGCCCTTGTTGCGCTGGATACGTTGGCGCTGGACCTGGCCCGAACCATGGAAGTCATCGATGTCACGAGTGCGACGGGCAGAGCAATCGCCTGGCACCATGGCCTTGAGCCGAAGGCTGATCAGCTTGTGATCGTACCCGAAGGCGGCTTGCAGGCTGGGCAGGTGTTTGAGATGGCCATTGCCTATCGCGGAGATCCGGTCTGGGATGCTGCGCGAGGAGGTTATGCATCGGGTCGGCGTTCCGCTGGAGATCCATACATCTGGACCCTCTCTGAGCCGTACGGAGCCATGGAGTGGTGGCCAACCGAGAATCACCCGGCTGACAAGGCCGATTCGGTTCGTGTGACCCTCACGGTGCCCTCGTCAATGACGGCAGCGTCCAATGGACTTCTCATCTCAGAAACCGACAGGGGAGATGGCAGGACTACCTTTGATTGGCAGCACGGCTATCCCATTGCTACGTACCTCGTATCCATCGCGGCCGGTGAATACGACCGGGTCGTGGATTTCTATATCCGTCCACCAGACCTGGTGTCAGAATTTGGTCCAGCCACGTTTCCCATCGAACAGTACGCGTATCGGGATATCCCGGCGGTAGAGGGTATCAATGCCGTAAGTGGCTGGCGATTGACCAAAGAGGCCATGGCGATCCAGGAAGATTGGTTCGGGCCCTATCCATTCGCCGACGAGAAATACGGAAATGCCCACGTCACCTTCCGAGGCGGAATGGAGCATCAGACCCTCAGTTCAATGGGCAACATCGGAATCGAATTGATTGCGCATGAACTGGCTCACCAGTGGTACGGCGATGCCCTTTCGCCTGCCTCCTGGCGTGATCTGTGGCTGAATGAGGGCTTTGCCACACTCGGAGAGATGTTGACGTTTGAAGCGGACCTCACATTTGATCCGGTCCGCGAAATCCTGTTTGACATTTACTACGATCGGGCACGTGAGGCACAAGGCACACTGGTCCTTTCGGACACGACCAATGCCCAGGACATGTTTACCCATGCACGGGTGTATGCAAAGGGTTGGATGGTGCTTCGCATGATCCGATCGCGGGTAGGGGATACGGTCTTCAAACAGATTCTGCGCACCTGGGCAGCCAGTCCGGAAGTGTTGCATGGGACGGTGGTGACAGAGCAGTTCGAACGCGTAGTTGAAGAGATCACGGATCAGGATTGGAGCGTTTTCTTCAACCAGTGGGTCTACGATGGCACGGGCGAGCCCACGTGGCAGCTGGCTTGGGAAGAGAACCCGGAAGATGCTCCCGGGATGGTTCGCGTTGCCATGAACCAGGTCCAGGACCGACTCCAATCAAATGTGGAAGCCTTCCAGGTTCTGATACCTGTCTGGTTTGAGACGACGGATGTCACCTATCAGGTCTGGCTGGATGTGGACGAGCGCGAAGAAGTCTTTGACGTGGCCATTCCGGCCCCGGTCCTGGCCGTGTATGTGGATCCGGAGCGCTGGCTCCTTCGAGGTGAAGCGCACAGCGGAACAGGTACCCGTGCGTCTTCCTTACCCGAGCACGCACTGGTTGTCGAGGTGGCGCCTCATCCGGCTCAGGGAACGATGAACATCACGATCTTGCCGCACCATAGCGGGCAAGGGGGACATGAGACAACGATTGAGGTGTTTGACCTCACAGGCCGACGCGTATGGAAGGCCATTCGTTCGGCTGGCTCACCACTGACTGTGCGTATACCGGGTCTGGCCTCCGGACGATATCTTCTGCGTGTTCGCCAGGGTTCTCACATTGATGAGCAGCTGGTTGTAGTCCGTGCGTCCTAACGGGCTGACAGTACCTATCACTCCACTTATGTAACGCATGTCCTTTTCCATTCGTCCGGCCGTAGCGGCGGACGCTGCCGATCTGGTCCGCCTCATCAACAGCCTGGCTGCCTACGAACGCCTCGCACACGAATCGCGCCCCGACGCGGAGACGCTGGCGTCACAATTGCAGGTTGGTGCATCCCCGCGCATTGAAGCACTGATCGCGCACGAGGAGGGCACGGGGAAGTGCATCGGATTTGCCCTCTACTTTCACAACTATTCGACCTTCCTGACCAATTTCGGTCTCTATCTGGAAGATCTGTTTGTTGAACCTGAATTTCGCGGCCAAGGCGTTGGCTTTGCTCTCTTTCGAGGCATTGCTGGCATCGCGCGGGATCGCGGATGCAAACGACTTGAATGGAACGTTCTCGATTGGAACGAGCCAGCCATCACGTTTTATGAAAAACTGGGCGCTTTGCCCCTAAAGGGCTGGGATACCATGCGGCTTACCCGCGATGCCATCGAACGGATTGCCGACCATGGTGAGAACGGATGATCCTGGATCAAGGTGTAGCCAATGCGACTATTTGTCCTTCGCAGGTGATCATCTCTCCCGGACCGGGTTCGCGCGTAGGTGCGTCTCCCGGCGTCAGCGGAGGGTCACAGTCCTTGGGAACGTAGTGGGTGTGACTGCCGTGTGGCACTTCGAAGTATGGCCGAGAATCAAAGGTGCCCAGCGAATCGACGAATACAACAGCCAGAAACAATCCGATGATCAGCAGCAAATAGAAGCGGGCGCGCTTTTTCATGGACTCAGAACCACGTTCGATTGACCGAATAGTGCCGTATCTCGGCTACTCAGCAAGCGGAATTTACCCATCGGTCGGTTTCCGGTTCTCAGCCGCTCAAAATTGTCTTGATTTCGTTTACACCCAGATTCAGTTGATCCTCAACGCTGCATCGGCGTACTGCCTGTTTCTCCTCCCATCAAACCCCACCCATTCGTGACCTCCCGGGCATTGATACGCGGCTGGATTCTATCTCTGGCCCTTGTTGCGCTGTATCCGTCGGCCCTCGCCCAGGGGCAGGCGCTGCAGGGGAGGATTCTGGATGCTGAAACGAGGGATGGGCTACCAGGAGCGACTGTGCTGCTGATTCAAGGAGGGCAGCGAGTTGCCGGGCAGATTGCCGATGGTGCCGGCGTTTTCGTCTTTGACGACATTCTGGCGGGTCAGTATGTGCTGGAGGCGTCATTTGTTGGGTACGAGGTTACCCGAGACACCGTGCATGTTCCTGTAGACGCTCCTTTGGATCTCCTCTTGACTCCCACGCAAACACTGCTGGAAGAGCTGGTTGTAGAGTCACAGCGGGAGAATTACGAGCGGTATGCCGCAGGCCTGGAAACCATTCGTCCCAGCGACCTGGCTCGCGTTCCCATGCCGGATGTGACGTACGATCTGGCGGGGTACCTATTGACGTTGCCCGGTGTCGTAGCCACAGGTGATCGAGGAGGGCAGCTGTTCGTGCGTGGCGGTACGCCCACTCAGAACCTCGTACTTCTGGACGGAATGCGCATTTTTCAGCCATTCCACGTAGTGGGATTCTACAGCGCCTTTCCGGCGGATATCATAGCGACGACGGACGTCTACGCAGGGGGCTTCAACGCGCGTTATGGCGGGCGAATTTCATCTGTGATTGATATCAAGACGCGCAACGGCAGCAAAGAGCGCGTGACAGGATCGGCTTCCGTGGCACCGTTTGTCAGCGGGCTGCGAGTGGAAGTGCCTATTCTCAAGAACGAGGCCTCTCTGATCGTCTCAGCTAGGGAGTCCATCATCGACAGAATCGCACCCGAGATTCTCGGCGAAGAGCTCCCTTTCCGATTCGGAGATCGATTTGCCAAATTCCATGCCTTTCTGAACCAGACCTCCAGCGTGACGCTGACGGCGTTGCGTACATCGGATACTGGGAATCTGCGCTCCGGTGACCCATCTGACCTTTCTGCTGATATTCGACGCTCCACGTGGAAGAATGAGGCCTACGGGGCGCGGTACCTCTATATCCCGGAAGATGCAGCAGTGATGTCCGAGTTCTCCGTCTACTACTCTTCCCTGGAGAGTCGGTATCGTCAGACGGCGGAAGATGTGCGGGACGCGGATGTATCGGAGTTCTCCTTGAACATCGGCTTCACCTACCTGCTGGGTGCGAATCAGATCAACTTTGGCATCTTCGGAAACACCAATTTCTTTGATTTCAGCTTTGGCCGCGGTCGTAGTGATATCAATACCGGAGTCAGTAGTGGTGGGGCCTTCTTTGAAGGACGAATCGTATCAAGTGAGTATCTGCAAGTCGAACCAGGCGTTCGAATCGAAGCGTTTTCACGGGGTTTGCGCCGTACGATTGCGCCACGTCTTCGTCTTCAGTTCTTGCCTTTTGGTACGGGTAGTCGCCACCGTTTCAGTCTGGCTTGGGGAAGGTATCACCAACAGATTGTTGGCCTGAATAATGAGCAGGACGTATCGGATGTATTCACCGTCTGGACGGCCTCGCCGCGAGGTACGCCCGTGCCCCGCGCGGTACACTATATCGCGGGATGGCAGATGCGTCCTCTGCGGTGGCTGGAGCTTTCCGTCGAAGGGTATCGCAAACAACTGTCCGACCTGTCGTTTCCTGCGTTTGCGGACGAGGTGGGGGTACTGGCTGAATTTTCCAACGTGAATGGGCGCGCAGAAGGCGTGGACCTCAAAGCAGAAATCACGACCCGACGCGTCTATTTTTCTGCAACCTACGGCCACTCTGAAGTCAACTACGTGCGCCCTCCGCAGCTTTCACGGGCCATCTTTCTGGCTGGTACCGGTCGCTCCGTCCAGCTTCCTCGCCTGGAATTCAATCCTCCCCATGACCGGCGCCATCAAGTTGGGGCAACACTGCGTCTGACCGCCGGTGCCTGGTCGCTCGGTGGCCGGTGGCAATTTGGTTCGGGACTGCCGTTTACCCAGGTAAATGGGTACTACACAGGGCTTGACATCGGCATGGCTGCGTCGTCTGATTTCCTGACCGATGTGGGCACGACCCTGGTGTCCCGTTCGCAGCCCTATGGTGGTCGCATGCCGACCTATCATCGACTGGATATCTCTGTAGAGCACAAGGTGCTCTTCTCGCAAGCTGATCTGACGCTGCAGGCTGGCGTGATCAATGCCTACGATCGGGCCAACATATTCGAGTACAACATCTTCACGGGAAACCGGGTTGATCAACTACCCTTGATTCCATCCCTCGGGGTTCGGGTTGATATGAGATGAAGCGCCTTTTTCCCACCATAGCCCTGTCTCTCACCGTTCTTGTTCTGGCCGGGTGCGACAACATGGTCGAGCCCATATCCGCTGATCGTGAGGATACCGTTGCGCTGTATGGTTTTCTGGATATGCGTGCCGCTACCCAAGTCATTCGGCTTGAAGCGCTGCGATCGACTATTCTGAACCAGGAGGATGACCTCGAAAACGTACGGGTAAGGAGTATTGCTGTTGGCTCGGGTACGTTCGTTGAATGGCGAGACTCGACGGGGACCGATGATGCGGGGAAACCAGTCTCCCTGTACGTGGCCGATTTCACGCCGGCGGCGGGCACGCGATATCGATTGACGGCCACGCGCGATGATGTCGTATTGGCTGAGGCCATCACGGACGTGCCGGCTGCTCCCGGATTGTGGATCGATCTTGCCCGGGGGGATGAAAACTCCCTGGCTCAGACGGTCATTCTGCGGGACATGTACGGCGTTCCAGAACGGGTGACCGTTTCGTTCACGGTAATCGACCCTGACCAGCCAGAACCGCTGACGATTGCTGTTCCGTATGGCCCTCTTGTTCAGCAACCAGTCACCGAGCTCATTTTTGACGTGACCTACTACGCGGATCGATTCGTCGTGATGAACGCGCTGGGTCGAGACTTCGATGAACCCGGTGTTCAGCTGGTGCGGGTTGAGTTGACCTTTGATCTTCCGAGTCCTGAATGGGGGGATGTGGACTCCTCCAACCTGCTCGGTGGCCTCGGATTCTTTGCCTCCGTGGGCCGCTATTCCTATTCCTGGATCCTCGACGAGCAAAGCGTCGAGACCTTAGGCTGGATCAATGCTCAGTAGGTGGAATGAATACGCGGTAGAAGACGTCTACGTTCTATCTTTGGACCGCTGTCATCTGCTGAAGTTCAAGGAATTACCCTGATTTCGCCTACTTTCTCTGTACCTCACGCCGTACCTTTTCGGCTTTCGTGATCCACACCCCAAGTCTCTTGCACAGCCCCTTCCGAGTGCCGGCTTCGGCCCGCATTTTTCTCCTTCTTCTGCTCTGGGCCGTCCCTGCCGTCGCACAGACAGGAACCATCCGCGGATTCGTCACCGATGCAGCTGATGGACAGCCCCTGCCGGGAGTAAACGTCATCCTGACCAATGCGGCCGGGGATCTGTTCGGGAACGCGTCGGACACGGATGGCTTCTTTGGCATTTCCCGTGTTCCAGTGGGTGCCTACCAGCTTCGCGCATCGTTCATCGGCTTCCAGGAGTTCACTCAGGACGTGACGGTGGTCGATGGAGAAATCCAGACCATTCAGATCGAAATGGCTGTTGAGGAAACGGAGCTGGGCGAAGTCGTGGTCGAAGGTGCGCGCGAAACGGCGGGTGCAGCGAACGTAACTGCTGGCTTGCAAACCGTACGACCGGCCGACATTTCCCTCGTTCCAGCGCCAGACATTTCAGCTGACCTGGTCAATTACCTCACGGCTCTTCCGGGTGTCGTCTCGCAGGGTGATCGTGGGGGGCAGCTTTTCATTCGTGGTGGAGAGCCTACCCAGAACCTCGTACTGCTGGATGGAATGCAGATATTCCAGCCATTCCACGTGGTGGGTTTCTTTTCAGCCTTTCCTTCTGACATCATCAACACGGCGGACGTTTACGCGGGTGGATATGGTGGCAAATTCGGTGGCCGACTCTCCTCTGTAATCGATATCACGGCACGAACGGGTAACAAACGTCGCGCAGTGGGTGCGGCGACCATAGCTCCGTTCGTGAGCTCCGTGCGTCTCGAAGGTCCGATTGTTCCGGGAAAGGTGTCGTTCCTCGGTTCCTATCGTCGCTCCGTGATTGAGCAGGGTGCCGCAAAGCTGATTGACGAGCCATTGCCATTCCAGTTTGATGACGCCTTCGCCAAGATCCACGCCAATCTCGGGTCCAGCGCACAGCTTTCCGTCTCCGGAATCCGCACGACAGACTCTGGTCGTCTGGGAATAAATCCACTCAATGAAGACGCAGACGGTATCACGCAGGATGAGGTGAACTGGGAAAACATGGCCTTTGGGACCCGCTTCCTGTTCCTTCCAGCTACCTTGCCTGTCTTTGCTGAAATTGTCTCCAGCTATTCATCGCTGTCCAACGAATTTGGTTCTCCCGGTGACCCGGAGCGCTCCACCGAGGCGAGCATCTTCCTCTTTCAGGCCAATGTCACGCACTACGTTGGCCCCAACAATTTCAACTGGGGAATATTCCTGAGCTCCTCCCAGCTGGATGCCAATTTGGGGGGCCTCTTCCAGAACGTGCAGCTCAAAAAGGAATTCATCACGGAAGTAGGGGCCTATTTCGAACCCGAATTCAAGCCAACGGAAGGGCTCAACATCCAGCCAGGGGTTCGTTTGCAGTCCTTCCCTTCCAAAGGCGAGTCCTTCATCGAGCCGCGTCTCCGAATTGTATGGAATACCGGCATTCACCGCTTGTCAGCGGCAGGTGGGATTTACCACCAGGAGATCACGGGCCTCAATGACCGTCGCGATGCGGGTGACATTTTCACTGCTTGGACGGCGTCGCCATTTGGAACGATTCCCGAGGCGCGTCACTTGATTGCCGGATATCGTATCGAGCCGGCTCGCTGGGTCCGTCTTTCCGCGGAAGGATTCTACAAGGGCCTTACCAATCTGAACGTGCCCGAGTGGACAGCATTTCCCCGCTTTACAACCAATGTCCAGATTGCCGACGGTACCGCCCAGGGCTTTGATCTGCGCATGGAAGTGGGAAGCAGCGATAAATTTCAGGCTACAGTCAGCTGGGGACGCTCCGAAGTGGAGTACGAGACCACCGCTCGTGCCCTGCAGCTTCTCACGGGAGATGATGCCGTCGCCTACGCTCCACCGCATGACCGAAAGGACCAGTTCAATGTGATGATCAATGGCACGGTGAAAGGCTTCAATCTGTCTGCCCGCTGGCAGTTCGGATCTGGTTTGCCATTCAATGAATCACTCGGATTCGATCGCTTCGTGATGCTCGATTCTCTGGTTGCCGTGACCGAAGTACCGGGCGAAGAACGCGTACTCTACGGACGTCCGTACACAGGACGTCTCCCGACGTATCATCGTCTGGATCTCTCCATGGATCGCGAATTCCGCGTAGGTCCAACTACGTTCTTGACCGTCCAGACGGGACTCTTGAATGCCTATGATCGTCGCAACCTGTTCTACCTCGATCTGTTCACGCTGCGTCGCGTGGATCAGCTGCCGCTGATTCCAACTGTGGGTTTGAAACTGGAGTACAAATGATGGACACCACGAAACGCCCCACGCCACACGCCCTTAACGTGACCCGTTCTCAATCACCCCGATCCATGCGATCTCGATTCAAAACGATTCCATTGCTTGTTGCCATGATGGCAGCGGTTACGCTGTGGACGGGCTGCGAGGATACCGTCAATCCGTTTGTTGAAGAAGATCGCTACTTCACGGTCTTCGGCTACCTGGATACGGCCACCGACGAACAGTACCTCCGAGTCATCCCGCTGCGCACCGACTTTGCCGCGCTCGAAGCCGGCCAGATCGATGCTAACGTGACCACGGTCGAGCAGGAAACCGGACGCACGATTGCCTGGCGCGATTCCCTGATCACATTCGATGATGGATCGTCAGGGCACGTGTTCGTTTCCAATTTCCGCCCCATCCCGGGCTGGACGTACAATCTGACGGTGGCCCGCGAGGATGGGAAGCGCGCCGAAGCCACCACGACCATTCCGGTCGTTGGTGGTGTGGAGCTGGATGAGCCGACGATTTCGGTTGCGGCGGTATTTCAGAAGATCCGTTGGGACAACGTAGACTTCCCGCCTTTCCGCGTCGAGGTTTGGTACCGTTTTCTCAATGCTTCTCCCGGACAGCCTTTTCTCGATGCTGTAATCCCTTATGGCAACGTTGGAGATCTTTACGGTCAGGTGGTTCAAGGCAACAAATGGGAGGTGCTGGTCAGGTTGACCGATGACAAGGAAGAGGTAACCAAGGCATTAGGGGTTTCCGATGATGCGGCTCCCTTCCTGATGTCCGTGGGAATGCGCTTGACGATGACAAGCGATTCCTGGCGTCCTCCAGACGGCGTATTCGATCCGGAAGTCCTCGTACAGCCTGGAACGTTTTCGAACATTGACGCCGGTTTTGGCTTCTTCGGATCAGTAAACCAGTACACGTACGAATGGACTCTTGAGCCCAACATTACGCAGCTGATCGGCTACACCTATCCAGGTAAGCAGGCCCGCTAGTCGGCTTACGAAACCATATAGGATTCACCATCTGACGCGGCGCGGAAATGAACATTTCCGCGCCGCGTTCAGTATTCTGATTCTTGTGACAGGGTCCCGTTCCTGGCACCATCCGGCCTGTCCGGAGCACCGTTATTTCCCCACCCAAATCTGCGGATACATGACCAAGGCTGATATTTGGATGAACGGCGAGTTTGTCCCGTTCGACGACGCGAACGTCCACGTTCTGACCCACGCGATGCATTATGGCACGTCCGTTTTCGAAGGAATCCGGTGCTACAAAACGGACAAGGGATCAGCCATTTTTCGCCATCCAGAGCACATGCAGCGCCAGATTGACTCTGCTCGCATCTATCGGATGGATCTCGGTTATACGCGGGAGGAGCTCGAGCAGGCGGTGATCGACACGATCGTCCGCTCTGGCCTGGAAGCCTGCTACATCAGACCACTCTCTTATCGTGCCATGGGGCCCATGGGAGTGAACCCGTACAATAATCCGGTACATACCATTATTGCGGTCTGGGAGTGGGGAGCTTATCTGGGACCGGAAGCCCTGGAACAGGGTGTCGACGTACATGTCGCTTCCTGGAATCGTATGGCACCCAACACCTTTCCGTCCATGGCGAAGGCTGGCGGTAACTATTTGAATGCCGGTCTGGTGAAGATGGATGCGGTTCTGAGTGGCTTCACCGAAGGCATCATGCTAAGCGTCGACGGCCATGTGGCAGAAGGCTCGGGTGAGAACATCTTTGTGGTCAAGGATGGCGTCCTGTACACGGCCCCGGTTGCCACCTCCATTCTCCCGGGTATCACGCGCAGCAGCATTGTTCGCATGGCCAAGGACATGGGGCTCGAGGTGCGCGAGGGCCTGATCCCGCGTGAGGCGCTCTACATCGCCGATGAGGTCTTTTTCACTGGAACCGCGGCTGAGGTCACACCGGTCCGCACCATCGATCATCACGTGATCGGCAAGGGACGTCGTGGTGAAATTACCGAACGGATGCAGACCGCCTACTTCGATATCGTACACCGTGGCAACGATCCGTACGGTTGGCTGACGATGGTACCCGTGGGATAGGAGACCACCCGTGGCTGATCCTCGGCCGGGCTCATCCCTGCAAACAGACCAAGGCCATTCAGCACTGTCCAGTCCTATGGACTAGAATTCGTAGAGCGTGCTCACCAGAGAGCCTTCCTGATCGCCAGTGATCAGGATATCAAGCCGACCATTGCCGTCTGAATCGAACCAGTCCAGGCTGCCGAACAGGACGCCGCGCAGATCGGCTATTTGCAAGAAGCTCAGGTCGATGTTCTCGAATACCTGAAGACGTTGCGACTCGGGATCGCTCAGATCCGATTGCCCCCAGGTGACAAAATCGAGGTCCGTGTCACCATCCATGTCACGGAAAATCGAGCCGCCACCGAACAGTCCGGTCAGCCCCGATCGGGAGCCGTCAAACGAACCAGCATTGTTGCGAAAGACATAGCTTTCACCACGAAGGATGGTGGGGGCCAGCTGACCGCCGGCAATGATGATATCCGCATCATTGTCAAAATCGATATCTCCGAAAGCTGTACTGGGGAAGTATAGCTCTGGAAATCCTCCTTCGATCCTGGAGAACTGTGCATTGCCATCATTACGGAAGAGCCGAACAGCGGGCTTGCCGGATTCGGTGAAGCCGCCTACGATGAAGTCCATGTCCCCATCGCTGTCCATATCCGAGATGTCGAGCGAGGTAAGGGCCAGGGGTTCGAAGGTGGTTGGTCCTGGCGAAAAGCCACCACTACCATTTCCGAGCCAGACGCCCATGACAAGACCATCGTCTGACTCTCCACCAAGAACGACATCCATCAATCCGTCGCCGTTGAAGTCAGCCGCATCGGCACGACTTCGATGCACGCCCGGAAGTCCGGAGGATCCGTTGATAAAAAACGTACCGCCACCGTTGATGTAGATATCGGTGGCCGGTCGATAAATCACGGTCGTCGTGGTGGCTTCTTCAACAGCCAATCCCGTCACAAGGATATCCAGCGCGCCATCATTGTTCAGATCCCGCCAGACGACGGACCCACCTTTGAGGTCACGCTTGGGGAAGTCGACACGCTGATAAATGGCATCGATCTTGGGGTTGCTGTTCGGGATCGGCGTGACACGTCGCTCCACATAGCGATACAGGGCAGCATGTACTTCGCCATTGTCCAGCTCCCCGGTCAGGAAGACATCATCGTCACCATCGCGATCGTAGTCACCGGCAGCGAGGGCTCCAAACCGAACTGGTGGCATGCCGATCACGCCGACTATTTGGCGCTGGGCTGCTACAGGAAGCACCATCAAGCAACAGGCTGCGATGGCCAACCCGCGTTTTACGGCTGTCGGCACGGCCGCACTTTTCATTCCATATACGGTCATGGATCAGCGTACCAGCGTCATGGTGCCGGAGGCCGACGAACCGCCCGCCCGGATTTCATAGAAATAGATTCCGGATCCCAGCTGGGATCCACCATTGGAGCGCCCATCCCACTGCACTTGGTGCTCTCCGGGCGGCTGGGTACCCAGCGTGGCTGAATGGACTTCCTGACCCAGCAACGAATAAACACGGAACTGGACGGAAGCGGCTTCAGGCAGGTCGTAGCGTACGGTAGTCTGGGAAGTAAACGGGTTGGGGTAGTTTCCGTAGATGGCAAATCGCCGAGGAAGGGTGTCTTCCGCATCAACATCGACGGACAGGCTTCCTTTGACCGTGAAGCTTCCTTCGACTGCAAATTCCGAGGCCAGGAACGCATTGTTGACCGACTGAACGCTCCAGTAATAGGTGCCATCCTGTAGATCCGAAAGCATGACGGCTTCCCCTACGGAGGCATTTCCCGGGCCGGTAATGAATCGTCGTCCGCTTTGCGGATCTGCCATGGCAGAGACGATATCGGACCCACCAGGCTGCGTACCGACGCGTACGTTGTAGGTGGTCAGGATCAGTCCATCTGTACCAACAGGTGCTTGCCAGGAGAGCGTGGCCTCGCGATCGGAGACGCTGGCCACGAGCGCTGATGGCGCGCCTGGCAATTCTGGTATGACCTGACGATAGTTCTCGTAGATATTGGTCATCGATGGACCGAGACTGGAGCTGCCCGTTGTGATCAGGTCAAGGTCTCCGTCGCCATCGAAGTCGCCGAACTCTGCATCGGCAAAAACGCCGCCCACCAGAAGGGAGGCTGCCACGAAGCCATCATCGGCATCGTTGCGAAACAAGCGCGCACTGCGCCGACCAATAGCGGCCTCTGCTCCATAGACAAGCAAATCAAGGTCCCCATCGTGATCGTAATCACCCCACGTGACATCTCCAGCCAGTATGCCATTCATGCTATGGCTTGACGGCGTGAACGAGCCACCGATGTTGTCCCAAATTTGCAGGCTTCCTTCGAAAATCAGCTCAGATACTTCTCCGCCGGACACGACCAGGTCAAGGTCTCCGTCACCATCGTAGTCGCCAAGGTCAACCGATGAGAATGCTACGGGAGGAAAGCTACCGCTGATGGCAGAAAAGGAGCCACCGTCATTGCGCAGTATCTGGGTAAGGAACCCGTTGTCAGAAGCACCAGAGAGCACCATATCCAGATCCAGATCACCGTCAATATCACCGATGGCGACATCACCGTATCCGATGCCGGTCAGCACGTCCGTGTGCGAGTCGAATGTGCCGTTCCCGTTATTGTAGGCGACTACCGTTGTGGGTACATCATCCGAGGTGACGCCGACCATGACCAGGTCAATGTCTCCGTCCTGATCCAGGTCACCCCAAGCCATGGCTGTAGAGTGCATATCCGGAATACCATGCCCCTCAAGGTATTCGACCGGGCCGCCTGACTGCAGCCTGTAGAGGCGGGTCGAGGCCGTGTACGGCCAATCACGGGAAGTTGAACCGGTTACCAGTACGTCGAGATCACCATCCCCATCCACGTCGGCGAATGAAGAGGCGGAATAGAGTACCTGGTGGAACGGTCCGGTCAATGCGTCAAAACGATGCTGCTCTCCGTTGTGGCCTCGGTTGAGGAACAGGTTGGTCGAGATTTCCTCGCCATGGGACCCCGACAACAGCAGATCCAGATCTCCATCTGCATCGAAATCCCCCCAATTCGCGGATCCATGGTGGATGGCTGGCAAATCATGCGAGGAGATATTGAACGTAAATGGCTGGGTGACGGGCTGAGCGAAAACCTGTGTCGTGAATACGACGCCAAGGGCCAGGATCAGGCCAACAGGTCGCAGGATTGCCTTGAGGGCGAATGCCATGAAAATGGAGGACGGAGGATAGGAATCGATGAGTGTCCGGGGTTGGACGTATTTCGCATGCAGACCATTCCATCAGAGAGGCCCTGCACGAAGAAAAACAGCCGCTGCGAAACGGCCCCGCAAACTAACAATCCCGTACCTCGAAAACCGGAGTCGGGCAGGTCATTCTTCGTGACCCTCTGACGCTGGATCAGGGCAGTCTAAATGGGAGCCTCGGACTCGCCCTCTTCAGCCGCATGGATGAGTTCTTCTGCCAACTCCTCACCCAGATACCGGTCCATCACCCAATGCGCCCCGTAGATCACAGGGGTGATCACGACGGCGATGATGAACTTGTAGGAGTAGTTGAACAGTGTGATGGCAATGATCTCCGCCCACGCGAGCTGACCCCAGAAAGCAACCGTCAGGACCACAAATGTGTCGATGAACTGTGACCCAAAGGTTGAACCCGTTGCGCGGAGCCAAAGGTGTTTGCCTTTGGTCAGTCCACGTAGCCAATGAAAAAGGGTGATGTCAACCAACTGTCCGATCACATAAGCCGTGAGGCTACCGATGATGACACGTCCCGTTGCCCCGAAGACCGTATCGAACGCTACCTGTGGGACCGGTGAGATATCAGATGTCGGAACCGCCATTGCGAGTTGCAACAGTCCGAACTCGAACATGATCATCACCATTCCGACATAGGTCACGAACCGGATGCCGGGTTTGCCGAAATACTCATTCAGGAGGTCCGTGATGATGAAGGTGACAGGGAAGGCCAAAACCCCGGCCGTCATTACCACTTCATTGAACTCCATCCCGAGGATGGTGATGGTAAAAGGAAGATGGAATGCTGTAAAGAACTTGCTGGCCGTGGCCTCGGCAATCACAAGTGCTGTCAGGAAGATGGCCGTACAAACGACGAACAACTTCTGCGGACGCGTCAGCTGATAGGCTTTTCTCATGATTCTTGATTCTGGGAGCGATGGGGAGCCGTCCTGCAAGGCCAAGCACATTCCAACCCGTGGGTGAGGTCAGTCCTACGTTTGCGCTTCGTCAACGGGGGCGACGGCCAGACGGAAGGTAAACGTCGACCCTTTGCCAAGCGCACTGGACAAGAACAGCTCCTGGTTATGCGCTGCCAAGATATGCTTCACGATGGAGAGGCCGAGGCCCGTTCCTCCTGCCGAACGGGATCGACTTTTATCTACTCGGAAAAAACGCTCGGTCAAGCGGGCCAGGTCCTCTTTGGCTACCCCCACACCTTGATCCCGAACACTGAACTCGACGATTTCTCGCTTACGTCGGCTTCGAAGGCGGACCGTCACCTTGCCACCCTCATTCGAATATTTGATTGCGTTGTCCACGAGGTTGACTACAACTTGCCGTATCTGACTCGGGTCGCCATAGACCGGTGGGAGCTTACTTTCGAAAGAGGTCCTTATGGAAATGGACTTCTCAAGAGCTTGCGGCTCGACCGATTCTACCACGTCGTTGACCAAGCGCCTCATACTGAAGGCCGACATTTCCATTTCAAGATTCCCTGTCTCGAGACGCGCGATCTCTGAGAGGTCGGTGGCCAAATTGCTCAACCGGTCTGCATTGCGGATGATTTTCTCGACAAAAGACTGGTTGACCGCCGGGTCTTCGAGGGCGCCATTCTTGAGGGTTTCGGCAAACCCTCGAATGGAAAAGATGGGTGTTTTCAGCTCATGCGAGATATTGCCCAGGAAATCCTTGCGATAGGTTTCCATCTTTTTCAGCTCCGAAAATTCGCGCTCCAGCACGCGACCGGTCCGATACACCTGGCGGATGATATCGTTGAGTTCGTCCCCCTGATCTACCTGAGCCAGATCGAGCGTGTCAAATTCATGCCGGCGGAGGTTCTTAAGGATCTTGCGGGCGAGTTCCAGTCGAGATGAAGCGTGGTGAAACGTCGCGATATATCCTCCCAGAGCGGCCAAAGCGATCGCAATCAATGAGATCCATGCGGTCCACTGCTCCCAAAAAACAGTCAGGAAGAGGCAGACCACGGCCGTACCCCCCGCCGCCGACAACCCGATCTTCAGAGCGAGACGATGACCTAGCGGAGATTTCGACGTGTCGAGAAGTTTGCCGATTTCCGGATTCGAAGGAGAATCAGGCATGCGGTGGGATGGGGGTCAATCAGGACGGAATCGAACAGCGCTACGAGCGTATTCGGATCAAGCGATCTGGTCCGTGAATCGGTACCCGACGCCTTTCACGGTTTCAATATAGTACTCGCCAATTTTCTCGCGGATCTTGCGCACGTGAACATCCACCGTGCGGTCCACCACATACACATCGTGGCCCCAGACCTGGTCCAGCAGATCCTGACGGGAAAATACGCGGCCCGGTCGCGAGGCGAAAAAGTATAGCAGTTCAAACTCTTTCCGGGCCAGCCGGATCGCCTGGTCCACATTATGCTTTCGAACCTCGAAGCGATCCCGGTCGATCTCCAGATCGGCAATCCTGAGCACATCAACGGGCATGTCGTATCGCTGAGCGCCGCGCAACAAGGCCTTGATCTGGCTGGATAGGACCGGAATGGAGACGGGCTTTGTCAGATAAATGTCCGCTCCTGCATCAAGACCTTCGACTTGGTCGGATTCATCGCTGCGCGCGGTCAGCATCAGAATCGGAATGGTCCGCAGTTTTGCGTGCTCGCGCAATTTCTTCGAGGCCTCGATACCGTCCATCTCGGGCATCATGATGTCCATGACGACCACGTCCGGAATGGATTCCTTCGCCATTTGAAGAGCTTCTACCCCATTCTCTGCACAATGGACATCGAAACCTTCTTTTTTCAGGTTATACTGCACCAGCTCCAGGATGTCTTCCTCATCGTCAACGACGAGAACGAGGGGAGTACTGCGGCCAGAAATGGGTCCAGTCATGGGACAGGGGGTCGATGCGTTCCGGGACTACCCAGAAAGGTAGGAATAGGGCGTCTCCATCACTTTACCGCAAGGTTAACAAACCCGCATCACTAATTCTTCAACTGCCGAAATCATGGATTCGAACAACCGCAAATTACGCTATGCCATGGTCGGGGGCGGTCCCGGCGCTTTTATCGGAGCCGTACACCGTATGGCTGCCGAACTGGATGGCGAAATGGAATTGGTTGCGGGCGCATTTTCCAGTTCCGACGAAAAGTCCCGACAAGCAGGAGAGGAACTGTACCTGGACATGACCCGGGTTTACGGGTCCTGGAAGGAGATGTTGGAACAAGAGGCGGCCAGGACAGAGGATCGCATTGATTTTGTAAGCATCGTGACGCCCAATTTCCTGCATCACCCCGTGGCAAAAGCAGCTCTTGAAGCCGGCTTCCATGTGGTATGTGACAAACCCATGACCATGACCGTTGAAGAGGCTGAAGATCTCTGTGAAACGGTTTCCCGGACAGGGCGCGTCTTTGCCCTGACGCACAACTACACCGGATACCCCATGGTCAAGCAGGCACGTCATCTCGTGCAATCGGGCGAGCTTGGGACGGTAAGAAAGGTGGTAGTGGAGTATCCGCAGGGCTGGCTCTCCACGCTGCTGGAGGCCACGGGACAGAAGCAGGCGAGTTGGCGGTCCGATCCGCAGAAAGCAGGGGTCTCATCTGCCTTGGGAGATATAGGGACCCACTGCGAGAATCTGGTTCAGTATGTCACCGGACTGGAAATGGACGAAATGTTTGCAGATCTGGGTACGGTCGTGGAGGGGCGTGCCCTTGAGGACGACGCATCGGTTCTCATCCACTACAAAGGTGGTGCCCGGGGAATCCTGTACTGCTCCCAGATCTCTCAAGGAGAAGAGAACGACCTCACAATCCGTGTATACGGATCCGAGGCTGGCCTTGAATGGAAGCAGGAATTTCCTACCTGGCTGTGGGTTCGGTCGCAGAATGGCCCCGAACGCATCTACAAGAATGGGAATGGGTATCTGGCTGATTCGGTTCAGTCCAGCCAGCGTCTGCCTTCCGGTCACCCGGAGGGTTTTATTGAGGCATTTGCCAATATCTACCGGGAAGCGGGTCGCGCCATCCGCGCTGTCGATGCTGGTCAAACGGCGGAAAACCCTGATTACCCGACGGTTCAGGACGGTGCCCGCGGAGTTCACTTCATCCATACGGCGATTGAAAGCAGTACCAAGCGCGCTTGGGTCGATGCGTCCTATAGGCCACCCGGATGATGGAAGAGCGCACAAATGCACCATCTCGGCCTTTCAGAATCCTGGCCAGTTTGTATCCTGAGTCCTGCGGATGAAGCCGCACAGCACTTACCACCTACTCCTCGTCTGCCATGTCGCGTCCTGTAACTTTGTTCACTGGCCAGTGGGCCGATCTTCCGTTGGAAACCTTGGCTGCCAAGGCAGCATCCTGGGGATATGACGGGCTGGAATTGGCCTGTTGGGGCGATCATTTCGATGTACAGCGCGCCCTGAACGAGGAGGATTATTGCCAGGGTCGTCACGACGTGCTGGCCAAATACGGTCTGAAAGTATGGTCCATTTCCACGCACCTGGTGGGCCAGGCTATCTGCGACCTCATTGACGATCGCCACAAAGCCATTTTGCCAGACCATGTCTGGGGCGATGGCCAACCGGAGGGTGTTCGACAGCGTGCCGCCAAGGAAATGATGGATACGGCACGTGCAGCGGCCAAATTGGGTATTTCCGTGGTGAACGGTTTCACAGGATCGTCCATCTGGCACCTGCTCTACGGGTTTCCCCCGATTCCCCCATCCATGATCAATGCAGGCTTTACTGATTTCGCAACGCGTTGGAATCCGATCATGGATGTTTTTGATGAGGTGGGTGTGCGTTTTGCTCTGGAGGTTCACCCGGCTGAGATCGCCTTCGACATTGCGTCTGCCGAGCGAACGCTCGAAGCGATCGGTCAACGTCCATCGTTCGGCTTCAACTTTGACCCAAGCCACTTTGGGTACCAAGGTGTCGATTATGTGGCCTTCATCCTGAAGTTTGGAGATCGCATCTTCCATGCTCACATGAAGGATGTCTGGTGGTCCGATAAAGCAACCGAAGCGGGAATATTTGGGGGTCACACTGAATTTGGCGACCAGCGTCGTCACTGGGATTTCCGCTCGCTGGGCCGTGGCAGTATTGATTTCGAAGAAATCATCCGCGCCCTCAACCGTGTAGGCTATAACGGCCCGCTTTCAGTAGAATGGGAGGACATTGGAATGGATCGCGAGCATGGAGCGGCAGAAGCCTGCGAGTTCGTGAAAAGTATTGATTTCGAGCCCTCGAATGTGGCTTTTGATGCGGCATTCTCGGACGACTGAGCTCCAAGCTCTGTTACGCTGGCGCCCCAACTGACCCAACGAGAGAGATCATGGATGACCGACAATGGATGGTAACGAACGGTCTTGCTGCCGTCTTCGTGAGTGCGTTCCTGTATCTGCCCGTTGTAGGCGGATTTTACACGTTCCTGGTGCTGGTTGTGCTTCAGGGCGTTTATCTCGGATGGCAGCCAGTACCAGCCAATCAATCACGCCTGGGCGCACTGGTGTTCGTCGGACTCCTCTGCGTAGGTATCCTGCTGCTGGGGTTTGTCTTCCGCAGTGACGGCCCGGGTAATCTGTGGGGCCTGGTAGCTCTGCTCGGTTCGGCCGCTGGCGTTGCTGCGATGTGGATTGCGCGCGGCGTGCGTCAGCATCGTGATAAAGGAAAAACAGACTGAGCGAACGCCGCTGATCTTCGTGCCAGGGATTGCCGGCGTTTCTCAGTTGCGTCAACCCCCGGCGTGGCGGTCCGGGTCGCGCGTCACGCGGACCCAGTCCACTTCCATGGCCAGCCCACCTTCCTGGATCTTCTTTGCGGTGCCGGCGGGCAACCCAAAATACGGCTCGGTGACGCCGTTGATCTTGAACGGATAGGCCCCGCCGATGGCCGTATTCAGGATGAGGAATTTGCGGTTGTCGAATCGCCAATCCCCAAAGAAGGTCACGAGGGGTCTTCCGATGCGGTAGATCAACCGATCGTCAACGTAAAACGTCATTTCATTGTGGGTCCAATCCACAGCATAGACGTGCCAGCCTGTGGCATCTTGGCCTTCAGGGAAATATGAGTTGTCTACAGGCGCTTGGTCCCCTGAGTAACCGGGTCCGTGGACGGCTACGGCGGTCCAATCCTTTTCGCCCACGTATTCCATGATGTCGATCTCTCCCGAACCGGGCCAGCGCCCGTAACCGAGCAGCCAGAAAGCAGGCCACATGCCTATCGCGTCGGGCATGCGTAGACGCGCTTCGGCCCGACCGTACATGAAGTCGAATTTGTCCCGCGAGTTGATCCGCCCGGATACGAAATCAGCGGTTCGCCCGCGTGGGGACGTCGTTCCCTCCGCCCAGCGGGCAGTCAGCGCGAGGACGCCGTCGCCAGCGCCATCTGTGCTGTCCTTCAATACCACGGTCCACGTCGTGTCCTGGTAAATCTGCTGCTCGTTGTTGACCCACAGATTCGGGCCGACCACGTTCCATTTCGTGCGATCGATTTCGCCTGCATTAAAATCATCGAAGAAGACGACGCCGTAGGCGGAGTCTGGCGTCGTGTTGGCCCCTTCCGCACTCCAATGCGAAGGGGTATCTGGTTCGCCGGCGCAGCCTGCAATAACAACGAAGATAGCTGTGACTGGGACGAATCGGAACATGGAAATAGAGGTGGCTCTCGGTCATGGGATGACTGGAATATAGCTGCTGGAATTGTCGAAGGGCCTTGAACAAGGAGGAAAACCGGGGTAGGTTGGTCTTCGCTTTTTTTGTATTCCAATTCCGGATTGTATGCATCGCCTCTTTGTGATATCGGTCCTGGTCCTGCTTCCAGCCATGGCATCGTCCCAGCCAACCTTGCTGCTGGACAGTATGACGGTTTCTGCTACGGCGTCGCAAATCAATGCTGTGCGCATCGATTACGACCCTGTCTCCGAACACCTGTGGCTGGCTGGTCTGGGTGGTGATCTGGTTTCAGTCAGTCCAGATCCGTCCAATCATTTACTCACTATCCGGTATCGGAGTGCCGATCACGGCGTGCCGGCTCCTTTGATGGGTATGGATATCGCATCGGATGGGACCATCTTTTTGGTGGGCAACGATGCGGGGACCCAATCCGGCCATAACATTGGTATCGTTCGCAGGGGTGTACCTGATGGGCAGGGTGGACACGTCTGGCAGACCGTCGCAACGACGGTTCCATACCCTCGCTCGGCTACACCTTTCGACCACAACATGAATGCCATTGTCCTTTCCCCCGACGAGCAATGGCTGTACGTCAATAGCGGATCCCGTACGGATCACGGGGAGCTGCAGGAGAACAATGGTCAATTTCCAGGTGCGCGGGAGGTGCCGTTGACGTCAGCCATCCTTCGGATTCCGGCCGACGGTAATGATCTGGTGCTGGAAGACGATCTGAATTGGCTTACCCAACAGGGCTATCTGTTCGCTGATGGCACGCGTAATTCCTTTTCGCTCGCCTTTGATGCACAAGGTCGATTATTCGGGACCGAGAATTCCGGAGACCGGGACGATGAGGAGGAAATCAATCTGCTGGAAGAAGGGCGCCACTATGGATTTCCGTGGCGGATGGGTCTGACCGATACCCCGATGCAGTTCGGCAGCTACGACCCTGCGACCGATCTGCTGCTGAACCCCTCGTCCTACGCCGTGCAGAACGGTCATTTCTACAACGACCCCACCTATCCCGCGCCTCCGGCGGGCGTTGTTTTTGTCGATCCCATCCTGAATCTCGGTCCGCACGCGAATCTGTACCGCGATCCTCTCGGTGGGGCTATTCTCGATGCCGACAATACAGGTAGGCCGTTTGCCACGCTGACCTCGCACCGGTCTCCCCTGGGTTTGGTATTTGACGTATCCGAGGATCTACCCAGCCCACTCACGGGGGATGGCTTGGTGCTCAGCTGGACCGGACCTGAGTCCGACTTGCTTGCACCGTACAGTGGCGAGGGTGAAGATTTGCTGCACATTACCTTGGCCGAGGGGGCGAATGGACCGGTTGCTTCCGTGGAGCAGATTGCTACCGGATTTACCAACCCGATTGATGCCGTCCTCGTCGATGGTATGCTGTACGTACTCGAATACGGATCCAATGCGCAGGTCTGGCAGATTGGCTTCGGAGAAGGTACATCGACGCAGGATCCATTGATTCCGACGTCGCTGGCGGTAGACGTGTGGCCCAACCCGGCCTCCGGACCGAGAACGGTGCGCATCTCTATCCCGCAAACAGGGCGGGTCCTGGCTCGACTGGTTGCCGTCGATGGTCGCGAAGTAAGGACAGTTATTGACCAAACGGCCAGGTCAGGTGACGTGATCACTGTCCCGGTAGCCTCTGATGGGCTGCCGGCAGGCGTTTATTTTTTGGCCATTACGGCAGGATCAGTGCAAAAAGTGCACCCTGTATTCGTTCAGTAGTGGCTGTTGTGCGTGGCATGGTGGCTGATCCCGACCAGCGTGGCTATTTGGGGGTTGCCTACCAGAACATCGCGTATAGCACTGCTGTGATACCGAGAATCCCGAAGGATGCTGCCGTGAAGATCGGATCGCCTCCCAGGCGCACACCCGCAAGCGAGATGGCCTTCTCGCTGTCCTTGCCTTTGTTTTCGAACCAGGAAAGGATGACGATGAGCGCAACGGAAATCACGAAGACCCATTCCATCCGGGAGATGAATGGCAGATCGGGCGTGAGGAACTTCATCGCAGTTGACAGGGGAATCGACAGAATGGCTGTCCAAAGGGCTGCGTTGGCCGAAGCTTTCTTGTAGAAGAGCCCCATCATGAATACGGCCAGGACGCCCGGGCTGATGAAACCGGTGTACTCCTGGATGTACTGGAAGGCTTGGTCGATCTGGCCCAGCAGCGGATAAGCAGCGAGCGCTGCGATGACAATGGCAACCACACTGACCATCCGACCGACCTGAACGAGGCGATGCTCAGCGGCATCTTTGTTCAGGATGGTCTTGTAGATGTCCATCGTGAAGATGGTCGAGGTCGAATTCATCATGGAGGCTAGCGAGGACACGATGGCAGCCGCCAAGGCGGCCACTGCGAGCCCGCGAACACCAGAACCGAGGTATTCACCAAGCAGCCAAGGATAGGCCTGATCAGCTTTGTCAATGGGTGCATCGAGGGCGTAGGCCACGATGCCGGGGATCACGACGATCAAGGGGAGGAGCAGCTTCAAGTAGCCGGCGAAGGCCAGACCACGACGCGCTTCTTTGAGACTCTTCGCAGCGAGCGCTCGCTGGATGATGTACTGGTTGCAGCCCCAGTAAAACAGGTTGGCCACCCACATGCCGCCCAGCAGGACACCCAGTCCGGGCAGCAGCTCGTAGGCGTCCTGTGTCAGGCCCGCATCATCGGTATACATGAGCTCCCCTTCGAAGAGGATCATGTTGAAGCGGTCGCCAACGTCCGTGAAAAGCTGTGAGAAACCGGCTATCACACCGGCATCGCCACCATATGCATCCAGCGCGAGCCAGGTCGTCAACAGACCACCCCCAATGAGTACGATCACCTGAACCACATCCGTCCAGGCCACGGCTTGCAGGCCCCCGTAGACGCTGTAGATCATGGCAAAGAGGGCCAGCCCAATAATTCCCGTAGTCAGCGAGATGCCCATGATCCCGTTCAGGGCCAGCGCTCCGAGATACAGCACGCTGGTCAGATTGACGAAGACGTAGACCAGGAGCCAGAAGACGGCCAGCAGCGTCCGCACCCGGCTGTCATAGCGTTTCTCGAGGAACTGAGGCATCGTGAAAATGCCTTTTTCCAGGTAAATGGGCAGGAAAAACCAAGCGATGACCAGCAAGGTGACAGCCGCCATCCACTCGTAGGTCGCGATGGCCAGTCCTACGCGGAAGCCCGATCCCGACATACCGATGAACTGCTCCGCGGAGATGTTCGATGCGATCAGCGAGGCCCCAATAGCCCAGAACGGAAGGCTTTTTCCGGCCAGAAAATAGTCCGTCGATGTGCGCTCCTGGCCTTCTTTTCGTCGGGAAACCCAGAGCCCTAGGGCGACAATGGCCACCGCGTAGGTGGCAAATACGGCATAGTCCAGACCGGTGAATTGCATGGCGGATCGCAGGGCAAAAGTGTCTAAAGAGCGGCTACAACGGGGCGAATATAGGGGATCAGTCCGGTTGCAGCAGCAAGGGGGGCCAAGCGGACCAGCCGCTCAGTAGCAGGAAGCCCGCTGTCAATCGGCAAGGCGAGCTCGGACATAGTCCTCAGTCAGAATGCGACCAAGCGTCGTCACCAGGCGATCGGCATCTTCGGCGCCGAATACCATGGGCGGTTTGATTTTTAGAACGTTGTGGAGTGGGCCGTCGGTGGATATCAGAATGCCTTCTTCCCGCATGCGGTTGGCGATGTAGGACGCTTCTTCCGCGGCCGGCTTGAGCGTGGTCCGATTACGCACGAGTTCGACCCCGACGAATAGCCCGATGCCGCGCGCCTCGCCTACAATTGGATGGCGTTCCCCGAGCGTACGCAAACCAGCCAGAAGGTGCTGCCCCGTTGTTTGTGCATGCAGCTGTAGTCCGCATTCCTCGATTTCATCGAGTACAGCCAGACCTGCGGCGCAGCTGGCCGGGTTGCCCCCGAACGTGTTGAAGTACTCCATGCCATTATTGAAGGCGTCCGCAATGGAGCGCGTCGTAACGACTGCACCGAGAGGATGACCGTTACCGATGGGTTTTCCGAGTACGACGATGTCCGGGACCACATGCGTTGCAGGGTCATCCGTTTCATGGATCTGGAATCCCCAAAAATGGCTGCCGGCGCGGCCCATGCCAACCTGTACTTCGTCCGCAATGAACACGCCGCCCGCTTCACGGATGGCATGGGCCGCGCCGGCCAGGTATCCCGGCGGGGGGACGATCTGTCCACCGCACCCTGGCACGGATTCGGCCATGAAGGCTGCGACGTCGGCGTTTGCAGCTGCTGTACGGACATGGTCAGCATATGCTCGGCCGCTTTCTTCGGTCATCCCTCGGTAGGGCCCGCGAAATGGATCCGGCATCGGAACGACGTGCGTCGAGGCGGGCTGGGGGTAGCCACCGCGTCCTTCAAACTTGTAGGGGCTGATGTCTACGAGGCTGGTGAGGTTGCCGTGGTAGGCACCCTCAAGCACCATCATGTCACGACGCCCCGTCGCGGCGCGGGCCAGCCGAATGGCGAGGTCGTTAGCTTCCGATCCTGAATTGACAAAAAAGCATACGGCCAGCGGGTCGGGGAGCAAGGCGGTCAATCGCTCTCCATACTCCAGAATGCGCTCGTGTAGGTAGCGCGTATTGGTCGTGAGCGTACGCATCTGTCGATGCAGTGCCAAGACGACACGCGGGTTGGAATGGCCCACATGCGGCACATTGTTGACCGCATCCAGATAGGCACGACCTTCACGGTCGAAAAGCCACTGCATGTGCCCGCGCACGATGTGCAGCTTGCGATGGTAGGAGATGCTCAGGGCGTCGGACAGGACATCTCCTCGTCGCTCTCGCATGGATTCTATCGAAGGCCTTTCGGGCGCTTCGCATGCGGGGCCCATGCCGGGAATAGCACGGGGACTGGGAGACAGGCTCAGCCAAACGTCAGCCAGACTGGGTGCGGCTACACCCGGAAAGGTGCCTTCCATGTCCAGTCGATCGGTGATGAGCTGGAAGTGGAGGTGGGGTACCCATCCTCCGTTTTCCTCGAAAGCACCCAACTCGGCGAATGCTTCACCTCCTTGCACCGATTGTCCAACTTCAAGCTTTCGGACCGAATCGTGGCTCAGGTGGCCATACAAGGTCCAGAAGGTGGGACCATCCTGCGGCGTGTGTTCCAGCAGGACACATCCGCCGTAGTCATAAGCCTCGTGATGGACGCAAGAAGAGTGGACCGTTCCGCCAAGCGGCGCATGGACGGCCGTTGCGGCCGGCCTGAACAGATCCACACCAATGTGCAACGTTCGGCGATCGCCCGAACGGGTCTGATAGGCTGACCCCGTATAGGCCAGTCGAGGCTCATTCCAGCGTCCGATACCCACCGCATTTCCACACTGCTCCCAGATGGCCTTGGCCGCATGCCCCGGAACGGCGATCGAGTCCGCGTCCCAGTCCAGACTGGCCACGGAAAAGTCGAACACCACCGGCTCCGCCTCTTCCTCGGCTGCCAGTACCGTCGGATGCAGTTGATCTGCGTTGCCCGCCAGCCAGTCGCGTACGGCTTTGGCTCGTGCCACCGGCTCCCAGCCTAACGCAGCTCGAAGGCGATAGTGAACCAATCTCGGGTGTAATCCTCGGAATATCTCCAACGTGCGCCATGCATCCTGCTCCGAAATCGACAGGTAGTCGTTGTCCGGCTCGAGCGCCCGCTGCTCAGCGGACATGCATACACTGATACACAAGCGCAGTGCCGTAAAAACAAAAAAGGCCTCTGCTTCGAGTTCAGATACATCCCGCTCGGCGTGATATCCTGCCAATACAGATTCCAGGGCTTCTATCGGATCCTCGCGGTGGAAGGTCAAATAGGCCGCGGCAATGGCCGGGTCGGCGATTCGCGCAGATACCCCGATATCCCCAAAATCCAGAAGCGCTGTTATCCGTCGAGGTTGCGATGTGGCGGGTCCCACCAGGATGTTGTAATCGTTCGCATCTCCGTGGATGAGCTGATGGGCAAGTTCATGCCGCCGCGGTTCAATGGAAGCGGCGTACAGATCCAGGAAATACTGTACGATCGCGGATTGATGGGCGGTCAGTTTCCCCATTCGTTGTTCGAGCGTCTTTCGCACACGGCACAGATTCCAAGGAAAGTCCGCCGGGGCAGCCGAGCCGTCCTCCGATTCGAGTTCGCGTCCAACGCGAGCCAGCAGCAAACCTACATCTCGCATCATGCCGCGGGTTACCGGCTGGGCGGTGCCCAGGGGTTCACCACGCAACCAGGAGACCAGTCGTGTTGCGTGGGTCTCACCATCTGCCTGAATCCGATCTGAGCCGAGGACCGAAGCTACCGGCAGACCCGCATCGGCGAGGCGCTGCATGGCGCGGGCTTGCAGGTCGAGGAAAGCCATGCTCTCCTTCGAGTTGGAAATTTTCAGAACACCAACGGGACCCTCGGTTCCTTCCAGTCGATAGTTGACGTCGCGGTCACTGGGCAATGCGAGAGCGTGCGCCTCTACCCCGAATTGTGATCGGGCCAGGGCGGCCGCTTGATCATCGGTAATTCGTGGGCGACCGGGCAAACGTTCAGACATGGTAGCGGGGGTGGGGGATCAGTCGAACCGATCAACACGAAAGGGAGCGACGTCCAGCGTAGGGGCTGTTCCTGCAATCTGTTCGGCAACAAGTTGACCGGTGATGGGCCCCAGCGTGACGCCCAACATGCCGTGCCCCGTCGCAACCCAGACGTTGTCCATGTCAGGCAGGCGGCCAATGAAGGGCAGGCCGTCTGGAGACGCCGGCCGAAATCCTGCCCAGGTTGATCTTGATGAAACGTGCTCCTCTCCACAATACAGCGCAGCGTGCCGTCGAATGGGGCCGACGCGGCGTTCATCGATCGAAAGATCGAACCCTTGAAGTCCGAGGGTACCTGAGAATCGGATACCTCCCGGCATGGGCGTAATGGAAATTTTCTGATCGGTGACCAAGCAGGGCATATTCATGCCTGTGCTGATTCCTCCGTGATCCGCATCCGGAATGGTCACGCTGAACCCCTTGGCGGGCTGAAGAAGCAAGTTCGTACCCAAGCCCTTCGTCAGCTTGGACGTCCACGAACCGGCCGCCAAGACCAACTGATCCCCTTCAATAATGTCGTCACCCGTTGTGATGCTGATGACCGTACGCCCTTTCTTTTGAATGGACCGCACGGCTCCTTCGACAATGGTGACGCCCGAGGCCCTGACATGGTCTTCCATGGCGCGAAGGAGTCCTTCTGGATCTACGCGCGCATCTTGTCGGAAATAGACACTTCCCGTGATATCCGTCTTGAGCGCAGGCTCACGCGCCAAGGTTTCTTCGCGGTTCAGTCGTTCGATCTCGAGCCCCGCTTTTTCTGCTGTCTCCGCCAGTTCCATGTTTTCCTGGCGCGCCTTGTCTCCGTGATGGAGCATGAGGAGGCCCGTATGTTTTAATCCGGCTCGCTCAAATCCGGCTTCGGAACACCATGCATCCAGTAACTCCAGACTGGCCAGGATGGCGTCTCGAAGTACCGGAATACCATGATCAACATGGGACTGGGTACAGTGACGCTGAAATGTCCAGAGCCACTTCACGAAGGCTGGATCGGCAGAGGGTTTGATGTAGAGCGGGCTTTCCGGATTCATCAGCCACTTCATTCCTTTCGCAATCACACCTGGTGCGGACAGCGGCACGATGTGACTCGGCACAATCATACCGGCGTTACCGGTGGAAGCAGCTTCAGCATAGCGATCCCGGTCCACCACGACCACGCGTGCCCCTTGGTCACTCAGCGCCTTTGCGCAGGAAAGACCGACAATGCCGCCTCCGACAATGACCGTATCGAATCGCTCACTCATGTCTGAATCCGTGGGTTAGACGACAGAAAATCCGTGTGCGTACGGATCATCATCGTCGATCATGATATGGTTGTATCCGGTTACCCGAGCCCATCCCTCGATGCTCGGAATGATAGCGTCGAACGATCCGACTCGGGTCGTGTCTTCAACGCACCCGATGAATTGGCTACCGATGATGCTCTCGTGAACGAAGCGATCCCCTTTTTGCAGCTTTCCGTGGGCAGCCCATTGCGCCATACGACTGCTCGTGCCGGTGCCACACGGAGAGCGGTCGATAGCCTTCGTGCCATAAAAAACGGCATTACGGGCATCAGAATCCGGATGGGTCGGCTTGCCGGTCCATAGCATGTGGCTCATTCCCTGGATGCGATCGTCTTCCGGGTGCACAAAGGTATGCAGCTCGTTGATTCGATGGCGCACGATCGGGCTCCAGCGAATCAGATCGGCTGCGGTGTAATCGGCAAGATCTGAGTAATTCTCCTGGGGATCGACAATGGCATAGAAGTTTCCTCCATAGCCTACGTCAACGGTGATCATGCCCAGGTCAGGACATTCTACTTCCAAGCCTTCCACGTAGAGGAAGGACGGCACGTTCACCAGTCGCACGCTGGCCACGCGCTCACCCTCCAAGGTGTAATGGACATCTACCCTGCCCGCCGGGGTATCCAGTCGAAGGTGACCGGGAGTAGCCGGCTCAACCAGACCCTCCTGGATCATGACCGTCACGGTCCCGATCGTTCCGTGCCCGCACATGGGAAGGCAGCCACTCGTCTCAATGAAAAGGACTCCGATGTCACAGTCGTCCCGGGTAGACGGATACAGGATACTGCCCGACATGATGTCGTGACCCCGCGGCTCGAACATCAAGCCACAACGGATCCAATCGTATTCCGACAGGAAATGCTGGCGGCGTTCGATCATTGTACTTCCCTGTAGCAGCGGCCCACCTTTGCGGACAACGCGAACCGGGTTGCCACACGTGTGTGCATCGATGCAATCGAAATGAGATACCGCCATGTCGGACTCTGGGAAATGGTGCCGCGCAGAAGGGGCAGGTGAATGAGCCTTTTCGGGTTATGGAAGGCCTTTACAGGTCGAGTGTTTCGCGGGCAAAGACCACCAGATAAGCTATCAACGCGTCACACGCTTGTCCAGCTTTTTCCGGATCGGCTGCTGCGATTGCTCGGAAAATATTGGCATGCAATCCAGCACTGTGCGCCATGTCGGCCCGATGTTCGTGCACCATCCAGAATCGACGGCAGTGCACATGCAGTGAAGCGGCGGCGGCAGAGGCCCAAGGATTGCGGGCAGCCGCCTCGATCAGTTGATCTGCCACCCGGTCTGCCTGGAGGAAAGCGTTGGTATCCAGGCAGGCGGCTGCCTGCTCAATGCGAGTCACACACTCATCCAGAGCCACCTGTTCGGCTGGGGCAATGCGACGCGCGGCCTGCTCGGCTACCAGCCGGTCAAGCACGCGCCGCGTTTCCAACAGATTCAGGTAGTCTGCCGCGTCGATTTCAGTTACACGCAGGCCGCGCCTCGGTTGAATCTCGACCATGCGATCAGCTGAAAGGCGTTGCAGGGCCTCCCGCAGAGGCGTTCGCCCCATGCCCAGCTGCTCCGACAGTTCACCTTCTGAAAACGCATGCCCGGGAGGAAGCTGCAACGTGACGATCAGCTCCTCGACACGATCGTAGGCCTGTTCGGCCAGTGATCGCGTATCGTTTCCATATACCGCAACCGATTCACTCATGGGTTGATCGAAAAATCGGACTAAACGTAATCCGATACATCTGGGCGGTTATCGAGCGCATGCCGGATCACGGCCTGGACGCTATCGCGCTCTGCGCCGACCAGTGGCAGACGCGGAGGTCGGACGGTCTCCGTTCCCAAACCGGTCGCTACTTCAGCCAGTTTGATGTTCTGGACCAGCTTCACGTTCACGTCCAGATCGAGTAACGGTTTGAACCAGCGATAGATATCGCGAGCTTCGGCAATGCGACCCGCCTGGATCAGGTTGTAAATGGCGACCGTCTCTTGTGGGAATGCACATACCAAACCGGCAACCCAACCGACGGAGCCCATCAGCAGGCTCTCCATGGCCAGGTTGTCCACGCCAGTGAAAAGCTGGTAGCGATCCCCAAGTCGATTGATGATATCGGTCACGCGTCGCACGTCATCCGAGGATTCCTTGATAGCCACGAACATGGGCTCATCAGCCATCTCTTCCAGCATGTCCACCGTGCAGTCCACGGTGTAGGCGACTGGGTTGTTGTAGATCATGATGGGTTTCCCAGAAGCTTTCGCTACCTCACGAAAATGCGTCAGCGTTTCGCGGCGATCGGCCGGGTAGAGCATGGCAGGCAGCACCATGAAGCCTTCGGCACCATTGACCTGGGCTTCTTCCACCGCCCGGCAGGCTTCCGCTGTAGTGGTGAAAGCGACACCCATAAGGACGGGGACACGCCCGTCTGCCACTTCCACGGCAACGCGCAGGACTTCCTGCTTCTCTTCATAGGAGAGGGTGGATGATTCACCGAGGGACCCGGATGTAATAATCCCGTGGACGCCTGCATCAATCTGGGCCTCAACGCCTTTCTTGATTCCTGCGTAGTCGAGAGAGAAGTCCTCTTTGAATTTGGTCGTTACGGCGGGGAATACGCCTTTCCAGTCTGTACTCATGGGGGATTGCGCCTGTAGAAGCGATAGATTTCAAACGGGGTAAGGAAGTGCTCGCAGAGAAGCTTCCGGTCTGATATATTACTGATATATCAGAAAATGGGCAAGACATGGTGCGATATGTTCCGTGCTGATCATTCTTCGGATTCCTTCTACCAATCAGATCATGAGCACCATCGACATTCTCGATATCGCCGGAACGTTTGTCTTTGCTGTGGCTGGTGCCTTCCGGGCTACGCGACACCATCTGGATCTCCTTGGCATCATGGTGCTTGCCGTAGCCACAGGTGTCGGTGGAGGTATGATGCGTGACATGCTGCTGGGGGCCACTCCTGTCGCTGCCATACAAAGCGAGCTCTATCTCGGCGTATGCCTGGCCGGGGGCGTGCTGGTATTCTTGGCTGCCGACCGGGTCGCAACGCAGTGGAATCGGGTGATGATCATGGATGCCATCGGTCTGGGCGTTTTCGCAGCCATAGGAGGTGCAAAGGGTATGGCCTTCGGTCTCGGACCCATCGGTGTCATGATCATGGCAGCACTGACGGCCACGGGTGGTGGCGTGGTACGGGATATACTCGTTCGCGAAATTCCGGCCATCATTCGTCATGATTTCTATGCGACTGCTGCGCTGCTTGGAGGGGCGACGCTATTGCTTGCCGAAGCCACAGGCCTGAACGGAACATGGCAAATTGTATCGGCTGCCCTCGTAACGAGTGGACTCCGGTTTTTCGCAATGACACGAAACGTGGGATTACCCAAAGCCAAACTATCGGATCAATCAGGGTAGGGGAGTATGGAATGGGGCAAACACCCCAACATCCAAACGCACGGCGGCCCGGCTCTTGTTGGAGCCGGGCCGCCGTGTCGCGTCTTTCGACGCCCTCCCTCTACCCAGGAAGTTCAGTGTCTGTAGTCGGCTGGTAGTTTGGTTTCGTGCCTGATCAGTTGTTGGTGGTCGTGTAGGTGACCGTGCGGCTTACGTTATCCGGGTCGGCGTCGACCGTAGCAATAGCTTTGTTAGTCAAGCTGAGTCCACTTCCGCGTACTTTTGTTACATTTGTCACCAGGTCGACGGCATTGTCGGAGAGCTCAGTCTTGCCGGCGGAGGAAGCACCCGAAGGAGCGGCCATGGTGGCGTTGAGCGTGAGGCCGTCAGGCATGTCAGAGTCGAGCTCTGCCGTGATTTTCTTTTGTGGCCCGTTGGTCGTGACCGCATAGGTTGCCGAAGCCGTGGCGGCGTCTGGGGCCTGACCGGCGGTAGCCTGGTTGATGGTCATGGAGACATTACCCTGAACGGCAATGATCGCGATCTCAGAGACAGTATGGAGACCTGCTGGGTGGCGACGTTTGACTGAGCGAAGGAAGCGGTGCTCATCAGGAGCGCAGTTGCGAAGAAAGAGAAAAAGCGTTTCATGGTATCTTGTTGGGGTAGAAGGCGGTTGGTGTGATGCGGATGACCCGCGTTGTTGCCCGATCTCTTGCAATTGAGAAGCCAAAAGCTGGCACGGACCCTCAAAACCACGCAAACGATCGAAAAAAGCCGAATCTCTTCGGTCTGTATGATACGGGGGGTAATGTGGCGGAGTGGATCGGAGACTTCTACGAATTCTATCCAGAACCTGGCCAAGACCTGGACTGGATTGATCTGAGTCAGCGGGAATTACGGTTGGCTCGAGGAGGAGGCTACTCGGCAGAAGTGTATGTCTCGCAGACCTATTGGCGTGCCGGTACGCTGGGAACGGTCACTACGCCCACCATCGGTGTCCGATGTGCTCGGGATCGCTGACGTGATCCCGTTTAGCGCGGGTGGCATGTAAGGGATCCTTGATTCCTTGTGCGGGGGCCTGATTACGGCACGCGGTTGACCGAATTTTTACGCTACCTTCTCGCACACCACTGCCTGTTCTTATTTAGATTAGGTCTAAATAACGATCGCGGCAGCCCCGAAAAGTGATCGTGAACGGTTCCGTGCGATTCCGCCCCACCACCCTCGACGCTCGTACGGAACCGGTCATCTCCCATCTTCCACACGTATTCGATGAGTCCCATCTCACTGCCACAACCGCTGACGGCTTTTGCAGCCGGTGTGGTTGTTCAGCTGGCGTTCCTGTCGCTGCTGCCCGCTGAGGCTGCACGGCTGCGGGAACTGGGGATTCGTGAGGGCTGCCCCGTTCATATCCTGCGTAATCACGATTCATTGGTCTGCGGAGTGGAATCCAGCCGGGTCGTGCTCAGACGGGAAGTCGCACAGAATGTGTTCGGCGTCCTGCAGCCTGCATGACAATTCTTGATTTGAAACCAGGCGAACGGGCCCGGATCACGGGCTGGGTCACCGAATCTCCTCCTTCCCGATTGCTGGAAATGGGTTTGTTGCCCGGTTCCGATGTGGAATTGGTCCGCTTTGCGCCCTTGGGCGATCCCATCGATATCAAGATTCGCGGATTTCACCTGTCCATCCGCAAGTCCGAGGCTGGACTTGTAGATATAGAGACGATCTGAGGAGAGACGGATGGCAGATTCCCCAAATGCGGCGTCGCGCCGGGTTGCTCTGATCGGCAATCCGAATGTGGGAAAGACCACACTTTTCAACTTGCTGACAGGGATGCGTCAGAAGGTGGGCAATTATCCCGGGGTTACGGTTGAGCGCAAAGTAGGCGTGCTGGACGGCGATCATCCGATCGAAATCATTGACCTTCCGGGGTCCTACAGCCTCAACCCCAAGTCGGCGGACGAGCGGATCGCCTATGACATCCTGATGGGGCATCTGGCTGATGAGCGCATTCCGGATCTGGTTGTCTGTGTTGTGGATGCCTCGAACATTGAGCGCAATCTGTACCTGGTCTCCCAGGTCATGGACACGGGACTACCGACCATCGTGGCGCTCAACATGATGGATGCGGCCGAAGAAGCCGGTCTTGTCACAGATGTGAGAAAGCTGCAGGAGGAGTTGGGCTTACCCGTGATTCCCATGGTTGCCGCGCGAAATGAAGGCGTGGGCAAGCTCAAGTACCGCATGCGTCAGGAGCAGCTACCGCCTGCCGCCGAGCGCAAGTGGGACATCATGCCCGTTGTGGATGAGGGGCTACCTTTCCTGGTTGATCACCTCGAAGAGCATGTCCAGCCGCACGGTCGGCGTATCGAGGTGCTGCAGTGCCTGACGAACGATGCGATGCTGGACTACTGGAAAGATCGCGCTCCCGAGTTCCATCGTGCTGTCCTTGAAGAACGCGAGCGGCTCACCGGACTGAAGGCACCCTATCAGCAGAGTGAGATCATGGGGCGCTACAACTGGATTTCGCCCGTGGTTGCCCGTGTGGTGCGTCGAAGCAAGGCCGAAGGCACGCTAACCGTTTCGGATCGCATCGATGCCGTGCTCACGCATCGCTTAGCCGGCCCGGTTCTATTCGGTTTTTTACTGCTGGTCATCTTCCAGGCCGTCTTCACCTGGGCCACACCGGCCATGGATCTTATCGAAGCAGGTGTGGGCAGCCTGGGTGATCTGATTCGTGGCGTCGCTCCTCCAAGTATGGCGACTGACCTGTTGGTAGATGGCGTGATTGCCGGTGTCGGAAACGTGGTTGTCTTCCTACCCCAGATCCTGCTGCTGTTCTTCTTCCTTGGTTTGATGGAAGACACCGGGTACATGGCCCGATCGGCGTTCATCATGGACCGCATCATGAGCCGCGTTGGTCTTTCAGGAGGATCCGTGGTTCCGCTACTCTCTTCCTTTGCCTGCGCCATCCCCGGCATCATGGCCGCGCGGACGCTGGCCAATCCGCGTGATCGCCTGATCACCATCATGGTCGCTCCCTTGATGAGCTGCTCGGCGCGTTTACCGGTTTACACCCTGTTCATCGCTGCATTTCTTCCGACAGGCTCGGTACTGGGCATATTCACCTTCCAGGGTGTGGCGATGTTCTCGATGTACCTTCTCGGCACGGTGATGGCTTTCGTCGCTGCCTTTGTGCTTCGACGCTTCGTCTTCAACAAAGGCGACTCTTCGTTCTTCGCCATGGAGCTGCCTCCATACCGCCTACCGCGTGTACGTCAGATCCTGTGGCGGATGATCGATCGCTCCCGTGCATTCGTCGTTCGGGCCGGCAAGATCATTTTCGGCATGTCCATCATCCTATGGGTGCTCGCCACCTTCCCGATGACGGATCCTCCAGAAGCGCTGGTGACGCAGCAGGAGTCGCTCGCGATGACCAAGTCCGAACGCGTCGAAGGTCTCGTCTTGGGAGGTGTTGATCGCGAAGAGGCCGTGGGGCTTATCGAGGATGAATTCGCTGACCATGCGCAGGCCATCGATGCGCGCATCGCCGCTTGGCAGGTCGAACGTTCGTTCATCGGCCGCCTCGGCCATGCCATCGAGCCGGTCATGCGTCCTCTTGGCTTTGACTGGAAGATGTCGGCCGGCATCATATCTGCCTTTGCTGCGCGCGAGGTGATCATTTCAGCGCTTGCTACCATTTACAGTGTTGGTGATGTAGACGAGGACAGTCCGCTTCTGAGGGATCAGCTCAAAGCAGATACGTACGAAGATGGATCGCCCGTGTACACCCCATTGGTTGCCGTAAGTCTGCTGGTCTTTTTCGTGCTTGCCCTGCAATGCATGAGTACGCTGGCCATCGCACGCCGCGAGACCAACTCCTGGAAGTGGCCCGCCGTCATGTGGCTGTACATGACCGGTCTGGCCTACCTCTTTTCCCTGATCATCTACCAAGGAGGTCAGGCCCTGGGCTGGGGCTGATCTCAGCCGAATTGCCAGCGGATGGGAGCGCCGCCGCGAATCAGGTCATCCTGCAATGCGGCCACACGCGCAGGCGATGCGTGGATACCCGCGGGTAATTCACCGCTCGCCTTGCACTGTGCTGCCAGCGCTCCTGTTGCCTCTCCGATACTCCATTCCACGGGGTGAAGACGATAGCATCCGTTGGTGATATGGGTCGTCCCGATGTTCTTGGATGCAGCGATCAGGTTGTCAATGCGGATGGGCAGGAGTGCGCCGAGGGGAATTTCGAAGGGGAGGGCTGCCACATCGATGTAATTATCTCCAGCCGTGGAAGGGTGAAGGTCGATGCGGTAGTGACCTACGCCGACACTGTCCGGGAAGCGCTCGGCCGTGGTCAAGCCAGCGGCGGAGCGAGCTTCTTCACCGACATGATGTTCGTGCACGGTGGTGCGGGCGCGGATGCGCCGGGCTTCGCGAATGTAGGGGGCCATAGCCAGGCCGTCGTCCGTACCAAGAACGCCTGGCATGGGAAAGAGCCCCGGCCATCCGCGCCCACCATCGGGTCGTTCCACATCTGTCCGGAGCCAGTGGATCAAGCACCGGGTCAGGTCCTTTGCCGCCGCCTCGTGCCGGACGCGTTCGCCTTCTGAAACATCGATCAACCGACCGAGCAGGTAGTCGTTTTGGGGCCAGTTGAGCAAGGTCACGCCGCCTTTGACTGGCCACATGCGGCCAGCTTGCTGAAGCCGCCGGTATACCCACAGATTGAATCGCTCGGTCTTTGCTTCTGGTCTGGGGTCGAAGTCCAGGCGACGGGGCTCGAGCGTGATTGGATTTGAATAGCTCAGGTCCAGCAAACGGCCGGACCAGGCCGGCGTCAATTCGGGTAAGAAGTCTTTCCAGAACGTGTAATTCCGTGGCGTTTCCAGCAATGTCGCATTTACGCCTCCCGGTGCAGCCGAACGGTTCGGGTCGAACAGCGGATCGTATCCGATGGCTGCACACCAGGTGAACGCCTGTTCATTGGTAGGATCGGGCTCGCTGGTCGCATGGGGTTCGCCGTACGCAGCCTGTCCTTCGCTACCTGTTACATATTCAGCGCCGGTGAGCGGTAACAAATCACCCCGTTCGGTGGCGTCAACGAAGAGGGGCGCTTCGAGAATGAAAGCCTTCCCGTCCGTCAGCGAGCGCATCTGGATTTGTTCAATGTGATCTCGATGTCCCCCTGCGATCTCGGGGACGCAAAGCGGCATGAACCGAATACGCTCCGCGTGCTCTTGCAGCATCTCTTGTAAAACGGCAGTGGCTACACTTGGCGCATGGCAGATGCGGGAGACGCCACACGCACCGGGGTTCAAAGCTTCTGGTGAGACCTGCCAAGCTTGCCCGTACCGGCTCCGGACGCGTTTGCGAAAGGATCGATACGAAGAAGGAGCGCCCTGCTCCTCAATCCAGGCATGTTCGTCCGGGGGAACCCCCTGGGAAGTAAGCTGGCCACCAGGAATGGACATTTCCTCTGTGAGCACAACCTTCAGGCCGCGCCGCGCCGCTGCGAGGGCCGCTGCGACGCCTCCCATAGAGGCACCGATGATTACCACATCCGCCTTGAACCCACCTTGCGCACACCCCGAGAGCAGGAAGGGACTCGCAAGCGCTGCCGTGGCGGATGTACGAAGAAAATGGCGTCTACGCACGGGATTCTGATGGCTTTGTTTTGGTTCGGATCAGGCTATCTTTTGGGCAACCAATAGACAGCTTCATGGATCGTTTTACTTCTGGCTGGGCAGACGCCTGGGCCGCACAATTGAACAAAGATACCCAGTGGGCCGAATCCGCCAAGAGTTGGAAGTGGTCCGTGCTCATTCGCATTCAGGACCAGTCGTCTTGGGTGCTTGATCTGTACAAGGGGGCTTGTCGGTCTATTCGTCAGGCTGAGCCCGGGGAATCGGCGGATTTTATTTTGAGCGCCGACGCGGCGACATGGAATCGGATTCTCGATGGGGAGCAAGCACCCATGGTGGCCATCATGCAAGGGGCTGTCAAGCTCGAGAAGGGCTCAATCCTGACGCTGGGCAGATTTGCCAAGTCGGCAACCTTGATGCTTGAGGCAGCGATGCGAGTCGACGGTCCACCGGCTGAAACGCCTCTCCCGGTCGCCGTACAGCCCGTTGGAGGCGACGGCGAAGCCGGGTCAGCCGGGTCAGAGCATCATGTCAGTTTTCGCACGACATCGGGCCGCGGTCTTGATCACGACTCTCTCCCAATGCAGTTGTATCAGAAGGCCAAAAAGCTGGGCATCTGGGATCCGCGTAATCTGGACATGTCGGCAGACCGAGGACACTGGGAAGCTTTGACCGATCCTGAGCGGGATGTCTTGACCCGCTTGTTGGCCATGTTCCAAGCCGGGGAGGAGGCCGTCACGCTGGACCTGCTGCCCCTAATGCGCGCCCTGGCGATGGACGGACGACTGGAGGAAGAGATTTACCTGACCACTTTCCTCTTCGAAGAGGCGAAGCACGTGGAGTTCTTCCAGCGGATCTTTGAGGAAGTGGTCATGCTGGATGCCGACCTTTCCCACTTCCACACACCGTCCTATAAGCAGCTCTTCTATGAGGAATTACCGCTAGCAATGAATCGCCTGGACACTGATGCGTCGTCTGAGGCACTGATTGCGGCCTCTGTGACCTACAACATGGTTGTTGAAGGCACCTTGGCTGAAACCGGATATCAAGCTTTTTACTCTGTACTCGAAGATCGAGGCATCATGCCAGGGGTTACCGAGGGAATTCGTCTGTTGCAGCGCGACGAGTCTCGTCATATCGCCTTCGGTGTACACCTGATCAGTCGACTGATCAACGAGAATCCGAACCTCATGGGCGTATTCCAGAATCGTATGGCCGATCTCATGCCTCTGGCTATGGCCTCCATCACCGAGCTGTTTGCCTGCTACGACCCCACGCCCTTCGGATTGAAGGAGGAGGACTTTGTACAGTTTGCCATGGATCAGTTCGGCAAGCGCATGCGACGAATCGAACAGGTACCTACGTCGGGTCAATTGACCTCGGAATAGCCCACCAATCGGACATACTGCACTTGATTGGATTCAGGAAAGGCCTCAGTGAATACTTCGATGGAAAGGACGAAGTCCTCATCGAGTTCAAACTGGGACGGCTTTTCCGCTCCAATCATCAGTGCCGGGCTATCTGTATGCGGCGAGCCGGCAACGAGGATATGATCGGCTACGAGGCAGACGAAGTCCGGCGGGCATTCAGATATACCGACAACGAAGGCCGTCAGGTCGTACGAACCCGCAGGATGATTTCCGTCCAGCAGATCGTGAAGTATTGCGTCGGGATATCCAAACGCCTCAGGATAGGTACGATCCGTCTTGGACGAGTCATCGTCGGGACCCAGCATTTGGCATCCGCCCAATAGAATCGTAGCAAAGAGTATGATCAGAAGTCGCGCCATGTGCCTCGGCGTTTCTGGTTGCTATTCCTTTAACGTACCAGGACCCAGAATGGTTGGGGAAAATGGATGCCCGGAGGTAGTAATGAGTCGACCGAAACGTATATAACCTTATATTTTTAGGTAATAACTACTTATTTAGTAATAATTTTTATGTTTATTGAGATGTTATTAACCGGGAATAATGATGCAGCCTTCTTTTACCGCCGATTCTGCCAGTGCGCTTCTGGATCTAGGTCGCTACCCTTGTCCATTGCGATATCGTGAGATTTTCGGCTTCTCTTGTATTACGCTCGCGCTGTCTCCGACCGGCGACTATGTGTTCATGGATCCTCACCGAAGCGAGCGTATCGTTCTGGTTGACTCGGAGACCCTCTCCCAACTCGCTGATTGGCGTGCCTTTCATTCGTCGTTGGCTCAGACAGGAAGCTGATACTCCAAAGGCGCACTACACTCAGGCATGACATTTCGGACAGCAACCCGAAGATGGGGCGCCCCCGCCTCGGGTCATCTTCCTGCACTCGAAATGACAGCTCGCTTGTCTGTCGGGGTGGCGGGATTTGAACCCACGACCTCGTCGTCCCGAACGACGCGCGCTACCGGGCTGCGCTACACCCCGTTGAGTGATTAAAATGCCAGTCAAATATGCCGGTTCCGCGATTATCGATCACTATTGGGGAGTCTTGCAAGCACTTGATACTCACGATACGAGTAAAATTTAGACGAGCGGGGATGCGTTTGATCCTTGTTTAAGATATATATGGCATTGCCAGTCCTTCTGCCCGGGATTTGGTGTTCACTTCGTGCAACCCAGCACCTCATCACCATGACGAATTTGAAACTCGCGTTTGTACGGGCAGCGGCGACTCTTTTGATTGCGCTTGGTCTCGCTTTCCAGGACGCGAACGCACAGGCTGCCCTTCAAACGGAATATGGTCTCCTGTCGCTTGATTCGGTCTACGCCTCAAGCGCCTCCAAGACTGTGGCAGCAAATGTAGACCAAGCCTTTCATGAAACGGGGCGTGACGTTGAACACGATGGATACTACCATCTGATTCTCCAATTCACGGATATCGTTCCAACGAATGAACGTCGCGCGCTGTCCCAGTTGGGAATCCATCTTGAAGGGTACTTGCCTGATACGGCCTACATCGCGCGCGTGTCTTCGAACGCGTCCGCTGTCGAACTAGTGGACTTCGGGCTTGTCGGGTTTGGAGCCGCTCGGACAGAACACAAGATGTCGCCGTCTTTTCTCGGGGAGGTGCGAGTGCCTTCCGCCGGTACGTATGTAATCCGATCAAGCTACTCTTCGTATGTGACTTCGGGCGAATTGCGCTCAGAATTGCAGTCTCTTAGAGGCGTTTCGAATGTGACGGTTCATGAGCATGCGAATTATTTCACCGCTGAAATGAGTCCGGATGCCGTGCAAGAGGTTGCTGCATGGCCTTTCATTCACCGTATCGAACCTCATTCGTTTGAGCGACGGGTGGAAAGCCTGGGCATGGACAACGACTATGAAGAGACGTATCCGTCGGATGTGCAGGTTATTCAGATTCGTGCCAATGTGATCAAGTCTGACAATCCCGGCCATCACGGCTTGACAGGATCTGGTGTCACCGTGGGTGTGGGAGATGCGGTATATGACGGCCCGACTCATGTGGACCTACGCGGTCGACATACGATTCTCGATCCAGGAATGAGCAACAATGGATCACCCAGCGATCATGGAAACCATACGTCAAGTATCCTGGCGGGAGATGGGTCCTTAAAACCTCGATTCGAAGGGTTGGCACCGGGCGTCACGGTATATACGATGCGAACGGAGGCACCGTTTTCACTTGGTTTGGAGCAACCGGATCCGATGGTGATTTCCAGTAATTCCTGGAACAGCAGTGACCCGGTCTATGGAGACTGGTACGAACAGAAAGGGCGTTACAACATCAATAGCCAGGCGATTGATCTGCTTCTTCGCCAGGAAACGCAGTTGCTATCCGTGTTTTCTGCGGGAAATTCCGGTGGGACACAGGCGGGCTACCCAGCCAACTATCTCATGCTGAATCCGTCGTATGGAGCAGCCAAGAACACACTGGTTGTGGGCCGCTACGGCGGTCCCATTACTCCTTCGGCCGCTCCTTCTTACGGCCCCGCAAGAGACGGCCGTATAAAACCCGATGTCGTAGCGACCAACCGGGTCCATTCCGCGCTCTCGTTGAATCGATATGGCACGAAACAAGGATCAAGTCAGTCCACGCCGGCCGTTTCGGGCGTGGCTGCGTTGCTGGTTGAACAGTTTCGAAGCGAGAATGGCGGTGCCAGTCCTGATGCGGGTCTGATCAAGGCTATTCTGATGAACACAGCCGACTATGTCACTGACCCGGGACCTTCGTTCCAAGTGGGCTGGGGGTTGGTGAACGCGCGTCGCGCATCAGAGGTCATCTCCAATTCCCGTTATGGGAACGGGCAAGTTGATCATGCAGGTCAGGTCGATATTCCGATCCAGATACCAGCCGAAATCGATGGAAAGTCTGTCGCACGAGTGAAAATCATGGTGTATTGGAATGACAAGGAAGCCTCTGCGTACGCCGCACCTGCGCTGGTGAATGACCTTGACCTCGTTGTGTCGGATGGCGTTGATGACCACCTTCCTTGGGTGTTGGATACGACGCCTTCAGAGGCGGCATCACCCGCAACCAAAGGCGTCGATTCATTCAACAACGTTGAGCAGGCCGTCATTGAAGCTCCCGGATCAGGCACCGTTACGGCGCGAATCAGTGGTACTTCGGTGCCATTTGGCCCGCAGGACTTCTATCTCGTGTACTCCTTCGTGTTGGAGGAACTGGTCATTACCCATCCGATTGGGGGCGAAGCGTTTTTCAGCCATCAGAACCGGACCGTGTTCTGGGACTCACATCATCAGGGAGACGAACGCGGTGTCGATGATGTCGCATATACCTTGGACGGCGGAACCACGTGGACATCGTTTCATGGGAACAGCAGCTTGACGCGTATCGCATCGAGTTTTGTTGTCCCCGAGGCTCCGCTCGGCTTGGCACAGATTCGTCTGACCCGTGATGGACAATCGGTGGTCAGTGAGCCCTTCACGATTTCAGAACGATTGGATCTGGCGCTGGATGTCTCGCCGTCCGGTCAGGCGACGGCTTCCTGGAATGCGGTTTCTGGCGCATCAACCTATGAGTTGCTTCGCTTGGATGAGAACAACATCTGGACGGTGGTGTCTTCCGGATCGGAAACCTCCGTGGCACTCGATGCTGGATGGGTCAGTGGAAGAAGCGCATGGCTGTCCGTACGTGCCGTTGATGGAACCGGAACCATCCATAGCCAACGAGCAGATGCCGTTCACTTCGTTGTGTCGAATGCCGATCCTGTTGCTTCGACCGATGATGTATCGGTTGCAACGGGAGGGTTCATTGAGTTCGACATCCTGGCCAACGACTACGACCCTGACGGAGATGGCCTGTATGTCTCGGCAATGGAATCTGCTTCCAACGGATGGTCCATACTCATGGATCTCTATACCGTGCGGTATTTCCCCGACTCAGGATTTGCCGGGGTTGATTCGTTTACGTACACGGTTGTGGATGGGATGGGAGGCAGCGCCACCGGTACTATCAACATCTCGGTGGTTTCCGGAGTCGCTACGGATTCAGCTGATGAACTCCCGACGGATGTCGTGTTGACGCCCAACTATCCCAATCCGTTCAACCCACGAACGACCATTCGATATGCCGTGCCTGCGTCGGCCCCCGTTCTCTTGAGTGTCTACGATCTGATGGGTAGACACGTGGCCGATCTCGTGGATGGACATCGCTCCGCTGGATGGCATCAGGTATCATTCGATGCCTCGTCCCTGGCCAGCGGTGTGTATTTCTATCACTTGCGAACAGGAGGTGTCAACCGGACCCGGTCGATGCTGGTTCTCAAGTAACGTTGGCGTACATGCTGTCGATGAGCTCGCCGTAGTTGGCCTTGATCACCTTACGTTTGAGTTTCATCGTGGGCGTCATCATGCCGTTCTCGATAGAGAAGGGCTCCAGCACCAGCCGGAATCCACGAATTTTTTCGTGGGCTGCTGCTGTTCGTGAGTACGAGCGGAAAAGCTGATCAAAGACGCGCTGCACTTCTTCCGTTGCCAGGATTTCTTCGAGGCTGGAGGCATCGAGATTCTGCTCTTTGGCGTAGCTGCGAATAACCTCTTCATCCGGAACGACCAATGCCGTCAGGAACTCACGCGCTTCGCCAATAACCATGATCTGATCGATCCAGGGCTCGTGCTTGAAGCCTTCCTCAATCGGGCCGGGATAGATGTTCTTGCCACCGGCCGAGACCAGCATGTGCTTGATGCGGTCCGTGATCATGAGGAAGCCGTTGTCGAAGCGGCCAACATCGCCCGTATGGAACCATCCGTCGGAGTCAATCGCCTCAGCTGTAGCCTCTTCATTATTCCAGTACCCCTTCATGATGTTGGGGCCTTTGGCTATGATCTCACCGGGCTCGGTCGTCAGCGAGCTGGGGTAGTTGTCACCCAAGAGCTCACCCAGAATCTCTCCCGTATCAGGGTTCTGGATCGCCACCGTGACACCGGGGATGATGTGTCCCACTTTTCCGTATTGCGGATCGTCGAAGGGAGAGATGGACAGCACCGGTGACGTTTCGGTCAGTCCGTAGCCTTCCACAATGGGAATACCGGCCGAAAAGAAAAACTCCCCGATAGCCTTGGGAAGCGCCGCTCCACCGGACACTCCAAATTCGATTTGGCCTCCCAACTTTTCATGCAGCTTGGCGAACACCAGCTTGAAAGCCAGCTTGTATTGGCCGGCCAGGATAGGGCTTATACGTTCGCCGCGGGCTTTTTTCAGGTTGTAGCGGAAACCGACATCTCGGGCCCAGGCAAAAATCTTCTTCTTGGCGCCTCCTCCTTCTTCTACGGATTTGTTGACCGCGTTGAAGATCTTCTCGTAAAGGCGTGGGACGGAGAGAAGGACCGTGGGCTGGACATCCAGAATGTCGCGCGTGACCGTATCAATGCTGCGTGCGTAGGAGATGGTCATGCCGCTGGCGAGCGTCCCCAGGTATCCTCCCAGTCGTTCAAACGAGTGGCAGAGTGGAAGGAAAGACAGGTGACGACCGCCCTCACGCAGTCTCAGGCGCTGCAGGGCTGATTTCAGGTTCTCACAGAGGTTACGATGCGTAAGCATGACTCCCTTGGGATTACCTGTAGTACCCGAGGTGTAGATCAAGACGGAGAGGTCTTCTGGTTTGACCGCCCGCTCGTTGGCCCGGATGGCGTCTTCGTACTCCTCGTAGTACTCAAAACCCCCTTCCATGGCTTCGTCTAAGAGGTCGACATGTTCGGTGTTCTCCACGCCATCCGGAGGGGAGACCATGGAGACGATTTTCTTCAATTCGGGGCACAGATCAAATATCTGTAACGCCTTGCGGAGCTGGATCTTCGTCGATACGATGAAGACAGAAGCTGCCGAATCATGAACGATGTAGCTGACTTCTTTCGGAGGAAGCGTTGTGTAGAGAGAGACGTTGACCGCACCTAGGAGCTGCGTCGCCATGTCCGCATAGGCCCACTCGGGTCTGTTTTCGGACAGGATGGCCACGCGATCACCAGGACGGACTCCCTGCGCGTACAAGTACCCAGCCATGGCACGCGCTCGGTCACGGAATTCGGGCCATTTGATCTCTACCCAGTCCTTTGAGTCCTTGTCGACATAGCGGAGGACCGTCTGATCGTTACCGACGTGATAGTCGACGAGACGATTGAATAGCTGGGGAACGGTATTGAAATCAACGAGAGCGTTCATGGGCGTCTTGGATGAGGGAGGTCAAAAAGCCGGATGAATGAGTCTTCTGGCGGGCGCGGGCCTTTCAAAACGATCGAAGCGCTTCCAGGTTGCCTATGGAGAGGTTGACAATAGGTGTTGCAACACCTATTATAGGCGAATCATGTCAGATCTATCGTCCACCTCAGCCCTTGATCAGCGTCAAAAGCGCCTGGAAGAAGAAGTCTCCCTGGAGATACTCCGTACAGCTGCAAGGTTGGAGCACTTTCTTGCTGAAGGCCTGAAAGCGCACGGTTTGACCATGACGCAGTACAACGTGCTTCGCATCCTTCGGGGCGCTGGATCTTCCGGTCTGTGTCGCAATGATGTAGGTGCTCGTATGATTGCACCTGTTCCCGACGCGACACGCCTTATTGACCGACTGATAAGCGCTGGCTATGCGCAGAAGGATTCAAACCCTGATGACAGGCGATATACCACCACCCGGATAACCAAGGAGGGATTGAACTTGTTGGCCAGGCTGGATGAACCCATTCTGGACATGCATCGCTCTCAAATTGGACATCTTTCGTCCGACGAACTCGACCAACTAGCTACATTACTCAAAGCAGCCCGAAACCAACCATGACTTTTTTGCTCCTTTAGGTGTTGTAACACCTGTGTTACAACACACACTGATTGCATGGACGCTCTTTTTCTCAACTCCAATTGACACATCCCCACCAGAGGTACCGATGAATACAACCGCAGAAACACAGACCCCGACCACTTGGCAAATCGATCCTGCCCACACGCAGATAGGCTTCGTTGTAAAGCACATGATGTTCGCCAAAGTGCGTGGCGCATTCAACGAATTTACGGGCTCCATCGTGCAGGGAGAAAACGGCGATCTCGCCGGAGGGAGCTTTTCCGCCACGATTCAGGCGAGCTCTGTAGATACCGGTAATGCTGATCGCGATGGCCACCTTCGTTCAGGTGACTTTTTTGATTCGGATAACTTTCCAACGATCACATTCACCAGCACGACTGTTGAGCGTGTAGCAGAAGGGCAGCTCACGGTTACCGGACAACTCACGATTCGCGATGTCACTAAGACCGTCACGCTGGATGTGAGCGAAACCGGTACGGGTGTTGACCCGTGGGGCAACATGCGCATCGGAATCCAGGCCGAAGGAACGATCAACCGCAAGGAATTCGGGTTGATGTGGAATCAGGCACTTGAGGCAGGTGGTGTTCTGGTTGGCGACGAAGTAACACTGACCATCGAGGCCCAAGCCGTGGCTCAGGGCTAGGACGCTTCAAGGATGGCGTGCCCACTACGCGTCATCCCGTCGCACACGGAGGGAGGGAAGATCCGGAGCCTCCCGAGTGAAATGATATGCCGGGCCGCACTTGGGGCGGCCCGGCATATTCATGTTTGATCTATTTGTCGGACTCAATACCGACGATATGGGCAATGGACGAGTGTCCCTCTTCTTGCATCAAATTGACCAAGCCCTCCTTGATGGATCGGATGAGCCCTGGCCCTTGATATACCAGACCTGTGTAGACTTGGATCAGAGAGGCTCCGGCCTTGATCCGTTCATATGCCTGTTCCGCTGAGGCGATACCTCCGACCCCGATCACGGGTACCTTGCCATTCGTTTTGCGATATAGATACCGGACCAGTCCGGTCGCGCGTTCGCACAATGGCTGCCCGCTGAGACCCCCTTTACCGATCTGCGCCAGCCGGGATGGCGACGTAGCCAATCCAGCACGGTCCGGAGCGGTGTTGGATGCGATGAACCCATTCACCTTGTGAGCCAGAGAGACCAGCAGGATCTCGTCGAAAAAACTGTCCAGCACAAAGCTCGCGGTGTGTGGCGGGGAGATCTTGATCAAAACCGGGACGCGCCGTGACATCTGATTGCGCTCATGCATGATGGCCCCAAGAAGCTGGTCAAGCGAGTTGGGATCTTCGAACGTTTTGCCCTCTTCGGTATTCGGGCATGAAACGTTCAGTGCAACATAATCCGCATATGGCGCAAGCAATCGGAAGCTTTCGCAGAAGTCTTCGATGGCCGCATCACCCATGATGTCCGGACCGTGGGTCTTGGCGATGTTCACGCCAACTGGGAACGCAATCTGCCCGGCATGCTGCCTGAGTCGTGGCTGCACCGCCGCCGCTCCCACGTTGTTGAGCCCCATTCGGTTGATCAACGCTTCGTCTTCGGGAAGCCGGAAGGCACGAGGCTTCTTGTTGCCTTTGCTCTTGCGCGCACTGACGCTGCCCACTTCGACAAAGCCGCATCCCGCCTTGCGGAAAAAGGGAATCATCCGGGCATTCTTATCAAAGCCAGCCGCCAGCCCAACCGGGTTGGCAAACGTCTTTCCAAATATCTCCTGATGCAGACTCGGATGCGCGTACTGATACATGGCATCCAGCATGAAGGGGGTCACGTGCTGGGCAAATCGCGCCGAAAGAGACGCCACATTGTGGGCGGTCTCGGGACCGAGGGCGAAGAGGGCGGATCGGAATCGGGAATACATGCGTTCTGGAGTCGTCCGATAAACCTGGTCGGGGCCAGGAGGCCACCAAGATACACAAGCCGCCGCCCCGACGCGGCCCCTTCACTCGCCATTTGACATCCCGTCCGCATGGAATTGACACTTTACCAGGTTGATGCCTTCACCAAACGGCCCTTCGCCGGCAATCCCGCCGCCGTATGCGTTGTCGAGGAGGATCTGTCGGATGACCTGATGCAGGCCATCGCCAATGAAATGAACTTGTCTGAATCGGCCTTCGTCCGTCGCCGCGACAATGGGAGTTGGCACCTGCGTTGGTTCACGCCGGTTGCAGAGGTGGATCTGTGTGGCCACGCTACCCTCGCTACGTCTCACGTCTTGTTCGAAAAGGGATTTACCTCTTCAGAGAGGCCCATCCATTTCGAGACTCTCAGTGGAAGGTTGAGCGTCACTCGCGAATCATCTGGATTGTTGGTCATGGACTTCCCCGCCGAACCAGCGACCGAGCATTTTCCCGCCGAACTGGTCGACAACGCTTTGAATCTGGATTGTGTGCGGCACGCAGCGAACCGCATGGATGCGCTCGCTGAGGTTGCCGACGAGAAGACCCTGCGTGGCCTGAGACCGGATATGAGTGCGATCGCTGCTCTGGATGTGCGAGGCCTGATTGTGACGGCACCTGCCGATGACGCTGATCTGGACTTTGTATCGCGCTTCTTTGCGCCGCAATGCGGAGTTCCTGAAGATCCTGTAACCGGATCGGCCCACTGTTGCCTTGCTCCGTGGTGGAGTGATCGTTTGGGCAAGACCCGCATGAAAGCACGACAGCTTTCCGAGAGGGGAGGGGAAGTAGATGTCGAGCTCCAGGGCGACCGCGTTCTACTGCGTGGACATGCAGTGACCATCATGACGGCGGTCATGTCTGCCTGATCTGCCCGCAGCCGAGATAAACATCCGAATGGGGGGCGCGCGGGGTGATCGGCGCCCACCGACCGCCGCGCGCGGATCACCTCGTCAGAGGGACCCTTGAAATTGTCTGGCCTCCGGGCCTGATTTCTACCAACCCGGGATGATCTGGAAGCCGAAGTGGGATCCCTTGATTGGGCGCTGGAATGGCTTGGCGTAGAAGATTTCCAGCACGGTATATCCGAAGAGATTCACGCGTGTTGAGACCCCGGTCGACAGGACCGGAATGCGTTCCGCCGTGCGCGAGCTTTTGAACCAGTCTTTGACGGAACCCAGTTCGGGCGCTTCATTCGCGGTCCACGCCACGCCACCGTCAAGGAAAAAGGTGAGTTCAGTCGGGAGATAGGGGAAGTTCAATAGACCGAACGATTCTGTCCCGAGAAGCGGCACGCGAAGTTCTACCGAGGCCGTTGCCATCCGCGTTCCAAGCAGCCGGTTCTGCTCCGCACAGATACCCTGGGCCGTTGGTGTACATTCATCCAGATTGTCGAATGAGGAGAAGGAATATCCGCGGATGAAACCGATGCTGTTGGCATATCCGAGGTATTCCCGGGTAAACAGCGAATTGGATGTTTCATCCGCACCATAGTTGCCCACGTGCAGCCCGCGAACAGCCAGCGTAACCGGGCTGAATTGCAGATACTTCCTCCAATCCGCCTGCACGCGGATGAATCGCTCGGTACCGATAAAAGGGGCTACTTCAAAGCGGGAACGTCCACCGCGAACGGGTGACGTGAATCCGAAGAAGGAATAGTCCGAAACGTAAGCAAGTCCCGTCGTGGCAAAATACTGGGCACTCGGCTCGGCCTCGTTGAGTTGCTCTCGATTTCGCGTCACGAACCCGGTCAATGGATCGAATCGGAATGTGTCCAGCTCATAATCAAATCCGTAGCGGGTAAATCCTCCCGACGCTTCCAGTCGCTTGGTTGTCGAGAATGGATAGGCCGCAAGTCCCTCGAGCTGGTCTATATAGATTCGCTGGCGCAGATTCAGAATGCTCTGACCATCATTGCCGATATAGGATGACCCGAACAGGATGGGAACGTGTCCACCCACGAGGCCCCAATTGAATCGATTCTCGCGATTCAAGTAGGCGACCTGGGCACCAACATCCTTGAACGAGCCGTTGGCCTGAGCAATGACCGTCAGATTTTGATTGCCCAGCATGTCGGAGAAGTAGAATCCAACGCCACCGGAAACGCCCGCGCCATACAGGCCCCCTGCCTGGACTCCGATGGACGGCGGTGCTACGTAGTCGAGAATGAGACGAGGATTGTAGCTTTCAGCCGAGTAATCCTCATCCGGGGGAAGTCCGGTCAGTGGGTCTTCCATGTAGTTGGCCACAAGCCCTTCGTTGAGCGCGGAGGCGGGGGGAAGGATGGCTGCAATCGGATTGTACTCGAGGGCAGTCATGTCCACCATTTCCCCACTCAGCTCATCGCCTTCCTGCGCAAATACCGTGTAGGCACCATCGGAAAAGACCGAGAACATCATCCGGCCATTTTGAGCAGCGACCGACATGGCAGGACTCATGGCCGTGATGCCTGAGACCCCGGTTTTCTGGTGCGTCAGACGATAGACTTCGTCCGATGGGAGGTCAATGCGGTACACATCCTTGAAGCCATCGTGACTTGAGATGAAATACAGCTGGTTACCATCGGGAGAGAATTGAGGATTATGGTGCATGCCCTCGAAAGGACGGTGTACGTCGATTTCGAGCGTCTCCGTATCGATGACCGCGAGCCGTGGTTCCCCGTATTCCAGCGTCCTGAAATTAGAGCCCATTTCGCCTCGATCTGTCGTAAACGCAAGCTGACGTCCATCCGGGTGCCATGCGGGTTGCAGATCGGCAAAGCGATCATTCGTCAGCTGTCGCACCGCACCCGTTTCCATATTCAGGAGGTACAGGTCGGATATGCCGCCATCCATGCCAGAAAATGCAAGCTCATCGCCGTTAGGCGACCAGGCCAGGTTGGTGATGGCAGAAACCCCATCGACCTTGAATCGGCGAACCACATCGCCTTTGGTCCAGTCCAGAATGGAAATCTCGTTGTCGCCCTCGACAAAGGTGATGAAGGCAAACTCGCGCCCGTCGGGTGACCACGAGCCGGCAGAGGAAATGAACCGGATGGCGTCGAAGTGTGCATCCCGGTTTCCTCCTTTCAGACGGCGAATGATTTCCCCTGTGTTGGCGTCGGCGATGAAGAGGTTGATTTCAAAGAGATCTTTCTCAGACAAGTAGGCCACATATTGACCGTCAGGACTCACCACGGGCGCGATATTCATGGTGCCCGAATCGATGTCACTAGCAAGCACTTTTCGGCCAGCCTGCTCCATACTGTCTCGATCCGCCGTCAGCGGCAAGTAGATTTCCTTGATGGTGTCGATCCACTCGGTGGAGAGGGAGTCGGCCGTGATACCCAGCGTGTAGACAAAGGCAGAATCCACGCCGACCCGTCCGGACAGCTTGAAGAGGTTGGCTACAGCCACATCGCCATACTTGCCACCGATATAGGCCAGATAGGCCTGTCCGTATCGGTACGGGAAGTAGCTCATGTCCCGGGTGATCTGCGTGATCGTAGGCAGGTCGTCCCGTAGCGCGGCATCGCGCATCCACATCGCCGTGTGGGCGTCAACTCGTCCGACAGAGAAATACTCCGCCATCCCTTCGGTCATCCACAAGGGGACGAGTTGGAAGGCGAACCGGATGGAATCTGTGCGCGAAAGGGCAATGTCATACTGGAACGAGTGGACCAGCTCGTGCCCGAGCACATGGTCTGTTTCATGATACATGCCGGTCAGCGGCATGATGACGCGCTCCTTGAGGCTCTCGGTGACCCCACCGGTGCCTTCCCCTATGGACCCGCTGATGGCATTGGTTTGGTGAAAGTCAGCATCGTTCGCATAGAAGATGATGGGCTTTCGCTCATAGAATTCGCGCAGGAAGGTGCGGCTGTGGCGCTGGTACCAGCGCTCGGCCATTCGTGCAGCATCCTGGACCGCTAGGCGTTCCTCCGGATAGAGGTAGAATTCGAAGTGCTCCGTCTTGAAGGACTCGAAGTCGAAGTCATCGTACTGGACTTTGTTGCGCCCGAAGTACTGCGCGTTGGCAGCAACCGGGAGAAAGCTTCCAATCAACAAGGCCAGCAAAAACGTCCGGGACCACCGGGACGCAAGCCTGCGACGGGAGCTCGCTTGCGAACCATGGAGCGTGCTAAGTACAATCATATCACATGTGTGGTAAGCTTCCGGACGGGCGGGTAGGACAACCCGGAAGAAGTCGGCTATCTACGACCTTCGGAGGCAATCGGGTGACCCTGAGTAGGCGGTGGGAGGCGTTCGGTTACGAACGTCTAGGGTTGAGCCTGGTTGCGAGACCGAAAGAAACGTCTGCGAGAGTACGGTCGCAATTTCCGGGCCTTAAAAACCGCATTTCCACGTCAATGGTGACCGGTTCTCACTGATCAGGAAGAATGCATGGGTGAACGGAACCCGGGGGTCCGCCTGATGATTTGAAGTGGGTCCGGTTGACGATTTCCCTGGACACCTGATCGACTCATCTTGTATACCATTCAGATCATCATGGACGAAGGCCGGTCCCGGCTCAGGATTTTTATCGCGCTGGTTGCCATCATCATGGGCATCCTGACGCTCCGGGTCGGGAAACTGCAGATTGTCGAGCGTTCCGATCACACGGGCCAATCGGTAAATAATGCGGTCCGAGAATGGCGCGTCCAGCCACCTCGCGGCCGATTCTACGATCGTAATGGCGTGCTCATGGTGGACAACGAGCCGCGGTTCACTCTTTTTGTCACGCCCAGGTACTTCGACGAAGAGACCATCCCTCTCATCTCCAGGCTCCTGGAGCGTCCTGATTCAGTCATTGCAGAGCGCTTTCAGGCGGCTGCGAAAAATCCGTTCCAGCGTGCTCCCATCCAGGCAGATGTTTCGTTCGAGGAACTGAGCCGTGTGCTTGAGCATCGCCATATTTTGCCCGGGGTTGACTACGAGATCACCCAGAAAAGACAGTATCTGACGGATGCCCGCATGACCCATGCCATGGGATACGTCCGTGAGATATCAGAAAGCGCGCTGCAAGAACATCGTGAAGAAGGTTACGTCTGGGGGGATCCATTTGGTCAGGGTGGACTGGAGCGCCAGTATGAATCTGCCGTCCGCGGAGTACCGGGGTCCGACTTCAAGATGATCAACATCAAAGGGCAGGTGGTCGCCGAGTACCTGGATGGGCAGGAAGATCGCCCGGCCAAGAATGGCCTCGATCTGAATCTGACCATCGATGCGGATCTGCAAGCGTTTGCTGAAAGCTTGTTCGTGGGCAAGCGGGGTGGGGTGGTCGCCCTCGATCCGCGCAATGGTGAGATCCTGGCTCTTCATTCAGCACCTGACTACGACCTCGACCTGTTCACGAAACGTCTGGACCCTCAGAAATGGGACAGCATCACCACCCATCTGGACAAACCCATGTTCAACCGGGTGACACAGAGCAAATTCATGCCCGGGTCCACCTTCAAGCCACTCATTGCCCTGTTGGCACTGGGGATGGGGGAGATTGACTACAATGATGAGGTCTATTGTCCGGGCTATCATCCATTGGGCGGTGGTCGCATCTACAAATGCCTGGATGAGCACGGCGCTATCAACGTCGTCGAAGCGATCAAGTATTCCTGCAATACGTTCTTTTTCGAGATGATGCGGCGTATTGACGTCAATTCGCTGCATCGCCTTGCCACCACGCTCGGTTTTGGCGAGCGGCCTTATCTGGACATTGCGGCGGGAGAGGTGGAACGCGGGAATGTGCCCGACTCTGCATGGTACAATGAGCAATTTCCAGGCATCGGTGGTTGGACACAGGGCTACATCATGAACCTTGGCGTGGGTCAGGGCGAAATGGAGGTGACCACGCTACAGCTGGCCCGCTACATGGGAGCCATTGCCAATGGCGGTACGCTCGTAACGCCGCACTTTGTCCGTAGCATGGTGGACCCGGAGACGGGTGAACATGTGGTCCCCGATTACCCGGAGCCGGTAACCCTGGATTTGAACGAAACGTACCTGCGTCTTCTGCGCGAAGGGATGCGGCAGGTCATTGAAGAGACCAGCTGGTGGCTCGAGATTCCGGACATTCCCTCGATCGGGAAAACCGGTTCGGCTCAGAACAGCCGGGGCGAGGAAGACGATTCTGTTTTCATCATGGCTGCGCCTGCTGATGATCCGGAAATCGCCATCGCCGTATTTGTCGAGAATGCCGGGTATGGATCGGGAGCCGCGGGTCGGACGGCCAGTTTCATGGCAGAGCGATTCCTGACGGGCCGCGTGGATCTCAGTGGAGACCGGGCCTGGATCTGGCAGCAGATGTTTGAAATGAACAGCGCGCCACTTTACGAGACGCTTGGAAGTCCAGGAGGGTGATCAGTACGTGAGGAGACGTTATACGAATCTGGACCCCGTCACGCTGTTCACCTGGGCAGCACTGGTGCTGATTGGCCTTTTGGCCATCTTTTCAGCAACGCATGGCCCATCGTCCGAATTCTATCAATTCAATCCACGCCAGAATTTCAGCAACCAGATCATGTGGGTCGGCATCAGCCTCGTGGGATTGGTGATTGCGCTGGTTCTGCCCGTCCGTTTCTTCCAGCAGATGGCCTTTCCCATCTATGGGTTGACCATCCTGCTGTTGTTGGCCGCTCTGGTGTTTGGGCGCGAGGTCAATGGAGCGAAATCCTGGCTCTACTTTGGCCCTATCGGCCTCCAGGTATCGGAAATGGCGAAGGTGGGCACGGTGTTGGCCGTAGCGCAAGTGGTGGGCATGCGTAGACCAAAAACCATGGACCTACGTTTTGCATTCCTGTTGCTGGGCATCATCATGCTGCCGGCCATACTTATCGTTTTGCAAAACGATACGGGGACGGCACTGGTCTTCTTCGGCCTCGTCCCCATTGTACTGTTCTGGTCTGGTCTCGACTTCAATTTGCTGTTGCTGATGATTGCACCGGCGGTGGCTGGTTACTTTGCCATCGTATCCATGCCCGTAGCCATCGGCTTCGTTTTGCTGTTCTTGGGCTTCATGTGGTGGCGCACCCGCGACGTGCGCATCAGCGTTGTGTCTCTGGTGATGACCGGAGGGGTTGTCGCGATGGCAAACGTTGCGTTGACCATGATTCTGTCAGACTATCAGGTCCAGCGCATCATGTCATTCACGGATCCGGGTGCTGCTGAATTCCGGCAAAATGTGGGTTTTCATCAGGTCAATTCCATGGCGGCCATCGGCAGTGGCGGATGGTTCGGGAAGGGGTTTCTGCAGGGGACTCAGACGCAGGGTGGGTATGTTTTTGAACAGTCCACCGATTTCATCTTCTCGGTGATTGGAGAAGAATGGGGCTTCTTTGGGAGTCTGCTTGTTCTGGGGCTGTTTGCGATCCTGTTGATCAGGCTGCTTCAACTTGGAGCCAATATGAAGCACCCATTCGGTGTGCTGATTGCCGCCGGTGCAGCGGGCATCTACCTGATCCACATTTTCATCAACATCGGTATGGCCACGTCGCTATTGCCGGTGATCGGAATTCCGCTTCCGTTCATTTCGTACGGAGGGTCGGCCTTGTTGGCCAATTCCGCCTTGCTGGCCATCGTCCTGTCACTTCATCTCAAGAAGGACGATTTCTCCATTTACGGATACTGACCCCTTTCAAACACGTCAAGGCCGCGTGGCCGAGGAGGTCCTCAACACTCGGTGATGCTGACGGCCAGGCCGCCCAACGACGTTTCCTTGAACTTGTGGGACATCTCCTCGCCCGTCTGCTTCATGGCCGAGATGCACGCGTCCAACGTCATGATGTGATGCCCACTCCCACGCATGGCCAGCGATGCGGCCGTGAAAGCCTTGATCGCTCCAAACCCATTGCGCTCTATACACGGTACCTGAACCAGGCCGGCAACCGGATCACAGGTCAAACCCAGATGATGCTCGAGGGCGATTTCAGCGGCGTTTTCCACTTGAGCTACCGTTCCTCCCATCACCGCGCATAGTCCCGCGGCGGCCATGGCGGAGGCAGAGCCGACTTCGCCCTGACAGCCAACTTCGGCGCCCGAAATGCTGCTACGGTGCTTTATCAACCCGCCGATGGCCGCCGCTGTCAGGAGGAAGTCGTGGATTCCATCCATGTCCAGCCCTTCGTGTTCCACCATGTAGTTCAAGACAGCTGGTACGACCCCGGCGGCACCATTGGTAGGAGCCGTGACCACCATGTGGCCTGCCGCATTCTCTTCATTGACCGCCATGGCGTAGGCGCAGAGCCAGTCATTCATTGAAATACGGCCCTCGCCAGCTCGAAGTGCTTCAATGAGATGGTGCGCACGACGCTTGACGTTCAGCCCGCCGGGTAGTGTCCCTTCGGCACCGAGACCGTTCTCGATGCACTGCTTCATCACCATCCAGATTTCATCCAATCCACGGTCGAGTTCTTTGTCCCCGTGGTAGCGATGCTCATTCTCCCGCTTCATGCCTGCAATGGACAGGCCGCACTCCTGAGACATTTCGAGCATATCCCTTCCGGACTCAAAGGGGTAGGGGAAGCCCTGGGCATCTTCCATGGCCAAAGGCGCTTCAATGTCGTCGATTTCTTCTTCTCCCGAAATGAACCCACCTCCGATAGAGAAGTAGCGACGCTCGTGTAGACACCGGTCGCCATCGACTACCCGGAATATCATTCCGTTGGGGTGCTCTGGTAACGGGTCGCCTCGATCGAAAATGATGTCGTCGGGAGGAGCGAATCCAGCTGTCCAGGCATCTTCCTCAATACGAATCCGCTGCCACAGATCTCCTATCAGGTCGTTTACATCGATATCGATGAGCGCGCGTGGTGTGTAGCCGTTCAGACCCAGAACGACTGCTCGATCCGTCGCGTGACCTTTGCCGGTCCAAGCCAGCGAGCCTTTCAGAATGGCTTGGATGCGCGCCCCATCGCCAACGACCAAGTCGCCATTGGCAACGTGCCGACCGATGCTGCGGCGAAATGCACGCGCCGCGACCATGGGTCCCATGGTATGGGAGCTGGATGGGCCGATTCCAACTTTGAAGAGGTCCAGGGCAGAGATGAACAAGGGCGAATCAGGTACTATGTGCGGGTGAAGATCATCCAATCGGTGATGATCAGATTACATTGGATCAAGGACTAGCGCCATATTACCGCCGCGAAGATGAGCAAGAAGCCATAGCGCGTAATCAGGATGGAAAGCGTTTGGGGCACCCGGAAGCGCTACTTCATACGTGTACTCATTCCTCGGATGTATCGAACATCCAGCCCATGACCCACCAACGACTTCCATCGTGCCAAAGTGTGATGGTGTTGATGCCGGTTGTATAGGGCTCACCCTTCGGCTCACGCGATGATGCATAACGGCTCCAGACGTGAGCCATGTTGCCGTGACGCAGAACCTCCCGTTCCACCTCGTACTCCCAAAACGGTTCGCTGCGAGGCGCATTATCGCCGTAAAATCCTTCCAGTGTCATTCGGTTGACGAAGGCGTTTCCGTCGTCATCTTCCCCCGCGATGGCAATCCACGCATCAGGATGGTGAAGCGTCTTGTCTCGTTCGTAGTCACCTGATTCTCCGGCGGGTCCCGAAACGACCTCGTAGTAGGCTTTCATGATGGCGTCTATGCTTTCCACATCAGCTGGGTCGGCTTGCTGTGCAAAGGTTGGCATGCCGGCAAACATGAGAAGCAGAAAGACAGACGCAACGGAAAGGGTCCGTTTCATAGAGATGGCGGATTGGATGGATGGTGTCGAAAAGTAGGCAGGAGCCGCCTTCTTTGGGGGGATATCTGATGCAGAATAATGAAATCGCCCTGCTCTTGGATTCATGTACTGAAACGAATCGGGCAGACCCTTCACTAACCATCAGGACGGCGGCCCACTCGCATCTCTTTTGCCGTCCATCGTTTCAAACAGCCTTTGATCGACCGGCGTAGCCGCTCGTCGCACGGGAGTCGTGTACCTGGGGCCTCTGGCGCATTTTCGCGCGTCGGCTCCACCCCGAAACGCTCGCACCCAGTATTATGTCATCCGCAGCCCGCGTCCAAGCCATTTCTATTCCGCGCCCCTGGGCGGATTGGTTCAATCTTCCAGCCTACCTGTTGGTCTGGTCCATTCCGGGCGTCGCCGCCCTGAGCTTTTATTACTTGAACCAGACGGTCATGGCGCAGCCGTTGAATTGGTCCTACGCATTGATTTCGACGCTGCCAAACTGGTACATATGGGCCTTTCTGACACCTGCCATAATCAAGCTCAGTCGTACGTTTCCGCTTGAGCAGGACAACTGGAAGCGGGTTCTAACTACCGTCCATATCCCGGCTCTTGTGGCCAGTATGCTCGTTCACTCCGCGGTGAACCTGATGCTTTTCCGCACGACCGGATTGCATGACGAGGTGTCCCTCGGCCTCTACCGCGTCCACTTCTTCACGCGAATCCACGCCAACATCTTTACTTACGCGGCTGTCGTGGGGCTGTACTCGGCGTGGGAATATTATCGTCGCTATGTCGGCCGCGAGGCCCAGACGGCAGCGCTGCAGGTTCAACTGGCTCAGGCAAACCTGCGTGCGCTGAAAATGCAGATCCACCCGCACTTTCTGTTCAATACGCTTCACTCTGTCGCAGCCCTGGTTCGTAAGAATGAGAACCGTTTGGCCGTCAACATGCTTGGCCAGTTGGGCGAATTCTTGCGTCTGGCCCTGGAGAACAAGGGACAACAAGAAATACCGCTGGAGCAGGAGCTCGACTTCCTCAAGCGTTATCTCGCCATTGAACAGACGCGATTCGGGGACAGACTCAAGGTCGAGATGGACGTGGACAATGACGTGCAGGGAGCCTACGTACCCAATTTGATTCTCCAGCCCATCATCGAAAACGCGATCCACCACGGAATTTCTCCCTCGATGGATCAGGGCATCATTCGCATTATTGCTCGGCTGCAAGATGACGTTGTCAGCATGACGGTCGCGGACAATGGTCCAGGGTTGAAAAATCCCGAACGCCTGCAAAAGGGTGTCGGCGTCGGTAATACGCAGGAGCGTCTGGAAAATCTGTACGGTACTCAGCAAGACTTCAGTTTCCGAAACGGAAGCCTTGGCGGCCTTGAGGTGAACATTCGTGTCCCCTACTCCACAGATCCGATCATGAAACTCCCTGTCGAGGTGGAATAAGCATGGAAGCCCCGCTCAATATCATTATCGCCGATGACGAGTCTCTCGCGAGGGACACCGTGCGACTGTTACTTGAGGACGTAAAAGACGTCGAGGTCGTAGCAGAAGCCTCAGACGGGCGTCAGGCTGTAGATGCTATCCGCGAGTACGAACCTGACCTGGTCTTCCTGGATGTTCAGATGCCTGGCCTCACAGGACTCGAGGTGGTTTCAGAGGTGGGAACGGATCGAATGCCCCCGGTCGTCTTCGTTACAGCCTACGATGAGTACGCCGTGAAAGCATTCGAGACCAGCGCCATCGACTACCTCGTGAAGCCGTTTTCAGACGATCGTTTTGAAGCGGCGCTAGCCAAAGCCCGAGCTCAGCTGAAGCAGACGCGCCGTGCGGATCTCGAAGAGCGACTTCGCCAGTTGCTCAGCGAAACGCGTACGCCCACATCTTCCGCTGCAGAAACGCGATTCATGATCAAGGAGCGTGGGACCATCCGGTTTGTGGATGCCTCAGAAGTGGACTGGGTTGAAGCAGCGGGCGACTACGTGATATTGCATAGTGGGAATCAAAAGAACATGATCCGCGAGACAATGACAGGCATGGAGCGAAAGCTCGCGCCAGATCGGTTTGTCCGGATTCATCGCTCCACGATTGTCTGCATCAATTCCATTCGTGAAATCAAACCCTACTTCCACGGCGACTATATCGTCTATCTCAAGGATGGCAAGGAGCTGAAGCTGTCCAGGCGATACTGGCCGCAGGTGGAGGACGTGTTGGGTGGGTGAGAGGACAGGACGCCAGCCATTTGTCGCTCCTGCTCGCCGTTTACCGACTTGGATCGCATCCCATCCAATCAAGCTGTTTGAGCGTCGGTCATGTCCGTAGACTGTCGTCAGATGATGGCTCGAGAAGGTCGGGCCGGCCACCCTCAAATTTTACATTAGACAAATCGAATGGAAAACTTCCTCACGCTAGCGCTGGTCTCGATGATGACCGTTTGGTCAGCTCCGACCGCTGAGGCTCAGGCCGAGACGGACAATGACATTGTCGACATCGCGGTCGCAGCTGGCACGTTCGAGACGCTGGTCGCGGCCGTTACGGCAGCCGAGTTGGTGGACGTCCTGAAGAGTGACGGTCCCTTCACGGTTTTTGCTCCCACGGACGAGGCGTTCGCCGCGCTCCCGGAAGGCACGGTCGCCGATCTGCTCAAGCCAGAAAACAAGGATCAGCTGATAGCCGTCTTGACCTACCATGTCGTACCGGGTCGCGTGACCTCTGGCGACGTAGTCAAGCTGACCGAAGCAGCGACCGTGCAGGGCTCGACCATTGACATCAAAGTCAAGGAAGACAAAGTCTACATCGATAATGCCCAGGTCGTTGCAGTGGATATCGAAGCTTCCAATGGCATCATTCATGTAATTGACGCGGTGATCCTTCCGTAACATCATCGGAAGACACCTGTCATAAGGGGGTGCCTCGGCGGGGGGCGCCCCCTTTCTTTTTGTAGCACCTTTTCTCGGCGCTGATGTTGCGCTACCGCAGGCCCTAACGAAAACCCTCGGACTCATGATCACGCACCAGCTGCATTCTGAACAATGGATCGACCGCCCACGCGACGAGGTCTTTGCCTTCTTCTCAAATGCAGCCAACCTCGAGCGCATCACTCCAGAGGAGTTGAGCTTTCAGATCTTGTCCGAACAGCCTATCGAGATGAAAGTGGGCGCTTTGATCGACTATCAGATTCGGCTCGCTGGAGTCCCGTTCAAGTGGCGCACCGAAATCACAGGGTGGAATCCTCCGCACGATTTTGAGGACACGCAGCTGAAAGGTCCTTACAAGAAGTGGATTCATACGCATCGCTTCGAGGATCACGGTGATCGCACTCTCATTGTGGACGAGGTGGAGTATGCTCTGCCGCTCTCACCCCTGGGTGATCTGGCCTATCCTCTGATCAAGCTGCAGCTCGGCCGCATCTTTGCACACCGCAAGAAAGTCATTGCAGACGTGTTTGGCGTCAACTGAATGCGCCGCAAGCCGTTCATGGAGCGGCTACATCTCGATCAGTGCCCGTTTTTTGATCAACATCGCGCCACTTGTCGACGCTCGAAGCCGCTTGTCGAGATGCGATAGGGCCTCTTGGAAAGGTGGGGGATTTTTACTGGTGAAATCCCCGCCGGACCCCTCCGGCACCACCAAAACACTTTCGAGAGGGACAATGAAAGCACTTTCCAAACTTACCGCTCTTTCCCTGATGCTGGTGCTCGTCGGCTGCGACAGCGACAGCAACTCGGCTGACGAGAGCGAAGCTCCTGCAAGCAACATCGTTGAGACGGCTATTGCTGCCGGCTCCTTTGAAACGCTTGTTGCTGCCGTACAGGCTGCTGACCTGGTAGACACGCTGACCTCCGCTGGTCCGTTCACCGTTTTCGCCCCAACCGATGCAGCGTTCGCAGCACTGCCTGCAGGTACGGTTGAATCGCTGTTGCTCCCGGAAAACCGGGACCAGCTGGTCGCCATCCTGACCTACCACGTCGTACCGGGCCGCGTCACGTCGGATCAGGTCACGAGCCTGTCCAAGGCCACGACCGTCCAGGGTGCTGACCTCGATATCGCTGTCAACAACGGCGCTGTCCAGATCAACAACGCCACGGTTGTCACGGCTGATGTCGAAGCATCCAACGGTGTGATCCACGTCATCGACACAGTCCTGCTCCTCCCGAGCAACTAGGACGCGATGAGTTGACGACAGACCTGTAAGTCTGACGATTGAAGGGCCGGGCTGCGAATGCAGCCCGGCCCGTTGCTTTAAGGGTGTCCTGAGTCTCAGCCCTGCGGTCTTGACGAGAAGCGCTGAGCCGGTCCTTCCTGTCAGGTCTGACCCTACAATCGCCCTAGGGAAGCCTTGCCATGGCGGTTCGCCGCCCCCTGCCCCGGGCAGGAATGCGCATAACGGATCTTTGGTGCGCATCCGTCAGCCCGGTCGCAGGATATGCGCCACTTCTTATTGCTCGTTTTCGTCGGCCTGCTCATGGCTGGCGCTTCTCATGCCCAGGACATCTCGTTCTACGGATTTATCAAGTCCGAGACGATTCACGATACCCGGCAGGTAGCCCAGGAGCCGTTCACCATTAACGGATTCATCCACAACGCCCATCTGTTTGGGCGTTGATCACCGCTGAAAGACGTTTTGGTTTTATAACCAAAGAATGCCCGCTGACATGGCCAGCATGAGAATGGCCGGAACCGATTTCATCATCGGATCGCCGACTTTCACATGCATTGCGATAGCACCAACCATCAAAACGCCAACAATGGAAGCCGACGGGCGGATAAGTTCAGGCATCCAGAATCCGAGGATCAACGCTACGGCTGCCCCAATCTTAAGGGTGCCAACGACGAAGAATGCAGCTGATGGAAGACCATAAGCGCTGAATTCTTCCTTCAGATTCTGAGCAGCACCACCGCGATAAGCGGTCGTTGATCGGGAACGAAGCAGCCAGACATTCAAAAGACCGACTGCGACGATGAGCTGAAAAAGGGCGGGAAGATTGAATTCTGGCATGGCGTTTTTCGATGTGTGAACTGTCAGTATAGGAGAAACGCTGAGCAATATCCTTAGTTGGCCTTCTTATGAGCCTTCTCCATGACGTCCTTTCAGCCTTTACCGGGCTGTTTTTTTTGTACTACGGTGCTGCCTGTCTTTTCTCCAAGGCAATGAAGGCCGAATTTGAACGATTCGGCATTCCACGCCTGAGGTTGCTGGTTGGTGTGCTTGAACTTCTGGGAGGAATCGGTCTCTGGGTTGGTCTCATCGTACCCGGTATGGGCGTATTAGCCGCCGTGGGAATCAGTCTCTTGATGTCTATTGTGGTAGTCCAGCGGATCCAGCAGGGAGACACGCTGTCCCAAATGGCCCAAGCAGGATTTTTCGCACTCGTGGCACTGTGGCTCTCGGTGTTCGGATACCTCCAGCTGTAGAGTGACCCCAGTTGGTTAGGGCCTGCGGCATGTTGCGGAAGGCACGCTACCCATCACTGCCCCGCTCGATAGGAGGACGCTTTGCGCAACCCTCCATCTCCACGGTGTAGGTCAAGGAAACGACTTTCCATTCCTCTCCGATTTTGACCAGCGAAAAATTGTCTATTCCACAGTGACTGAAGGCGCCATCTAGGTGAAAATCGTAGGCGGCCCAGACCACAGCGATACCCTTCTGAATGTGTACGGTCGTTTCAAACATGCGCTCATGAAACTCTTGGGGCGGATTATCGACCTGGGAAATAAAATCCTCAGCACTGGTGAAACGGGCCCGATGCGTGCCTTCCTGCTGAAAAGTGGCCATCACCATGCCCTCGGGTACCATCGCAGATCGGATGAGATCTCCATTCTTCTGGTTGATCCCGTCGAATATCTGTTGGGTAACTGCGAGGACGGCAGCTTCTTCAGGATGCTGGGCAAGAGCCATTTGGGTGAAAAGACCCGAAAACAAAAGAACGATAAAGAGTCGCATGACAGGGGTAGTTTGAAATAGCAGACAGGTGCTGGGTCGACGTTCGCCCATTGCGTGGGTGGATCACGTCCCGGCGGTAGGTTCGGGAAAGTAGACGGCCAGGCCAGGATAGTCCGGATAATGCTGCCGGTGAACTACTAACAAGCGTAGTTTTTGTGCGTCGTGTTAGATACTCAGACGGGACCCAGTGGGTAGCGAATTATGCCGATATCGCCATTGGCATTAGCGAGTTAGAGCTTGAAAAGCTTGAGAGTGAGGAGTTGGACAAGTAGGGCGTAGTGCGGGGTTTGACTTCGCAACCAATCCTCCTCATAACATGGGGGATCGTGGCTTAGAGAGCCCCTCAGGACTTCAGGTGAGGCTGTCATAATCCGACATTCACACGCGTCTGGGATATCCCGATGCTCAAATGCACAGATTTACAATGCGCATTCTACTAACAGTAATTCTGCTGTCCTAATTTTCCATCTCTGTCCTTTCGTGTGACTCCGGTGTGTATGGTGATTGTAAGGATGGTGTGTACACAAGTAGGACCTTTGAGTATCCGTTATTCGGTACTCTATCCAGTATTGGACTACCCTCAGATTGCGGAATTAACACACAGATTCCCAGATGTCCCGGTACTCGTTTAAGGCAGTCGTGCAGGATTACTGTGGTTATAAAGGATGGCAAGGGTACTGGTACTTGCTCCTGCTCCTAAGACACGACCCTAACGCATACCCAAACCCCTTCAACCCTACCACCACTGTCACATACGGCTTGCCTTCAGCTTCTGAAGTGCGCCTTACCGCTACAGACTTACTGGGGAGACAGGTGGCTACACTCGTAGCAGGAGACATGAAGTCAGCAGGGTACTACACGGTTCAGTTCAACGCCGACGGCCTTGCATCAGGCACGTACCTGATCAGGATGGAAGCAGGGGACTTCGTAGCTACTCAGCAGGTCGTGCTCCTGAAATAACGCGCGCATTCCTGACAGGGGTAACTGAAGGCCTATCACCGGATTTACCCCCTGCCCCGTGCCACTGATTTGGGCAATTTTCAGGCACTTTGTTGTACCCATAAAAATAAACCCCAAGCAGCACAACGACTTACTTGGGGTTTATGTGGGCCCGGCAGGATTTGAACCTGCGACCTACCGATTATGAGTCGGCAGCTCTAACCACTGAGCTACGGGCCCGGCTCGCGTGGAGCGAGGCCAAAGATACGGGGTTTGAGCCGGATGATGCCCGCGAAGAGGGCGCAAAATTATGTTCGGCCTTGGGCTTCAAATAAAAGGGCACTACCGGGTGACGGTAACCCATAACTGCCTTGGGCCTTCATGGTGAACGCCCCGGGTTCTTCCATTCTGAAAAACCAACTCGAACGGCTACAACGAATGATGCAGAATCGTTTTGCTCAGTTACCCTTGGCGCGATCGAGAACGTCTCCTAAGATGGCCCCGCGGGTGGAGAAGAGCGTCGGCAGCTGTTCGATGGTAGTAAACGTGCCGGTTGAGTCAGGAATCAGGCGCCAATGAAAAATGGGATCTCCTTCCTGTTTCAGCCAGGAGTCATTTCGCCCGAAGCGATAGTCGATAAATCGCAGGCCGAGGGAGTCTTCCTCCACGGCATACCACCCTTGGGAGAACCACAGTAACCGGGACACGGCGCGGTCACCTTCATGGCCCACGAGCAGATGGGAGTTGCGAGGAATGGTCAGGTAGGTACGGGGAAGACCTTCATCCAGCACCGAGTAAAGTCCTGCATGCAGCGAGTCGTCATTCAGAGCGAGACCCTGCCACAAGACGGTATTCATAAGGGTCGGGGACGTCATGACACGCTCTGTCTGCAGACCTTTGGACGCCAGGCCCTGCATGAAAGAGGAGTGGACAATCAGCTTCATACTCATTCCCCAGCTCAGATACAGCGTCGAAAGGATGAGTCCCGCGGCATTGATGCGGAAACGTTTCCGCGAGCCCACTTTCTGGAACAGCGCCAAGACCACTCCGATCACCAAGGGCAAGGTGTACAGGGGGTCGATGATGAATATGGAATTGATCGCAAACGGGTGGTCCGTAATCGGCCAGAAAATCTGGGTGCCGTACACGGTGAGCAGGTCGACGAAGATGTGGGTCGCCAGCACCAGAAAGACCATAGCGGTCCATTCCATGAACGGAACCTTGTCCTTGGCGTGCAGCTTCTTCAACAGGGCACCGATGATCGGTGCAGCCACCAGGACCACAATGAACGAGTGCGACGCTGCGCGGTGGGCAGCGAGAGAGCCGACCGGATCCAGAAACAGATTCGCAATAATGTCCAGATCAGGTAGCGTCCCAAGGGCGGCTCCCCACAAAGCCCCCTTGCGACCCACTTTATGGCCGACCGTTGCCTCGCCAAAAGCGGCTCCGAGGGCGATCTGTGTAATGGAATCCATATGCGGGAGATGAAGCGAAGTGTGGGGAGGGGGCCGTCAGGAAAGGATCGTCCGAAGAGGACACAAACAATTCCGGGTACCCGACAGGTGGAGGGAAAATCTTTTACGACGATGCGACTCGCAAGTACGGCTTGAACCGGATGATTGCAGCGCGTTGTGGCACAACGATATGTCGGTTCTGGGGCTACTTCGTTACGATCCGGTGGCTGAAAGAAAAGAAGCCAAATTTGTGAAAATGATAAATAGTATGCGCATCATGTGGACACTAAACAAAGGCAGTCATATATTTTGACCTAAATAAATAAAGTCATCTCCTATGGGCCGAATAGACGAAATCGACGCAAGAATTCTCGAGCTGCTTCAGGAGCGCGGGCGCATCAAGCGCAATGAAATAGCAGAGGATGTATCCCTCTCCGTTCCCTCTGTAAGTGAGCGGATGCGCAAACTGGAAGAACGGGGTGTAATCAACGGATTCCACGCTGTCATCAATCCGAGACGCGTTGGTTTTGACATTCTGGCCTTCATTCGCGTGATGGTGGACGGATCGAGACACTACAACGGATTTGTTGAGAGGGCCTGCGCCCTCGAAGAAGTCCAGGAAGTGCACTCTATCACCGGCGATGGATCGCACATCTTGCGCGTGCTGATCCGCAATACCTCCGGACTCGAGCAGATTCTGTCCACCATCCAGTCGTGGCCGGGTGTCCATGGCACCTCGACATCCATCGTTCTGTCGAGTTTCAAGGATACCCGCGCTGTTCCGGTCGAGCCGATGACGCTCGCCGACCTTTTCGAACCCGCCGCCTGATCCTTCTCACGCCAACCGCACGCTCAAAAACACGCCATGAGTCGCCACGCATCGGACTTCAACGTCCTCGCCGCTACCAAATTCACGCCCAACGGATCCAAGCCAAATCCGATGGACATCGAGTCCATCTTCGGAGAGAATACCTTCGGACTGGAAGAAATGAAGAGCCGCTTGGCTCCCGAAACGTTCGCCAGTTTGCTCGCTACCATCGACAAAGGGGAGCGCATTGATGCTGCCATCGCTGATGAAGTTGCAACAGCCATGAAAGAGTGGGCCATCGAACGCGGTGCTTCCCACTTCACGCACTGGTTTCAGCCGCTGACAGGAAGCACGGCAGAAAAGCACGACTCCTTCATCACGCCGAACAAGGGGGGTGGAGTCGTCGCCAAGTTCTCCGGCAAGGAACTGATCCAGGGCGAGCCGGATGCATCTTCTTTCCCCTCGGGTGGTCTGCGCGCCACGTTTGAAGCCCGTGGCTATACGGCTTGGGACCCGACCTCTCCGGCTTTCATCATTGAGAACAAGAACGGGTCATACCTGGCGATTCCAACGGCTTTCGCCTCCTGGTCCGGCGAAGCGCTGGATATGAAGACGCCGGTCCTCCGCTCCATGCTGGCCATCGACAAGCAGGCTCGCCGCGTGCTGTCTCTCTTCGGGCATGATGATGTCCATAAAGTGACGTCTACCGTGGGCGTGGAGCAGGAGTACTTCTTGGTTGACGAGGAATACTACTACCGCCGTCCCGATCTCATGACCAGCGGTCGTACCCTCATCGGGGCCAAGCCACCGAAGGGGCAGGAGCTGGACGACCACTATTTCGGATCCATTCCAGAGCGTGTACTGAGCTGCATGCTGGAGACCGAAAAGGAACTCTATCGTCTCGGCATTCCCGTCAAGACGCGTCACAATGAAGTGGCTCCGAGCCAGTACGAGATCGCGCCAATCTTTGAGAACACAAATGTCGCGTGTGACCACCAGCAGCTTCTGATGATCACGCTGCAGCGATTTGCCCGCAAGTATGGCCTGGTTTGCCTGCTCCACGAAAAGCCATTCAAGGGTGTAAATGGATCGGGCAAACACAACAACTGGTCCATTGGCACGGATACCGGCATGAACCTGCTGGAGCCGGGCGACAACCCGCACGACAACGTGCAATTCCTTTTCTTTTGCACCGCCGTGATCAGTGCGGTGTACAAGCACCAGGATCTGCTTCGTGTGTCGGTGGCGTCTGCAGCCAACGATCACCGTCTGGGTGCCAACGAAGCACCTCCGGCCATCATTTCGGTCTTCCTGGGTGAGCAGCTTGAGGATGTTTTCAACCAGATCCAGAAAGGAGCGGCGACGGAAAGTATCCAGAGCGGCCTGATGGGTCTTGGCACACCGGTCCTTCCGGATCTGCCGCGTCACGCTGGCGATCGTAACCGCACGTCACCGTTTGCATTCACGGGCAACAAATTCGAATTCCGCGCCGTGGGTTCGAGCCAGTCAGTGTCCTTCTGCAACGTCGTTCTAAACACGATCGTGGCCGAGGCGCTCGACGGCATGTCTTCCTCGTTGGAAGCAAAGATGGAAGGCGGAGCTTCGCTGGAAGCCGCCGTGGCTGAAGTGGTCCGCGAGACCGCTTCTGCTGCATCGCCAATCATCTTTGGTGGAGACAACTACTCGGACGAGTGGCATCAGGAAGCTGAGCGTCGCGGTCTGTTGAACCTGAAAACCACGGTCGATGCGCTCGGCACGCTCATCTCTGAAAAGAACATCAAACTGTTTGAAGCTTACGGAGTGTTGTCCGAACCTGAACTGCGCAGCCGCGAAGAGATCTGGACGGAACAGTACTTCATCAAGATCAACATCGAAGCAGAGACGACGGAGTCGATGGCCCGCACGATGGTCATGCCGGCCGCAACCCGTTACCTCAAGACGCTCGTTGACACCATCGAGCAGGGCAAGGATGTCGGTATATCGGTCAAAGGGGTCACAGAGGCAGCAAAGCACGTCGCGGCTTATGTAGATGAGCTGCAAGATGCCTTGTCTGAGCTCATCGATGCCAACAAGGATCTCGGCGGCGACAGTGTGCACGAGAAAGCGCATCACATCCTCAAGGATGTCATCCCTGCGATGAACAAGGTCCGTCATGCCTGTGATCGCCTCGAGCGCATTACGCCAGCTGATCAGTGGCCAATACCGACCTACCGGGACATCTTGTTTGTCAAGTAGGCCACACGGACTTATTAAGCATCCTTGCGAAGCGTAGAAGGCGCGGTGGTGACATCGCGCGCCTTCGTATTCCATGTTGAAAACGTATTACATACCCAGAGCCGGAAGTCTGGGACTGGCGATCCTGATCATTATCGTTCTCGGACTGCTGATCATGACGGGATGGATATTCGATCATCGGGCCGATAATCTTGTCGGTACCATCTTTGGTATGTCTGTCACCTTCGCGGTTGCGGTCCTTTTTGCCTGGTTCCTGCTTCAGCAGAATCGCTCCTCCATTATAATGGACGACGACACGCTGACCTTGAGCGTGCCCTGGTACGGCCGGAAGGTGGCGCTCAGTGATGTGCTCATCGAACAGGTACGCGTGCTTGAGTCGGGCGACGAGGAGTGGTCGCTTCGATGGCGCACCAACGGCATTGGATTGCCGGGGTATCAGGTGGGCTGGTTTCGTACAAAAGGCGGTCATCGGGTGCTGGCTGCGCGAACCCAGGGAGACGCCGTGCTGATCCCGACAACCAAAGGGTACTCCCTCGTGGTTTCATTGTTGGATGCGCACGAATTCGTGGAAGGGTTACCGATCCAACCTTCCGACCAGGACTGAAAAGAAAAGGGGGCGCGGCCAAATGGCCGCTCCCCCTTTTTCGTAGTAGAGCTACGAAAGAATCGGACGCCTACCGAACACCAATGGTGTAGGTGCCACCGTCAGGTCCCGTGACTGATCCCCCATTGTTGATGGGGCCCAAAAGAGTAATAGCGGCAGCGTGTGGCGTCGCCATGTCCGGATCGAGTCCAGCCTCTGAGCCAACCTGCTGGAGCTCCTCAATGGACAGACCAGCCGCATTGGTGCCGGATTCATCCTGGGACAGTTCAGCCGCCCTTTTCAGGATGGCACCAATTTCCTTTTCGTTGTAGAGCTTCATCGCGGGGGAGGGGTCGTTGAACAAAGTATACGCAGGGACATGGTTCTGGGTGCATCGAATCGTTGATTGTGGGACCGTACCGGCTGGGTTGAAGGTCGAGTGCAACTCGATGCCTTGTGTCTCGTCTCTTCTTAGGGAGCGACCAAGTGCCCGAATCTTTGACAACGGTACTTGTCTGCAGTAGCTATCTTGTAGACTCTCTGATTCTACCCCACTACCAGCTGCACATCACCGGATGGCGAAAGGCGCCAAAGACAACACGCCTTCGCAGTCGAGCGAACAGGATCGACTGCTGGTCGCCCGTGCGCTCGAGGGCGACCAGGGGGCCTATCAGGAGTTGATGGCCAAGTACCAGGGAGCCCTGTCGCGTCACGTTCAGCGGATGGTGCGTAAACAGGGAGAAGTTGACGACCTGGTTCAGGAGTGCTTCATCAAGGCATTTTCTGCGCTGAAGTCCTATTCAACGGACTATGCGTTCTCGACGTGGCTATACAAAATCGCCACGAATCATACGATCGACTTCTTACGAAAGAAGAAGCTGCAGACCATGTCGATCGATCGCCCGATCCAGACGAAGGACGGCGAAGTGGAGTACGAAATTCCGGATACGTCGTATCGGCCAGATCGACACATTGTAGAGGATCAGCGCAAGGCGCTCATCCAGGAAGCCATTGAGCAGCTTCCCGAAAAGTATCATCGCGTGATCGTGATGCGACACCAGCAGGAAAAGTCGTATGACGAAATCGCTGCCGAACTGGACCTGCCACTGGGTACTGTCAAAGCGCACATCTTCCGCGCTCGTGGCCTGCTGTATAAGTATTTGCGGGACAAGCGTCATTTGATGTAGGCGCGACATCGGTCTTCAATACAGTGATGATTCGGTGGGCATGGAGGGTATGAGTGAGGGTCGTAAGGATCGCAATCTGAGATTATCCTTTCCGCAGGGTATTGAGCTTCTCCAATCCCAGCTCATTCATCAGCGCGATGTTGCGTGCCGGAATGCCCTGGACATCGGGGTGCCGCAAGGCAGCTTGCTCCACGTCTGCCTCCCGAATCAGGTGCAGCATCGGATAGGGAGAGCGGTTGGTGAAATTGGACAGGTCGTCAGGCCGTGTGCCCGCAAACTGATAGTCTGGATGAAAACTGGCGATCTGGATGTCGCCTTCCAGTTCCTTTTCGACAAGCACCTGATCGGCCACCGCAAGGAAGTCGAGATACGCTCCAAAATCTGCCAAGGCCTTTGGATGAACGATCAGCGTGGTGCCGATGGCCGCATCATCCCGGATCGCATCCAACTCCTGCTCAAGCACAGAGGCAAGCGCCAGTGCTGAATCAGCTTCGGTGACCAGGATGCGGAGGCGATCCCGGTCCACCTCGCGCCGAGCAAACGGGCAGAGATTCAGCCCGATCACGAAAGTGTCGACCCAGTGCCGGGTTTCCGCAATGATGGTGTCTGTGCTCATCGAAGGGTCGGGTTAGAATCTCCGCAGCGCGCGGAAAGCTCCGCTCAAAGTACCAAGGGGATCACTGGGGCGACAGGATGCGGTTCAATTAGCACGTCGCATTCACTCTTCCACCCCGATTCACCGTCGGGCGGAGCAAAACAGGGTATCTTTTGGTTTCTGGACAAGCCAGCCTGATCCGAACCTCGACGCCGCATCCCGATGATTGATCGTTATACCCGCCCCGAAATGGCCGAACTCTGGAGCGAAGAAGCCCAGTTCGATGCCTGGTTGGAAGTGGAAATTGCTGCTGCCGCAGCCTGGTCCAAGCTCGGGGTCATCCCGGCCGAGGATGTCGAGAAGATTCGCGAGAAAGCGACCTTCAACGTCGATCGGATCCACGAAATCGAGGAGATCACCCGGCATGATGTGGTCGCCTTCACGCGCTCCGTCAGCGAAAGTCTGGGCGATGAGCGCAAGTGGGTGCACTACGGCCTGACGAGTTCGGACGTGGTCGATACCGCTTGGTCCGTGCGCCTGAAGAAGGCCAACGCCCTCATCCTGGAGCAAATCGATCGGATGATTGCCATTCTGGGTCGACGCGCAGACGAGCATCGCCATACACTGATGATGGGTCGCACCCACGGAGTTCACGCGGAGCCTACGACGTTTGGTGTGAAGTTGGCTCTTTATTACGACGAGATGCGCCGCAACCGGAAGCGTTTTGTTGACGCCGCTGAAGCCATGCGAGTGGGTAAGGTTTCAGGGTCTGTAGGCACATTCGCTCACCTGCCGATGGAAGTCGAACAGTACACCTGCGAATTCTTGGGTCTGGAGCCTGCTCCCGTCTCAACGCAGGTGCTGCAGCGCGATCGGCATGCCTTCTATATGGCCACCCTGGCCGTGATCGGCGGCACGTTAGAAAAAATGGCGGTCGAAGTACGCGGGCTTCAGAAATCAGAGGTTCGCGAAGTCGAGGAAGCATTCCGCAAGGGACAGAAAGGGTCCTCGTCCATGCCGCATAAGCGCAATCCGGTTACGAGTGAGAACATCACTGGCTGCGCCCGTATGCTGCGCGGCTACATGGTAACGGCCTACGAAAACATGCCGCTCTGGCACGAGCGCGATATTTCGCACTCATCGGCCGAGCGGGTCATCCTCCCCGACGCTACAACAATCCTGCATTATGCCCTGAGCCGGTTTGCCGGGCTCATGGACAACCTGGTCGTCTTCGACAACAACATGCGCCGCAACATGCAGCGCACGTTTGGCCTCTATAACAGCCAGCGCGTGCTCAACGCGCTGATCGAGAAAGGCCTGATGCGAGAGGACGCCTACGATCGTGTGCAGCCTTGCGCGATGCAGGCCTGGGAGACCGAAGAGCAATTCAAGGACATCTGTCTGGCCAATGACGGCATCCGCGAGCACATGAGCGCGGAAGAGATCGAATCCTGCTTCGACGATGCCTATCACCTCAAGCGGGTGGACGCCATTTTGGCACGGGTCGGACTGTGATGTACAGGCTTTTTCGATTCTTCGATAAGTAGCGGTAACCTTCGGGCGTCATTGGGATACAAAGGCGCTCAAGTCAAATGTTCATCTTCGGGGCACGGTGAGGTCGCACGCGACCAATTCCTGACCGACGGTATGCGCCCTTTGGGTGCGAGCCCGTGACCTCCGGCGGCATTCGCCAACGGAGTTGATCTGGTGAGAGGCCAGAGCCGACGGTATAGTCCGGATGGGAGAAGATGATGCCTGTGTACGGGACGGTGCAGCGTTCATGCGTTGCGCTCCTGTCGTCGCAGCCTGTGGACATCTCCCGGTGTCTCTCGTGCCCCTGTATTGTCGTGACTCACAAGGAGTACATGCAGCGGGCACTGGACCTGGCGTTTCCCATACGTGGATTCGTCAGCCCGAACCCGTGTGTCGGCGCGATCGTGGTCAAGGATGGCCGCATTGTGGCCGAAGGCGTGCATCGCAAGGCGGGTGCACCCCATGCAGAGGCAGATGCCCTTGAAAAAGCTGGAACAGACGCTCTTGACGCCACGCTGTATTGCACCCTGGAGCCCTGCAACCACCATGGACGTACGCCTCCCTGCACGGAGGCTATCATCGCGTCGGGTATCTCGGAAGTGGTGATCGCCAGTGAAGACCCCAACCCTCACGTAGCTGGAAAGGGAGCCGAACGTCTTCGCAAGAGCGGGATTTCCGTGATCGAAGGGGTCCTTCGCGAAGACGCGGACCACATGGTCCGCGAGTTTCTTCACGTCTGTCGCGAGGGACGTCCCTGGGTTGTTTCCAAGACCGCTTCGTCGTTGGATGGGAAAGTGGCTACCGCTTCCGGGGAAAGTCGGTGGATCACCTCGCCGTCAGCGAGGCAGCACGGGCATCGCCTGCGCCATGAAGTGGATGCCGTGATCGTGGGTGCGGGTACGGTAATCGCGGATGACCCGACGCTTTCTGTACGGCTTCCGGGCGGTCCCTGGAGCCAGCCCACGCGAGTCGTCATGGACAGTGCGGGTCGATGTCATCCTGACGCCCACGTCTTCGATCCATCTGGTGCTCCTTCTCCCGTTCTGGTAACGACTGAGGCCATATCAGCGTCCAGGAGAGCCGCCTTCGAAAAGCGAGACGTGCGCGTTGTCGTTGTCGAAGCCACTCCTGAAGGTCAGGTCCACCCTCGTGCTCTGCTGGAGGCCGTGATGAAGCTGGGAATCCAGTCTTTATTGATCGAAGGAGGACCTGCGATCACCGGGTCTTTCCTGGAGCACGATCTGATCGACGAGGTCGTCACGTATCTCTCGCCCTCGATCATCGGAGGAAGTGGGGCAAGAGGGGCCGTTGGAGGAAGCGGTCGATTGCAGCTGGATCAGCGACTCTGGCTGGACAACGTATCGGTCGAGCGATGCGGATCGGACATCGTGGTGAGCGGACTGACCAAACGTAACTCACATCTTTGACGGATCATGTTTACAGGAATCATAGAGGAAATTGGACGCGTGGTGACCTTGGCGGAGGCGCATGATGGCACCACCATGACCATCGAAGGCACGAAGGTCATTGAAGACGTTCGGCTGGGTGACTCCATCGCCGTCAACGGCACGTGCCTGACGGTCACGGAGTTTGACGCCCAAACGTTCAAGGTGGGTCTTGCACCCGAAACGCTTAGGCGGACCAGTCTTGGGGTATTGAACCCCGGTGACCAGGTAAACCTGGAGCGGAGTATGCCGGCCAATGGGCGTTTCGGCGGTCACGTGGTTCAGGGTCATGTCGATACCACGGGACGCATTCGTCATCGAGTGAAGGATGGAGACAGCCTTGTCTTGACCATCGAACTGGATTCCGAATATCTCAAATATCTGGTTCCTAAAGGCTACGTGGCGATTGATGGGACCTCGCTGACCGTGATTGATGTGCTTGAGGATGCCTTCACCTTGATGCTCATCGCCTACACGCAAGAACACGTCACACTGGCCGATCAACCCGTCGGATACCGACCCAACATAGAAGTCGACATTTTTGGCAAGTACATCGAGCGCCTGATGCGCGCGGAGGAGAGGGCATGAGTCATTCCATGCAGGATGCGATTATGGCAATCAGGGCCGGCAAGCCCGTCATCATCATGGACCATCCGGAACGCGAGAATGAGGGCGACCTGGTCATGGCGGCAGAGCATGCGAGCCCCAGATGGGTGAATTTTATGGCCCGATTTGGCCGCGGACTCATTTGTGCCGCAGCGGCTCCCGAGGTAATCGACCGACTCGACATTCCCCGCATGGTGGACGGATCAGCCGGAGGCGCCAGGCATGAAAGCCCATTCACCGTTTCTGTAGAAGCCTCGCGAGGCATCAGTACTGGAATTTCGGCGGCCGACCGTTCCCGTACGCTGGCTACTCTCGCCGACCCGGCGTCCGCCCCGTCCGACATCAATGTGCCAGGCCACATCTTTCCACTTCGAGCGCGCAGCGGCGGTCTGCGCGAGCGAAGAGGTCACACGGAAGCCTCCGTCGAGCTGATCAAGCTGGCTGGATTGAATCCCGTGGCGGCTATCTGCGAGATCATGAAGCCGGATGGCAGTATGGCCCGTCGAACTGATCTGGAGCTGTTCTCGAAACAGCACGGTCTCGTACTGATTTCCATTGACGATATCGTCCGGTATATGGCTATTGACGAACCGGTTACGTTACTCAGTGAAGCATCCGATACGGCCCTGCGCGTGCGTCGAGCAGCATCCTCCGAGCTGCCCACCGAATATGGACGCTTTCGTGTGGTGGCCTACCATGACGATCGCGGGCGAGAGCACCTTGCATTGATTAAAGGCACGCCTGCCGAATCAGATCCTGTTCTTGTGCGGGTCCACTCGGAGTGCATGACGGGCGAAGTCTTCGGATCCCAGCGGTGCGACTGCGCCGATCAGCTTCGGCAGGCGATGGCCTCCATCGCTCAGCGAGGATCGGGCATTATTGTCTACCTGCGCCAGGAGGGGCGAGGAATCGGTTTGGTCAACAAGATCCGGGCCTATGCCCTGCAGGATGAAGGCTACGACACCGTCGACGCCAATCGAGCACTCGGTTTTTCAGACGATTTGCGCTCCTATCGCGCAGCGGCCGAGATCCTGGATGATCTGGGTATCCAGCAGGTCCGTCTGATGACCAACAATCCGGCAAAAGTGACCGGTCTCAAGGAGGCAGGTGTACCGCACGTGGAGCGACTCCCCATGGAATTGGCATGGCGTGCGGAGAATCGGGACTATTTGTCCACTAAACTGGATCGAATGAACCACATCGGAGAATGTGTATGAGACGTTCGTTGACATATGACGCATCTTCACTCGACGCTTCCGGAAAAAGGGTTGCCATTGTCGCTTCGCGGTTCAATGAAGAGGTCGTATCCGGGCTGCTGAAAGGAGCCCAAACGACTCTTGAACAATGCGGGGTTTCTCCGGATGACATGCCAATGTACTGGGCACCGGGTGCGTTCGAGCTTCCGATCATTGCGCAGCGTTTGGCAGCCACCGGCAATGCGGATGCAGTCGTCTGTCTGGGCGCCGTCATCAAAGGTGACACGGCACACTTCGAGTACATTTCTGCCGAAGTAGCATCGGGATTGGCTCGCGTATCGCTCGATACGGGAGTTCCTTGCGCATTCGGTGTCCTGACCTGTTATACGCAGGAGCAGGCTGTTGCTCGATCATCCGATGATGCGCATAACAAGGGGATCGAGGCGGCTCGTGCCGCTTTGGAGACGCTGCACGTCCTGGATCAGATCGCAGACGATTCGGTGTCAAATCCTATACTATCCGCTCGTATGTGACGAAGTCATACCCGTCGCGCTCATCGCGGCTGGTTTCCTCGTACTCCGTCCCGATAAGGTGACGGTATTCTGGAAAGAAGACGTCTCCCTCGTGCCCACCGTAGACTTCGGTCAATTCCAGGCGGTCGGCACGACTCAGAAATTCCGCATACAGCGTGGCTCCTCCCGTGATGAAGATGCGTTCGACATCGCTGGCGGCGGCCAGTGCGTCATTCACGGATGGATACACCTCTACGGATGGCCACTGTGGCCATGTCTTCGTTCGGGTCAGTACCAGATTGCGTCGACCGGGGAGGGGTTTGCCCAGTTGGTGGAGCACCGAGTCAAATGTGCGTTTCCCCATCAAGCACGGCCAACCTGAAGTGAGACTCTTGAAGTGCTTCAGATCCTCAGGGAGGTGCCAGGGCAAGTCCTGCCCTTTACCGATGACCCGATTTTCGGCCCCAACCGCCGCAATGATCACCAACTCCGGCCCGTCGTTTTCAACTCCGCTCATACGGCCACCGGGGCCTTGATCGACGGATGGAACTGATAGCCCACCAGCTCGAAGTCCTCGTACTCGTAATCGAAGATGGAGGCAGGCTTGCGGTTGATCTTCAGTTCGCACAGCTCATAGGGGTCGCGCGACAACTGCTCCTCGATCTGGTCAAGATGATTCAAGTAGATGTGCGCATCTCCAATCGTGTAGACCAGTTCGCCAACCTCCAGGTCGCATTGCTGAGCGATCATGTGGGTGAGCAGGGCATACTCGGCAATGTTGAAGGGCGCGCCCAGGAAGAGATCGTTCGAGCGCACGTACAACTGACAGCTCAGGCGGCCATTTCCAACCCAGAACTGATAGAACATGTGGCAGGGGGGAAGCGCCATGTCCTGCAGATCGGATACGTTCCACGCATTGACGATATGACGCCGGGAGTCTGGATTTTTCTTGATGCCCTCGATCACCCGCTCGATCTGGTTGATCGACTCCCCATTCTGGCCGGCCCAACTGACCCACTGCTTTCCATAGACTGGCCCAAGATCTCCGTTCTCTGCCGCCCAGGCGTCCCAGATGTGGACGTTGTTGTCCACGAGATACTGGATGTTGGTACCGCCTTTCAAGAACCAGAGCATTTCTACGGCGAGTCCCTTGAAATAAACTTTTTTCGTGGTAACGAGGGGAAAGCCTGTCTGCAGATTGAAACGCATCTGATGGCCGAAGACTGACCTCGTCCCGGTACCGGTGCGGTCTGACTTTTCAAGGCCATTGTCGCGAACGTGACGGAGGAGGTCGAGATACTGCTTCATGGACCGTTCTGGATAACCGGTGAAGAGCTGAAGGGGGCGGAACGTTTGGATTCGGATCGGAATAAAGGAGAACTTCAATCGATGCCATCATCCGGAGTCCTAAAGGTAATGCAGGAGCGAACCAACATCCCCCCCAATCTCCATCGTCAACAAGGCGTGAATCACATGAACAAGGTGCTCGGGTACGCGCCGATGGTAGCCGAGAACGGGGAAGCCGAGGTTTTTCTAACCGCCGAGGATTGGCACGTGGTCGCAGATACCCTTTTTCACATGGATACGCCGCGCGAGGAAGTGCCGCAGGCGATCGAGGAATTCACCCGTTCCGATGATGGACAGACCATCCATTTCAAAACGGCGGACTTGGTGATAGCCGTCAAGATGATCTGAGCGCTGTCGCGAAAGGACAAGCGTAACGAAGAATCCAGGTGACCCTGACCGGTGTCGTCAGTTCACTGCTGCTTTCAGATCGAAGCGGGGAATTTCGACTTTGAAGCGCTCACCGTGGTAACGCTCCATGATGTAGTGCCCACGCATGCTGCCGGTGAAGGTCTCAAGCACACAGAAACTGTTGTACTGGTGCGCCTCGCCTGGTTCGATCACTGGCTGCTGGCCGATAACGCCTTCTCCTTCCACTTCGTCAACTTTCCCTGATTCGTCGGTAATGAACCAGTGGCGACGCAGCAGTTGGATGGGTTCAATCCCATGATTCTCAATACGCACCAAGTAGCCGAAGACGAACTTGCGTTCCATCATGTCGGATTGGCCATCCAGATAGACCGGACGGACAGTGACTACGATGTCTCGGGTTGTGGCGTGATACGGAATCATACGTAGGAGGGTTGTTTCGCGGAGCGGGTCGATCCGGGCCCGTTTGCTGGATCATCCCCAATAAGTCGGGGCATCCGGGGGACCACTGCGCTTGCACGGCAAGAATAACCATTTTGCTCTACATTACCGTCGTAATACGAACCTGAGCCGACTTCTTTCCCGGCCCAATGGTAGCGGGAGCAGACAGGTCGCTGCTCATCTCTTTATTCGACTCACTACATGAGTTCAAAAACAGTAGAAACCCTGCCCGAAGCCACCGTGCTGTTCGCGGGGGATTCCGGTGACGGCATGCAGCTGACCGGAACGCAGTTCACGCTGGCCACCGCGCACGCGATGAATGATTTGGCCACCCTGCCCGACTTCCCGGCAGAAATTCGTGCCCCTGTCGGGACCACCTACGGGGTCTCCGGATTTCAGCTTCACTTCGGGTCTGTGGACATCCGCACGCCCGGCGACGAGGTCGATTTGCTGGTTGCCATGAATCCGGCTGCCCTCGTTGTGAACCTGGATCGCGTCAAGCCCGGCGGGACGATTCTGGTCAACTCGAATTCATTCGAAAAGAAGGACCTGAAACTGGCCAACCTCAAGGAGAATCCGCTCGAAGACGGTTCCTTGGACAAGTATCGGGTGATTCAGGTCGAGTTGACGCGGCTCACGCGCGAGACGCTCAAGGATTCTGGATTGGACCACAAGGCCATTGATCGGTCGAAGAACATGTTCGCCCTGGGTCTTTCCTTGTGGCTGTATTCCCGCCCGATTGAACCGGCACAGCGTTGGTTGACGACCAAATTTGCCAAGAAGCCTGACATCCGGGATGCCAACCTGGAGCTTCTCAAGAAGGGCTATCATTTCGGGGAAACGACTGAACAGTTCGTCACCCGATACGAAGTCACGCCTGCCATATTACCTCCCGGCCGATACCGAGCCGTTCAAGGCGTGCAGGCCCTGGCCATGGGCATTGTGGCAGCTGCTGACAAAAGTGGTTTGCCGATTACATACGGCTCATACCCCATCACACCGGCATCCGATCTGCTTCATGCCTTGAGTCGCTACAAGAACCACGGCATCATGACCATTCAGGCCGAGGATGAAATCGCGGCGATTGGAATGACGATTGGTGCCAGCTTTGGCGGATCACTCGGCATAACGGGGACGTCAGGGCCTGGTATTGCGCTCAAAGGCGAGGCCATGGGGCTCGCACACATTCTTGAATTGCCCCTCGTTATCGTGAATGTGCAACGGGGTGGTCCTTCAACTGGCTTGCCCACGAAGACGGAGCAATCTGACTTGATGCAAGCCCTGTTCGGGCGAAACGGAGACGCCCCGATGCCGGTCATCGCGGCTTCGACCCCTGGCGACTGTTTCGAGGCCGCCTATGAGGCCTGTCGCATAGCGGTAAAGTACATGACGCCTGTCGTCCTGCTTTCGGATGGCTACTTGGCAAACGGATCAGAGCCGTGGCTCATTCCCGACCCCGACTCGCTCCACGATTTCCCGGTTGAATTTGCGACTGAGTTCAATGCGGAAGAAGAAGGGGAAGAAGTATTCTGGCCTTACGTGAGGGATGAACAGACGTTAGCCCGCCCTTGGGCCAAACCAGGAACTCCGAATCTGGAGCACCGGGTAGGCGGTCTGGAGAAGGCTGACAAGACGGGCAACGTGTCATACGATGCGGCCAACCATGAGAAGATGATCAAGCTGCGTACCGAGAAGGTGGAGCGTGTCCAGCAGGACATGAAACCGCTCGAAATCTTTGGGGACGAGGATGCTGATCTACTCATCATCGGTTGGGGTTCGACGCGCGGCGCTATCGAAGCGGGCGTTACCCGGGCTCTCAATGCTGGGCACAAGGCTGCTGCCGTGCATTTGCGATGGGTGAATCCGCTGCCGGCAGATCTAGGTGAGGTGCTGAGTCGCTTCTCTACCTACCTCGTGCCCGAGCTCAACAACGGTCAGTTGGTGCGCATCCTGCGGGATCGGTACCTGCTTCCATTCGAAGCGATGAACAAGATCCAGGGTCGCCCCTTTGGGCCCTCGGAAATCGAAAGAAAGATTGCAGAAATGGTGGGTTGAACCCCGCTCGAATGACTTATGTCTGACAACGATTCCAACAAGCCCTCTGGTCGTAAGCCAACTCTTCCCCCTGGAATGGGCGAACCGACTGGCAAGAAACCGACGCTTCCGCCGGGCGCTCCGGCGGGACGTAAACCAACCCTTCCGCCGGGCGCTGGCAAACCTGCAGCCCGCAAGCCGTCCAAGCCTCCTGGATCGAAGCCTCCTGGATCGAAGCCACCGGGAGCGATGCCTCCTGCGGCAAAGCCTCCTGGAGCCATGCCTCCGGGCGTTCCCAGTGGCGACGGGGCGAGCGTTCTGACACGAGCCGACTTTTCATCTGATCAGGATGTTCGCTGGTGCCCAGGTTGTGGTGATTATGCCATTCTTGCTACGGTCCAGCGCCTTATGCCGGAACTCGGTGTACCGCGGGAGAATCTGGTGTTCATTTCCGGTATTGGCTGTTCCAGTCGCTTCCCGTACTACATGAACACCTACGGAATGCACTCCATCCACGGACGTGCCCCAACTATTGTGACTGGTCTCAAGACAGCCAGGCCCGAACTGGATGTCTGGATGATTACGGGTGATGGCGACAGCCTTTCCATCGGTGGAAACCACATCATCCACATCATGCGCCGAAACGTGGATGTGCAGATCATCATGTTCAACAACCAGATCTATGGGTTGACGAAAGGACAGTATTCGCCTACCTCGGAGATTGGCAAAGTCACCAAGTCCACGCCATTCGGTTCGATCGATCATCCATTCAATCCGATTGCTCTGGTCCTGGGTGCAGACGCTCCTTTTGCTGCGCGCACCATGGACCGGGATCCAAAGCACATGAAGGAAATCCTGCGCAAGGCGCATGACTTCAAGGGCACTGGATTCGTAGAGGTCTACCAGAACTGCAATATTTTCAACGATGGAGCCTTCTTTGACTACACCGAAAAGGCTACCAAGTCGGATCGAGCCATCTTCTTCGAGCATGGCAAGCCATTGACCTATGCCGGTGGAACACGTGGCCTTCGTCTGGATGGCTTCAATTTGGAGGACATCGACCTCGAGTCTGGGGAGTGGGGTCTAGACGATTGCCTGGTCTATGACGAGACATCTCGCGAGCTTGCCACCATCCTGGCCCGTGTGTACTGGCGGGAAGAGCTTCCCCAGCCATTTGGCGTGTTCTATAGAGAAGAGCGCCCCACCTACGACGCACAAGTCAATGATCAGGTCAATGCCGTCATCGAGCGCTCCGGAAAGGGGTCGCTGGAAGACCTGCTGGCGGAGGGTGATACCTGGTTGGTTGAGTAGGGCTGGAGCAAATCATAGTCCGTCTGCCTGCCCCGAACGATTGCGTTTCTGACGGAATAGAGGTCGTTTGACCCCGGAAATCGGGTGTTCTGGATTGAACGAATCTTCTTGAACCCGCCTTGAGGGATTCGTATATTTCTAGGCTCACCGGATTTCCGGTTCCCGTTAACATAACAGCCACTCCGACGGCTTTGAGCGCTCCCCCCGCGCGCCGTGAGGACATCAGCATGAAAAAGGATCTCCATCCCGAATACAACACCGTAACCGTCAAATTGGCCGACGGAACGGAGTACCAGACGCGTTCGACGATGACCAGCGATACGTATACATCCGAGGTCGACTCTACGAACCACCCGTTCTACACTGGTAAGCGCCAGTTCGTCGATACCGCTGGCCGTGTTGAGAAATTCAACCGTCGTTACGGTAAGAAAGCAGCCAGTACCGAGGAATAAGTCGGTACGTCCTGGAGGGTATGTGGTCGACACGGCGTGCGCCAAGTGTCCGATGCCACGTTTTCCATGCCAGGATGGATGCAAAAGCATGATCACAACCCCTTGGGGGTGCAGAAAGGGTCGCCCAGTTGGCGACCCTTTTTTTGTCGCCAGCATATGTAGGACGTCAGACTCCAATGCGCCTAAAATGTGTCCTGGAATTGCAATGTCCTTTGATCGCCTCTAGGTTCTCGGCATGAACTACGATCCTTCCATCAATATTGTTGATCTCATTCTCCGGAAGCGTGACAGCGGAACACTCACGCGCAATGAGATTGCCTCATTTGTCTATGGGTATACCATTGGCGATATCCCCGACTATCAGGCTGCTGCGTTCTTGATGGCTGCTTTTCTGCAGGGGATGAATGAGGAGGAAATGCTTTCGCTTACCGATGCGATGCTGAATTCAGGCCGTGTTCTGGATTTATCTGACATTCCCGGCCGCAAAGTCGACAAGCATTCCACGGGAGGCGTAGGAGACAAGGTGTCCATTCCGTTGGCCCCGATCGTGGCTGCGTGTGGCGTGCCGGTTCCGATGATTTCCGGTCGCGGATTGGGGCACACGGGAGGTACGCTGGACAAACTGGAATCCATCCTCGGATTTTCTACGGCATTGTCCATCGAGCAGTATCGAAGGCAGTTGGCCGACATCGGACTCGTCATGATTGGCCAGACCGACGACATCGCTCCAGCAGACCGAAAACTCTATGCGCTGCGTGACGTGACGGCGACAGTAGAGTTTGTGCCTTTCATAGCAGCATCGATTCTCTCGAAGAAACTCGCGGAAGGAATTGACGCGTTGGTGCTTGATGTGAAATATGGTTCGGGAGCCTTCATGCAAGAAGAGTCTCGAGCTCGCTTTTTGGCAGAAACGCTTGTCAGAGTGAGCGAGCACTTCGGAAAGCCAACGGTAGCGCTGCTGACTGACATGGATCAGCCGCTGGGGCAGGCCGTCGGAAACTGGCCGGAAATTGTTGAGTCAATCGAACTGTTGAAGGGGAAAGGACCAACAGATCTGAAAGAAGTCACTATGGCGCTGGCTGCCGAAATGATCGTTGCAGGAGAACGGGCAGGTACCATCGAGGAGGCATTCGAAGCTGCTCAGGCGGTGATTGATTCGGGCATGGCATTGGATCGATTCAAGCAGATGGTCGCGGCACAAGGTGGGGACGTTGCCCTCATTGACGAGCCTGGTAGGCGTACGGAAACGGCTTTGACCGCGGAAATCCGTGTACCATCCGGTGTGCCGGGGGTCATCGAACGAATCGATGCACTGGAGGTCGGCCGCGCCATGATTACGCTCGGAGCGGGTCGAATGCAGAAGGAGGATGACGTCGATCCATTGGCTGGGTGTTTCCTGCACAAGCGGCAGGGTGATGAAGTACGTGAGGGCGATGTGCTGGCGACGGTTTACGCTTCTTCGGATGATCGCTTGTCTGCAGCCGTTGATGCGTTGACCGAAGCCTGGGCGTTTACCGAGACGGTGAAGGCACCATCGCCGCGCATTCGAGATCGATACGTTGATAGATCCTGGTCGGGATAGCGGGCTCGCAGCCTGGATCCAGGCCAACAAAATCAACGAAGCTGGGTCCGAAAGCCGCCCCGAGTGAATCTACCCGGCTATCGCCCCGTAAGAAGCATGTCCATCCGGTCGTCCCCGTGATCGGATTAGAATGGGTGGACCCAACCACCTTCACTATATTATCGGATAGGGATTCCTCCTCCCAACCATTCAACTTTTCGAAAGACATGTCGATCTGGTCCCGCTTTACGCGATTCATAAAATCCGTCTTCGGGGGCGCCATCTCTGCGCTCGAAGATCCCAAGCTCATTCTCGAACAAAATATCCGGGAGCTGAATGATCAGGTTCCGAAAATGAACGAGAACATCGCGACGGTCAAAGCCAACGTGATGATGCTTCAGAAGGAAGTCAAGAAGTACGAAAAGGAGCTGGCGGACGTAACGGCCAAAATCAAGGCAGGCATCCAGGCCGGCCGGGACGATATTGCCGAGCGCTACGCCATGCGTCTGGAAGGCGTTCAGGAAAACCTGGCCAGTACGAAAGAGCAGCTCAAGTACGCTTCGGCAGCCTACGACAAAGCTCTTCAGGTCAAGAAAGCCTTCATGCGTGAGAAAGAGCGCAAGATCGCCGAGGCCAAAGATGCACTGCGTGCGCATGAGCGCGCCAAATGGCAGGCCAAAGTAGCTGATACCCTGGAGTCGTTTGAAGTAACCGGCATCGATCAGACGCACGACGAAATGATTTCTCGTCTGCAGGAGCAGACTGCTCGTAGCGAAGCCCGTATGGAAATAGCGCTCGACTCGGTCGATTCCGAAACACTCAAGATCGAGGAGGATGCTCAGCAAATTCGGGCTTCCGAGCTGGTCAAGCAGTTCAAGCTCGAAATGGGCGTGGGCGACACAAGCGGCTCAAAAGAAGAGCCTCAGCTGGACGTGCCTGAGAAGGAATCCGAGACCGGCGGTAAGACCATCGGTCGCGAGCGGACGCAGTAAGGTGTCGACCGAACAAACGGTGCTAAGTCGTGGCAATGACTCCCGAGGAATACGAACAGTTCAAGGAGGCTGAAAAGGCGCACCTGCGCAAACTCCGTGAACTGAAAAAGACCCATCAGCAGCTTCAGAGAAAGGCCAAGGTTACGGGTGCCGTGACCGACATGGCCGACGGTATGAATCAGCTCTTTGATGAGCACGGGGAAATGGTCGAGAAGCTGCAGCGGGACGCAATCGAATCCGAGGCTCGCATGGAGGTGGCACTGGACCAGGTCGACATGAACGATTCGGTTCAGGAAGCGCAAGATGCTGCCGATCTCGAAGCAGCGGAAACCCTTCGGAAGGCGCGCGCTCAGGAGTTGATTCGTCAGATGAAAGCAGCTGAGGGTGTAGGTGCCACAACATCTTCCACAGCGTCTTCCGCACCGTCTGCTTCCCTGCCCTCCTCTGAATCCGGTTCGGATGCAACTACGGACGGCGAGTCCTCGTCCGAACTACCAGAAAAAACCATAGGCCGGATGAAGCGTTGACGTCTGATCGAAGCGTTGCGCTTCGACTCCGGTCTTCTTTCCTGCCAACCGACGTGAGCCGACAACACCTCGATATCAACTACACCCGGGAAGCGTTCCTGCATCCCTGGAACCTGACCTTCCTCATCGTCTCGATGTTGGTAGCGTTTGGCGTGTCGTTGACGGGAGCCACGTGGCCATTCGACGTGGCTCTTCTTGTTACGTCGGGCGTTGAATTGGCGTATCTGGGTATGATGCCGCGCAATGATCGTTTTCGTCGTGCCATCCGCTCCCGCCGCGCTGCCGAGCACGCCAAACCGCTTTCTCAAAAAGAGTTGTTCCAGAATCTGGCGGCTCCGGATCGACGTCGATACGCGCGTCTGCGAAAGCTCGAGAAAGACATACGTGGTAACTACCGCAAGCTCAGCTATGCATCCCAAGGCATGCTGGACTCGCACCTGAAGAAGATCGATGGCCTGCTTGAGTCGTACATGAAACTTCTTTATCAGAAGGAGCGCTACGAATTCTCAGTCCATTCAGGTGTGGAATCCGAGGTCTTGCGTGCCATTGAGGCATTGCGAGAGGATATGGAAGACGATACGCCCCGGGTGCGAGCCATCAAGGCACGTCGGCTGCGCATTCTGGAGCAGCGACTCGAGCGCTCCAAGAAAGGGCAAGAGAATCTGGAAATCATCGAGGCGCAGTTGGAGACCATCGAGGATGTCGTCAAGTACATCCATGAGCAGTCACTCACCCTCCGTAATCCGGAAGAGATTTCATTCCAATTGGATACGCTGCTGACCGAGGTTGAGGAGACGCAAGCTTCCGTTGAAGAGCTGGAAGAGGTTTTTGCCAATCCAGTAGACCTGCTGAGTGAAATGGACTCGTTCGAGGACCCAACTCAAGCCGTTTCGGACCCGCTCCAGGACAAGGTCAAGGAATAGACACGTCCGGTCCCGGATTCGCCGTATCTTGTGGTTCGCGAATCCCGATCATTGCTACCCGATTCATGTCCTACACCACACTGCTCGTTGATGTCGATGACCACGGTATTGCTACCGTCACCATCAACCGTCCTGACAAGCTGAATGCCCTCAATGCAGATGTCATCGACGATCTGGACGCCTTCTTTTCACGAGCAGAAACGGATGCCACGATCAAGGGCGTAATCCTCACAGGCGCGGGCGAGAAGAGTTTTGTTGCGGGTGCAGATATCGCTCGCTTTCGCGAACTCAACGGTGAGTCTGGGCGCATTTTTGCCGATCGCGGGCAATCGGTTTTCAACCGGATTGAGAACATGCCGAAGCCGGTCATCGCTGCCGTAAATGGATTCGCATTGGGTGGTGGAAGTGAATTGGCGCTCGCCTGTCACATCCGCACGGCTGCCGATAACGCAGTTTTTGGTCAGCCAGAAGTGAATCTGGGTATTCTACCGGGTTACGGCGGGACGCAGCGACTACCTCGTCTTGTGGGTCTGGGAATTGCTACAGAAATGATCCTGACCGGAGCCATGATAAAGGCCGACCGCGCCTACGAAATTGGTCTGGCCAATCTGGTCGTTCCAGCTGGAGAGCTCATGGATGCGACGCGCAAGATGATGCTGACCATCCTTTCCAAGGCACCCATCGCGGTAGAGCTGTCGCTCAAAGCCCTTCGGGTGGCCGATGAACCGCTGGCCAAAGGACTGGAAGTTGAAGCAGACCTGTTTGGACAGGCCTGTGATACGGAGGATTTCAAAGAAGGGGTCGATGCGTTTCTGAATAAGCGAAAAGCTTCGTTCACCGGCCGCTAGGCGCACCCGTCCATGGAACTCGCCCTTATTCTGGTCACCCTGGCGTTCAGCGCCTTTTTCTCCGGCTCCGAAATCGCCTTCGTAGCCGCGAATCGACTGAGGGTGGAAGTATTCGCCAGACGTGGCGGTATGGTGGGTAAACTGGTATCTGGATTCCTGGAAAAGCCCGCAACGCTGCTCACCACGACGCTGGTTGGCAACAATCTCGCGCTGGTACTTTACTCGACCCTTGTTGCCTTGTACCTCGAAGCACCGCTTCAGATGTTCTTTGGTGACCTTCTGGGACTGCCAGGCGCTGCGGATGTATTGGCTCTGGCCATGCAGACCATCATCGCTTCGGTGGTCGTGCTCATCGTAGGGGAAATTATTCCCAAGTCGATTCTTCGGGAGACGGCCAACCGGGCCGTTTTCTGGCTCGCGCTACCTCTGCGATTTACTTATTTCCTGCTGCTTCCGCTCATTTTGATTTCGCGCTGGACCGCGTCTGGACTGATGAAGGCGGCGCGGATTGATTCCGACTCGTTTTCCGATTTCATCCGGCGCGACTTCGAGCTGCTGATCGAGGAGAGTAAGCGATCCGGCGAGCTGGATCTGGATGAAGAGGAGTCGACTCTGGTCTTCAACGTGTTTGCGATGGGCTCCATTCGTCTCAAAGAATCGATGGTGCCTCGCACAGAGATCATTGCGCTGGATCAGACCGCCACGATCGACGAGCTGCGCACGGCATTTGTGACTACGGGCCATTCCAAGATTCCGATCTACCAGGACAACATCGACAATATTGTCGGTGTGGCTTTCGCGTACGACCTCTTCAGCAATCCGAAGTCCATCGAGGACATCATTCGACCAGCTACGTTTGCACCAGAGACCAAGCTGTCGAAAGAGCTTCTACAGGATTTTCTGGAGTCCAATACGTCTATCGCCATCGTGATTGATGAATATGGCGGGACGGCCGGTCTTGTGACCTCAGAGGATCTGCTCGAAGAGATCTTTGGAGATATTCAGGACGAGTTTGACGTCGACGAGAACATGCTGCGGATCCTGAGCGATGAGGCCGTAATTGCCAGTGGCCGACTTGAAGTTGATGAACTCGCCGAGCAAAGTGAAATCACGTTGCCTGATGGTGACTTCGAGACCGTGGCCGGATATCTGCTTGAACGCCTCGGCACGATCCCGAAGGTGCGGGACGAATTCGAAATGGACGCCTACCGGTTTGTGATCCTGCGCGCTACAGCGAACAGGATTGATCTGGTCCGCATTTCCAAGGTGCCGCCTGAGCAACAGACGGAGTTACCCGCCTGATTGCGGTCGACTGACAAGATGTTGTCGACTCAGCGTTTCCGGCGAAACGTCGAAAGGGTCGGCTGCGCTTCGGGAGTCGGCTATTTTTTGTCCGAGGACTCTCCGCCGCCGATCGAGCGCCGCATCTGGGTATCGGCCTCAACATTACGGAGATTGTAGTAGTCCATGACACCTAGGTTGCCACTGCGGAAGGCCTCGGCCATGGCAAGTGGTACCTCTGCCTCGGCTGCGATTACCTTCGCACGCTGTTCCTGAACCGCCGCGCGCATTTCCTGCTCGTGTGCCACAGCTGCGGCGCGACGCTCTTCTGCTTTAGCCTGGGCAATCTTCAGATCGGCCTCGGCCTGATCCGTCTGCAGCTTGGCGCCGATGTTCTCGCCGACGTCAACGTCTGCAATATCGATAGACAGGATTTCGAAGGCCGTACCCGAATCCAGTCCTTTGGAAAGAACCACTTTGGAGATGGAGTCCGGATTTTCAAGTACGGCTTTGTGCGTCTCGGACGAACCGATCGTGGATACAATCCCTTCCCCGACGCGGGCAATGATGGTTTCCTCGCCAGCACCACCCACGAGGCGCTCGATGTTGGCCCGCACGGTCACGCGCGCGATGGCCCGAACCTGGATACCATCTTTGGCGACCGCAGAAACCGGTGGGGTCTCGATTACTTTCGGATTTACCGACACCTGGACCGCTTCGAATACATCACGCCCCGCAAGATCGATGGCTGTTGCACGTTCAAATGGCAGGTCGATGTTGGCTTTGTCTGCTGAAATCAGTGCATTGACTACTTTTTGGACCTGACCGCCCGCGAGGAAGTGGGCTTCCAACTGGGGTGGACTTACGTCGATGCCCGCCTTGTGTGCGGTGATAAGCGGCTTGACGATGTGCGCCGGGGGCACCTTCCGAAGTCGCATTCCCATCAGGTCCCGAACCAGCTTGACGCGAACTCCGGAGAAAAAGGCAGTTACCCAAAGGCCTACCGGAATGAAATACAGGAAAACTACCAGACCGAGGAAGATCAGGACGATCAGAAAAAGTCCGGACGAGGTGATCAAGGATTCCATGACGCGGTGGGTATTGAAAAATGGAGAGGAAAGTCAGCTTGCAACGCAGGATGAGCTGCCGGGTGCCCGGTCAATTCGATTCCGACGCGAGAGATGTCGTCCGAAGGTAGTCACCACTCGCACCGCCGGTCTTCGCCAGCAAATGAATGTCCTGAATCCGGATGTCTTTGGTTATCGATTTGCACATGTCATAGACCGTGAGAGCAGCCACGCTCACTGCCGTGAGGGCTTCCATTTCGACACCCGTGGGTCCCAGGCTCTTGGCAAACGCACGAATGGTGACGGCATGCATATCGTCATCAAGGGACAGATCTACATCTACGCCTTGAATCTGGACCTGGTGACAGAGAGGGATCAGGCGCGGTGTTTCCTTGGCTCCCATGATGCCTGCAATCTGTGCAATACTCAGGACGTCACCTTTTCGGACCGTGTTGTCCCGGACACGTTCAAACGCTTCGGGTCCTAGAACGACTTTGCCTACGGCTACGGCAGTGCGAAGCGAATCTGCTTTGCCCGAAACATCTACCATGTGGACGCCGCCTTCAGCGCGGACGTGGGTGAAATCAGCCATGGAGGACGATCAATGGTTATCGGTTCTGAAATTGATAGGGATGCTCTCCAACGATTCAAGTTGGTTGCAGTTCGTGATGGTGCCTCATCCACCAATCAGGATCATGGGTCGATTGTCGCTTTCTGCGAGTACTTCCATCCCCGCATGGGAGGCGGCCTTCCGGGACAGGGCAGACTGCACGGTTTGCAGTAGCCGCTCGTCGTTGATGCCACCACGCATCATGTCCCGGAGGTTGATCTCATTCGATCCAAACAAGCAAACCTTGAGTTTGCCATCAGCTGTGATACGTATCCGGTTGCAGCCGGCACAGAAGTGATCGCTCATGGAAGAGATGAATCCAACTTTCCCCCGGTATCCCGGCACCTGCCACAGCTTGGCAATCTCCAGATCATCACCTCCATCTGCTTCAAAGTCCGGCCAGCGCTCCTTGATGAGGTCCACCATTTCCCGGTAGGGCAGGAAATCGGCTGTGTTCCACGAGTTGCCATCGAACGGCATGTACTCGATGAACCGCATTTCGATGGGCAATTCGCGGGTCATGGCTACGAAATCAACCAATTCATCTTCGTTGAATCCGCGAATGACGACACAGTTGACCTTGACCGGATTGTAGCCCGCTTCGACGGTCATGCGAATGGCTTCTAAGACCGTTTCCAACCCAGGTCGTCGTGTGATCTCCTTGAATCGGTCTTCGCGAAGCGTGTCCAAGGAAATGTTGAACCCGGTGACGCCCGCTTGCTGCAGATCAGCCAATTTGCGAGGCAGTAGCAGTCCATTGGTCGTGATGGTCAGCTCTTTGAGACCATCCAGTTGGGCGATGCGCTCGACGAGCTGTACCAGCTCTTTCCGAATGAGCGGCTCGCCGCCGGTCAGACGGATCTTGGTCACGCCGTGTGCCACCAGCAATTCTGCCAGCCGCATGATTTCCTCGAAGGAGAGGATATGATCCCTGGGCTTGAGGTCCACTCCTTCTGCTGGCATGCAATACGTGCAGCGCAGATTGCAGCGTTCCGTCAGCGAGATACGTAGGTATGTGTGCTCCCTGCCAAACGAATCCGTCAGCTGGGGGGATACGGCGTTATGAGACGGTGTCTCGCTCACTCGCTTCCGAACGTTCCATGAATGGTCTTGCCACCAACCACGGTAGCGATCACACTGGTCTCAAGAACCTGGGCAGGGGGGATTTGCATGATATCATCCGAAAGGACAACAAAGTCTGCCCATTTTCCCGGCGAGAGGGATCCCAGTTGATCTTCCTGAAACGCGGCAAATGCCCCACCCTGGGTAAAGGCTTCCAGCGTCTCTTCCCGGGTCAGCCGCTCTTCCGGATACCATCCACCCTCCGGGAGCAAGTCTCTCGTCTGGCGAGTGATACTGGCAAAAAAACCCTCCAGCGGATGCGCTCGCTCGACTGGAAAGTCAGAACCAAATGCCAGGGGAATCCCTGCTTCCTTGAGCGTGCGCCATGCATATCCACCCTTGATGCGGTGCGGCCCAAGACGATCTTCGGCCATGTTCAAATCACTCGTGGCATGGGTTGGCTGCATGGAGGCAATGATGCCCAGATCCTGGAAGCGTGGAATATCCTCCAAGGCAATGATCTGTGTGTGCTCATTACGCGGGCGCATGTCCGGGGTGATGCTGGCCAGCTCGTAGCTTTCCAAAAGTACACGATTGCCTCGGTCACCAATGGCGTGCGTGTTGACCTGGTATCCGCACGCTACAGCGCGCTGGACGACGCCCGAAAACTCGTCGGGCTCGACGAATAACAGTCCGCGATTTCCAGGATCGTCGGCATAGTCATGGAGCAGCGCAGCCCCGCGACTGCCCAGTGCGCCATCGAGGTAGAGTTTGACGGACCGCACGGTCAGAAAGTCGCCATAATCGATGATGTGCTGGTTGCACAATGCGTCAAATGTGGATCCGGCGCCACCGATCATGGCATACATGCGCACCGAGAATCGGTCCTCGTCGATGAAGCGCTGATAGCGTTCGATGGTCGTCATGTCGACTCCCGCATCGTGTACACCGGTCAGGCCCACTTCGGCTGCTGACTGCATGGCAATCTCAAGGGCGCGATCCAGCTCCTCCTCCGTCCAGGCGGGTACATGTCGTTCAACGAGGTACGCCGCCGCATCCACAAATACGCCCGTAGGAACACCCTCTGCGTCCCGGATTATGGCACCACCCACCGGATCCTCTGCATTCTGGATCGCCTCGAATCCGGCAATGTCCATGGCCGCTGTATTGTACCAATCCGCATGGCCGTCAATTCGGGAGAGGGCTATGGGATTGTCCCGGAAATGGAGGTCGAGATCCTGTCGTGTGGGGAACGCCCGTCCTGGCCAAAGCTCCTGATTCCAGCCTCGACCGCGAATCCATTGTCCGGGTTCGAGGTCGGGGTAAAAGGCACGGATACGCTCAACAACCTCGTCAATGGAACGTGTTCCGCGCAGGTCGACGGAGAGTTTCTCCAATCCCAGTCCCATGAAGTGGCCGTGGGAATCCGTAAACCCGGGGACAATCGACTTTCCGCCAGCCGAGCGCGCTGAGAGGTCTGGGTAGGCTTCTCGAAGATCCTCTTCATGCCCGATGGCCGCTACCTTTCCGTCAAGAACCACCATGGCCTCTGCGACAGGCTCACCCGCATCCATGGTATAAATCACTGCGTCCGTGACCACGTAACCGTCAGGGCCGGCGGATGTGCAGCCAGTGACAAGGAAAAGGATTACGAGAAAGGAGAATAGACGGGTCATTTCAAGTTTGGTAAGAGGATAGGGGCCAGGACCTACAACCGGTTCGGTCTATTGGTTTCGACGTTCGATGGAGAGCGTGACAGGACCCCAATTGAGCAGGTCGACATCCATCATGGCACCAAACTCACCGCGAGCGACGGGATGTCCGATAAGGGAGGATACCTCTTCGCAAAAAGCCTCATAGAGGGGCTCTGCGATTTCGGGTCGTGCTGACTCGATGAAGGATGGCCGATTGCCCTTCTCTGCATTACCGTACAACGTGAATTGTGACACGACCAGAATGGAGCCGCCGTGGTCAACAACTGAACGGTTCATCCGTCCCTCGATGTCCGGGAATATGCGCAGGTTGGCACACTTGGCGGCCAGCCACGGGATCAGGTCCTCGGTATCCGTGGTGTGGACACCGAGCAGGATCAGGAGGCCTTCTTTGATGGCTCCTGTCTCGCGGTCATCGACCGTGACGCGAGCATGCTTGACGCGTTGGACAAGAGCGATCATGCTGAATCACCTTCTTTTGCATGTTCCAGCCATGACGAGTCGAAGGCGTCAGCAAACGCTTGCAAGGCGCGGCCTCGATGGCTGATGCGATTCTTTGCGTCCGATGGCATCTGAGCAAAGGTCAGCGACTGGCCCTCAGGTTGGAAGATCGGATCATATCCGAATCCACCGTCCCCTCGTTCATCATGAATGATGATACCGTCACAGATTCCTTCGAAGAGGCGCGTGCCTTCGGATGTTGCAAGAGCGATAACGGTACGGAATCGGGCGCGCCGGTCGTCCGCGTCGCGTAGACGTTTCAGCAGGAGGGAACGGTTGGCCGCATCATCGGCATTCTTGCCGGCATAGCGTGCGGAGCGGACACCCGGCGCGCCTGCCAATGTGGAGACTTCGAGGCCCGTGTCGTCCGCAATGGTGGGTAGACCGGTGTGAGCGTGCAAATCCTCAGCTTTCTTGATCGCATTGCCTTCCAGGGTATCACGATCTTCGTCTACTTCTGGCGCATCCGGAAAAGCGTTCAAAGAGACCAGTTCAACGCCCAGCGGCTGCATGATCGCAGTAATTTCACGGAGTTTGTGCGCGTTTCGCGTCGAAACAAGCAGTTTCAGGGCCATTCGAGGTCAGTCAGTTTTTGCTATCAACGGGGAAGGCGCCGTATATTTCGAGGCTGTCTCAAAAAATTTCAACCACTCAAGGAGTGATCTGACGTGCCTGTAGGTATTAAAGTAAGGGATAACGAGTCCATCGACCGCGCACTGCGCCGTTTCAAGCGTGCCGTCAACCGTAGCCGCGTACTGCGGATCTACCGTGGCAACATGGCCTTCACCAAGCCCTCCGAAGAGCGTCGTCTGGCCCGTCAGAAGGCTGCACGCAATTCGCGCCGTCGTCCCCGCTATTAGTCAGCGGCCGTCTGCGACATAGACATCATCCGGCTTCCGGCACATCCCACTTCGCTGCCTGAAGCTTCAGAGAGGTGTAGAGCAGCGTCTTCCGTTTTGGAGGACGCTGCTTTTATTTTGCCCTCTTTATCGGGGCATGACAGATGTCCGTCCAAAAATGGCGCCCGTCCGCGTGGAGGGTGCCATTCCGGAGAGGGTCCTTTGGGACAGGGCCTCGCTGCCCTAAGGGCTTAACCAAGTCGATGATTTCAGCTCAGATCCAGCGCTTCGCCTACTATCACGGCCTGTTCGGCTGCATGGATATGAGCTGAGCCAGTTGCCGGGCTCGCGGATGCTTTGCGTCCAACGTACCTGACCCGACCATTCATTCCCGCAGCCTCCATGGCGCTATCCAGTCTGCGATGCAGGTAGTGCCAGGCTCCCATGTTCTCTGGTTCCTCCTGGACCCAAAGCACATCCTTGGCGTCACTGAAACGCTTCAGTTGCTCGATGATTGCTTCTTCAGGGAACGGATAGAGCTGTTCGACACGGACCAGGGCAACGGGTGCATCAGCGAGTTTCTCGACGAGGTCGTAGTAGACCTTTCCGCTGCAGAACACCACGCGTTCGGCCGAATCGATATCGGCAGGAATGACTTCCTGAAAGCGTCCACCTGTCAGTTCCTCGGGGACGGATATCACGGATGGATGCCGAAGCAAACTCTTCGGCGACATGACCACCATGGGTTTACGAAGCTCTTTCGATGCCTGACGTCGCAAACCATGGAAAAGATTGGCCGGCGTAGAAAAGGAGCAGACAATCATGTTGTTCTCGGCGCACAGCTGTAAGAATCGCTCCAATCGAGCGGAAGAGTGCTCCGGTCCCTGCCCTTCGAAACCGTGGGGAAGAAGGAGCACCATGCTGCTGGTTTGTCCCCACTTCTCTTCCGCGGCTGAAAGGAACTGGTCAAAAACAATCTGTGCTCCATTGGCAAAGTCACCGAACTGCGCTTCCCAGATCACGAGTGCATCGGGATTGGCCACCGAATACCCGTATTCAAAACCACAGACCGCGTACTCGGAGAGTAGCGAGTCATAGATGAACAGTCGCTCCTGCTCTTCCTTGATATGGTTCAGTGGGATGTATTCGCTGCCGTCTTCCTGATCATACAGCACCGCGTGACGATGGCTGAATGTCCCGCGTCGTGAGTCCTGGCCGCTGATGCGAACACGCGTACCTTCTGCCAAAATGGATCCCAGGGCCAAGGCTTCGGCAAATCCCCAATCGATCCTCTTGTCTTCGAAGTAAAGCTTCTCACGACGCGAGAACTGGCGGACCAGCTTCTTGTGCACGTTGAACTCTTCCGGCAGGTTATTCAGTGCCTTGACTACAGCCTCGAGGTCTTCGCTCGTGGCTTTCGTCTCAATCACAGGCAGGGGAGTGGGCTCCCGCTTCTTCAGAAGCTCCTCATTGGAAGGAGCTTCCCGTTGTACCAGCTCCTTGGTCCGGTCGAAGGCTTCCTGCAGGCGGGAACGGTAATCCTGGAGCATTTGCTCCGCATGCTCCGGCTGCATGTCTCCACGACGGAGCAGCAGCTCGGTATAGAGTTTTCGCGGTGAGCGCTTTGCTTCAATCTTCCGATAAAGCGTCGGCTGCGTGTACGTTGGCTCGTCGCCCTCGTTGTGTCCACGAACGCGGTAGGAGAGCATGTCGATCACGACATCCTTGTTGAATGCCTGTCGGTACTCCAGCGCAAGGCGGGCTACACGGACGCAAGCTTCCGGATCATCTCCGTTGACATGGAAGATGGGTGCCTGAATCATGCGCGCCGAATCCGTTGCATAGGTCGAGCTACGAGCCATTTCCGGACCCGTGGTGAATCCGATCTGGTTGTTGATCACGACATGAATCGTTCCGCCCGTCTGATAGCCCGGTAGCTGACTCATGTGCAGCGTCTCCGCAACAACACCCTGACCAGCAAATGCGGCATCGCCGTGGATCAGGACGGGGATGACCGAATCGAGATAATCGCCGTCCGGGTTATCAATGGACTCGGTCCGGAATTCCTGTTTTGCACGCACCATGCCCTCTACGACTGGGTTGACCGCTTCGAGGTGACTTGGATTGGAGGCCAACGAGATGGTCACTTCCTGGCCGCCGGGCGCCACATGCTGAGCCATTGATCCGAGGTGATACTTGACGTCGCCCGATCCTTGCGTCGTATTGGGATCGATGTTGCCCTCAAACTCAGAGAATATCACCTCGTAGGGCTTGTTCATGATGTTGGCCAGGACGTTCAGACGGCCGCGGTGGGCCATTCCCATCACTACGTGGTCCACGTCCTTTTCGGCTGCATCAGACAAAATGCGATCGAGCATCGGGATGATCGTCTCGGATCCCTCCAATGAGAACCGCTTGTGTCCGATGTACTTCGTATGCAGGAACGATTCGAAGGCTTCCGCAGCGTTCAATTTCTGCAGCATGCGGTGCATGTCTTTTTCTCCGATCGAGTAATCCGATTCACTCGGCTCGATACGATCCTGCAGCCACCGCTTCTCTTCGGGAGAAGAGATGTGCATGAACTCGATTCCGACCTGACGGGTGTAGGTTCGGCGCAGGATATCCAGGATATCACGCAGCGGCAACAGGTCTTTGCCTCCAAGGCCTCCTGTGACAAACTCACGGTCCAGGTCCCAGATGGTCAGGCCGTAGGTAGCCGGATCCAATTCCGGATGCGGTTCCCAATCGTAACCCAGCGGGTTGATGTCCGCCTCAAGATGTCCGCGTACGCGATATGCACGGATCAGCTGAAGGACCGAGGCTTCCTTGCGTATCGCGTCGATCTTGGAGCTCTGCGAACGCTTGCCGACCCGAGGGGTCGTGTCCTGGGCCAGTGTCCAGGGCTGGAAAGGAATATTCAGATCCCGGAATATTCCCTGGTAGAAGTCGTGCTCGCCTCTGAGCAGGGCATCGATATGCGCCAGGAATCCTCCGCTTTCGGCACCCTGAATGACGCGGTGGTCATACGTCGAGGTGATGGTCATGACCTGCGAGATGCCGGTCTGACTGATCATCTCTGGCGGTACAGCATAGTACTCGGTTGGATACCCAATCGAGCCCACGCCCACGATAACGCCCTGACCCGGCATGAGGCGTGGTACACTCAGGTTCGTACCGATCATACCCGGGTTGGTCAATGTGGCTGTCGTCCGCGCAAAGTCCTCGATCTCGAGTTTGTTGTCGCGTGCTCTTTTGACGACGTCGTTGTAGGCCCCCAACAACCGCGCGAAGTTGAGCTGATCTGCCGCTTTGACATTGGGTACCAGAAGTGTGCGCTTACCCCGACGCTCGATATCGATCGCGAGTCCCAGATTCACGTCATGGGGGATGACGTGAATGTGACCATCTTCTTCTTTGCGATACGTCGTATTCATCGCCGGAAATTTCTTCAAGGCGGTGATGATGGCGTAGGCAATGATGTGCGTGAAGGAGACCTTGTTGCCTCCGACGTGTCGCTGATGATCATTGATCAAGGCCCGGTTTTCCGCCATCAGTTTGACGGGGACCGTCCGGACAGAGGTCGCGGTCGGCACACCGAGGCTGGCCTCCATGTTCTCAACAATCTTTGCTCCCGGGCCGCGGATTACTTTTTCGTCCGCATGAACCGGTTCAGTGGCAGGAGCAGAAGCGGGTGCAGGTTTCGACGAGTCAGCCGGCTTCGAAGGCGCTGGAGCGGGTGCGACAAAACCATCGTCCGGCTTGAAGTCCTGGAAGAACTCTTTCCAGTTTTCGCCTACACTGTTGGGGTCTTGCAGGTACTGGCGATACAGTTCTTCGATGTAGCCGGTATTGAATCCGAGCGGTTTCACGATGTGGACTCCGGGTGGTGATTGGAGAGCATTATGGGCACGGCGTGAACGAACCGGTTGGAAGCAGGATTCGGCACATCGGATACATATGTCCTTTTCGCAGCGCCTTCAAAGTGTAGCATGAGCACCCGAGGATATGATCCGGGCAGAAATGGGTCTTTAGCGTCACATCGACGCGCTTCATTTCTGAGCGACTATAGCCATCCTTCGCCGCGATACCAGGAAATCGTCTCGCGGATGCCCGTATCCAAGTCCACTCCTGGGGCATATCCCAGTTCAGTATGCGCCCTTTCATTACTGCACATAAGGGCAGCTTCGAGGATTTCGCGTGCTTTTTCCCGGTTCAGCGGTGGGTAGGACCCAAACAGTTTGCCTGCCAACTCACTTACCGCACCAACCGTGGGAACGATAAATCGGGGGACAGGAAGCGTCAAAACGCGGCGTCCCAATGCCTTGGATGCAGCGTCCCGCACCGCGTGCCAAGCAACCTGGTCTGGCCCTCCAAGGAAATACGTTTTCCCGACGGCATCCGGATGCGTGGCAGCGAGCAGTGTACCTTGAATCAGGTCACGCACGTGAACAAGGCTCAAGCTCGGAATGGCACCTTTGCCCACAATGGGACAGATCCCGCGGGCTACCGACTGAAAAAACGTGTAGATGTCTGTTTCGCGCGGCCCGTACACGGCAGGTGGGCGGACGATCGTGAGATGTAGTTCGTTCATCCACGTATTCAAGCGCTCCTCCATCACCGCTTTCGAGTAGCCATAGTCCGAGACAGGTTCGAGCGCGACAGATTCATCCACGATGCCCCGTCCTCCACGACCTACGGCAGCAAGACTGGAGGCAACGACAACCCTGGGTGATCCGTCGGACTCGGCGACCGCTTTCATCAGGTTGTCTGTGCCCTCCACATTATCCCGAATAAAGGCCGAACGTTCTGGTGCTCGCGTACGAGCGGCCATGTGGAATACAGCATCGACTCCCGCGACTCCCTGCTCAAGCACCGGACGATCATGCAACGTCCCTCTGCAGGTTTCGATGGGCAACCCCTGCAGCCATTTTGGATCTGTCCGCACCAGACACCGCACCATGGCACCCTGTGCCAGGAGTTCATCTACTAGATGACTGCCTACGAAGCCTGTTCCGCCCGTCACGAAGACGGTTTTTCCAGTCCATTCGGAGGGTGAAGATGTTGAGGAAGAGGACATACCGGACATCACATCAAGGGCTATGTCACGAGAGTGCAGCGTGCGCACTGTCAGCTGTACAGGGCAAATACTGAATACGCAGGATGGGTTTTACCTGCTGGATTCTAGGTGCGCAACTTCAGTTGTGCAACGGACTCGATGTGGTGCGTATGTGGAAAAAGGTCAACCGGCTGGACCTGTACGACCTCAAATTGGTCTGTCAGGTAGGACAGATCCTTGGCCTGTGATTGGGGATTGCAGGACACATAGACAAATCGTTCAGGCGCCAGCTCACCAATTTGTCGTACCACCTTCGGATGTAGACCAGCTCGCGGTGGATCAACAATCAGCACATCCGGCTTACCGTGCTTGGCAATGAAGTCGTCATTGAAGAGCTTCATCATATCGCCGGTCTCGAAGGTCACATTGGAAATGCCGTTCGCCTCGGCGTTGCGTCGAGCATTCTGAACGGCTTCTTCCACCAACTCAACACCTACAACGTGTTTGACATTCGGGGCCACGTACAGGGAGATGGTCCCGGCGCCGCAATACAGATCGTAAACCAGGTCATCGGGAGTAAAGTTGGCATATTCCGCCGCTACCCGGTACAGCGTTTCAGCCTGACGCGTATTGGTCTGGAAGAAGGCGTTGGATGCGATCTCAAAGGTGTGATCGCCAATCCGGTCGTGGATGACACCCGGTCCGAATACCACGTGCATTTCCTCGCCAAAAGCCGTCTGGGCAACGCCGGAATTGATGGTATTGATGAAGGTCGTCACACCCGGCGCCGTCTCCTGAATCCAAGCAGCGAGCTCTTGCATCCGCTCTTCGTCGTAATGGCTGGTCACCAGATTGACCATCACCTCTTCCGTATGGGTAGCTTGCCGAATCACCAGGTGACGGAGAAAGCCTGTGTGCTTTCGGGGATGCCACGCTTTCCAATCCCGTTCCAGGCTATAGGCTCTCATGGCGTTTACAAACGAGGCACTCCATTCGGACTGCAGATGACATTCGTGCAGATCCAGAACCTTGGCAAAATTGCCCGGGACATGCAGTCCGAGGGCGAACGATGTGTTGAAGTCCTCTCCGGACTTGATTTCCGCCGGTGTCAGCCAGCGCCCGGCGCTGAAACTGAATTCCATCTTGTTGCGGTAGTAGAACGTGTCGTCTGCGCCAAGGGCCGGGTGGACGGTGACATCCGAACGCCCCCCAGCATGTTCGAAGGATTCTTTTACCGATTGCGTCTTGGCGTCCAGCTGAGCCTCGTACGTTACATGCTGCCATTTGCAGCCACCGCACGTCCCGAAATAGGAACACTTGGCCTCTGTGCGTAACGGCGAAGGCTCGATGACTTTCAGCAAGGCCGCCTCGGCAAATTTTTTCCGTTTGCGAAAGACCCGAGCCTTGACGCGATCGCCGGGGACAGCGCCCGGTACAAAAATGACATAGCCATCCAGCCGCGTCAGGGACTTGCCCCGGTCGGCGAACTTTTCGATGTCCAGTGTCAGAATGGAGCCTTTTTTCACGTCAGGTCACAGGTTGAAGGTGGGGAAGAAGCGACACATGGATTAAAAAGTATGACCGATGCCGAATTGCAATACGGGGTCGCGGAATCGATCGGGAAGAAAATCGCCGCGTCTTCTCGGGTCGTGGACCTTGTACGCCGCGTCGAGTCGGACTATCAGGTATTCCCAACCCAGGCGGAAACCAAATCCGGCTCCCAATCCCATGTCGCCCACGAACGAGTTGAATCGGAAGCGACCATCGTCGGTACCCGGATTACGCGGTCCAAGCCAAACGTTTCCCGCGTCTGCGAAGAGGGTGAAGATCCAGTCGGCTTCAAATAGTCGTCGGATCACGACGGTACGTAGTTCAGCCGAAGCCTCGATCTTGATGTCGCCTCCAAGAATATTGGCTCCGTCGCTGGCAACCAGTGAATCCGTGTCCGAGGTGAACCGGGCGGCTCCCGGTCCAAGCTCTCGCAATCGCCAGGCCCGAACGGAATTTGCGCCACCACTGTAAAATCGACGGTCAAAGGGAACGACATCTGAACTGCCCGTGGGGTGCGCCATACCTACAAGTGCCTTCCAAGCGAATGTGCTGCGCTCCGTTAGCGGTTGGTAGGATCGTGCTTCGGCTGAGAATCGAACGTATTGCCGATAGATCATGCCGCGGTTCTGGCCGCTTCCACTGAAAAGCCCGAATCCAGGAATGGTGCCATCGATCGTCCCTGGTGAAAACACCCAGCCATCGAGGAGGCGCCCCAGGTTACCGCCGACTTCCAGCGCTGCTTCCCGCACGTGGCCCTCGTCCCGTCTGAACGGATCCGCGGTCGAACTTCGAAGGGTGTAGCGAAGCGCGTTGTTGAATTGTGGACGGGTATAATCCTCGATGATCTGTGCCTGCTGAACCGGGTCATCAACGGTTGTCAGGATGTCATCAAGGAAAATCTCCTGGAATCCATCAAGCGTATCTGGATTCGAAACACTCAGGTCTACGAGATCGATAATCGACGAACGTGTCTCGTTATGCCTCAGCTCAAAGCGATACCGCGCGCCGCCTCGGCCGCGGAGCGTTAGCCGAAGCGCATCACGGCGCGCGGCCAACATCGAAAGGGTGATCTGACTTCGCGCGTCATAAAGCGATGAAAGCTCGTCAAACCGACCAAGAGGGAACGTCAGGTACGGGTAGGAAAGACCGATCCTGTTCTCCCATTGAGCAGACGTGAAGCCCCCGAATCCTGCGATATCAGCCGAGATACTTCCTGTCGAGCTGATGGTCAGCGCTTCGCCACCTCCGAAAAGGTTGAGGTTTGAATAGGTGACACCCAGCCCCATCCCCAATTCATTGTCAGAATCGGCCAAGGCGCCGTTGCGCTGCTGCATGAATGTCTCGAACCGAACCTGGTGACGAACCCGGGTTCTGAGTCGAATCAGATGATCCAGGCGAATCGCGCCGTTTTCCAACGTATCCGGAACGGCCGGCTCGATGTCTGAGAACGCAAAAACACCTGTGGCGTCAAGACGCCGTTTGGTGGCCAGAAGACGGCTCTGGTTGAACTGGTCACCGGGCCGGAACTGAAGTGTTTGGGTCAACAAGTCAAATTCCAGTCGTTTCTCACCCGTGAAATCTGCTGAGAGCGTCCCTCCTGTCTGACCCGGTTCGGACGAATCCAGGAACGTCGTGTCTTGACGTGCATCGACATTCTGCTGAGGTCCCTCGATTTGGTAGTGGACATTCCCGAATCGGTACCTCGAGCCCAGATCAACCGCCATGGTCACGTCAAACGAATCCGGATACATGGGATAGACGACGGCATGAATCGCATCCCGATAAACATCGGCGAAACCTCTATCCCGCAGAAAACGGATGAGGCGTTGCCGCTCTTCTACGAGCAAGGGCTCGGAGTAACGTAGATCGGCAGGGTACCAGGACAGGGAATCCGAGACGGCCATATCCTGGGCAGGAATCAGTGATTCACCCCAAAGCTCCCGCTTTTCTGATTCGCGAAGCTCATCCAGTCCGTGGTATTTGAACCGACGGATCGTGGTCGGAGCGTCTTCATCGATCTGGAAGTCAACCCGAACACGCTTTCCTAGCGCTAATCGGGTTACAACCGGAGTCACAGTCGCCTGCCGAAATCCTTCTCGCTGGTAAAAAAGACGGAGTTGCTCGCTATCCGATTCCAATATGGTTGACTCCAATACGGCAGGTGGCTCTCCTGCGCGCATGAAGACGCGTCCCACCGCGCTTTCTCCAAGCGGACCTGCGCCGAACTGATACAGCCAGCGCCACCACGTAAAGCCGGGAACGCCCACCATGCGTCGATTTCGTCGCGTCCGGATGTAAAGCGCGAGCTCATCGTCGGGGAAGAAGTCGTTTCCACTGAAGCCAACCTCCCAGACCAGGAGACTGTCAGGAATACTTGTCTGCTGCGCCGCACTATCAGAGGGAAGCGCGGTAACGGCCAGGAAGAAAAGCAGGCAAAGCCAGCAGCCGGACGAATAGCGTCTATTCGTCTTCGTAGTAGAAGTCGTCGTCCTTGGTCGGAAAGTCCGGCCAGACTTCTTCAATACTTTCGTAGGGCTCTCCGTCATCTTCCATGGCTTCGAGGTTGTCCACAACCTCCAGCGGGGCGCCAGTGCGTTCTGCATAGTCAATCAACTCCAGCCGCGTGGCAGGCCATGGTGCATCTTCCAGATGCGATGCCAAGTCAAGGGTCCAGTACATTGAACACAATTTGGATGATTCGTTGCCCGTTCGTGGGACGATAGGTGCTGCCTTTCAAAGATGCAAGGCGCACCCCGCAGCGTGCAGGTTGGTCTCTTGCGCAAGGCGGTCCGCAAAAACGGCGTCAGTCGAAAATGAGTGTGGTGCGCTCAGCTTCCAGAAGCAATCGCTCGTACTCTGATGGTGTCATCGAGGGTGCAAGGAAATGGAGCGGGTTGAGCTGGTTGCCATCTAGGTCACGCACTTCGTAGTGCAGATGCGGTGCTTCCGACAGGCCGGTGTTTCCGCTGTATCCCAGCAGATCTCCTCGTTTGACGGATCGTCCAGCTCTGATTCCAGGCGCGATCTCGGACATGTGGGCAAACACGGTCAGGTATCCTGCCGTTTCGTGAAGAACTTTTACGTACCGCCCCAGACCGCCGCCTACTTTCGCTTCTTTGATGACGCCGTCCCCGGTAGAATAAATCGGTGTTCCAACAGGGGCGTGGAAATCCAATCCTGGATGCATTCGGCGCACTTTAAGGACGGGATGAAAACGGATTCCGTAGCCGGACGTGATACGCCCATTGACGGGCTGGATCGCCGGCATTTGGCGAAGCTGTTCTTCGTGCTCTTCTGCGAGCTCTGTCAGTTCGCGGTACGAGGAGCTTTGCAGCATCAAGAGCCGCTCCAAGCGGTCGATCTTCGCTGCGTTGTCGGTCAGTAATTCGGCAGCGGGCTCGCTGAATCGATTGAACTGTGCGTAAGGATCCGTTCCCCCGACGCCAACCTGGGCAACGTCTTCTGAGATACCCTGTGCGTTCAGCAGAACACGATACAATTCTTCGTCTGTCTCACGGATCTCCATGAGATCGGTGGTCACATCGTCCAGTCGTTCGTTGACCGACTCGAGCTGCTGTTGCAAGACTCGGTTTTCATCCAGCAGGGCCAACTCTTCTGGCGTGTCAATAATCCGGTCGAGCCCCATGGTAGCCGCTCCAGCCACCAAAATGGCAAACAGGGCAACCCAGGCGAACCTCCGGACTTTATCCCAAGGGCTGATTTCCACTTCGACGAACGAGCAAGTCTCGTTGTCAAAGGTATACATGCGCTTTTCAGACATCCTGGGCGATCTGGCGATTGGCGGAACTACGACGGGGCAGAATATCCGGCGAAGATACCTCGAACAGGCCCCCAACGTCAATGTTCGGCTGAATTGTGTACGAGATTTAGCCGGAACTTGAATCAGTGGAAAGAGGCAAGTCCGGTACAATGGCGGTGGCTTCGATTTCTACGAGCATGTCGGAGTCGATCAAACCGGCAACCTCCACCATGGTTGAGGCCGGTCGAATGGAGCCGAAAAATTCTCCATGCGCCCGTCCTACCTGTTCCCAGGTGCTGATGTCGGTTATATAGACACGCGTCCGAACAACATGGTCCATGGATGCTCCAGCTTCTTCAAGGGCCTGTTTGATGATGGTCAGGATCTGCCGTGTTTGGGCATAAGCGTCTCCTTTCCCGACCAAAATGCCGTTTTCGCCCACAGACGTTGTTCCGGCAACATGGATTTGATTGCCGACTCGAACGGCACGGGAGTAGCCTACAAGGGGCTCCCAGGGTGCGCCAGAGCTGATCAGAGTGCGGTTCATACAGGCCAGGTTCAGGAATTCGTTTTCGGGATTCGTCGCAGAATGATGAGCGACAAATCATCGCTCTGCCGGGCTGTCTGCACAAAACCGCTTACCGCCTCTATGATGCGATCACCCAAGGCGTGGGCACTCATTCCGTGACAGTGCTTGACCAGGTCAAGAAAGCGTTCATCGGAGAAGAAGCGACCAATCTCGTTGCGTGCCTCGGTGACGCCATCCGTGTAGAAGACGAGCAGGTCGCTTCCGCTCAGCTGCACAGATTGGGCATTGAAGGCCGAATCAACACTCAATCCGATGGCTGGATTACCCCGGTCCAGCTCCTTCAGGCCGTCCTCATGAATGTGGAGTGGGGGATGATGACCAGCATTGACGAAGTCCACCTGGCCTGAATTGGCCGTCACGTCTGCGTGCAGCATGGAAACGAAGAGATTCGGAAGACCATCGCGTCGAATGATACGGTTCACTTTCGAGGCTCGGGTAGCAAGGTCATCGACGTCCGGTGCGATGGCTCGAAGGGTAGCCTGAAGTTTGGCCGCCATAAGCGCGGCAGGGAGCCCTTTGCCAGCAACATCCCCGAGGGTCAAACCAACACGTCCGTCGCCGAGAGAGATGTGATCCACAAGATCACCTCCAACATCGTTGGCCGGCGTCGAGTTCATCCATATTTCCCAGCCATCCAGTTCCGGAGTCGTAACGGGCATGATGGCCAGCTGGACGGCGCGACCTTCTTGTAACTCAACGCGGGCTTGGGTCTTGTCCTTCAATTCCAGTCCCAGGACGAACAACAAGACAATGAACCCCATGAATGTATCCTCCCCGCCATCGGTAACCCCGCCCCAGGCGAGGATCGTTGCCAGAACGAGGATCAGGCGACGGACCGGGCTCAGTTTCAGGAAAAGCCCCCGAAGGATATACCACGTCGAAAACACCGATCGCTGAAACGTCCCCATTGTGGCCAGACGCTGTCGTTCGCCATCGGAGACATAGAAATCGTACGTCTCACGGAAATCCCGACGTAACGTGTCCGGAATATCTCTGCTTGCAAAATCGTCGATCACACTCTGGGTGTATCGGGAAGCGTCGTCAATGACATTCTTGAATCGACCTTGAGAATCGCTCATGCGGGACGGTCCTGCTGTATCTACCGACACAGGGTGTATTGGGGTGAGGGCTCAATGTAGGAGCTATACGAGAGAGATTCCCTCGGGGTGCAGCAGCCGTTCAAATCGCCTCGGTTTGGAGGAATCAATAGGGCATGAGATGAGGCGATTTCAAAACACCCCGGAGCGCATCGTCACCTAATGCTGCTATCGCGTAGATTCGTCTTCCCCGACCATCATCATCGCCCCCTGATTCCAATGGAGTGGATCGTACTGCTTCCCCCGATTCTGGCCATCGTTCTAGCGCTCTGGACGAAAGAAGTCTATCTGTCCCTTCTGGCAGGACTCTGGCTGGGTACAACCATCCTTGTGGGTGGCAATCCCATTCTGGGTCTGCGCGAGCTGATTGATCAGTTGGTGACCGTATTTGCCGACCCGAGCAATGTGCGCATTCTGCTCTTCAGCTTGATGGTGGGTGGACTCATAGCACTGGTCCAAGCAAGTGGTGGGGTCAACGGTTTCATTGAATGGGCTTCCCGACAAGGATGGGGGCAGACCCGTCGTGGCGCAGAAGTGTTGGCCTGGGTGACCGGGATGATCATTTTCGTAGAATCCAGTATCACGTGCCTGATCACGGGTGCCATCAATCGGCCACTTTTCGACAAACTGCGCATTCCCCGAGAGAAGTTGGCATTCTATTGCGATACCACCAGCGCGCCGGTCTGTATGACAATTCCGCTCAATGGGTGGGGCGCTTTCGTACTGGGCCTGCTGGCGGCGCAGGGCGTATCCGAAGGAGCCGTGGGCCTGCTGGCTGGCGCCGTGGCGTTCAATTTCTATGCCCTGCTGGCCATTGCTGGCGGATTGGTTCTGGCGCTTACCGGATGGCGTTTCGGGTCAATGAAAACGGCTGAAATGCGTGCCGAAGAGACAGGTGCTCTACTGCGCGAAGGCGCCGTACCACTGGTTGCGGAAGAAATCGTTGAGCTACCCCCGGTTGAGGCTTCCGGTGAAAAGGCTCGTCATCTCATGATTCCCATTCTTGTCATGGTCGCCATGATATTCTTCGGCCTCTATGTGACCGGAGATGGCGTGATCATGCAGGGTAGCGGCTCCACATCGGTTTTGTGGGCCGTGATTGCCGCGATCGGATCTGCCATGATCATGTATGCTCTGCCCGGTTCGGGCAAGGACGGAGCGGTGCTGATGAAACCCACCGAGTCCATGGCGCTGGTGCTCAAGGGATCGGGTGGGCTTATTGGAATGGTGACGCTGGTTGCATTGGCTTTTGCGCTGGGTCAGGTTTCACGAGCCCTTGAGATGGGCCCCTACATCATCAGTGTCGTGGGTACGGGCTGGCCCACGTGGTGGCTGCCGTCGGTAATTTTCCTGGTGGGTGCCTTCGTTTCTTTCACGTTGGGCTCTTCCTGGACCGGCTTTGCCATTCTCATTCCCATTGCCTTGCCGCTTGCCGAAGGGCTCGGCATCTCGATGCCGCTGATGCTCGGAGCGGTGCTGGCCGGTGGTGTTTTTGGAGATCATGCGTCACCGCTCTCGGATACCTCCCTGATTGCGTCCATGTCTGCTGCTTCAGATCACGTGGATCATATCAATACCCAACTTCCCTACGCTCTCGTCCTCGCAGGATTTTCCGTTGTCGCCTTCCTCATCGCCGGACTCCTGGTCTGATGACCGATCATGGGACGGAAAAAGCAAGAATCGAGGGGCGGCCGTGCGCGAGCTCGATGAAATAATTTTGGGATCGATCCCCCTTATTTTCGCGATGGCCCTGTTTTTCGGGGCAGCGTTTGCGACGGTATTCGGGTTGGTTGCGCTCGTGATGGAAGGTGTATTCGAGCTCAGTGATCAGGCCATCATGGCCGGTCTCTCGGCCACTCTAGGGTTTCTGGTTGTGACCCTCTTGATGCGACAGCGCATGTTCGATGAGAGCCGATCTGAAGACTGATCAGCCTGAGTCCTCCGCTGCTTTTGGTCCGTTTCCCGTGAATCGATCCGGATGAATCTTGCGGCTCAATCTGGCGTACTAGTATTCTTTGGATAACACTGTTAAGTACAGGTGGGACAGCCTCCTTTTCCTTACCTGCGTGAACTGACATATCGGACCTCATAGTTGACTACGTCTCATGAATGAATTGCACGCCGAAACGACTGCTACCGAAGATGCTCCGCTGTCTGCTTACGAACGCGCAGCTGAGGAGGTGGGCGATCCTCGCTGTATTCCACAATACCTGGAGGAAGCGCCGCCTGTAGGGTCTGACATTGCGACACCGGTTTACTCGGATGAGCATAATCAGAACTGGAGATACCTGTTCAACCGACAGATGCAGTTGCTTCCCGGGCGCGCGGGTCAGTCCTACATGAATGGGGTACGCCTTCTGGGGATGGATGACACAGGCGTACCCGCGCTTCGCGACCTGAGTACCCGTATGGAGGCTGCTACGGGATGGCGTATTGCACGCATTCCTGGTCTGCTCCACGAGAAAGATTTCTTCAAGCTCCTGTCAGAGCGGATTTTTCCTTCGACCGATTACATCCGTGAAAAGCATGAGCTGGATTACACCCCGGCTCCGGACTGCTTTCACGATATGTTCGGCCACATGCCCATGCTCACCGAACCCGCCGTTGCCTACTTCTATCATTTGTTTGGTAAGACGGCACTGAACGCTACGGGCATTCAGCGAACCTGGCTTGAGCGACTACATTGGTTCACCGTTGAATTCGGGCTGATTCGTCAGGCGGAAGGGCTCCGCATTTTTGGGGCGGGTATCATTTCGTCCAAGAATGAAGTTACCCTCGCCCTCTCCGATGCCGTTGACGTTCGGGACTTCTCCATGGAGGCCGTGATCAATCAAGACTATGCAGTCTGGCATCTTCAGCCCCGGCTGTTTGCCTTGGAGTCCTTTGAGCAATTGGAAGACGCATTTCGGCACTGGACAAAAAAAGAGGGGCTGTCGATCTGACAACCCCTCTTTCGCGTAGTCCCGATGGACTGATTCCTATCTCGCATCGGGCGTTCAGACGACTTCGCCGACGGGCTCACGATACATGTCATTGACATAGTCCAGGATCATGCGATGCGCGCTGAACTGGTACGTCAACGAACGGATGGAGGAGCGGATCATGCTGATCCATTCCTTCGGCAAGCCATCTTCTCCTCGTTTATTGAACAGCGGCAGCACTTCGTTTTCCAATGTGCGATACAGGAATTCGGCATCTTCAGCGTCCTGAATTTCCGGATCCTTGATCTCGTGGGAAGCCTCGTGTCCGATGGCCCAGCCGTTTGAGCCGTCGTAGCCCTCGGGCCACCATCCATCCAGAATGGACAGGTTCAAACCACCATGCAGGGCAATCTTCTGTCCGCTCGTTCCGGAGGCTTCGTAGGGGCGTCGTGGATTGTTCAACCAGACGTCACAACCAGAGACCAGCATGCGACCGATTTCCATGTTGTAATTCTCAAGGAAGATCAGACGGCCCTTGAATTCAGCTCGCTGGGATAGCTCGTAAATCTGCTGGATAAAGGCCTGCCCCCCCTCATCTTTCGGGTGGGCCTTTCCAGCATAAATGACCTGGATGTTGCGCTCATATTTGGAGAACAAATCGGCTACGCGGTCCACATCGGAAAAGAGCAGGGGAGCGCGCTTGTACGTAGCAAACCGGCGAGCGAATCCGATGGTGAGAGCACGTGGATTCAGGAGACTCTTTTGTGGAAGCGTCTGATGCTGGACCTGACGATTGACGAAGTCAATCAGGTTCTGGCGCAGTTTCCTGCGGTATTCCCACAGATTAGCGTCGGAGACCTCATCGATACGATCCCAGGTTGACTGTTTTTCGCGATCATTCGTCCAGGACCCCAGGTTCACGCGCAGAAAGGTGCGCGAGGCAGGAGAGGCCCACGTCGGCAGGTGAATACCATTCGTGATGTGCGAAATGGGTACCTCGTCAACGCTTCGATCCGAATACAAGTGATGCCACTGACGACGAGCAACCTCACCATTTAGCTTGGATACCCCGTTTGCTGCACGTGCCAGCTTGAGGCCGAGGATGGTCATGGTGAACTCTTCTGCGTCATCATCTGCGTTGACGCGTCCGAAGCTCAGCATGGTGCGCTCGTCCATGCCCAATTCACGGCGCATGGTGGACATGGCCCAGTTGAATTGCTCGGGAGCAAAGCGATCGTGCCCGGCCGGGACGGGTGTATGAGTCGTGAAAACGCACTGTTCACGAACATGCTTGCTGGCGCGCTCCAGATTCATGCCACTGGCCAGTGCGTCGTTCAGCAGCTCCAGACTGAGGAAGGCGCAATGTCCTTCATTCATGTGGTAGACGTCGGTTTCTACACCGAGTGCCTTGAGCATGCGCAGTCCACCGATACCCAAGATGATTTCCTGTTGGAGGCGTGTGATACGGTCACCTTGATAGAGGCGACGCGTCAGGAAGCGAATCCAATATGGGTTCTCAGAAAAATCTGAATCCAGCAGGTAGAGTGTGGACTTGCCGACCTGCAAACGGAAAGCGCGCAGATGAATCGGCTCATCACCCGAATGGACTGTGACCACTATGGCGCGCCCGTTCTCGTCGGTGACGAGTTCTACCGCATGGTTTGTGACGTCGATGGCCGGGTAATCATCATGCTGACGCCCCTGCTCGTCGAAGTACTGGCGGAAATAGCCTTCGCGGATGAAGAGGCCAACCGCCGTGAATGGAAGGCCAACGTCGGAGGCTGCCTTTACGTGATCGCCAGCCAGAATGCCAAGGCCTCCCGAATAGAGCGGCATGCTTTCGTGCAGACCGTACTCCATGCAGAAGTAGGACACACGCGGTCCCGCTTCTTGCCCGCCGGGCTCATCCATGTAGCGACGGAATTTGCGGTATACCGAGTCGATTTGCTCGATGACGTATGGATCCTCGAGGGCATCCCGCTTGGCGTACTTTAGCGCCATGAGGGGGTTGTTGCGGGAAGACTGGAAAGCATGCCTGTTCAGACGCGTAAACAGCGTCAGCGCGTCGGGATTCCAGCTCCACCAGAGGTTTTTGCTCAGTTCGTTAAGTTGGTCCTGGGGAGTCATATTCGGCCTGTTTAGACAGGAGATTGGGTCTGGGACGAGAACGGTACCGGGCGAAAGGGTTGACGGGCTTCCGGCTGTTCCGGGGCGCCATGTAAACGCTTACATGGCTTTTCCAAAAAAGGCCCGGTCGAAAACAGATTTGACCGGGTGGATCGGAGTCTCGTCCTGAATGTTGAAGGCGCAAATATACGATCATGGTCAGTTCAAATTCATGGATGCCGGTCAAACCATCTCAATTCTGCTTTCCTCAACCGCTTTGCGGCTGAACGAGGCCGGTATTGAAAGTGCCCGGACCGAAGCCTCCTGGATGCTCATGCACGCCACAGGCCGATCCAAAATGGATCTGATTATGCGGCCTGACGAAAAGATGACGACTGATCAGGCGGAGCATCTCCAAATCCTCCTCAGTCGCCGGCTAGAGGGGGTACCTATCCAGTACGTGCTCGGCGTGGCGGACTTTTACGGCCGATCTTTTACCGTCAGCCCGGACGTACTGATTCCGCGACCGGAGACAGAAGAGCTGGTCGAGAGCGTGTTACGCCTGGATGCCGAGGTGCTGGGCGGAGGAGTGATAGATCTTGGAACGGGTTCCGGGTGTATTCCCATTACCATTGCTTGCGAGCGACCTGGAGCCCTGTGCGTTGGCGTAGATGTATCCGCTGCGGCACTTCGGGTTGCACGATCAAATGCTTCACAGCTTGGTGCAAACGTGCAGTGGGTAGAAGCAGATATGTGCGATCCTGCACTTCAGGAGATGCTGGGAAGGACCTTTTCTGTGCTGATTTCCAATCCCCCGTACATACCGGACGAGGAGGCAGCCAGTCTGCAACCCGAGGTTCGGAATCATGAGCCTGGTTTGGCTTTGTTTTCTGGCTCGGATCCTCTGCATTTCTACCGAGCCCTATGTGAACAAGCACCCCGAATCGTGCGTTCCGGAGGCTATGTTCTCGTGGAGATACACGCCGACGCCGGCCTTGCGGTCCTCCATCTGTTCGAGCAGGCAGGTTGGATTGATTGCGCTCTCCAACAGGACTTGTCCGGTCGGGATCGCATCATCCGGGCAAGGATGCCGTGAACGGACCTTCCTGAGCGTGCAGGACGTTTAAGCGATTCGGGCTTGAGTCGATCACGATAACGAACCAATATCTCGAAATCTGACCTTCTGAAAGGTACTCTCTCCGTGATCCATCGCTCCTTCGTACGTCCTATAGCCTATCTGATGGCACGGTCCCTGCTGGTGGCCGGGTGTACGTCCACGCGGCCGATAGCTACACCGTCCCAGGGGGATCACATTGAGACGGTTGCTTTCACAAGCATGGCTGAGCGCGTCGATATTGTGGATCGAGCGACATCTGCCCTGGTGGGTTCCAACTTTGCCATCACGCTTGCCAACGATCGCATCGGTCTTGTCCAGTCCGATTTTGTACCCCTTTCGCGGGTGCAGCAGGCGTTGGCGGATACGCTGGATCCCGAGCCAGATTTCAGAAATATCCTCATGCGCGTTGCGGTGAATGCCGAGCGTGGAGACGAGACCAAATATGTACAGGTCAAAGGCACGTTTCAGCGGATTGCCGGCTCACCTCGCTCCACGGATGATCTCATCGGACTGTACTGGTTGGAGCAGCTGACGGATCGCATTGCCTCGGGAGTTGACGCACCATTCACCCATCAAATCAGCGATTCGACGTATGTTCAGTTGCTGTCCAGCAGCGCACCTGAAGAGGAAATCAACGAGTCTCCTGGCCTGAACGGGGCTCTGAAGGTGGCAGGAGTCTTGCTTGTCGTCCTCTTTGTCGTCAACCTGGCCTCAGGTGCCTTTGGGCCGGTGACCTCTTCTACTCCTACCCAATAGCAGTATTCATGGCCCGGATTGCTTTGATCCAACAGTTCGCAGGACCTGACAGGAATGAAAATCTGCGGATTGGTCTGAATCGCGCGCGGCAGGCTGCCGATGCGGGCGCCAACATCATCGCTTTTGCAGAAGTTGCGTTCCAGCAGTTCTTCCCGCAAAAGCGACTGGAAGGCGACCGGTTCCGATTCGCTGAGCCCATCCCAGGTCCGACGACCGATGCCTTTTGCGAGCTGGCGAAGGAGAAGGGCGTTGTTATCGTGCTGAATCTGTTTGAACAGGATGGGGACAAAGCCTTTGACAGTTCGCCAGTGATAGACGCGGATGGATCCATTCTGGGAACCACGCGGATGATGCACATCACCCATTACGAGGGTTTTTTCGAACAGGACTACTACGATCCGGGCGACAACGGCGCGCCCGTTTACGAAACGGCCTATGGCCGGATCGGTGTCTGTATCTGCTACGATCGACACTACCCGGAGTATTTGCGCTCTCAAGCGTTGCAAGAGGCCCAACTGATCGTCGTTCCCCAGGCAGGAGCAGAGGGTGAGTGGCCTGAGGGCGTGTATGAAGCGGAATTACAATCCGGCTCGTTTCAGCATGGATTCTACATGGCGTTGGCCAACCGCGTCGGAAAGGAAGAAGTCCTTACTTTCGAGGGGGCCTCATTCATCACAGACCCCAATGGTTCGGTGATTGCACGAGCACCGAAGGCCGTTGAGCACACTCTGTATGCGGATTTGGACTTCAACTTGGTCGAAAAGTCTGCAGCAAGACAGCTGTTCATGCAACATCGACGGCCTGAGGCGTATGAGGGCGGTGCCGTGACGATTAACAACCCGCAATCCCAATCCTGATTTCATGGCAACTGAGAAAGGCGGCATGCAGGTATTGGAATCAAGATTCCAATTGAACGACCAGCACGTCTGGTTCGGAAAGGCCAAACTGTTGGCCGACCGTGTTGTGCTCAAGGGAATTGGCTATAAAAAGCTGATTCTGCTTGCTGATATCGTCGAAGTGCGCTGGGCTTCTGATGAGTTGGTCATTGTGACGCGTGATGGAGAGGAACTGGATATGACCATCCGCGCAGCGGCCTTGTGGAAGTATGAGCTGCAAAATCGATGTGGCTTGAAAGATGCGGCTCAGGCATCCTCCCAAGACTTGAATGCCGCGCCATTAACCAACGAGCCCTCACCCGACAAGGGCCTGGGCGACTCGGCAGCGTCATCGTTTTCGACTCCCGTAGCTGAACCGGAACTGCGTGTCAATCCGCCATCCTCGGGCGATGGATTTGATGAGCCGGCCCACCCGAGTGATTCAGAAGAAAAGGATGCTGGCCAGCAGACAGATATGTTCCTGAACAAGGAATCGACCTATCGCCTCCGCAGTTCGTTTGCCGAAGATCGTCCTCAGCACCCGAAGCGCGGCGACGAGACCGATCGGTAGGGTCCCGGTAGCGGAACGACGCAGGCGACCCATCAGTCGCCGTCGGACGCCATGAAGTCTTCGAATGACATCTCACGGAACGACTCCGTTCCGATGAATCGCAGGACGTTGAAGAAATCCTCATAGGCGTGAAAGCCTTGCAGTCGGGTGATGTACTGCCCGTCCGGCTCGAGGAAAATGGTAGATGGAGTAGCGGTTGCCCCAAAGCCTGCAGACAGCATTTGCGAACTCATCGTGTACCCACGGTACGAAAGCGTGTCGCTGTCCTGGTCAATGTCCAGGCGTCCAAGCTCAAACGTCTCCAGTAGAAAGGCTTGCAAATCGGGTTGCGTGTACACTTCCTCTTGCTGCTTGCGGCACCAGCCACAGGTACGTGACCACACATCGACCAGGACGATACGCTCAGAGGCAACAGCCGCTTCCAAGGCGTCCGGGAAGGCGGGCCACTTCAGCTGGGGTGCAAGCTCAACGGCCTCCATAACCGGATCGGTCTGTGCGTGAGAAGGGTTCATCACGAACGCCATGATCGCGAGGAAGAGCAGCACTCGAATCGGGCAGGAAGAATCGGTGGAAGACAGAGGCATGAATCGAGGTCGCAAGTTCAGAACGGTCGGACCGTCCAATGATGGGCAGGCAGTCATAATCGCGCAGAGAGCGCCTGAACCATTCCGTCCAGGAAGCGCTGAGATGCAGATTCCCATGTAAATGTTTCGGCCGCCCGCGGCAGATTTGAGCGCCATCGGTTCTGACGATCATCATTCAACATGTCCAGCAAGGCGTTCGCAATTGAACGAGGATCGGATGGGTCGGCCGTCATGCCGATATCGAAGCGCGAAATAATGGTGTCGACTTCATCGAGTGCCGCGCCCAGGACGGGAACGCCAGCGTGGACATAATCGAAAAGTTTGTTCGGTAGTGCGTAGCGGTGATTCAGGCAGGTGTCTTCCAGCATGGTGACTCCAATACGGGCATCACGAATCGTCGTACGAATTTCGTCCGGGGCGACTGGCTCCAGAAAATGGATACGTTCGGAAAGCCCGAGATCCCGGGTCAGCTCCTCCAAATTGGCTTGCTCTGAGCCATAACCAAGGAATACAAGCTGCGCCGCGTCCACATCCAGCATGGCCCGAACAAGTCCCTCACCACCGCGATGAGCTTTCATCTGGCCGAGGTGCAGGATTACAGGGGTATCGACTCCGGTGCGAGATGCCAATCCGGGAAAATCCCCTGACACACTGGACGAATCCGAAACGGGAGCATTGTGAACTACATGGGGGCGACGAATACCATAATCCGACGCAAGAGCGTCGGCGATGGAATCGGACACCGTGAATACGCTGTCAGTCCTAGTGATGTCGCGCCGTTCGGTTCGAGCCCACCACCATCGGGACCAGGGGCGTCCAACCGTACCGGCGACGTGCGGATAGTATTCTCTTGCGTCGTAGGTCAGGGCTGATCCGGATTCGTCCGCACGTCGCCGGCACGCCGAAAGGGCGTACAGGTCCGAGGCGTGCCAGATATCGGCTTTGATGTTCGCCAGCGATGCAAGGAACAGGCGGCTCACTTGCCTGAAGAAAAGCGGTCCTTTTCCTTCGGGACGCTTCAGATGCACAATCGATGCCCCTTCAGGTAGCGCGATGGCAGGAGCAGATCCGGCCAGGTGAAAGACGGTGACGCTGAAGCCAGCGCTCGTCAACGAGCGAACCTGCTTGATGGCTCTCGCATTTCTATGGAAGTCACCCGTCATCGCGAAAGCAATGTGACCATCCAGCCCGCCGTTCATGGCGGCTGAATCAGTGATGGCGGGAGCGTTGAGCGTCATGACGGGGTCCGGCTCTTGGGCCGGAGGGGGAGATCTGTTCAAAAAGCGCCATTACAACCCATCCTGCGCCCCCGATGATCCTCTGTCCGGAGACCTGTCCTTTGTCGGGGAATCCCGGCATGAATTCTTGACACTTGCTCTTCTCCAGAACAGCCCCTACCATTCGGTCGTGATGTAAGCGCTTACAATTCGCTTACATGGGTGCTCTTTCTTCTGGCGTTCAGGTGGGAAGGGGTAAACAGGACCTTTCAAAGATTGGAGTGACGGCGTGGGAATAACGATTTATGATATCGCGGAAGCGGCTGGAGTATCCATTGCAACCGTCTCGAGAGTGTTCAACGACAACCCCAGGGTATCTGAATCCACCCGGGCCGCCGTCATGGAAGTTGCCGATAAGTTGGGGTACCAGCCTCACGCATCTGCACGGAGTCTGGCCAGGCAGCAGACCGAGACCATCTCGGCTATCGTTCCCATGTTGTCGAACTACTTTTATGCGGAGGTTCTCAAGGGTCTGCAAGATCGAATGGCTGAGACTTCGTTTGATCTCTTGGTGTACTCGGCCCCGACGCTTGACGAGGTCGAAGGACAATTGGAAAAGGCGCTTCACAGGGGGCGATCGGCAGGGGTCATGCTGTTTTCGGCACCCGTCAGAGATGGGTTGGAACAGCGTCTGCAACAGTCTGACATTCCAGTCGTCCTCGTCGATTGCTACCACCCGGCTTACGATTCGATTTCGACTGATAACCGGCGCGGAGGGGAGATTGCAGCAGATTATTTGCTTTCGACCGGGGTCCGTAATCCGGCGGTCTTGATGGCGAATCCCCACTCTGTTCCTGCCAGCCACCGTCTTGAGGGATTCAGGGATGGACTCTCCCGTCAAGGGGTCATCTTGGAGGAGGATCATCTGATCGTTTCCTCCATGGGATACCATGACGGCTTCAATGAGCAGGCGGGTTACGAAAGCATGACTGCATTGCTGGAGGCAGGAATCAAGCCTGACGGTCTGTTCGCCACATCTGACGTGCAGGCAATTGGTGCGATGGAGGCTCTTCGCCATTCGAACATGAACATACCCGAGCATATCCAGATCATTGGATTCGACGATCTGCCAATCGCGCGCTATGTGGGTCTGACCACGTTGCGTCAGCCAATGTCCGAGATGGGTGCGCGCGCTTTCGAATTGCTGATGGAGCGAATGACCCGGCCGGCGAGTACCGTTGCACACACCGTATTTGCTCCGACACTCATTCCCCGGACCACTACGAGAGAGCAGGTGGCCGTCTAACGATCTCCCCGGCATTCACCAATTGGTTTTTTGATGCACACTCCAGTGCGACATAACCTCCTCAAGAAGACCATCCTTCTCGCGCTCACCGTCTTGATCACGGGATCTGTTGTCGCGCAATCGGTGGACGTTCCATTCCGCTATCCCGACAGTGCTGGCACCACGTCTGTGACGGTGCCAGGTACGTTCAACGGGTGGCAGACCAGCGGTGCCTCCTTCATGCAGCGTGTGGATTCCCTGGGGCAGTGGTTGCGGACGCAAAGCCTGACTGTAGGCCAAACGGTCCAGTACAAGTTTTTTGTAAGCACATCAGCTGGGTCGCAGTGGATCACAGATCCGCACAATGCTCGAACGAATCCTGCCGACAACAACAACTCCGTCCTGGAAGTAACCATTCCGTCTGTTTTCCAGCCCATTCTACGAACGAATGATGACGGTCTGGTATCACACTATACGGCCGGAGTAATAGCAGCGGGCGTCTTGCAGTCGGCAACCCTTGCCATTGGTGGGGCAGATCCTGTCGACGTCACGTCCCGGTTCGATCCGGTCTCGCGGGTTCTTCAGGTACAGCTGGACAATCCGGTGGTGGTCGGAACGCGCTTCGACCTTTTGATCCAGACAGAAGATGGTCAGGCCACCTCCACACTGGGCACTTTATCTGCGCCTCTAGCCCTGACAACGGTTGACCGCCGGACGACAGAATCGACGTTTCGCCTGCGGGGCGTAGCGACCGCCTCGAACGGGCAGGTCGATTCGACCTTGACACAGGTTGCTGTTTTGCGCAACGGTGTGAGTGCCGGTACAGCGCCGGTGGTGAATGGTCAGATCGACACCGCGGTTCAGTTGGAGGAAGGCGTCAACCGCTTCACGATTTCGGCGACGATTGACGACACGGAGGTCCAGAGCGACGAGGTCGTGCTGACCCGCTGGGAAGGGCCCCTGGCAGACCGATGGTTTGCTATTGCCGTTTCCGGATCCGCCAATACGTTTGCGATTGAGGTGATTGAAACGAGCGCCTCCCCGGGACTTGTCAGCATCTCGTATACCCCGGACGAATCCCTTTCTACCTCGTCGTTGACGGCTTTTTCGGGTAGTGGCAACGCAGGTACTGGTGTCGTCTCAGGACCTGGTGAAGTGTTTGTCGACATCGTTGCGACTGACGCAGACGGTGAGGTCCAATATGCCCGAGCCGCCATTCGAATCGACGCAGACGGTTCGATTTCAGATTACGATTGGGCTGATACAGCAGCTTGGATCGACCAGGCCGTTGTCTACGAGATTTTTCCGCTTTCTTTCGGGCCGGTCGAAGCGTCGGGCACCGTGGGCAGCGAAGGCAACCGATTCAATGAGATTCGCGAGGAGCTCGACTACATCGCCGGGATGGGATTCAATACGATCTGGTTCATGCCCATCATGCGCAATGTGAACATGGATCAGATTGGCGGGGGCTATAACGTCATTGACTTCTACACGGTAGATCCCAAACTCGGCACCAACGAGGATTTCAAAGCGCTGGTCACGCGCGCCCACGAATTAGGAATCCGGATCATTCTCGATCTGACGGTCAATCATGCCTCTCCCGATCATCCGTGGGTCAGCAGTCTGTCCAGCGACGGCGACTATCCGGGATTTGTTCAGACCACGCCAAGCTCCCACAATCGGGGAGATGACAGTCGTGGTTCTTCATTGCCGGAGCAATGGAGCGATAACGGCTTGTACCGGGTTTACGACGGCTTCGGACAATTGGCTAATCTGAACTGGGACAACGATGATCTGCAGGCTGAAATGCTTGACGTCGTTTCCTGGTGGCTGACGGAATTCAAAGTCGACGGATTCCGGTTCGACGCCTACTGGGGTCCATGGCGCCGGTATGGTGCCGATCGATTCGGCCGTCCGGTCCGTGAGTTGATCCGTCAAATCCGCCCAGACAGCTGGCTCCTCGGTGAGATCGAAGGGGCTGGCAATGATACGGAGGTCTACTATGCCGATGCCGTGAATGGTCGGCCCTACGTGGGAGGCCTGGATAGTGGATATGATTGGTCCTATTCGTCCTTTCTGCGCAATCCGGTCTACTATGCCCGTGTTTCTGACTACCAGACCCGGATGACGAATTACGGGTTCTCGCCGGGCCCCAACGCTCGCGTATTCAGGTTTCTTGAGAATCACGACGAGTCGCGCATCCAGCAGGTCCATCGATCGAGTCCTGGTCGAGTTCGCGCCTTGACGGGATTGCTTATGACTGGCCCGGGCATTCCCATGGTTTTTCAGGGGCAGGAAGTGGGCTACGGAGAAGGATCGGGGGATCGTCGCCGGCTGCCTGTGAATTGGACGACGACAAACAACGGTCAGTGGGCGCAGTGGCATCGTCTGTGGGCCAGCACGCGGTCTCGATTTCCGGCTTTTGGAACGCAGGAAGTCACCTTTTTAAGTGCTCCGGGGAGCGCGATGGCATTCGTTCGGCCCTATTTGGACGAAAACGCCCTGGTCCTGATCAACTTTGCCGGTACACCGCAGGCCATTTCTGTAGATCCATCGCAAGCGGTTCTGATGTCTACTGATGGGCCCATCCCGTATTTCGACGTAGCTGCCGATACCTCGGCGACGTATCTGGACGCATTTACGGTCACGCTGGATGCCTATGAAGTGGTTACCTACATCACCTCCGATAATGCTTCGCTGAATCTGGGTCCTCTTCCTTCGCTTCCTTTTTCAGGAATCTACACGGGTTCAAAACGCGCACATGAGCAGCCAGATAATGAAATGTTGCAGCCGCCATGGCCCAATCCGTCCGCCGGGACCATTCGTCTTGCGTGGTCAGTGAGTACGCCGGGCCGCGTGGATGTGGATCTCTTCGACATGCTGGGAAGGAAAGTGATCTCGGTTCATGCCGGCTTTGCTGCGATGGGTGCCTATTCGGAGTCCGTCGATCTGAGATCTCTGAGTCGCGGCGTTTACATGGTCCGGTACAGCGGGCCAGATGGGTCAGAGACGAAATCCATCGTTCTCCATCAGTAATCCACATGGCTCGATGATCCGGTTTGGACACCATACGGGGGTATTTGCCTTTGAAGGGGAGCAGATCTCCTCCTATGAGGTGATTCCCGCCTTGACGTTTTCTTCCGTGTAACGTACCATTATTTCGCACCATGAAAGCGCTTACACAGCTCTTCATCGAACGGTATCGTCCTTATCGGCCGAATTCGGTCGCTAGGGCCGTTTCTGTTTGCTCAGAGTTGGAACCGCTTCCGAAAAGAGTGCTCCGGAAAGAGAATCGATTGCGAGCCCACCAAGCACCCCGTCCCATTCGTGCTCCCTTTCCACCATCAGCTGAGGCTATAATCGGATCGAGTCTATGAGATCTTCGAGCCCCATTTCTGCCGGGATCGTTGCCCTGCTCCAACGGATGACAGGGTTGGGTCTGGTTCTGCTGTTTTTATCTGCAGGACCAGCGGCTATGGCGCAGACTACCGGGAAAATTGCTGGCGTCGTGACAGACGCAGATTTCGGGAGTGGTCTGCCAGGCGTCAACGTATTCATCGAAGGCACCACGCAGGGAACGGCCACCAACGTAGAAGGCGCCTACTCCATCATCGGGGTACCGCCCGGGACGTACACCGTAGTGGCCTCTTACATAGGGTTCGCTACTCAGAAGACCGAAAACGTAGTCGTCAATGCCGGGTTGACCGTCGAGGTCGATTTCGAACTGCGTGAGGAAGTATTCGAGGGTGAGGAGATCGTGGTTGTTGCCGAGAGGCCACTTGTCCAGAAAGATTTGACGGCGACGACGGCTATCGTCTCGGGTGATGAAATTCGCTCCCTGCCGGTTGAGAACTTCGGTCAGGTTCTCGGTCTTCAGGCCGGTGTCGTGGATGGTCATTTTCGCGGCGGGCGTATCGGAGAGGTTGGCTACTGGGTAGACGGTATGCCGGTCACCGATGTGTTTGACGGGAGCCTGGGTGTATCAGTCGAGAACAACATGGTCGACGAACTTCAGGTGGTCACGGGAGCCTTCAATGCCGAGTACGGCCAGGCCATGTCCGGAATCGTCAACATTGTAACGCGAGACGGCAACAACCAGTACTCTGGTGGTCTACGCACCTTCTTTGGAGACTACCTCACCGGCCATGATGACATCTTCTGGAATCTGGATTCGGTCAGCCCCACGGCGGTGCGGAATATTGAGGGCGATTTTTCTGGTCCGATCATCAAAGAGAAACTGTTCTTCAACACCTCGGCGCGCTTCTTTGCCAATGATGGCCATATCTACGGTCGCCGTGTTTTTGAGTCGCAGGACGTCGGGATCGATCAGACAGGCCGACTGACCTTGCTCAATCCGGGTGGGTCGGGAGACTCCACCTTTGCGTCCTTGAATCCGTATGAAAAAGTTTCGGGCCAGGCGAAGCTGACCTACAAAATGGGCAATATGAAATTTGCCCTGACCGGTATCGCTTCTCGTGAGGACTTCCAGGGCGGTGGCGATACGCAGGACTTCTTCTTCATGCCGAAGGGACGTCGCGACGAGACCAAGGATGCGTTTACTACCTTTTTCAAGGTGACCCATACGCTGTCGGCTTCGACGTTCTACGAGTTCGGATTGACGCGTACGAAGACCACATTCGACAGCTTCCTGTTTGAGGATCCCTTCGATCCGCGCTATGTCGATAACACGTACCTGGGATTCACGGACGGTATCAAGACATCGAACTTCCGCATTGGCGGAACGGACAATGGCCGTTTCAATCGCTCCACTGAGACCTATCTCGGAAAGGTCGACCTCACAAGCCAGGTCAATCAGCGCAACATGGTCAAGGCAGGTATTGAGCTGCGTCGCCATGACCTCGTATTCAACGACCAGTTTACGGCCGTCTTTCCGGTTGGTAACGAGTTCGAAACACGTCTGATTACGAATGGCTACTACCAGCGCAAGCCAATCGAGGCCTCGGCCTACATCCAGGACAAGATCGAATTTGACGGCCTGATCGTGAACATCGGCCTTCGCTGGGACTATTTTGATAGCGATGGTCCGATCCTTGCCGATGAAAGTGACCCCGACATTGTATTCGAGGAGCGTCGCCAGAACCTGTCTGAAGATCAGATCTTCGCCGAAGCCTCGACCAAGTCCCAGCTGAGCCCGCGTCTCGGTGTTTCGTTTCCGATCTCGGAAGGCGGAGTGGTGCATTTCTCGTACGGCTGGTTTTTCCAGATTCCCAACTTTGAGCTGCTTTACCGAAATCCTGATTTCCGTCTTGGAACGTCCGGATCCGGTTTGATCGGTCTGATCGGAAACGCGGACCTGAAACCGCAGAAGACGATCAACGGGGAAATCGGTCTCAAGCAGGCCCTATCCAGTAATACAAGTGTCGAGATCACGGCCTACTTCCGTGACATCAATGACCTGGCTGGCACGGCCACCGATCCTATTCTGGTTCGGGGTACGTCGGCTCGGTACGGCAAGTTTGTCAACTCCGATTTCGGGTTCGTGCGTGGCATCATCCTGCGCCTGAACCAGCGCGTCATGGACAACCTGTCGGTAAACCTCGACTACACCTATCAGGTAGCGAAGGGCAATGCCTCGGATCCTGCTTCGGTCTACAATGCAGCGGCTGCCAAGCAAGAGCGCGAGCAGCAGATAGTCTCCCTGGATTGGGATCAGCTGCATACGGCCAACGTGAGCATGACCTACGACGATCGTGCAAACAATTGGGGCATGAGCATCATATCCTCGATGGGCTCGGGTCTCCCCTACACGCCGCAACAGACCACGCAGCAAACGGGCGTCATCCTGCCAACCACGATCCAGCTGAACAGTCAGGCCAAGCCAACAACCTGGGATGTGGATGTGACGGCCTACAAGTCTTTCGACCTGGGTGAAGCTGACCTTCAGATCTTCACCAAGATCGACAACCTGTTCGATCGCCAGAATGAATATGGTGTCTTTGGCGATACGGGTCGTGCGACCTATTCGCTGCAGCGCAACGTGGATGAAGCCTCGTTCCAAGGCAATACGGCTTTCCTCGATCGCTGGTACACTCGCCCCAATTTTTACGCCGAACCGCGACGCGTGACGATGGGCATTCAATACCGATTCTAAGCTGTACCTATGAGCACGTATCCAATGTTTGCAGCGATGAAGCGTAGCAATACGGTGTCACATGGCGCGGTCGGTGTCCTTCTGCTGACACTGATGTTTTCGGGTGTAGTGTCGGTTGACACGGCCAAGGCACAGAGTCGCTCGGATCTTCCTCAGTTCTTGTTTGAATCCCAGTATTGGGGCAGCCGCGACAACGAGAAGAAAAACATCCACGATGGCAATCAGATTGCCATCACGTTCTTCAATACCGGTCTATGGGCAGGTGTAGGTGAGACCCGAGGCAATTGGCCGAAGGGAACGCGTGATTTTTACATCGGGGATGTCGTACCAGTCATCGTGGCTGAAGTCCCGGTGGATCTCGATGGGGATGCTCGCCCTGACACGAATGTCGTCAAGGCACTTACTCCTCGTCACCCGCGCGCTGGGTCGAACAACAATCCGGAAAACCCGTCCATCTTCTGGGGCCTCGAGCCCATGGGCGGGTTCGCGAATGATTCCGAGGACAACGAGAGCCCGGCAATTTCTACCGACCCGACTACGTGGCCGGATCGGTGGCCGGATCAGCCAAACTGGATCGACTCCGAAACGGGAGGGGCAGATTGGAATGGTTTCTTTGGTCGCGACATTTTCAACGCGGACCTCGAATCCTACTACTGGGCGGATGATCATCCGGACAAGGAGATGCAGCTGCGCTATCCCTTCTTCAATCCGGATACGACCAACACCTCTCGCGATGGCCTTGGGCTGGCCGTGAAAGTGCGCGCGCTCCAGTGGACCCAGTTCCTTGCGCAGGATGCGCTGTTCATGATCTATGAGGTGACCAACACGGGGACGACGACCTTTCCTCGTGTAGCTGTTGGGATGACGGCTGGTACGCTGGTCGGTGGCGATGGCGACTCACAGGATGACCTGGCTTTCTTTGATCAGCTCAACCGCATTGTCTACTCCTACGATTCGCAGCCATTTACCGGCAACGAGGGACAAAACGTCGGTATTGTCGGATATGCCTTCATGGAAAGTCCGGGCAATGCACTCGACGGTATCGATAACGATGGTGACGGCGATCCATTGGAAGAGCCGGGTCGCGACATCGACGGCTTCCCCTATGTCTCGAACGGTACCGAGGGTACGGGCAACGTCTTCAATCCCACTGATTTTCAGGCACGCACGCTGCAGGCTGGCGATCCGCTGATCCTGATTGATGGGGAGACTTTTGAGCGTACGATCACCTACCTCCCGAGCGATGGCTCGACCATCACGGTCACATCACAAGGTGTGGAATACACCGTTGGTCCGGGAAGCGTCCTGGAAGAAACACGAATCACAATCCGAAGCCAGATCGGCTCTCAGGAGGTCGTAGAGAAGGACCTGGTGGACAACGACCTCGATGGCTTGATCGATGAGGATCAGCTGCTTCACTTCCAGCGTCGCAAGCAGAACTTCCAGGGACAGATCGAGGAGCTGCCGGCTGTACGCTTCAAGAACTACGTCGAGTTTGCCGACGACATCCGTGGGCGCACCGCGACCTATCAGGATTCGTTGGTGCACGGGCTGCTCAACTTGATGATCGATGAAGACAACCGGGACGGTGTCGACAATGATGGTGACTGGGATGTATTCACCGATGATGTCGGGGCGGACGGGCGCGCAGGAACCGGAGATACGGGCGAGGGCGACGGAGTCCCCAGTTCAGGGGAGCCAGACTTTGAGAACCTTGACGTGACCGAAACCGATCAGGTCGGATTGTCTTCCTTCTTCTACTTCACCCCGCCGGGCGCGGTGCGCATGAATGACGACAACCGGCTGTGGGAAGCCCTGACGCCTGGGTTCTTCACCACGAACGAGGAGCTTGTCCAGCAGCAGAGCCAGGGCGGAGTCGATGGAGACTTCATTTACGGATCGGGATATTTCCGCTTGGAGCCCGGACAGACCCATCGGTTCTCGATGGCACTTGTCTTTGGAAACGGGGAAGACTTTTCGCAGAAGCTGGCCACGATCACCAACAATGTGATCACGGTTCAGGAGATCTACGATCGTAACTACAACTTCGCTCGTCCTCCGGACAAGCCACTCGTTCAGGCTGTGCCCGGTGATGGTAAAGTGACGCTGTTCTGGGATGCCAAGGCCGAGGCATCCATCGATCCGGTTCTCGGGATGGACTTCGAAGGCTATCGTATTTACAAAAGCACGGATCCCTTCTTCCGCGACCCACGTCCCGTTACAGATGTGTTTGGCAACCCGGCTATTCTCGCGCCGATTGCCCAGTACGATCTGGACAACGGTACCCAGGGACTGTGGTCTGGCGACTTCTCCGTGCAAGAGCGGGTTCGTGGCGTTCCGTTCTGGCTAGGGGAGGATACCGGCCTGAAGCATTCCTTCGTCGATACGGACGTCGAGAACGGTCGCACGTATTATTACGCGGTCACGGCTTACGACCGAGGTAGCAATGTCTTTTTTCCTGCAGAAAACAGTCGTACGGCCACGGTCACGGAAGACGGGTCGGTCAAAACCGACAGAAATGTTGTGGCAGTGGTCCCGAATGCACCGGTTTCTGGTTACTTCGCCGGTGGCATCAGCGAAGACGTGATTCACACGGCCGGTCCTGGTACGGGAGAGGTGTTCGTTGAGGTACTCGACCCACGCATGCTTCAGGACAACTCGCAATACACCGTGTCGTTTGACGACACGGCGATCAATGCCAGCCGTTTCAGTGTGGCGTTGGACGGTTTCGATCTCGTTGAAGGTGCCACCTTGGCAGAGGCTGAAGGCGTAGTGTTTGACGGTTTGCGTCTCATTTTCAACAATGACACGAACCGGCTGGACTATGACCGGATAGGCTACGCCGATACCACCGGCATGGTGTCCATGTTTGTGGATCGCGCCAATGTCACACAGTGGCGCTACACCGGTGAGATGGTTCCTTACGATTACGAGATCCGTTTCTCAGATCAGACAGTGGGCCAATCCATAGGCGGCTTCCGTCTTGGATCGCGTGGTCCGAACGCGACCGCCGGTCCGGCGAACTTTGAAGTATGGAACGTGACGCTGGATCAGGCCGCGGACTTCGTCTTTTTCGAAGTCACTCCAAACGGAGTCTTCGATACCACGACGGACTTCATTTTCATCTACGAGACGATTTACGGATCGAGCAGGCCGACTTTTGCGTTGCGCGCTGAAGCGGGCGGTGGCGAGTTTCCGCGTGGTGGGGATGTATTTACGGTTGCAACGCGCAAGCCATTCTCCGGCCGCGATGTGTTCTCCTTCTCGACATTCGCCTCCGGCGTGGACGAGAACGATGCGCAAGCACAGCTGGATCGCATCAAGGTTGTACCCAACCCGTACGTGGCGGCTGCCTCTTGGGAAGAGCCTCTTCCTCCGACCATCACGAGCGGTCGTGGAGAACGCCGCATCGACTTTATCCATGTTCCTCGCGACGCTCGGATCCGCATCTATTCCACTCGCGGCGAACTTGTCCGCGAACTGCGCCATGATGGATTCATTGATGACGGAACGGTGTCGTGGGACCTGCGCTCCCGCACCAATCTGGATGTTGCCTACGGCGTCTATTTCTACCATGTCGAAGTTCCGGGTGTCGGGGAGACCACCGGAAAACTGGCGCTGATCAAGTAAGATGATGGCAATAGCTCATACACATAAGGGAAATGCCCTGTTGGTAGCTGTCGCTTTGCTCGTGACAGCTCCGCTATTCGCGAAAACGGCTCAGGCTCAGAACAAAGTCGGTACGTCTGCGGCTGCCTTCCTCGGGATTGCCACGGACGCACGTGCCGCGGCCATGGGAAGTGCTCAGGTCGCTGTTGAAGGCGGTCCGAATGCCGTTCATTGGAATCCAGCCGCTTTGGCCCGCATCGGCGGGAGTGGGGTCGATTTCCTGCGTGCTGACTGGTTTGTGGATTCACAGTACCACCACGTCGCAGCCGGCATTCAGACTCCCGTAGCCCATATCGGAATCTCGGTGATGGTGCTCGACTACGGCGAAATGGAAGTCACGACGATTGCCAATCCCGAGGGGACAGGTGAACTGTTCAACCCACAGGATTTAGCCGTGGGTGTTACGATAGCGCGCGACATAACGAATCGATTCTCAGCTGGTGCTACGGTGAAGTATGTACAGCAGCGCATCTGGAATGAAAAGGCGGGAGGTACGGGCTTGGATCTGGGCGTCTTCTACCAAGCTGGTGTCCGCAACCTGCGCATCGGAATGTCAATGAGCAACTTCGGTTCAGACATGGCACTTTCGGGCAAGGACCTGCGACGGGCCATCGATATCGATCCAAACATCGAGGGCAACAATCCCCGTCTTGGCGCTGAACTCGAAACGGATGAGTGGCCGATGCCGCTGATCTTCCGTGTCGGATTGGCCCTTGATCCGTGGACCACTGACAGTCAACGCCTGACGCTTTCAGTAGACGCTATCCATCCCAATGACCAGGCAGAAAGTGCCTCATTCGGGTTCGAATATGCGTTCCACGAGTTCTTTTTCGTACGTGGCGGATACCGTCAGGCCTTCTCTGATGTCGTCGACGATGGCGGCTTGACGGGAGGATTTGGCCTGGCTTACCGTGTTTCCAACACGGTGACCGCACACTTTGACTATGTGTTCCAGGATTACGGAGACCTGGGCACACCGCAAATGTGGACGTTGGGGGCGACATTTTGATGACGACCCCACGCCACACATCTCCGGAAATCAATGTCGTAGCTACCGGCATGCTCCCCTGTGATTTGGGCGCGCGCCGGTGGTTTCGCGTTGACCATTTTTTACCCACTCACCAAGGAAGGAGGCAACTCATGAAGTTTGCTACCAAAATGCTGAGTGTCCTGCTGCTCGGAATGTTTGTTGTCCAGAATGTGACCGCTCAGGTCAATGTGGAGATCGAATTCCGTGTCAACATGGGCGTTCAGCTTCTTAGCGGTGAATTCGACCCTGCAGTCGGTGATATCCTCACCGTTTCGGGAAGCATGAACGGCTGGGATTCTACTGCGGACACACTGGCTGCTGATTTCATCGACCCCAATGTCTACTCAGGCATTGTGACGGTTGAGAATTTCACGGCACCAGGCGATGTGTACTTCAAATTCACCACGCGTAATACCGATGGCAATGTTGGTTGGGAAGGCGGCGACAACAAGGTTGTTTCCATCACCGGCAACGAATCAGATGGCGACAGCAACGGATTCCTGGATGCCTTCTATCCGGCTCAGGGCACTGATCCGGGCTTTTTCAATGGCGTTTCGTTCGACGATGTCTTTACGCAGGACACGAACGTAGTCGTCACGGTGGATGCCCGTCCTGCGTTCTATCACATCGCGGACTCCTCCGGTATGCCCCGCGACGTGCAGTCTGGTGATGCAGTGACCGCATTTGCCGGCCTGTTCGCAAACGGACCTTTTGCCAACGATGTCAATGGTTGGGAGGGCTGGGGTGCCAACCTCGCAGCCCGTACGGACCTGCAGCTCCTCGATGATGGTTCTGGCGATGATGCTGTTGCGGGCGATTCGATCTATACGATCACGCTCGCAAAGATGGCTGGTCAGGCCAAGCGTAAAGTTGACCTCAAGTTCGGCGTGAATGGATTCGATAACGAGTCCACCTTCGCTGGTAACCACACGCCGAGTGTGGACGAGGACAACCCGGTGCTGAACATGGTCTTTGGCGCTATGCTCCAGTCCGATGGTACGTTCGTAGACGGTCTGTTCGATCCTTACATCATCATCGACAACAGCGCGACGCCTCCGAGCTTCCAGGTTGTCCGGCGGGGAGGAGAGGACGATATCATTCCTGTAGATGTGGAAATTGAGTTCCGCGTCAACATGGGCGTCTCCCTCCTCAATGGTTCATTCGATCCGGTTGCTGGTGACATCGTCACGGTTTCCGGAAGCATGAACGGCTGGGATTCAACGGCCGATACGCTCGCTGCCGACTTCATCGATCCGAATGTCTATTCAGGCATTGTGACCGTTGACAACTTCAACGGCGGTGAGTCCGTCTACTTCAAGTTCACCACGCGCGATACCGACGGCAACGTGGGTTGGGAAAGCGGTGACAACAAAGAGCTCGTCATCAAGGGCGATGAGTCCGATGGCGATGGTAACGGCTACATCGATGCGTTCTATCCGGCAGAAGGTGCTCCTGCACCGTTCTTCTCGGGTATCACGTTCGACGATGTCTTCACGGCACAGACTGACGTAGTGGTCACTGTGGATGCCCGTACGGCGTTCTATCATATCGCTGACTCGGCAGGTATGCCGTTGGATATCCAGACGGGTGATCCGACGACCTCGTTCGACGGTCTCTTCGCCAATGGTCCGTTCGCCAACAGCGTCAACGGATGGGAAGGTTGGGGTGAAAACCTCGCTGCCCGTTCCGATCTGCAGCTGGTTGATGACGGTACCAACGGTGATGCCGTTGCAGGCGACTCGGTTTACACGATCACGTTGTCCAAGAGCGCTGGCGAAGCCAAGCGTGGCCAGGATCTCAAGTTCGGTGTCAATGGTCTCGACAACGAGTCCACGTTTGCGGGTAACCACAAGCCAGACATCGATGAGGCTAGCCCGGCCTTGAATCTTGTCTTTGGCGCCATGCTCGAAGAAGGCGGTACATACGTAGATGGTCTCTTTGATCCCTATGTACTGATCGACAACACCGCTACTCCTCCAACGGCTACAGCCGTTCGTCGTGGTGGTGAAAATGACACCGGTTTCATTACGAACACGGAGGAAACGGCACTTCCGGAAGCAGTCACGCTGCACCAGAACTACCCGAATCCGTTCAATCCGGTCACGACGATTGCTTACGAGCTGAAACAGAGTGCACGTGTCAACTTGGCCGTGTACGACCTGCTGGGTCGCAAGGTGGCTACGCTGGTAAGCGGCGTAATGCCAGCTGCGGCGCACACCGTACAGTTCGACGCCAGCCAGCTGGCAAGCGGTATGTACATGTATCGTCTGGAAGCAGGCGATCAGGTCTTCGTCAAGACCATGATGCTGCTGAAGTAAGTCACGCGTTGACTGACTTCGTTCTAAGCTGAACACGCTGGGGCCGGCGCGACCAAGGTCGCGCCGGCCCCTTGCGTTTCTGAGAGCTCCATACTGGGATTCCACGCTGGTGGAAGCCGATACGGAGCCATTCTCTCTGCCCATTCTCCATCCGAGCGATCGCACCATGCTGTCCAGTCAGAAGAACCTCACCAAATCCTTCTTCATGCTGCTTAGCCTGCCGGCAACGGCTATGGGCTTTGCATTGTCGGTCCAGATTTCGGCATTGAGCTGGATTTTGAGCACCAAGTATCACCTTGAAATCGAGGAGATCGGACTAGTTTGGGCAGCGGGTCCCATTGCAGGCATCCTTGGGCAGGTTGTGATCGGCATTATCTCTGACAACGTCTGGTTCTGGAACGGCCGCCGTCGACCGTTCATCCTGATCGGTGGAGTCCTTGCCACGCTCATGCTGTTGGCCTTGCCGAACATCGATGTGATTTCGACAGCGATGGGAATCGAAGGCATACTGGGCGTGGCCATCGCCGTCGCCTTGACCCTGGATCTGGCCATCAATGTCAGCTTCAATCCCACCCGCTCGGTCATCGCCGATGTCACGCCCGAGGGCACCGAGCGGACGAAAGGGTACACCTGGATGCAAACCGTGTCCGGTACGTTTGGCGTATTGGCCTACGCCGTGGGCGCCGTCATGGGTAACATCACCCTCATTTACGGTGGTGCTGTCCTCGTCTTCCTCTTCTCGGTGGTCCCTACATTTTTTATCGAGGAGCCCCGCGAACTCCGTGATGATCAGGGAGCCGCCGCCGCTGGCCCCGGCTTTTCATTCAATGAGCTGGTCCGAACCACGCGTCCGCTTTGGGGCTTCTTCATCTATTCCGTCTATGCCATGACCCTGCGGGTAATGGAAGTTGACCTGGGACACTATTGGGTGGAGGCCGGACTGGGCGTGCTGACAGTTTTTCTGGTAGCCGAGTCCCTGTTCAAGAAGGAGGAAGGATTGTCAAAAGAGGCTGCCTCTGACCTCGGATTCAAGAAAATCCTTGCAGCCCATTCGTTTACTTGGGTAGGCGTACAGACCATGTTTGTCTACATGTTTGCCTATGTCACATACGAAATGCCAGGACTTTCAGATGTCCACATGGGCAGGGTAGTGTCCGTCAGTTTCCTCGTTTTGAATGCTGTCGGGGCCTTGCTACCCGCATTCGTACTGGAGCCCATTACGGAGAAAATTGGTCGTGTAAAGACACACATGGCCTGTCTGGGTGTAATGACCCTGGGTTATTCCGGCATCCTGTTTATGGGTGGGACGCCCCTCATGGTCTATATCATGATGGGTGTCGTCGGCGTGGGTTGGGCCGCGACGGTCAGTCTTCCATTTGCCATCATGTCCCAGAAAGTCGACCAGACAAAGATGGGTCTGTACATGGGTCTCTTCAACCTTTCCGTTGTGCTGCCCCAGCTCGTGGCCTCTCTCGGCATCGGCGAACTCATCGGAGCCGCGGCAAACAAGAACATCATATTTGCCATCTGTGCCGGGTCGCTGCTCATCAGCACGCTCGCATGGACGCTCGTAAAAGAAAACGCCCCTGCCAACGCTTGATCCTGACTGCCATGAACCGGAATCTGCTCTGTCTACCGCTGCTTCTTGCCCTGATTGCAAGCTGCACCAGCCCTGAAGCTCCGTCGACCGAGTCTGGTGGGTCCGCACCGGAAGGCGCCATCGTGCATCTGTTCGAATGGCGCTGGGACGACGTCGCGCGAGAGTGTGAGGACTTCCTGGCTCCCCATGGCTATGCCGCAGTACAGGTCAGTCCCCCTGCCGAGAATCACATCATCGTCGGGCGTCCCTGGTTTGAGCGCTACCAGCCGGTCAGTTATCAGCTACAGACCCGAAGCGGAGACCGGGCAGCCTTTGCCAACATGGTGGCTCGCTGTGATGCCGTTGGCGTTGATATAGTCGTGGATGTCATCGTCAACCACATGGCCGATGCGGACCTTCGACACGATGGCGATCTGGTTTTTACGGCAAAGGGGACGGCAGGTACCGAATTTGGTCCGCTTGAATATCCCAGTCTGTATACGAGGGAAGACTTCCATCAGTGCGCTTTGACAGAGAACAACGATATCTGGGATTGGAATGATGTCGATCAGCTGCGCACATGCGAGCTTGTGGATCTGTCCGATCTGGCCACCGAGTCGGAGCACGTGAGACAGACTGTGGGTGCCTATCTGGCTGATTTGGCCTCTCTAGGAGTGAAAGGATTCCGCGTAGATGCGGCAAAACACGTATTGCCTGAGGATATCACGGCCATGCTTTCGTATGTCCCGGAAGAGGTGTGGGTGGTTCAGGAAGTTGCTACAGGGGGGCAATACGTCGACTGGATGAAGGAATATGAGTCTGTTGGTGACCTGACGGAATTTTCCTACACCGAGGCTATGGGGGATATGCTGCGGAATCGAACGTGGTCAGATTTTGCACCTGAAGGATGGTTCTGGACCTCGCGAGAGTACATCCCATCTGATAGGGCCATGGTATTTGTAGACAACCACGACAGGCAGCGGGGTCACGGCGGTGAGGCGGCCATCAATTACAAGGATGGTGCGCTCTACGAATTGGCGCAAGTGGCAACACTGGCCTGGCCTTACGGCGCCAAGCGCGTCATGTCGAGCTTTTCCTTCGGCATGGATTCCCAGGGCCCCCCTATGGATGCCGATGAAGCCATCAAGCCCGTTCATTCGCCGGACGGTTTGAACTGTGGGCAAGGGGAGTGGGTCTGCGAACATCGCTGGCCTGTGATTGCAGGAGCGGTTGCATTTCACCAGCAGGTTCGGGGTGTGCAGGAGGTGTCGAACTGGTGGACCGACGGAGAAAACGTTATTGCTTTCGGTCGGCAGGATCAGGGCTTCGTGCTCATCAACGGAGCCGAAGCTGCTCTGGATGGGACGTGGCAGACGTCACTGGCTCCAGGCGCCTATTGCAATCGGTTGGCGGGCGCTGCATGCGAAGTGGTTCGTGTTGACGGAGAGGGCAAGATCACGACCCAGCTCCCGGCCATCTCAGCCTTGGCAATAGACACGGGTTGGCTCCAGGAATGATGGATACGCGGAGAAGCCTCGCATAGCGGCAACCGGACAACGTATCTTGCCGACATGAGCTCTACTCCTTCCGAAAACTGGTCCGACCTGGGACGATTCTGGACGATGCCGAACGTGCTGAGCATGTTGCGTCTCGTGTTGATCATTCCGCTTTTCTGGTTGATTGTGAATGAAGGCACATTGTTCTGGATCATGATCATCGTGGTCCTGGCAATTGCTTCAGATTACTTCGACGGGCGTATTGCACGATGGTCGAACTCCGTTTCCGAGTGGGGAAAGGTCCTTGATCCGATGGCGGACAAAATTGGCGGTGGGGCGGTAGTTGCGGCCCTCACAATCCAGGGAAGTCTGCCTGTATGGTTTCTTGCTGCTCTGGCAGTACGCGACATTGCCATCCTGATCGGAGGTGGAATCATTCGTGTCCGAACGGGAGCAATAACCCAAAGCATGTGGTCGGGCAAAGTGGCTGTAACGGCTGTCGCGATCACAGCGCTCGCGGCCCTTCTTCGAGCCGATGCCCCAGTACTGGAATTCTGTATCTGGGCCAGCACTGTGCTCCTGGCCTACTCATTCCTGCGGTACATGGTGCGCTTTTTTTCAATTCTCGGTTCGACGGGTGCAGGACAGGATCCCGAACACCCGGTTGCGGGTTCGGAAGAGTCGTCAGCTGAAGGCTGAGATGTCGCCCTCCAGGGTTGGCCTGGTCAGCTTTCCCTTTCAGTTAATGATGCACCTTCATGGGTCTGTTCAATCGTTCAAAGCAGCAGGAGTCACTCGAATCCGGTCTTGAAAAGACGCGGAGTTCGTTCTTCGGTAAGATCAACAAGCTGGTCCGGGGTAAGGATCAGGTTGACGACGAATTGCTGGACGATCTGGAGGAAGCGCTCGTCACAAGTGATGTCGGCGTCAAGACGACGGTGGACATCATCCGTAAGGTGGAGGAGCGGGTCGCACGTGATAAGTTTGTCTCCACGGACGATTTGAATGCGTTGATCCGTGACGAGATCAGTGGTTTGCTGTTGGATGACAATCCTGCCCAGCCCATCGATTTTGAGGCTCCACTCCCTGGCAAGCCTCATGTCATTATGGTTGTCGGTGTCAACGGAGTAGGCAAAACCACCAGTATCGGCAAGTTGGCTGCGCGGTATAAAGCGGCTGGTAAGTCCGTGATGTTGGGTGCGGCCGATACGTTTCGAGCTGCAGCAACTGAACAGTTGGATATCTGGGCTCAGCGTGCTAATGTGCCCATTATCAAGCAGGGTCACGGCGCCGATCCAGCAGCTGTGGCATTCGATACGCTCGGTGCAGCCAAGGGGAAAAACGTCGATGTCGTGTTGGTAGACACGGCTGGCCGACTGCACACGAAAGGCGGCCTTATGGATGAGCTGACCAAGATCAAGCGGGTCATGGAAAAGCAAATTCCCGGCGCTCCTCATGAAGTGCTTTTGGTCCTGGATGCCTCCACGGGTCAGAATGCCATTCGGCAAGCTCAGGAGTTCACCAATGCGGCAGATGTATCCGGGCTGATTCTGACGAAGCTGGACGGTACTGCCAAAGGGGGTATTGTGATTGGCATTTCGAACGAGTTTCGCATCCCCGTAAAATACATCGGTGTTGGAGAGGGTATTGACGATCTGCAGGTTTTCGATCGCGCAGGCTTTGTTGGGGCTCTGTTCGGAAGCGAATAAGACTGGTTTCCCGCCCCAGTCGGTTCGTGAAGGACCCGTTACCGTTCATCACGGAAAAATGACGGTCTGTTCTCCGGTCATGGACTGTCCCTCTTCAAAGTCCGATATTTGTTTCAGATCACCTGAGATAACGAATCTGTTCTAGCCCCCATTGGGATCTGTAAAGGAGAGCACGAGGCAGGAAGAGGAAATCCGATTTTTCAGGTCCAAACCTATGTTCAGTCGTCTTTCGACGCATAAACACACCCGCTACGACGAAGCTAAAATGATGCGTCCCGCACATGCCATTTCGACGGATGCCACGTTGCCCACGTGGGTGTCCATGCTTCGTAGACTCGGGCAAGCAATGGCTTTGATGGCCTTCCTCGTTGGCTTTTCGCAGCCAGCGTTGGCTCAGATCGCAGAAGCCGATTTCGAAGTAGACATCATTGCTTCACGTAGCGACGATGGGCTCAACAGTCCGAAAGTTGATATTTATACTCGTGTCCCGATCACGCAAATGAGTTTCATCAACTCGTCTTCAGGGTTTACGGCGGGATATGAAGTGAAACTCGATGCCATAGAGTGGTCCGAAGACGATCGGCTTCGCAATCTGGTCCAGTCCCGAATCTGGAACGCGAATGTAACGGTGAACTCCTACCTGGAGACCCAGTCCGATGCCCGCCACGATTTCACGACCCAGACGCTAGCTATCGATCCGGGCAAGTACCTGTTCGAATTCGAGGTTTCTGACCGTAATTCCAACCGTACTTACGTGCGTAGCGTACCGGTCACCGTTCGCGAAATGGATGGTGAAGTAGCGGTCTCGGATGTCACCCTCATCGACTCGTACGACGAGACTGACTTCACGATCGTGCCCCGTGTCGACATGCGTATCGGCAGCGATGAGGCCGGCTTTCAGATCTTCTATGAGATCTACTCGGACGCTGACCGCGAACTGGACGTGACACGCGTCGTGCGCCGGACCCGCATGGATGGGACTGCTCCAGTCATGCCGACCAACATGCCCGAGGGCGAAGTTGTGGAGTCCGACATCGTGGTAACGCAGGAAGACATGGTCCGCGTCAACACCACGAGAAACCAATTCATTGTGACGGTCCCGATGCAGGACCTGAAGGTAGGCGCTTACTCTGTCGCACTGACCGTATCGGATTCGGTCACCGGTGAGGTATTTGACTCGGCCGAGCAATCCTTCATGGTTGAGTGGAACGGCTTGGCCTCTCACATCCAAAACCTCGAAGACGCGATTGCCCAAATGGAATACATCGCCGAGGCGCGGGACCTCAATTTCATCCAGGAAGCGCCTGACGAAGTGGAGCGCATCAAACGATTCGAGAACTTCTGGGACAAGCGTGACCCCACGCCGGGCACGCTGCGCAATGAGCGCATGGAAGCGTACTATTATCGCATCAACGCCGCCAACCGTAATTATGGTGTGTCCATCACCGAAGGATGGAAAACGGATCGTGGTTATGTATTGGTTCGATTTGGCGAGCCGGATCACATTCGTCGCAAGCCGCACAGCTTCGACTATGAGCCGTACGAAATCTGGACCTTTGAGCGCATCGGTCGCCAGTTCATCTTTGTCGACAAGACCGGATTCGGTGATTATGAGCTGCTGTTCAATGTTTGGGACGAACGCACACGTCTCTACTAGGCTTTCAATGTGACTGTTACGAAGCGCGCCCGCATGCCAGCATGCGGGCGCGCTTTGCCTTTTACGGACTTGGCAACCTAACCACGGTATTGTTGGATAGGGGGTGGCACGGACTTTACCGTGTAAGAAGGGCCACCCCGTTCATCGAGCATTGAACGCGTTCCCTTCTGGCGCGTACGTTTGCCAATCAATCCGAAAGGCCGGCTGACCGACTTTTTCATGCCAGCGTCCAGCGACGACACCCCTCGTATCCTGTTCATGGGCACACCGCACTTTGCGGTGCCGTCCCTTCGTGCCTTGGTGGCAGCAGGACTGACCCCCGTAGCGGTGGTTACGGCGCCAGATCGCAAGAGAGGACGCGGTCAGAAGACCTCGGCGACAGCCGTGAAAGAAGCTGCCCTGGAGCTGGGAATTGAGACCATTATCCAGCCCGAAGAGGTCAAGGATCCGGCATTCGCTGATCAGATTCGACATCTTCAGCCAGATGTGATTGTCGTGGTCGCTTTTCGAATCCTGCCAGAAGCCGTGTTTGAAGCGGCCCGATTGGGTTCGTTCAACCTGCACGGATCGTTGCTTCCAGCCTATCGCGGCGCCGCCCCCATCAATCGCGCCATTATGGCGGGAGATACAGAAACGGGTGTGACGACCTTTTTCCTCAAGAAGAAGGTGGATACGGGCAATATCATCATGAAGCGTTCGATGCCAATTGGACCGGACGAAACAGCTGGTGAAGTCCACGATCGCATGATGGAGCTTGGGGCCGATGTTGTCGTGGAGACAACCCGAGCCATTTTGCAGGGAGCGGCTCGCGCCCAAGCGCAAGATGATTCCCAGGCCAGTCCCGCTCCGAAGATTTTTAGGGAGGACTGTGCCATCGATTGGCGTGCGGACGCAACCCACATCCATAATCTGATCAGAGGCGTTTCCCCCGTCCCGGGGGCATTTACGTCGTGGTCGGGAAAGCAATTCAAGATTTATCGATCGCGACTGGGAAACAGCAGTGTGTCTGCGATTCCGGGAGCTATCATCCAGACTGAGCCAGATCTTGAAGTGGCAACCGGTCGCGGATCCTTGATCCTGGATGAAGTGCAGATTGAAGGACGGCAGCGCATGCAGGCCCGTGATTTTGTGAATGGACATCGGCCCGAAACAGGCTCCATTCTGGGGGGGAACTGAGATGGCAGCGCGACGACTCGGTACCAAAGGAGGTCCTACGCCATCATTTGTGCGGCCTTTCCTGTATGCGCTGAATCGGATGCAGGAAAATGAAGTGCTTCGTCCATCCCAGTATGTGGACCGAGCCCATTCCATCTTGATGGATCGTTTGGGTGCCAGCGGTGGGGTTCCCCAGACGGCTTTCAGCCATGGTGCCGCTGGCATCATTGCCGACCAGACGCATTACTTCGATGGCTTCGCCTTGATGCTCAGACTGAACCAGGGTGTGGCTGTATCCGTGAGAAAGCATACGGGATCCACAACGCGCGTGGTCATTGAGGGCGTGACAGATACTCTTCAATTCTCTGCCTCTGATCCAGAGGTCAACGGATTCGGTGGACTCGTCGCCCGGATCATCCAGGCCCATGGGAGTGACGCATCGCAGTTTGACATATCCATTGTCGGGGGTATTCCGACGGGATTGGGAGCGGCGTTTCATGCAGCCGTAGCTACGAGTCTCTTGCTGGGTCTGGATGCATTGAAGCATGATCGCACGCAGCCCGCGTCTGCTTCAGTGTCCCCGGACGAGATGCAAAAAGACTTACGTGACGCAGCCATTGAAGCACTCACCGACTGGTACGGACATCGCGTCAGCCCGGCATTTGTTGTTGCGAGTCTGAGTCGCGACGATGAGCCTTTCTTGCTTGTGGACACGAAGTCACTCAGCTTCCTGCCTGTGACTTCGGATGCAACCAATCGACCAGGATTTGCCATCATCGAAACCTCCCATGACTGGAAGCAGCCGATGGCAGCATCGGTCAAGCGGTTCGAGCGGGCCACGATGGTGACGGAGAAGCTGCAGAAGAAGGAGTTCACGTCCCTGACGTCTCTGCGCGATTTGGAGCACCGCGATCTGGAGCGCGCCCTGCAGGTTGTAGGCTGGCGTCACAAGTCGCCGCTTCGCCACTTGGTCACCGAAAATCGCAATGTCCAGAAAGGAGTAGTTGCCATCAAAAAGTCCGATTGGCAGTTCCTCGGGGCCTTGATGATGATATCCCAAGCGTCCAAGACCAACGATTGGGACACGACGACGTCCGTGCACCATCATATTACGCAACTGGCGGAATCGGCATCTCTTGAAGGTATATTCGGGGTTGTTCAGTCAGGCGAAGGCGGGTGCATGCTCGTAATGGGTCAACCCTTCTCGCTGCCTGCCTTTCTCGATCAAGTCCGGGAAAATGTGGACGAACATACCAGCGAAGCCGTAGAAACGTTTATCATCTGACGTAATTGATTTACCCATACACGGATGAGTACAGAATTTGATATTTCGGCGGTCAATGACCGCATTGCGAAAGAAAGCTCTTTTATTGACGATCTCATGACGGAGATCGGTAAAGTGGTGGTTGGGCAGCGCTACATGGTAGAGCGGTTGCTGATCGGGTTACTTGGAGATGGCCACATCTTACTCGAAGGAGTGCCAGGTCTGGCCAAGACACTGACGGTTTCCTCGCTGGCAGGCGCCATTGGCACTTCCTTCCAGCGCATTCAGTTCACACCCGACCTGCTTCCTGCCGATGTTCTCGGTACGCTGGTTTTCAATCCGAAGGAAGGCAGCTTTTCCATCAAGCAAGGGCCCATCTTTTCGAATATCATCCTGGCCGATGAGATCAACCGCTCACCTGCGAAAGTTCAGAGCGCTTTGCTTGAAAGCATGCAGGAGCGTCAGGTCACTATCGGAGAGACCACGTTCCCGCTTGAAGCACCGTTCCTTGTCCTGGCTACACAAAACCCGATTGAGCAAGAGGGCACGTACCCTTTGCCAGAGGCCCAAGTTGACCGCTTCATGATGAAGATCAAGGTGGGCTATCCCACCCGTGATGAAGAGCTCGAAATCATGCGTCGCATGGCTCGAACGGGCGAGAAAACCGTCGTAAGGGAAGTAGTGACGCCCAAGCAGATCCTGGATGCACGAGCGGTGCTCAATGCCCTGTACATCGATGAGCGGGTAGAACAGTACATCGTCGATTTGGTCGTGGCATCACGAGAGCCTGAATCTGTCGGTCTGGGTATGCTTAAGCTATTGATCGAGTATGGCGCCTCGCCACGTGCGACAATCAACCTGAACCTTGCTGCTCGTGCGCACGCTTTCCTTCAGCATCGTGCGTACATTACGCCCGAAGACGTCCGGTCCATCGCGATGGATGTTCTACGACACCGCATCGCCGTCACCTATGAGGCGGAAGCGGAGGAAATCAGCAGCGAGGACATCGTACAGCGCATTCTCGACACCGTCGAAGTGCCCTGATCCACTCCTTTACCGTCGGTTGACCGATGGCACGTAAGCCCAAGACCTTCAAAAAAGAGTCCATCTCGGTAGCGTTTGCTGTCGAGCAGCTGGACAAAACGGTGGGCATTCCGGTCAAGCCGCTGAATGCTGAGAACGCCGAAACCAAGCTGATTGTCGAGAGCAATCTGCACCGGCCAGGGATGGCTTTAGCAGGCTATCTAGACCTGTTCACGCATCAGCGTGTTCAAGTGCTCGGCAATACGGAATGCCGCTTTTTGGCGGGACTTGAGGAAGCGGATCGTGTCAGAGCGTTCAATAATCTGCTGAAGTTTCCCATCCCGTGCATTATCTGCACCGAAGGAAACCAGCTGGACGAAAAGCTGCTCAGCCTGGCTTCCAACGCCGGCGTCCCTGTTTACGTGACGGAAGTGCCAAGCACGAAGTTCATGTTCCTGCTGAGGGACTTTCTGGAAGATCAGTTCGCTCCTCAGCAATCCCTGCATGGGTCACTGGTTGATGTCTACGGGATCGGGCTACTCATCATCGGTCCAGCTGGAATCGGTAAAAGTGAAGTTGCTCTCGACCTGGTAGAGCGTGGTCATCGCCTGGTTGCTGATGATGTGGTCATGGCCACGCGTAAGGAGGGGCAAGTGCTGATGGGATCTGGAACGGATCTGGTACAGCACTTCATGGAAATCCGGGGTCTAGGCTTGGTCGATGTGCGAGCTATGTTTGGTATTCGTGCCATCCGCTTCCAGAAACGCATCGAGGTGGTGGTCAATCTGCACCCTTGGGACCCGGATGAAGAGTATACCCGTCTGGGAATGGTCGAAGAGACCTATGATATTCTCGGTGCCGAGCTTCCGCTCGTGATGCTGCCGATTACACCTGGCAAGAACGTGACAGTGCTTTGCGAAGTCATCGCAATGAACCACCTGTTGCGTCACTACGGATATGATCCGGCAGAGGTGTTTGCAGAACGTCTGGCCGAGCGTATTCGAAAGAAGGGTATGGCCAGTGCCGATCCTGGAAGAGGAATCGAGTACTTCGAGCACGATTACGAGTAGCTCGGGCATGCTATTCAAATGAGAGTCCGGCCTGCCGGCCGGACAAACGTCATTTGGAATAGCATACCCTCGCTTGCGATGTTACCAAAGGAGAACGTGAGCCCTGCACGTGGTCGTTAGATGCAATACGCTACGCCCTTGCCCAGGCTTGCTCGCAGGGAAACGTGTTTCCAGGCCGATTGAAGCGCCACGATCAGGCGGCTTCAACCTCTTCGCTCTCTTCTTCGGCTTCGAACTTCACGCCGACCAGCTTCGAGACGCCCTGTTCGGCCATCGTGATGCCGTACATGCGATCTGCAGCTTCCATGGTGCGTTTGTTGTGCGTGACCAGGATGAATTGCGTGGAGTCGGAGAAGGTGCGGATCAGATGCATGAAGCGATCCACGTTGGCATCATCGAGGGGCGCATCGACCTCATCGAGGATACAGAAAGGACTCGGCTTGACCAGGTAAATCGCGAACAGCAGGGCAATTGCCGTCAACGTCTTTTCCCCACCCGAGAGCTGTGAAAGGACGCTTGGTTTCTTGCCGCGCGGCTTGGCGTAGATGTTGACGTCCGACTCGAGCGGGTCGTGATCATCCTGCAACTCAATATCTGCTGATGCTCCCTCGCCAAAAAGGTCTTCAAACAGCTTTCGGAAATTTTCCCGGATGGCATTGAATGTTTCGTCGAAACGCTGACGGGCAGTTGTGTTGATCTCGTCGATCGTAGTCATGAGTGTGGACTCGGCCGATATCAAGTCCTCCAGCTGCTCATTCATGAACGTCAGCCGCTCTTTTTCCTCCTCAAAGGATTCGAGCGCCAGCGCATTGACGGGTCCGAGATGCCGAATCTTGTTCTTCAGATCCTGGACCTCGCTGCGGGCTTCTTTTCGATCGAAGTCTTCAGGAATCTCCCAGATCAGCGTCTTCAGATCCAGCTCATGATCCTCGTCGAACGAGGCCAGAAGGTCTTCCAAACGGGTCTCCAGCTCGGCACGTCTTACCGCCCGGTCGGACTCCCCGCGCATGGCGGATTCCCGCTCCCGACGCAGCTCCCGAAGACGTGCTTCCAGCTCAGAAATCTCGACCTTGGTTTCCATCAGCCGTTCTTTGGCAGCCGAAACGGCCTCGTCCAGCTCAAGTCTTCCTTTCTGTCGTTCCTGAATGGTTTCCTGCAGCTCGTTACATCTCGTCTGAAGTTCCTGACGCTGCTTGAGCAATTGCTCGGTGGCCCCTTTGCGCTCTTCGGCTCGGCGAGTCAGCGTCTCCAGATCGGCACGCACACGGGTCAATTCGCGCTTCAGGTTGTCCATGCGGTTACGAGCCTGGACAGCCGTGATGTTGGCTTCGTTGAACAGGCTGAACGCCTTGCGACTGGCCTCTTCGATGCCTGCAAAGGCTTCTTCAGCATCCGTCCGCTTCTGCTGCATGTCTGCTTCCTGGAGCGTCAAGGTCTTGACGGAAGCAGAAGCCTTCTCCAGATCAGCTTGGGCTTGCGTGAGCGTTCGTTCTTGCGTCCCGATCCGGTCGTTCAGCTCCTTGGCGCGTCCTCCTGCCATATCGGCTGATGCGCTCATGCGAGACTGCATCCGCTCCGCGTCGAGTAACACCCGGTCAGCCGCTCGAACGGCCTCTTTTGCATCCGAAAGCAATACGGCTCCCATGGCATCCCGCAGTGCATCACGCTTCTTTTCCGTCTCGCGCAGCACGCTTGCCGCGGCATTCAATTCCACGCGAGCACGTTCCAGTTGCTCGCGCCGGCCCATCCGCATGGCAGATCCTGAGGAAGTCGCATCGCCACTACCGGCATGCAGATATCCGTGAGCGTCGCGCCACTCGCCACTTGGTGTGACCAACCGGACGCCCTCGTCAACCGAGGCATTCTCAAGGGTATCTACGAGGAACGTCGATCCGAATACAAGGTCGACGAGGGTCTGGTATACAAGATCGATGGGCTCGACGAGTGAGGCCAACGAGGTGGCACCGGCGGGCGCTGAGGGAATTCCCGGAGCACGCAGTTTGTCCAGGATCAGGAAAGTAGCGCGCCCTTTTTCGTCCTTGCGCAGATTGGCGACTGCCCGGGCGGCCTCGTCTTCGGTGGCTACCACAATACAGCTGGACAAGTCGCCCATTGCAGCCTGTACGGCTCCAGCAACAGCATCCTCGCAGCGAATGACATCAGCCAGGGTCAGGAGATCGGAATCGGACCATCCCGGTGTATTTGCGAGATACTGGACGGACTCGGAAAGGTCTTCGTAGGAACTGAGCAATCCTTCGAGGAGGCGCACTTCCGAGGCTGCTCCGTCATGGGAGCGCTCCAGCCTCCGCAGGGTCCCTTGCAGCTCGTTCCACTCGGACTCGAGTCGATTCTTCTCTTCCTCCAGTCCTCGGAGTGCATCCCGTGCAGCTGAGGCCGCATTACGGGCCGTCTCCAGAGCAGTAGCCGCTGCCTGGACTTCCGCATCAAGATCGACGGTTGTGGAATCGTGATGCTCCAGGGCGGAACGGGTTTCTTCCAGATCCACCGTCGTTATTTCTATACGGCTGGAAAGTCGATCAATCTGACGCTGCATGTCTGCTTTTTCCGAGCTCACTTTCCGCTCCTGAAGTCGCAGGTTATGCAGCTTGACCTGATGCTTCTGCTGGGTGGTCTGGGCTTCATCGCGGATGCGCTTGGCATCTGACAGCTCAGCCTCTGCCTTCTCGGCGGCTGGTACAACGTCATTGTACTCCTTTTCGTAGCGCTCGAGGTCGGACTCGAAATTCTCCCGTTGACCAATTGCGGCCTTCGCTTCCTCATCCAGGCGGGTGAGATCACGGGAGATCGTGGAGAGGCGTTCGGTAGCGACGCGGAGATCCGACTCTGCGGCCCTGAGCGCATCCATATGCTCGGAAAGCAAGGCTTGGGCATGTACAACGCCCTTTTCGCGATTGACGTGCTCAGTGCGCAGGGATTCGTGTGCAGCCTCTTCGGCGGCCAATTTGGCCGTAAATGCGGCAGCCGCATCCGTCAGCTTGCCCATGTCCTTTTGCACCAGCTCGATATCTGCTGAAAGCTTGCGGTATTCGAGCAGTCCCAGGGAGACTTCCAAGTGATGCAGACGCTCGTCGTATTTCTTGAAGCGAGCCGCTTTCTGAGCCTGTCGCTCCAGACTTCGAACGCGCTTGTCCAGCTCGTCAGTCAGGTCGCGAACGCGATTGAGGTCGCCCTGGGTGCTTTTGAGCTTGCGCAGCGTTTGACCGCGGCGAATCTTGTACTTGGTGATGCCGGCGGCCTCTTCAAACAAATGGCGACGGTCGGCGGCATTGTCCGAAAGGATCTCTTCGATCATCTTCAGCTCGATGACCGAATAGGCACCAGCGCCCATTCCCGTGTCCATGAACAGGTCGGTGATGTCCTTGAGCCGGCAGTTCACCCCGTTCATGATGTACTCTGACTCCCCGCTTCGGAAGAGTCTGCGACCAATGGTTACTTCACTGTACTCCGTTGGGAGGATACCGCGTGTGTTCTCGATGGTCAGGAGTACTTCGGCCATTCCGAGGGCACGCCGCTTGGACGTTCCGTTGAAAATGACACTATCCATCTTGTCCGAGCGCAGAATGCGGGCGCGTTGCTCACCAATTACCCAGCGTACGGCATCTACAATGTTTGACTTGCCACAACCGTTGGGGCCTACAACAACCGTCACACCATCGGCAAAGTCGACGGTTGTTCGGTCGGCAAAGGACTTGAATCCATGCAGCTCAAGCTTGCTTAGATACATCTACAAGCGGAAGGAAATCCGGGGCTGTGACGGGAATGGTGCAAAAACCAATAAACCTTGCCTAAGTCCGTTTTGCAAATCGACTTATCAACAGGATTGGTAGTGGTTATAGCATGATTTATGTACATTTAAAACAGGTGTTTAAAAAGAGAGGTTCCAGCATCTGCACGGCGGGTGAAACCGTTATTGGAATGATGGACAGAAACACAGGGCTTGGCCGACCATTTGCTTACATTCCGATCATGCATTGCTACGCAGCAGGGTTGATCTTGTCACGCTCCCATGCAATGGGAGCAAAGCAGGTAGCGAATCGTCGATTTTATGCGTTTTGGCACGACGATGGCAGATTTGGAACTGGTCGGAAGGCCGTGTCTGATAAGGGTTTCCATTCCGGATCCGGAATGGAAACCCTATATGAACCCAACCAATTGATCCAGAGCGTCTCACAGTCATGAGCGATGAAGGGATGGTGACTCAGCTGATATCGGCTCACCGTAACGGTGATGACCGAGCGGGTGATCGCTTGTTTGCACTCGTTTATGACGAACTGCACGCGATGGCCAGACGTCAGCTGCGCTATAGAAGGCCGGGTCAGACCCTTAATACGACGGGTCTGGTACACGAGGCATATTTGAAGCTGTTCGATCGCGACGAGAACGGTTGGAACGATCGTGTCCACTTTTTTTCGGTTACTGCCCGCGCCATGAGGCAGATTCTGGTCGACTATGCGAGGCGCGTAAAGGCTGAAAAGCGCGGAGGAGGGGCCCATCACACGGAATTGAATGCCTCGATGATTTCGGATATCTCCAACAATGTGGACATCCTGGACCTGGATGATGCCATGAAGGAATTGGAGGTCTTGAATCCTCGGCTTGCGACCATTGTCGAGTGTCGTTTTTTTGGCGGAATGTCCATTGAGGAAACGGCGGCGCTCCTTGACGTATCATCGCGCACCGTTGACAGGGATTGGTTGAAGGCGAAATCCTTCCTCTTCCTCGCCATGAAAGAAGAGAAGTGAGCCCGCGGCATGGAGGACAGGCTGCACGCACGATGAAGAAGTTAGACCCCAAACATTGGCAGCGGATTGAAGCTCTGCTGGATGAGGCGCTGGATCTTGCTCCAGAGGCTCGGGAAGCACACGTTCGCAAGCGGGCAGAGGGTGACGAGGAGCTGATAGCACAGGTCTTGAACATGCTCGAGGCTTCGAAGGAGGCAGAGACATTTCTGGACAGCACCAATCGTTCCGACCTGGAATAAGCGCTGGCGCGTATGTCTTCCGCAATTGAGGAAGATGCTGAACCCGCTGTTGAGTTGGAGCGTGCAGGTCCCTATCGCCTGATCCGCAAACTCGGCCGAGGGGGGATGGGCCAGGTATTCCTGGGTGTTCGTGATGATGAGGCCTTCAAGCGCTACGTTGCGGTCAAGGTTATTCGTCGTGGAATGGACACGGATGACATCCTGAAGCGATTCCGGGTAGAACGGCCGCCGCCAGGCGGCTGAAGGCCACCTGGCGGCGGCCGAAACGTGGTTGGCTGCCAATCCAAATGAGGAATTGAGTGCAGCCATTGCCACCCTTCGTGGCTGAGCTGCGCCTCGGCTGGTCAGGCTTCTGCCTCGGGCATCGGGAATTCGCCAGGGTCGACCCCGGAGGAGGGGCCTTGCTTGGATCCCTCCGCCGCGCTGGCATGGGCTGACAGCGTTTCAAATGTAAAGCCCTCCGAGTCCGCATCGGCATCGATCCGGATGGTTTCACCCGGTTCAATCCAGCCCGATAGTACTTCTTCGGCCAGCTTGTTCGTGATCTCCCGCTGGATGACACGCTTGAGCGGGCGCGCTCCGAAGACCGGGTCGAATCCGATCTCTGCCAGGCGATCGCGAGCCGGGTCCGTGAGGTCCACTTCGATCATGTTCGAGGACAGTGCCAGACGACGAACGCGCTCGAACTGAATATCCACGATCCGGCGGATTTCCTTCCGACCCAGTGGGTGGAAGGTGACGATTTCGTCGATGCGATTCAGGAATTCCGGCCGCAGGCGCTGCTTGAGCAGCCCCATGAGTTCCTCGTTGAGCTTGGCTTCATCATCCAGGGATAGTCCCTCGCCCGACGTGGCATCGATGCGATTCTGAATCACCTCCGAACCGAGGTTTGAAGTCATGATGATGATGGTATTCTTGAAATCGACAACGCGTCCCTGATTATCGGTCAACCGGCCATCATCGAGCATCTGGAGCAGGATGTTGAATACCTCCGGATGCGCTTTCTCGATCTCGTCGAGCAGTACGACGGAATACGGCTTGCGACGGACCTGCTCAGAAAGCTGTCCCCCTTCCTCATACCCTACATACCCCGGAGGAGCACCCACCAGACGCGACACCGTGTGTCGCTCCTGATATTCACTCATATCGATACGCACCATCGCGTTCTCATCGTTGAACAGGAATTCGGCCAATGCCTTGGCGAGCTCCGTTTTTCCGACACCGGTCGAACCCAGGAAAATGAATGAACCGATGGGGCGCGTTTCTTCCTGAAGACCGGCACGACCACGACGGACGGCATTCGCAACAGCAGCCAGCGCTTCGGGCTGCCCTACAACACGCTTTTCCAGAGAGTCTTCCAGGCGTAAGAGTTTGGCGCGCTCGCTCTCCATCATCCGGGAGACCGGGATACCGGTCCAGCGGGAGACGATGGCAGCAATGTCCTCAGAGTCAATTTCTTCTTTGAGTAGGGCGCCTCCTTGCTGGACATCATCCAGCTTTTGTTTGGTCTCTGTGACCAGTTCTTCCAGCTTCGGAATTTTTCCGTAGCGCAGTTCAGCCACCTCGCCGTATTCCCCGCTGCGTTCGAGTTTTTCTGCCTGCATACGAAGATTCTCGATGTCCTCTTTGGCCTGCTGAATCGTCTGGATCATTTCCTTCTCCTGCGTCCAGCGCGCCTTCAGCTCTGTGCGGCGCTCATCCAGGTTGGCGAACTGCTCTTTCAGCAGCGCGAGCTTGGAATCGTCCTTTTCGCGTTTGACCGCCTCGCGCTCGATTTCAAGCTGACGAATCTGGCGTTCAAGCTGATCGAGTTCTTCTGGCATCGAGTCAATTTCAATACGCAGGCGCGCGGCAGACTCGTCAATGAGGTCAATGGCCTTGTCCGGAAGGAATCGATCGGTGATGTAGCGGTGGCTTAGCTCCGCTGCCGATACCAATGCTCCATCCGTGATGCGTACGCCGTGGTGCACCTCATAGCGCTCCTTGATCCCGCGCAGAATGGAAATGGAGTCTTCAACTGAGGGCTCTTCAACGAGCACATTCTGGAAGCGTCGTTCTAATGCCTTGTCCTTTTCGAGGTACTTGCGGTACTCGTCCAGCGTTGTGGCTCCAATAGCGCGCAGCTCACCCCGGGCGAGCGCAGGCTTGAGGATGTTGGCCGCATCCATGGCTCCTTCAGCCGCTCCAGCTCCAACGAGCGTATGGATCTCGTCAATGAACAACACAATTTTGCCGTCAGACTCAACAATCTCACGAACCACGGCCTTGAGTCGGTCCTCGAACTCGCCGCGATATTTTGCCCCGGCAATGAGGGAGCCCATGTCCAGGGCCAGAATACGTTTGTCTTTCAGGCCATCAGGCACGTCGCCCGACACGATACGGATGGCGAGGCCTTCTGCGATGGCCGTTTTCCCAACACCCGGCTCACCAATCAGGATCGGGTTGTTCTTGGTACGGCGGGACAGGATCTGCAGTACGCGGCGAATTTCGTCATCACGTCCAATTACAGGATCAATCTTTCCTTTGCCCGCCAGATCATTCAGATTGCGGGTATAGCGCTCGAGTGCCTGGTAGCGGCTTTCAGCATGCTGATCGGTTACTTTTTGGCTTCCGCGGACATCTTTGAGTATGCCGAGGATGGCTTTCTTGGTAACCCCTTGATCCTGTAAAGCCTGCCCAGTCGACTCCTTCGAGGCAGCCAGGGCAATCAGCAGATGCTCGCTGGCGACGTACTCATCACCCAATTGCTCTGACTCAGCCAGCGCGCGATCGAAGACTTTCTTGGCGTCAGCTCCTACATATTGCCCACTCACGGATGAGCCAGTGACGACGGGCAGTTTTTCCAGAGCCTGTTCCGTCTTGGCATTCAGCAAGTCGATGCTGGCACCAAGACGGTTCAGCATGGACATGACGATACCATTCGTATCTGCCAGGAAGGCCTGCATCAAGTGGGGCGGTTCAATACCCTGATGATTGCGCGATGCGGCCATTTCCGTGGCTGCCTTCACGACTTCCTGAGCCTTTATCGTAAATTTCTGAAGGTTCATGTCTCCCTCGAACGTGTTTCGGCTCCCATTGCATCGGACGAATTGGCAGTTGGGGGCCTGTATGCGTGCTTCCAACACGGTAGCGAAAAGCATACCAAGCCGTTTTTGCTGACATCCTGACAGCAGTAGCCTGTACGGCCGATGCTGTTTCTACTCACATCATTAAAACACATGCAGCATTCCCCATCACCAGAGCTTGGCCTGAAAGCGAATCTTGGGCAATTCATGCTGCTTGTTGCGGTGAATGCGTTTGTGGGGGCGATGGTGGGGCTCGAGCGCGTCATCATACCCGTTTTGGCTGGTACGCGATGGGGTGTCGAGAGCTACGTGGCAGCTCTCTCTTTCATCATCACGTTCGGGATGGCCAAAGTGCTGGCCAATAGCGTCGCTGGCCGGCTCGCGGAGCGAGCCGGCCGTAAGCGACTTCTGATTTTGGGGTGGCTCCTTGGGATTCCCGTCCCACTGATACTGATGTGGGCGCCTTCATGGGCATGGGTAGTCGCTGCCAACGCATTGCTGGGTCTGAACCAGGGATTTGCATGGACGATGACCGTCGTCATGAAAATCGATCTTGTGGGTCCGAAACAGCGCGGCTTGGCACTGGGGATCAACGAGAGCGCTGGGTACGCCGCTGTTTCCCTGGCCGCGCTTCTCTCCGGATTCTGGTTGGCGGCTGGCCATGAAGAGTGGGCCTTCACGGCGGGACTTGTCATTGCGCTTGTTGGGTTGGTTGTTTCCCTGGTTGCGGTCCACGACACCATGGATCATGTAGCGCTCGAGCAGGGAGCTGCAGCGAAGGAAGCGTCCCCCTCTTGGGGAAGCGTATTCCAACGAGTGTCCTGGAAAGAGCGTCATCTCCATGCTGCCTCGCAGGCCGGACTGGTCAACAACATGAACGACGGGCTGGCCTGGGGCATCCTGCCGCTGTTCTTCTTGCAAGTCGGCATGGGCGAGGAAAACACGGTCTGGTTATTGGCGGCATACCCGCTTATCTGGGGGCTCGGTCAGCTTTTCACAGGTGGTTTGTCCGATCGCATCGGACGACGTGGGCCTATTGCGGTGGGCATGATTCTGCAAGGCGTCAGTATTCTCTGGCTGCTGGAGGCTTCCTCGTGGACGGGATATGCCGTATCCATAGTCGGAATGGGGATCGGTACGGCCCTCGTCTATCCCACCCTCCTGGCTGTGATCTCAGACCACTCCGAGCCGATCTGGCGTTCGACGGCCTTGGGCGTCTACCGGCTATGGCGCGACGGAGGCTACGTAGTTGGAGCCGTGCTCGCCGGCCTGTTGGCAGACGCATTGAACCCGGAATCCGCTATCCTCTGGATAGGCGTTCTAACCATCGCATCCGGCTGTTGGGCCGGATGGCTGCTGCGATCTTGAATCTTGACGACGCGCGGTGATCAGGTGCTTTGACCCCGTGTCGTGGTCCGGCGCCCGGATCTAGTGATCCATGCCGCCGCGAAGCGATACGGTCTGAACGTAATCGATCAACACCGTCCCATTGCCGTTCAGCCGGATCCCAACGGGTCCCATGCCTCCATCATCGCCGTGGCCATGCGCGATCATCTGTTGATCCGCGTAGGCCCGAAAGTGCGTCTGATCAGCTACTGCCCGGTACGAGACCCAACCGGCTGGGCTGTAAGGTTGGTCATCCATCAGAATCAAATATCCTGATTCGCTCATGCCCTGGCGCACCGATTCCTTGGAGAAGGACGTGAAGTAATAGTTGTCTTCGTCCTCAACGTGCGTTGTGATCATGAACGTCCCATCGAACGCATCGAGGTTGATAGGAGCATCGATCTGCACGGACATCATGGGATGATCGAATACCAACATTACAGGATCACCCGACAGGGTAAGGGCCAACACATCGCCACGTTCACCGCCATCCTGAAGCGAGGTCACGAGACCATCCGCATCTCCGTACACCGTCATGCTTTCCATCCATGTGGCCGCTCGGGAGGGTTTGAAGGTCCACCCCCCTTGATCATTCATGACAGGACCTGCGGATGCGGATGAGTCAGCGGCAACAAATACCGGTGTTTCGGCGGAAACCGCCTGGACACCTGCTCCGTGCTGGTAAACCAGCTGGCCGCCGTGATCAGCGGTGAGCCAAGTCAATCCGATACCACCCAGACCGATCAGCCATACCACGCTCCGAAGCGCCATCCGAGATTCCAGACTCAGTCCGAACATGACGAGGCGAATGACAGCATAGGCTCCGAAAAAGTACAGCGTGTAATGGCCCAGGTCGGAGTGTTCGGTGAGTAGGGCGTTGGCTTCAGCCGACAGAAAGACGGAATCAGCCGCTTGTTCTCCGGTGAACCAAGCCGCAACTACCGTCAATCCCCCCAGCAAGTACAGGCTGAAAGCTCCTTTGCGCAAGAAATCGTTGGAGCGCAGGAAAAGGGCCACTGTGTCCACCAACGCTGCCGTAAACAGCAGAGCAATGGGAAAGTGAATGACCAGAGGATGGATATTCGGTGCCCAGTAAGGGAGCATGGTCGTTGGAGTCGATTGAACGGATTCAGACAGATCATACGCGGGATCCACCATGAGTGATTCACGAAACCAACGGACTGTCGAAGGAATAGGATAATCCCTTTTTCGCCGGTCCTGAACTGGCTCCCCAGACTCGCCCGACTATCCGATCCTCCTCATCCTTCCGAAGGTATGGCCCCACAGAAACTTCCCTTGTCCGATCCCAACTGGTGGAGCAATTTCCAGCAGCTGCTCGATGACAACAATGAATGGCCGGTTACCTACCTGTTCAAATTCATTGTCCCCAAGGAAGGAATGGGGGCGCTGAAGCTCGTGTTTGAAGGTCAAGACATTGATATAAAGGCCTCGAAGAAGGGCAACTATCAAAGTCTGACCTCTCGCATTCACGTCCAGAACAGCGACGAAGTGATCGCCATATACCGAGCGGCAGGTGAGATTGAAGGCGTTATCGCACTCTAGTCGTCTAGGAGATTGAGCAAGGCGTCCACTTCAGCGTGGGTATTGTACTGGCCCAGGCCGATACGCAGCATACCACCCTTGGCCGTGAGTCCGAGGCGCTCAATTACCTCGATGGCGTAGTAGTGTCCCGGCCACACAAAGATATTGGCCGCTGCAAGCTTCTCGGCCATGGCATCCGGATCAGACCCCTCTTTGACCATCCCGATGGTAGGTACTCTGTCGGACAAGTCTGCCTCCGCCGTCAACCCGTGGATGGTGACACCAGGAATGGAGAGGAGGCCGTCGATGAGGTATTTACCCAGTTCACGTTCGTATTCGGCCAAGACGCTGAACCCGGACACAAGGCGATCTCTTCTGGTCGCGCCGCCTGCGCCCATCTCCCGGCCCATCCATTCGAAATGCTCAATGGCTCCAAGCGTAGCCGCCATGCCTTCGTGCGACTGCGTTCCTGTTTCCCATCGACTTGGCAGCGTATCGTCTGCCGGCCGCACCTTGTAGGGTGACAGGGATTCGAGGAGGCGGCGTCGTCCCCACGCCATGCCCTGGTGGGGACCATAGAACTTGTAGGGAGAGCAGGCCAGGAAATCGCAACCAATGGCATGAACATCCATCAGGAAATGCGGGGCGTATTGTACTGCGTCCACAAACACCAGAGCGCCCACGGCATGTGCTTTCTGCGCTACCATGGCCACGTCATTCACCGTCCCGATCGCATTCGAGGCATAGTTCACGGCCACGAACTTGGTTCGGGATGTAATGGCTTCGTCCACAGAAGATGGGTCATAGCGATAGGTTGCAGGATCAAAATCGATCCACTTCACCGTGGCTCCGACATCTCGGGCCATGAGCAACCACGGGCTGACATTGGCATCGTGGTCCATACGGGTGACCACAATTTCATCTCCTGGCTCCAACGTGTGAGCAATTGAGCGCGCAAGATGGAGCGTGATCGTGGTCATGTTCTGACCAAAGATGATTTCTCCCGGATCGTCTGCACCCACAAAGTCCGCCAGGGCTGCGTGCGTCTCGTTGATGAGTTCGTCTGTCAAATGAGACGTCCTGAACGGACCATGCGTGTTGGTGTTGGCATTCACCAGATAGTCGTTCATCCGGTCGATGGCGCGCTGACAAATCTGCGTACCTCCCGGATTGTCAAAGTAGATTCGGGGCGTGCCTTCATCTGTGACAGATAAGGAAGGGAATTCGTCCCGGATGCGCTGAACGTCGTAAGCCATGATCTCGTGGATGATTAGGGAGGACCGGCGAGACTGAGCCGGATTGCTTGGCCCTCGAATCTACGATGCCCGGCGCTGCATCGCCTCGGGTCAACACGCACAGTTTTAACCTGTCTTGCTGTGGCGCGGGTAGTTGAGTTGGGTATTCTGCACGGAATCACCAACTGCAGCAGCCATGCGATTCCTTCTCGTACTTGCCTTCCTCTTTGTCACGCCGACCCAGGCACAAACCCTATTGGTCCCTGATCGCGTCTTTGACGGGGACGTCATGCACGACGGGTGGGCTGTTCTGGTCAAAGGAGATCGTATTGCTGCCGTGGGTTCGGAAGCGGAGCTGGCCTCCGAAGCCGAGATACGCATTGACCTCGCCGGGACAACCCTGCTTCCGGGTTTGATTGAAGGACACGCGCATGTATTACTGCACCCCTACAATGAAACGAACTGGAATGATCAGGTCCTGAAAGAGTCCCGATCCGAACGCGCCATCCGCGCTGCAGTACACGCGGAGAAGACCTTGATGGCTGGTTTCACGACGATCCGAGACCTGGGATCTGAAGGAGCTGCATACGCTGATTTTGGCGTCAAGATGGCAATTGAAAAAGGGGTCATTCCGGGTCCACGCATGCTGGTGGCTGGTCCAGCCATCTTGGCCACAGGGAGTTACGGGCCCAAGGGATTTCATCCTGAAGTTGGTCAACCTCTCGGTGCGCATGCGGCCGATGGTGTCGACGATCTGATCAGGGAGACCCGATTACAGATCGGTAATGGGGCAGACTTCATCAAAGTGTATGCCGATTACCGGTGGGGGCCGAACGGAGAGGCCCGACCCAGTTTCACACTGGAGGAGCTCGAACGTATGCGCGAGGTAACCCAAAGCAGCGGTCGAGCTTTGGTAGCACATGCGGCAACAGAAGAAGGAATGCGTCGGGCCATTCTCGCCGGTGTCGAGACCATTGAACACGGAGATGGAGCAACCAAGGAGATCTGGGAGATGATGGTCGAGCACAGCGTCGTCTGGTACCCAACACTTGGCGCCGTAGAAGCCATCTCAGGATACAATGGTTGGCGCAAAGGCATCGATCCCGATCCTGAACGTATTGCCAGGAAGAAAGAAATCTTCCGTCAGGCACTCGCCATGGGTGTGTCCATCGGGATGGGAGGCGACGTGGGTGTGTATCCTCACGGGGAAAACGCCTGGGAGATGGAGCTCATGGTGGAATACGGAATGAGCGAGCTCAACGTACTCAAGGCCGCCACCTCACTAAATGCCGATACGTTCCATCTTTCGGACAGGGAACGTATTGCAGAGGGGCTGCTGGCCGATCTGGTAGCCGTAGGGGGAGATCCGCTGACAGACATAACCGTGGTGCGGGATGTGCGCTTGGTCATGAAAGGGGAGGTCGTCGTAAGAGAGGAGAAATGAAAGCGGGTCAGTCTCCTCATGTAGCCACGATCATCGGCGATCGGGCACGGGCCGGGTTGGATCAGATCTCCTTGAAGATCTTGACATCCAGCCAGGACATGGAGCTGTCCGGGCGACTCTCAAGCTGCGAAACCGTCAGCTCCACTTTCATCTTTTGACGCTGGGCCTGAACCAAGAGTTGATTCAGTTCTTCAGCCTTGTGCTTCAACTCTTCCGCCAAAAGGAAATCCTTGTCCCGCAGCAATCGATCGACGACAGCGTCGAGATTTTCTTGGGGTGCCTGGGATTTTTCCATTGTCGTTACCGATTCCAGCTATTGTAAAGGGGATGGGCGGTTATCCCGATGCGCTTGAGGCGCCTCTTGGGAAGAGAACGTTGAAAATCCCTGGTTTTGCGCTGCTTCCTTTATTTCCGGCGCCTGCGATGAGAGCCGAGCCGCCTCGTCATTGCAAGCGCCTGTCAGGCCGGCTTTTTTGACAATCGCCCGAATGACGTGGGCTGATCCTCTTTTTTAGTCCCATCGAGGTACTCGAAGATAAAAGAAAAGGGGCGGTGCGCATCGCGCACCGCCCCTTCTTTTGAAAGCTTTCAGACCGGCTCAATCACTTCAATTTGAACGTGATTGGCAAGGACATTTTCACCTTCACGGCTTTACCACGCTGCTTGCCCGGCTTGAACTTGGCATCAAGGATAGCCCGGATGGCTTCTTCATCACATCCGGCTCCAATACCGCGGGTAACGATCGGATCGTGAACGTTGCCCTGCTCGTCAACGACGAACTGCAGATAGACGCGGCCTTCAACCCCGGCTTTCTTGGCAATTTCTGGGTAGCGAATCTTCTTCTGCAGACCGGCGAGACCGCCGATCAGCTCAGGAGACTGCTCCACGATCACGAAGATTTCTGGCTCCTCTGGCTCATCGTCTGCCGGAGGTGGCGGAGGCGGGAGGTCTACCATTTCGTCCAGGTCGAGCGAAACGTCGAGGTCCAGCTCCACGTCGTCCAGCACTTCGTCGTTCGGTACTTCAACCGGAACCGGCGGACGCGGTGGTGGTGGTGGTTTTTCGATCTGTTGCGTCTGCTGGATTTCTTCCATCTGGACGACTTCCTGCTCTTCGAGCTGGACATCAAACGAGTCGTTGACAGACATATCCAGACGGAACGCTACGATGAGAACGGTCAACGTGAGGACCATTCCAATCTCGACATAGAGCGGGTATCTCCGCTTGATGTCGGCTTTTTCAGTCTTTTTGAGAGCCATAGTAGTGCTGAGCTTTGTGCCTTCGTTGAACGAGTGTAGCACGAAATCGGTCGGAAGCGAAAGTATACGGTGGGAGACCCTTATTGAAAAGTGAAAAACAGCGAACCGTTTTCAGCGGCCGGTAAACGGTTACCTCCCTCTCAGAGGCTGCTTGATCACGCACGCAAAAGGCTGTTCCGGAGCGTATTCGTAAGTAAGACAGGTGGGTTGGGGCAAAGTTGCCCTGTTCATTCATCTTTTTTGATCGGGTCCATTTCGGCTTCGCTCTGCCCAGGATTCCAGACGGTATCGCAGGGGAAGCCAGAACAGGAGTCCCAGGAAGGCGCCAAAGGCATCAGCGACCGAGTCCAGGTAATCTGCATGGCGGCCGAAAGGGAGCCACTCCTGATATAGCTCGGAAAACACTGAGAAAGCCAGAATCAGAGCGAAAACAGTCACAGCGGGTCCCCATTGGGCCTTGGACACCGCAGCCAGCCATAAGATGGTGAGCACAAAAAACAGCACTCCATGGATGAGTTTGTCGTATTCCAGCAGTGACGACCCGGGCAACTGTGATCCGGGAAGCGTCAGCCCGATGATGATCAGCAAGGTCCAGAGTAGTGCCAGCAGGCGTGGAGAAGTCAAGATCATAGGATCAGGAAAGGAGACGCAAAGTCTCTGGGAGCACCTCGATGAGATCCGAAGCGACCATGGATTGGGAAGCGCCCCGTTCTACGAAATGACCCGCTGCGGTTCCGCCGACGTGAATGGCCGCCGCCGCTGCTTCAAATGATTCCATCCCCTGCGCGAGCAGGCCAGCGACCATGCCTGCCAGGACGTCTCCTGAGCCTGCGGTACCCGCTGCCGGATGTCCCGACGCATTGATCATGGTGCGGCCATCCGGATGGGCCGTAATGGAGGGGAATCCTTTGGAAAGCACAACACAATTCCAGTCGCGGGCCACACGCTGTACTCGAGCAACATGGTTGGCATCTACTGATTCCGGCGATCTTGCGTCCGGATCAAGCCGATCCAATTCCCCGGAATGCGGCGTGAGGATCCACCGACCTCCGGAAGCCCGCGATACCCGGTCTCGATGCGTCGCCACGGCAAACAATGCGTCAGCGTCCAGGACGACGGGGCCGTCAAAAGCGTCCAGCAGCGCCCAAATGCGGCCGGAGGTTTCTCCATCCCGGCCCAATCCGGGCCCGATGAGCAGTGCGCGCGCCTTGTCCCAACGCGATTCCAGGTGGGCAATCAAGGATTGCATGGTCGAGACGGCATCGCCTTCCGTCGCCCATGCAGCCACCGGGATGGCATCGAGTTGCTCCTGCAGGGTATTCCGGATGACATCGGGCCCGATTGCCAGGACATACCCGCTTCCAACGCGTGCCGCGGCTCTGGCGGCGAGAGCTGGTGCCGCAGGAAAGGCAGCAGACCCTCCTGCCACCAGGGTAGGTCCCGTAGTGTATTTGTGATCATGTCGATTACGCTCTCGCAACAGATCAGATACCCAGCTGTCGGCACTCAGGAAACCACAAGCTGCATCGGTGGCGTGGGCGCGCAGCACCCGGTGGGGTATTCCGATATCGACCACGTCGACCCGACCACTAACATCCGGTCCATCACTAATGAGCAGTCCGGTTTTCAAGGCACCCATCGTGATCGTCGATGTCGCTCGGATGCAAGGCTCGAACGCTTGACCGGTCGTAGCCGAAAGGCCCGAAGGAATGTCCAAAGACCATACGGCAACGACATGGCTGTTGATGGCCCGAACGATGTCGTCGAAGGGAGCGCGGAGCGCACGTTCAAGTCCTGTGCCGAACAGCGCGTCAATAATGAGGTCACCTTGCCAGGCTGCCAGGTCAGGAACGGTCCAGGAGTCCAGTGGCCGAATGACGGAGGAGTCGAGCTTCTGTAGAATGGCCAGGTTGGTTGCCGCATCCGGAGAATGGTCGCAGGCAGGCGCTGTAAGAAAGACTTCAACGGTATGGTTTGCCTCCATCAACCATCGAGCCATCACGAGGCCATCGCCTCCATTATTTCCCTTCCCGGCAAGGATCAGAATCTTCGCTTTGGGAGAGAGGGAAGCGGCCGCCAAGCGGGCAGCCTCTCGTCCCGCCGTCTCCATGAGGGTAAACCCGGGGATGCCCAGTTCTTCGATCGTGAATGCGTCGGCGGCCTGCATGGCGGCCGCGCTTAGCACCGCAGAGAGCTCAGAAGAGCGGGCTGGCATTCCTGATGAAAGATCGTCACTCATCGTTTTCTGTCGATACCGCATCCGCCGCCGGCAGCGTGAAACGCAGGGTATCGGCTGCAATGGTTTCCCACCGTGGGCGGACCCGCTCACGGAAGGTATGCCAACGTACAGGTTCAGCCGGGACATATGGCGACAGGGATCCCGGATTCCAGGTGCCGTCTCCATCCTGATCAACAAAGACGAGCATGCGACCTCTGAATCCTCTCGGAAGATGGTCGAAGAGCATCATGCCTGCATCCATCTTGGCGGAAACCAAGGCATCGCCTCCGTCATCCGGCATGATGCGCCCGACCAGATCATCGGAAGAAAACGGTGCAGGATTGATGGCAATCCCAAGCGCACCCAACTGACTGGACGCAGCGCCCTCGAGCCAGATGGAATACGTGGAGTCCGCTCCGGGTATACGGATTTGCACCTGATACGGGCGTGGAGCGGATGAATCGTCCCAGGAATACAGGGTCGCATCCTCTCTGATCAGTGGTAGCGGTACACGCTGGCTGGACGAATCAATAAATGCCACGGATACTTCCTCAGCAGGTCGGGTAAGGCGGAAACCCACTCGTTCTTGAAGCCAAACGGTCCGTGGCTGTTCGGCGGACGATGTTCCTATCGTCGAAACGAGCGTATCGGGAGTCCAGGACAGGAAGGAGGCCTCATCCGGGGCCGGTAGGCCACTGGGTACAGTAAACACAGCCAAGATGGAGTCGGTCGTGTTGCCTGCTGAGTCGGCCAGGGCCAGCGAGCCGCTCAGTGTCCAGGTCCCGGGTGTAAGATCATTCACCTGGGCAAAGAGCGTGCGGGCGTGCTGTTGCCTGAACCAAAGGGAAGTGACCGGTACCTGGCGTGTGCCAGCCGAATCCGAGAGGATAAGCGAATTACCCGACGGAAACGGCCTATCCAATGGCAAGCGCAAGGCTTCAGACATGCGCAATTCCAGCTCACCGTCAGAAATGGCACGAACCCGATCCAGTACAGGGGCCTCCTCGTCTGTCTGGGAGAGGATCCAAGGCTCGGTTGGGACGGCATCCATGGTATCCGCCACCAGCGCTTCCATCGGAGGAATGGCCAGCCATTCACCGGAATCGATCACCCGGTTCCGGTTGAGATCCTGCAGCCCAACGATGAAATAAGAGGCGGGCCGCACATAATCCAGCACGAATCGCCCATCGGATCCTGTCTGGGTTCGGTAAAGCGGCCCATCGGCGAGAGAAGCGGAATCGGGGGAGGCGTACGCCAGCACGTCAATTCCAGATGCTGGCGATCCATCGGTTGCACGGACCATGTGTCCAGCCAGCTTGGCCGTGTCAATTTCCAAACCCGTCGCGAAGGCGAGCGTGATGGGCGCGTCGAGCGATACGCTACGTCGATCACGCAGCGATGTATCCAGCGTGACCCGGTAAGTGGTTTCTTCCCGCAGCGTTTCAGGAAGCCGCACAGTGACTGTCCGGCCCGAGCTCTTCACTTCGATGGGTCCTAGCAGCTCTGGCGTAATGGAAAACGCGTTGAGCAAGGATGCCTCATCAACTGGTTCGGAGAAGGTGAATGTCAGCCGGTCAGTTTCAACGTCGACAGAGCCTGCTGCAGGTTCAGAGAATTCCAGTGCTGGGGGTGTAGCGTCCGGTGGGCCGCCGGTAGGGGGGACGGGCACGGCGCAAGCAGAGACCAAGGTGACGATCAGCAGTACCTGCCACCACTTCGCAGGGGAATGCGCCTTTGGGGCCATGTGCAGTTCATCCATTATCGCTGCGCTGGCTTCGCAGGTTGAAAAGCAGGTACGTGCCCACCGCACTGGCACCAAGCAAGACGACGGGCTGGGCAGCTCGCATGAGACGTGAGCGAGGTGGGAGAGCAGGATCCAGAATACTGGATCCATTTACAGCCATCGCTTCCGCTTCCACCCGTGTTAGCTCATCGGTGAGCGATGATCGACAGGTATCCGTGCCCACGACGTCTCCTTCGAAGGATGACATCCACCACGTCACATCAATGGTCACCGTTCGACGTACCCGACTGCGACCGAGCCGCTGCAGGTCCACGGCTGCCTGGTCGGTGGTTACCACCAGCAGGGATACCGCTGCATCTGAAGGTTCACGGTAGACCGTTTTTCCTGCTTGGGTCCAGGACGCGACGAGCGGGGAGGAAACCAGATCGGACGCTCCCTGAGGTAAAAACCGGAACGAAGGGGTGTCTTCTACCGCCACTTCCAGACATGCAGCTGTCAGATTGGACAACAATTCCGCGTGGGTCGGAGCCGGTTCACCCGTTTGGGCAACCGCTGGACCCGCGAGGAGCAGCAGAAAAAGGAATACGAGAGTGTGGCGCACGGCAATACGCGGTATGGGAAGCAGTCCGAAAGATGCGATCGGTCTGCTCCACAATCAAACTCCTTGCGAAAGGCCGTCCGGGGAAGGGAATCAGGCGTAGATGCCACGCAGCTTCAGGGCATCGGCGACTTTCTTGATGGCCAATACGTAGGCACCGATGCGCATCGTGACATCGTGCTGCTGCGCGCGATCGTATACATCGTCGAAAGCCTTGCGCATCATGCGGTCCAGTCGACGCTCCACGCGATCCTTCGTCCAGAAGTAGCCCTGACGGTCCTGTACCCACTCGAAGTACGAAACCGTCACGCCACCAGCATTGGCCAGGATGTCCGGAATGACCAGCGTGCCTTTTTCCGCGAGAATGCGATCTCCACCCGGAGAGGTCGGGCCGTTTGCACCTTCCGAAATGATCTTGGCCTTGACGGTGTGGGCATTCTGACTCGTGATCTGATCTTCCTTGGCGCACGGCGCAAGCACGTCGACTTCCAAGGCGAGCAGCTCATCGTTGGTTATAGGCTGTGCATCGGGATAGCCCTCGAGGCTATTGCCGTTTTCGGCTGAATAGGCAATCATGGCCTGGATGTCGAGTCCATTCTCATTGTAGTACCCCCCGGAGACATCACTCACAGCGACCACTTTGCAACCCTGCTGGGTAAGCAGATCAGCTGCAACGGACCCAACATTCCCGAAGCCTTGGACAGCTACGGTGCTACCAGCAACCTGCATGTTCAGGCGTTCCATGGCGGCGAGGGTAACCGTCATTACACCACGACCCGTGGCTTCGCGTCGTCCTTGCGAACCTCCGAGTGAAATTGGCTTGCCGGTAACAACAGCGGGTTCTGTGCGCTTGACGGACATGGAGTAGGTATCCAGGATCCAGGCCATGATCTGCTCATTGGTGTTCATGTCCGGAGCAGGAATGTCCTTGTCCGGGCCAAACACGTCGGCCAGGTTGGCAGCATATCGACGGGTCAGGCGTTCGAGCTCGCGACCACTCATTTCCCGCGGATTGCAGATGACGCCGCCTTTCGCACCGCCAAATGGCACGTCTACAATGGCGCACTTCCAGGTCATCCAGGACGCCAGCGCCTTCACTTCGTCCAGGTTTACGTCGGGCGCATAGCGGATGCCACCTTTCGAAGGGCCCAGGATATCGCTGTGTATGACCCGATATCCTTCGAACATCTTGATCTTACCAGAGTCCATTACCACGGGAATCGCCGTGATGTGTACACGGGCTGGCGTAACGAGGTACTCGTAGAAGCCCTCATCCAGTTCAAGAATCCTGGCAGCAATGTCGAATCGTTCGACCATGGCCTCGAACGGATTCTCATGGCTCCGTTTGATCGGAGCCGGTTCGGAATAGATTGCTTTGCGGTGAGGGTCGTTGAATTTCATCTGTATGCTCGTACCGGCCGAAAAAGCGCTTCCGGGCCCGATTCTTCGAGTTGGGATGGACGATTATTTGAGAAAGAGATCCTGAAAGACCTACTCAAAAAGACCAGGTCGGATCGTAGGCGCGAAAGGTATGAACCTTGAGATGGAAACCTACCGTTTTTCGGGCGATACTCCATCAATCTTCACCAATTAACAACGTCTCCGCCAGATGGCGATACCTACCGCCCGACAATTGAAGAACGCAGCCGGTTTGGATCGACGGAAGAACCGGGAGGCCTCCGGTCACTTTTTGGTCGAGGGCTGGCGTTCCGTGACTGCAGCCATCGATGCGGGAGCTTCGGTTGCGCATGTATTCCGTTCACCTTCTCTGGTTGTCCCGGAAGCGGCCTCGCTGAATCAACTGAACGGGCTGACCGTGTTTGATATCAGTGACCGGGAAATGGCTCGCATTTCCAGCGTCGCGACGGCTCCGGGTATTTCAGCCGTCGTTCGGATTCCGGAGTCTGGACATGAAAAGGGCACACCCAATCGGACCCTGTTTCTTGACGGAGTTCAAGATCCGGGTAACGTGGGGACCCTGATCCGGACTGCCGCCTGGCTGGGGATCGATTGCGTGGCCCTGGGACGCGAAAGCGCGGATCCATTTTCACCCAAGGTCGTGCGCTCGACCATGGGAGGCATTTGGGATGTGCGTATTGAGCGGCCCGAGAATTCTGTGGATTGGATTCGTCAGGCGCTGGATGGTGGCGTTTCGGTCTGGGTGGCTGACATGAACGGGGAAGATGTAGGTTCCTGGCAAGTCGAGACCCCGTCCGTTTTGGTTATTGGCAGTGAGGCGCACGGCGTCTCCGACGCCGTGCGCCGACTTGCTACCGGTGCCGTTTCCATCCCGGGATCGCAAGGACGCAAAGGGGTGGAGAGTCTCAACGCTGCCGTCGCCGGAGCAATCATCATGAGTCATTGGGCTTCTCGCTGAGCGACCCGTATAGTGTAGGCCTGCAGCTGAACGTATATTGACCTGCCAACCATTCCGCCCGCCCTATGGAAGTACCTTCACTTCAGGGACTTGGCCTAGAAGCCGGGGTCCTGACCAAGGAGAAGAAGAAGCCGGTCGATCAGAAAGGACAGTCGCTTATCATCGGTGTCCCGAAAGAGGCCTCTGAAGACGAACGCCGCGTCTCGCTTGCCCCTTCAGGCGTGGCGTCGCTGGTGGCGAATGGACATCGCGTACTGGTCGGGCAGGGTGCAGGAGAAGGCGCGAACTTCGCAGATACGGAATACGCGGATGCAGGTGCTGAAATCACCGCTTCTGCTGCTGATGTGTATGCGAACAGCAATTTGATTGTAAAGGTCGGTCCACCGACCGACGATGAGGCGGAGCTGCTGCAGGATCGACAAGTCCTGATTTCAGCAGTCCATCTGGGCAACACCTCGCCTGTTTTCCTGAAGCGGACGATAGATAAAGGCGTCACTGGTCTGGGATTCGAGTTCATTCGAGACTCCGATGGCAGTTTGCCCATCGTGCGGATGATGCACGAAATCATGGGATCGATGGCTATCCAAATCGCTGCTCGATACCTGGAAAGTGCCGAGGATGGCCGAGGCATCATGCTGGGCGGAATTTCGGGGGTGCCTCCGTCAAACGTGGTCATTCTCGGAGCGGGAGTCGTAGGTGAATGGGCTGCCCGCACGGCACTGGGGTTTGGTGCGCACGTGATCGTTCTGGACAATGACCTTGGTGCCCTTCGTGCCCTTGAGCACTATCTGGGGCGGGGCATTACCACGGCCATGGCGACCCAGCAATATCTCGCAGGAGCGCTCGAGAGCGCCGATGTGGTGATTGGTGCCATGATGGCTGCCGGGGCCCGGTCGCCTATTGTAGTCACAGAGGAAATGGTTGCCTCCATGAGGGACGGATCCGTCATCGTGGATACCATGATGGATCAAGGTGGCTGCATCGAGACCAGCCAGCCAACCACGCATTCCGATCCGGTCTTCCGTCGTCACGGCGTGATTCATTACGGCGTGCCCAACATGCCGTCTAATGCAGCCCGCACAGCCACCTATGCCTTGACCAATGTCCTTGTCCCGTATGTCATCAGGATTGGCGAGGCGGCTTCTGTCAATGAGGCGTTATGGATGGATGTGGGCCTGCGTAATGGGACCTACGTGTATCGCAAGCATCTGACAAAGAAGAGCCTGGCCACGATGTTCGGTATTCCTCATCGTGATATTGAACTCCTGATCGCATCCGGCATCTGACGTGACCCGAAAGCACCTCCTTCTGTCGACATCCCGAACGCACGGAACGGGATATCTGGAACACGCACAAAAAGGGGTTGATTGGTTGCTTGGCTCGCGATCACACAGGATCGCCTTCATCCCCTTTGCCGCGGTTCGATTTTCGTACGACGAGTATGAGGCCATGGTCGCTGCTGGCCTGCCGAATCACATGGTGAAGAGCGTACATCGGTCCAACGACCCTGCCAAAGTCATCGAGGATGCTGACGCCATCCTGGTCGGTGGTGGCAATACGTTCAAGTTGGTCCATGATCTGCACGTCTTTGACCTGGTCAGTCTCGTCCAAGACAAAGCACGTTCTGGCACCCCCTACATGGGTTGGAGCGCTGGTGCGAATGTTGCCTCTCCTCGACTGTGTACGACCAATGACATGCCCATCATCGAACCGGCATCGTTCAATGCATTTGGTTTGATCCGAGCACAGATCAACCCGCATTACCTTGATGCTCACCCAGACAAACATATGGGCGAGACACGCGATGAGCGGCTGCAAGAGTTCGTGGTCATCAACCCGGAGGTGCCCGTCGTCGCGATGCGGGAAGGAGCTTGGCTACAGGTTGAGGGAACGTCCATGATCCTGTGTGGAAGCAACGGGGCCCGGCTGTACCTTGGCAGCGAGCCCGTTGTTGAACTTGAAGCGGGTGCCGACCTGAGTCGCTTTTCGTGACCCGCCTTGAATCGGGTCAAGTCTTTCTGGTGCCATGGAACCTCTGATCAAACCTCTCTCCGCCACTGCTGCCCGTGTCCTGGGCGTCTTGATTGAAAAGGAGCTCAGCACACCGGAGTATTATCCCATGACGCTCAACGCGTTGACGAACGGGTGCAATCAGAAGTCCAATCGCGATCCGGTCATGGCGCTGCAGGATTCGGAAGTCCAGGATGCACTGGATGAGCTCTACCATCAGCGACTGGCAGGTCATGCCTCGGTGGCAGGAAGCCGATCAATAAAATTTCGGCATGCGGTTTCTGAACATTGGGGATTGAATCAGAAGCAGCTTGCGGCGCTGGCCTGTCTGTTGCTTCGCGGGCCACAGACGATTGGGGAGATCAAGGGGCGCACGACGCGGCTTGCTGAATTTGACGACCTCGAGGACACCGCACAAACGCTCAGGACCCTGAGGGATAACGAGCCGTCCCTGCTGCTGCAGTTGCCGGTTCAGGCGGGAAAGAAGGAAGCCCGTATGATTCATTTGTTGTGTGGTGAGGTTGACCTCGAAGCCTTGGAGTCATTGGAGGCTCCCTCGTCGATCCCCAAGAGTGACCTGAGGCAGGAAATGGAGGATCTTCAGGCACGCCTCGAGGCCCTGGAATCTGCCTTTGACGCTTTCCGTCGTCAATTCGATTAGTGTTTTGGTTGCGACCCTGCGAATGGATCGTGTGAAGCATGTGCGATAAGCCACGAGGCATGTTTCCGGAAGCGGTTCCAGACCGGGGAAGAAGGTATATTCCGCTCACCGAACGAAATGAACCGACCCACCATGCAGGCTCAGAAGAACGCCATACACGCGCCCCACGGAACGAAATTGCACTGCAAAGGCTGGCACCAAGAAGCCGCCATGCGCATGCTGATGAACAACCTGGATCCGGCCGTTGCTGAGCATCCGGAGGAGCTCATTGTCTACGGAGGCGGTGGGAAAGCCGCGCGTAATTGGGAGGCGTATCACCGCATCATTGCCACATTGCAACGCCTGGAAAATGACGAAACATTGCTGGTCCAGTCTGGCAAACCGGTAGGCGTTTTCCGTACCCACGAAGAGGCTCCGCGGGTTCTGATCGCGAATGCCCACCTGGTACCTCGATGGGGAACGTGGGACGAGTTTCGTCGCCTCGATGCCATGGGGCTGACGATGTATGGCCAGATGACGGCGGGCTCGTGGATCTACATTGGGACACAAGGCATCTTGCAGGGGACCTATGAGACATTCGCGGAGTGTGCCAACCAGCACTTTGGGGAAACCATGGAAGGACGCCTGGTGGTGACGGCTGGCCTTGGAGGAATGGGAGGTGCTCAACCGCTGGCGGCTACCATGAATGGGGCGGCTTGTCTGTGCGTCGAAATTGACCCGACTCGAATCGATCGACGTGTCGAGACCGGGTACTGCGACGAACGCAGCGACAGTCTGGATGAAGCACTCGACAAATTGATGGCGGCTCGAGAGCGCAAGGAAGCGCTGTCCATCGGCTTGCTTGGCAACATTGCCGACGTACTTCCAGAGATGGTTCGTCGTGGCATCACGCCGGACGTGTTGACTGATCAGACGTCGGCACACGACCTGGAATTGGGTTACCTGCCTGTTGGGCACACGGTCGAATCAGCCGCAGTTTTCCGCGAATCCGACCCTGCAGGGTATAAAGAGGCTGTGCTTGATGCGATGCAGGTTCACATCCAGGCCATGCTGGACTGCAAGGAAGCAGGCGCCATCACGTTTGATTATGGTAATAATTTGCGCGGCCAGGTGGCTGACCATCGTGGGATGACCCAGGCGTTCGATATTCCCGGGTTCGTGCCTGAGTTCATTCGTCCCCTCTTCTGTCGTGGCTCGGGTCCGTTCCGTTGGGCGGCACTGAGTGGTGATCCCCGTGATATTGCTGTCACGGATGACGCCGTCCTTGAGACGTTTCCCCAGAAGGATGCGTTGGCTCGTTGGATTCGGAAAGCCCGCGAACAGGTTCATTTCCAGGGCCTTCCTGCCCGAATTTGCTGGCTCGAATACGGCGAGCGCGCCGAGATGGGCCTGAAGTTCAATTGGCTGGTCAAAAACGGTAAAGTCTCTGCCCCGCTGGTCATTGGCCGGGATCACCTCGATTCTGGATCCGTGGCCTCGCCCAACAGGGAAACCGAAGGCATGATGGATGGCTCGGATGCCATTGCCGACTGGCCTCTGCTGAATGCGCTACTGAACACCGCGTGCGGTGCAAGCTGGGTTTCGCTGCATCACGGTGGAGGCGTGGGTATCGGATACTCCATCCATTCCGGAATGGTAAGCGTGGCTGACGGGACGGATATGGCGGATCGTCGATTGGAACGGGTCCTCACGGCCGATCCCGGAACGGGAGTGATGCGGCACGCCGACGCAGGTTACCCAGATGCTGTAGAGGCTGCGAACGAGCGCGGCGTGGATCTGCCGATGATTAACGGATGAATGGAGTCGTACCTGTCATGAGTCATCGCATCACGATATCGAATCTTCCAGCGGATTGCTCCAGTGCCATCGAGGAGCTGGATCAGGACCGAAGCCGTGTGACGTCATCCCGCGCAACGCTGGATGCGCGTATTGCTACCGGCTCGGCCACCTACGGAGTGAATACCGGGTTCGGAAAGCTGGCCAATCAGCGCGTTGAAGACGATCGCCTTTCTGATTTGCAGCGGAATCTTCTGGTTTCGCACGCGGTGGGTGTCGGAGATCCGGTAATTCCGGAGATCACACGCATCATGCTGGCGCTCAAGGTCCATTCGTTGGGATTGGGCTATTCCGGTGTTTCTGAAGCCACTTTTGCCCGGTTGTTGGAGTTCTCCAAAAGGGATTTGCTGCCGGTTATTCCCTCGCGCGGGTCGGTGGGAGCCTCAGGCGATCTTGCCCCGCTCGCACATATGGCGTTGCCGTTGATCGGACTCGGGCACTTCTGGGGGGCCGATGGCTCCCACCGACCCGCGGCAGAGGTACTCGCCGAACACGATCTGGCACCTGTCGAGCTGGCCGCGAAGGACGGATTGAGTCTGATCAATGGCACCCAGTTCATGGCAGCCTACGGCGCCTGGGTCCTGCACCGGGCGACGAAACTGGTCCGTACGGCCGATATTCTCGCCGCGATGAGCCTTGAGGCCCTGCAAGGCAGTGCCCATCCATTCGATGAGCGGATTCACGCGATCCGGCCGCATCCCGGGCAGCAAGACGTGGCCTTGAATGTCCGACGATTGCTGGACAAGAGTGAAATCCTGGAGTCACATCGCGACTGCGGGAAAGTTCAGGATCCGTATTGCCTGCGCTGCGTGCCTCAGGTGCACGGTGCCAGTCGGGATGCGCTATCCTATGCGGTAGGCGTCTTGGAGACGGAAATGAATGCCGTCACGGACAATCCGCTTGTTTTTCCGGACGGAGAAGTGATCAGTGGAGGCAACTTCCATGGCCAACCGCTGGCTTTGGCCCTCGACTTCGCCGCCATTGCGTTGGCCGAGCTGGCGTCCATTTCAGAGCGTCGCATCTACCTGCTGCTGGAAGGACATGATGGACTTCCGCGACTCCTCATGCAGGAGACTGGGCTGAACTCCGGATTCATGATCCCCCAGTACACGGCCGCGGCTTTGGTCAGTGAAAACAAGGTTCTTTGCCATCCCGCCTCGGTCGATTCCATTCCTACATCGCTGGGACAGGAGGATCACGTGTCGATGGGCAGCATCAGTGCCGTCAAATTGCTTCAGGTCATGGAGAATGTGCAGCACGTGTTTGCGATTGAGGCACTTACGGCTGCTCAGGCCCTGGACTATCGCTTACCTCTTCGTCCGGGTCGTGGCGTCGAGTTGGCCCATCGTCTTATCCGCGAACGCGTCCCGCACCGCGAGGGCGACTATCTTTTTCAGGATGATCTGGCTCCGAGTGGAGAATTGATTCGCTCGTCTGCCCTTCAGGTGGCCGTTGAGAAAGGAGGATGCCCGCTTGACTGATACCCTGGCTACATCAACTGGTCTGCTCACTGACATCGGGTGGCTGGCCACCTGTCCCTCGGAGGGTGGTCAAGACGGGATCAGTGCCATTGAGCATGCGGCTGTGGCCTGGCGGGATGGGGTCATCGAATGGGCGGGTCCGCAACTGGACCTTCCCAAAGCCATGAGAGAACGGCCCACCCATTCGGCCGGGGGCCGCATGGTTATTCCTGGTCTGGTGGACTGTCACACCCATCTGGTATTTGGAGGATGGCGGTCCGACGAATTCCGTCGCAGGCTGGCAGGAGAGTCCTACCTCGATATTGCTGCTTCGGGCGGAGGCATCCGCAAGACGATGCGACAGACGCGAGAAGCAGAGGCGTTGAATCTGCAGTCTCACGCACTGGATTGCCTGACCGAGATGCAAGCACTTGGCGTGACGACCGTAGAGGCCAAAACAGGTTATGGACTCTCGTTCGATGACGAATTGAAGCTGTTGAACGTGGTGGAGGCCATCCGTCCAAAAACCCGTTCGCGTCTGGTATCCACGTTGCTGGCTGCGCATGTGGTACCACCAGAATGTAACAAAGAAAGTTACATTCAAATGATCGTGAACGAGCTTATTCCAGCGGTTTCGGCACAAGGATTGGCCCGCTTCAATGATATTTTTGTCGAGGAAGGTGCGTTCACCATTGAAGACGCCCATCAGATTCTCGATGCTGGTCGGCGGCACGGCCTGGAGCCCAAGTTGCATGTGGACCAACTCCAGGATGGGGACGGAGGTCGGCTCGCCGCAGCGGTGGGAGCGGTCAGCGCCGACCACCTCGAATTCACAAGGCCCGAAGGGAGGCAGGCCATGGCCGCGGCAGGGACCGTTGGGGTGTGCCTTCCGTTTGCGTCATTGTACCTGAATCAGCCTCCCATGGATGGTCGTGCATTTGTCGAAGATGGGGTATCGATTGCGGTGGCTACCGATTTCAATCCAGGCTCTGCACCGTCGTACGACCTGCCCCTGGCCTTGATGCTGGCCTGCACCATGAGTCGTCTGACGCCGTCAGAGGCCTTGAAGGGAGCTACGCGCATTGCAGCCCGTGCCGTCGGAATGGAAGACCAGGTTGGCTCCATTGAACCGGGGAAGCGTGCGGACTTTGCTGAACTTTCTGCGGACAATGTGGATGAGTGGCTGTATCATTTCCGGCCCAACGTCTGCGTTCGGACCTGGATTGATGGTCAACCAGTCAACTAGACCGCTTTGGTCTTTTCCGGCATCACTCAACGTCACCACCACCCATGAAGCTCGCCATTTTGACAACCGGAGGGACCATCGATAAGGTCTACTTCGACGCCAAGAGCGATTACAAGGTGGGAGAACCGCAGATCAAGGGAATCCTCGAACGGGTTGGCGTGACGTTGTCATTTGACGTGACCGAGTTGTTCTATAAGGACAGCCTGGAAATCACGGATGAGGATCGAGCGAACATCGTAGAATCGGTTGCCAACTGCGACGCAGACCGGGTGATCGTGACCCATGGAACGGATACGATGGTAGACACGGCCAGAGCCTTGAAGGAGCGGACTGGCGACGTGAAAACCGTCGTGCTGGTCGGCTCGTTGACTCCGGCCCGTTTTCGGGAGACAGACGCTGAATTCAACATCGGTGTAGCTGTCGGAGCGGCACAGTCCTTGGGCCCGGGCGTATACCTTGCGATGAACGGTCGAATATTCGATCCTGAAAGTGTCCGAAAAAACCGGGAAGAGAATCGATTCGAGTCGATCTGATCCGGTTTTCGCAAAGGTCATAAACTGGGTAAAGCGTGAACCGCTTCGTCCTGATCATAGTCACGCTTTTGATGACGGGAACGGTGGCAGCGCAGACTGCGGTGTCGCCAGCACTGGATACACCTGCCGTCGACGGGTGGTGTCCTCTGGAAGTCATGGATCACCTATCTGCGCTGGATGCACCTGCATTCCGGATGGCGCCGACTACGGAACGCTGGCCTTCCATTGTCCCTCCGATAGCTGGTATGCGTCGATCGGCGCCAGCCCTCGCGTTTTCGACGGACCCCTTTGGCGGAGACCCTGTCGAAGTCACCTTGTCTGGTTTGGTCGGAGATGGACTGCATCTGGACGGCGAATATGTTCGGGCAGGGTCGGACCGATTGGATGGGGCCGGTTTGCTCACTTTCGAGGCCAATGGAGACTTTCGCTTTCAAGCGGACACGACAAATGTGATTGACTGCATGACCGATGTGTCACGATGTGCGCGCTTCGATGCAGTCAATGTCTATCACCACGTCGACTCCTATGTACGGGACTTCTGGGTCGCAGAATTGGGTGTTGCACCGACTTTTGTGGCCGAGGCGCGGGTACATGTCGTAGGAGACGGTGGATTCGCGCACTGGCCAACCCGGTCCCTGAAGCTCGGCGTAGGCAGCATCTTCATGAAAAACAGCGCCCTGTCGGATGATTTGATCTATCACGAGTACAATCATCTGATGATGGCCTCGCTTGGTTTCGAAATCGGAAACGGGGCAGCGGAACAGACGCGGGCCCTGCACGAAGCCTATGCCGATTACTTCATGGCTACGTGGACCGACGATCCGCGGGTCGGGGAATGGGTGGTAACGTGCCCGCCAAGGCAACAGTGTACCGGACCTAAGAATGACACGGATCTGCGCACCCTGAATCTGAATCCCGAGGGGTGGAATTGGCGCGAGGGGCAGCCGGCGGATACCCTCAAGTACGGATTCTGTCTCCGCTTCCACGAAGGAGACCTCAAGTGTAAAGCCTCCTGGAATAACTTCACCAACCCCTACGTGTGGGGTATGATGTGGGCCGCTTCGCTATGGGATTTGCGGACTGCCGTGGGAGCAGAAGTCGCCGATGCGATTGCGCTGGAAGCCGTTCGAATGCATACAGCCTCGACCGAATTTGAAACGGCGTTTGAACATATCCTGACCGTGGGTATAGATGAATTCGGCTCCAACGTGGCGGATCAAGTCAGGCTGGCATTTGAGCAGCGTGGCTTCGTGCTGGCTGTCGGAGTTGCGAACGAGAATCGCGACGCTGGAGCCAACAATGCGCCTCGTTTGGAGGTATGGCCGAATCCCGTTCGAGATGTGTTGAACATTCAAAGCCGTGAAACGCGAGATGTACGCCACCTTCGCTGGGTTATACACGACGTCACGGGTCGTATCGTGCTCGAAGGGCAAGCAGGCACGACAGGGTCTTGGTCCATTCGCACCCACCAGCTGACGCCAGGGTTATATCTGCTGCGCGTCGGCGTCCATCCTTCGTCCCGCGCCGTTCTTTTTCACAAGATGCACTGATGCGATAAGGATGGTAGATTGACATCTTCCATGCAGATGCATCCTACCTATCTGAAATCCATGTCCCACTTCTTTTTGCGCTTGGTATTGATCCTGGGCCTGTTGGCCAGCTCGGTGATTGTCTCGTCGCCTGTTCAAGCGCAGGACCAGCTGCTCCCTGAGGCATTTGACTATGCTCCGGAGATTCCCCGGGATCCTGCAGTGCCTTCTCCCGAGTCATTCCTTGGTCGTGAGACGGGTGAATACTACACGATGCATTCGGATGTAGTCCGCTATATCCACGCTGTGGCTGATGCTTCAGATCGCGTGACCATCCAGGAGTATGGGCGGACCTACGAAGGGCGGCCACTACACGTCCTGACCGTGACCTCTCCATCGAATCACGCACGGATTGACGAAATCAGGGCGGCGAACCACGAATTGGCAGATCCAGAGACCGATGCGGCACGCGCTGCTGAACTGGTGGCCAGCCATCCGATTGTCACCTGGCTGAGTTACAACGTGCATGGGAATGAGCCTTCCAGCACCGAGACGGCGATGGAAGTGCTGTACCTCCTAGCTTCGGGTCAGGGCAGCGAAGTGACCGATCTGCTCGATCAGTCGGTTGTGCTGATCGATCCGGTCCTCAATCCTGATGGGCGTGATCGATACGTCTACTGGTACAAGTCGATGCGCTCGAAACAGCTCCGAACGAGCGCCGACGACGTGGAACACACCGAACCATGGCCCGGCGGACGAACGAATCACTACTGGTTCGACCTGAACAGAGACTGGGTATGGTTGGTGCATCCAGAGTCGCAGGGACGCATTGCGGTTTTTCAGGAGTGGATGCCCCAGGTCCATGTGGATTACCACGAACAGGGCTTCAACAACAATTACTTCACCATGCCCGGTAAGCCCCCGCGCAATCTGAATCTTCCCCGCGATTATGATGCGTGGGCCGACATGTTTGGTCGTGCAACCGGAAAAGTCCTGGCGCAGAATCAGGTGAACTACTTCACCAGGGAATCTTTCGAATTTTTCTACCCCGGTTACGGCTCCTCCTATCCAAGCATCATGGGTGCCATCGGGATGCTGACTGAGCAGGGCGGACACAGCCGCGGTGGTCGTGCCGTGGAGACGAACGACGGATATGTTTTGACGCTTCGTCAACGGACCTGGGATCACTTTGCGACATCGATGGCGATTGTCGAAGCTTCTGTCCAGCATCGCCAGGAGCTATTGGCGTATTTCCGTGAGTTCTTCAATCCAGAGCGTACTGAAAGCGCAACGACCGCTTACCTGATTCCGGATGACGGGGGGCATGGGTACGCCGGAGATGTGATTGACCTTCTGCTCAGCCATGGTGTGGAAATCGAGCAAGCGGAGGAAGCCTTCACCATTGACGCTTCGGACTATTGGACGGCCTCTACCGCTCGGCACGCGTTTGATGCCGGCACCTGGATCATCCGGACCGATCAGGCCCGGCACGTCATGGTCAATACGCTGATGCAGCGTCAAATGGAGATTGAATCCTACGACATGTACGACATGTCCACCTGGTCCGTGCCACTGGCGTTCAACCTGCAAGGAGCCGCGTGGACCGAGCAGGCCCTTCGGGTCGCAACGCGGCCCGTTTCAGAAGCACCGACACGCGAATCGGGCGTTTCGAATCCTGATGCGGAGTACGGGTACGTGATGGACTGGCGTCAGCGTCAGGCACCCAAAGCGCTGGGCATGATGTGGGAAGCCGGTTACGATGTGCGATCGGCCCGGCGTACACTCGGCGTTGGAGACAAGGATTATCCTGTCGGCTCCATCATTGTCCTGAAAGGGCGCAATCGAGATCGAATGGATCGCGTGGCAGACGATATGCAGCGCATTGCGGCTGAGGCCGGCGTCGTGATCGATGGGTACGATGACAGCCGCGTTGATCGAGGCATGGATCTGGCATCTGTCGATGCCCGTGTGATTGAAAAACCTCGTGTTGTCCTCATGCTCGATAGTCCATTTGGATCGGAGACTGCGGGACAGATTTGGTACCTGTTCGATCAACGCATCGAATGGGGCATCGATCGCGTACGTGGAAACAACTTTCCTTCCCTGGATCTGGATGAAGTAGACGTTCTCATTCTCCCTCCCGGGAATGTGAGCACCATGCTGGATTCTGTTCAGACGGACCGTGTCAGCCGGTGGGTCCGGCAGGGGGGTACACTGATCGGATCAGAGAGCGCGGCCTCGTACCTGACCGGAGCACGCACAGGACTGACCTCTGTCGAACTCGTCAGCGTCGAGCGGGAGGAAGATGATGAACCGGACGTCGATGAACGTGTGTACACCCGCTATGAGGATCGCCGTGATTCGACCAATGTTTCCCGGGTCTCAGGCTCGGCTTTTCGCGCCATCCTGGACAATTCCCATCCGTTGGCAGCAGGTATGCCGGACAAGATGTACACGCTCAAGTTTGGAACGGAGGCGCTCAAGCCCTCCCGCTCCATCCACACGGTGGGGTACTACGACCGGAATGCAGACCAGCTCCTCGCTTCCGGATTCGCTTCGGAAGAGAACCGGGAAAAGCTGGCCGGTAATATGTTCGCCGGTGTTCAGCAAATGGGATCCGGCAAAGTGATTTTCTTGCTGGACAAGACACAGTACCGCATGTTCTGGCTTGGGTCGACCCGCTTGCTGGTAAACAGTATTATGCTGATGCACGGCATGTAGCCGCGGCACGCTTCCAAGAACCCCTACGTCATCATGCTGCCTTACGCCATCAAGGAAGGTCTGGCCGGTTTCAGGCGGGCATCGTTCTCGTCGGTCGCTGCGACAAGTGCCATGACGGTTGCGCTGGTCATGGTGGGACTGTTTGCCATCGTGACGTGGCAGGCGCGGGGGGTGTCTGAATGGCTGAAACAGCGCGTAGGGGAAGTAGAACTGTTCCTCGACGATACCACGCCGGAAATTGCGGAATCCCTTTTTGAACGGACGCGGGCTACTCCAGGTGTGGCGCAAGCCGAGTACATCAGCAAGGACCGTGCACAAGAGATATTCCAGGAGGAGTTCGGCGAAGAGGCGGACATTTTCTTCGACGGTGCATTCCTACCCGCATCCATTCGGGTGATGGTGGAACCGGATTACATCAACACGGATAGCCTGAATGCCCTTGTTGCCGAATTTTCGACCTGGAATAGGGTAGATGAGGTGGTTTACAATCGCCCCCTGCTGGCCAAGGTGCAGGACAACCTTCGCCTGCTGTCGTTGATCGGCATTTCGATCGGTGCGTTGGTGTTGCTGGCGTCCATTTTCCTGGTAGCCAATACCATTCGGCTGGCCATCTATGCTCGGCGTTTGATGATTCGTACCATGAAACTGGTGGGTGCAACGGATGGATTCGTCCGCAAACCCTTCATCGTGGAAGGTATCCTGCAAGGGCTCATTTCATCCCTGCTCGCGCTGTTCATTCTGTGGGTGATCCAGGAGGTGGCGTTGGCCTACGTTCCTCAGCTTCCGGGACTTCCCTGGTCTGAAGCGCTGATGTTTTCGGGAATCTTGATCGGGGCTGGATTCCTGCTGGGATGGATTGGGTCAGAGAGTGCTGTGCGCCGTTTCCTCAAACAGGTCTCTTTGCACTGACGTCTTCCGTGGAAGAAGGGCGCCTTCGACCTGGCCTGCAGAGCATTTACTGCGTCGGCAGGATGCCTACCATCCGCAGCGGTCCGCCTGATCCGCCCTCAATTTTCATGGGCAGGGCGATGACCGTAGCTCCCGTTTCCGGCAGCCGATCCAAGTTGGCCACATTCTCGAAAGCAGGGATATTGTCGCCAAACAGGATCTGGTGGCTTTCAAACATGGTCGATTGTCCGTAGTCGATACTCGGGGTATCAATTCCTACCGCGTTGATATCCCGGTTGTCGACCAACCACTGCGCGGCCTCAGGATGAATACCAGGGAAATGGAGAAGGGAAACCGCATCTTGCCCTCGCTCAGCCGTTCCCATGTAAGCTTCCCGATCGGGCCAATACTGACCGAATCCGGTGCGAAAGAGCAGGATAGAGCCGGCTGCAATGGCGCCATGCTCATGCTCGTGCGCCATGATATCGTCGATAGAGATCAAATGGTCGCGATCAGCGGCCGCCTGCTCACCAACATCGACCACAACCGCGGGGCCCATCAGTCGCTCAAGAGGGATTTCGTCAGCCGCGTGTTTGCCCTCACTGAAATGGATGGGAGCATCGAGATGGGTGCCGCCGTGCTCAGCCGTTGTTACCGTGTAGGCCGTGTACCAGAATCCAGCAGGCGTAAATCCCTCAAAGTCGGTGTTCTTGTCAAATCCCGGTGCTGTCGGCCAGTACACGGTTTGATCATTGTAGGCGTAGGACATGTCCACGATCTCACCCTGTGGGAAGGCGACCACCTGGTCTTCAGTAGGGTTGTCCATGCTACAGGCGGAAACAGCAATCAGTAGAAAGACGAAGAGGGAACGGTACATGACAGGAAGGGATGAATTGTGCTGGTACAGTATAGCGTGTCCCGGGTAAATCGTTGTAGGTTCGGCTTCCACATCTGAATGATCCATGCGCATCGGACTCGTATACGACCTTTTTGAAGACTACCCCTGGATGGAGGGGGAAGCGTTCGATGCGGATGCAGAGAACGAGCCGGAAGAAACCGTGGAAGCGCTGGAAGCAGCCTTCCGGGCTTTGGGTCATCAACCCATCCGGATTGGCCCGGCGCGCAATCTTCTTCCGCATATACATGCTCCGGGCTTCGACGTCGGTATGTCCATTGCTGAAGGCGCCCGCAGCCGAAACAGGGAAGGGGAAGCGCCTGCGCTGTTCGAGCTGATGGGCGTACCGTTTCTGGGATCCGACGCGTTGACCATGTCTGTGAGTCTGGATAAGGCATGGACCAAGGATCTCGTTGCTGCAGCCGGTGTTGCGACGCCGCCCCATTGTTTGATAACGCCTGCAGGACGTGTGGGTGAACTGCCTTCTCTGCCTGCGTTCCTGAAACCGCGATACGAAGGATCTGCAAAAGGGCTGACGGCGGCAAACAAGGTGCACGAAGCAGAGACCCTGGAGCACCAGGCGAATCGTCTCCTTTCTGACTACGGGCAAGACGTCCTCGTTGAGTCCTTCGTAGAAGGGTCAGAGTTCACCGTGGCTGTAATCGGTCATGATCCCGTCCGTACGCTACCGGTAATTCAGCGTGCTATTGAGAGGGAGTCCGGTATTGGACTGCATGTGTTGGAGCGAAGTGGTCTCCCTGAGAAGCAGTATGCGTGGTCTTTGCCCGGGGACCTGACATCGGAACTGGAAAATCGCCTGCAGCAAGACGCGATCGCCGTCTTCAACAAGCTGGAGTGCAACGATTTTGCGCGACTCGATTTCCGGGTTGATCGCGATGGTACACCCTGGTTTCTCGAGATCAATCCGCTCCCCACCTTCGCTCCTGACGGCACTTTTGCCATCATGGCGGAGTTGATGGGACAATCATATCCTGATTTCCTGGCCTCGGTACTTGACGAGTCCTTACGCCGCATATCACCCTGATCCTCCGCAGGTCTCCGTGATTCCCTCCAACATCCCTTCCAGTCCCTCGTCCGAACAATGGGCCGATTGGCGTTGGCACATGCGCCATCGGATCCGCTCGGAAGAAGCATTACGTGATTGGCTGGAGCCCACCGCTGACGAAAGTGCAGCCATTGAAGCCACAAAAGGTGTTTTTCAATGGTCCATCACGCCCTACTATGCCTCATTGATGGACCCTGTTGATCCGACGTGCGCCATTCGTCGCCAGGTCGTGCCTCTCACGGACGAGTTGTTGCCCGACGGTATCGGACTCGAAGATCCACTCGAGGAAGTCGCAAACTCGCCGGTAAAAAACCTCATCCACAATTACGGAGACCGTGTCGCTTTTTGCGTAACGAGTCAATGCGCTATCTACTGCCGGTATTGTTTGCGGAAGCGAATGGTCGGAGAGGCGGAGTTCATGATGCGCAAGGATGAACTTCGGGAGGCCATTGCCTATATCGCGGCGCATCCTGAAATCAGGGATGTACTGCTTACCGGAGGCGATCCGCTCACGCTGGGAGAGGCCAACATTGACTGGCTGTTGACGGAGTTGCGAGCCATAGATCACGTGGACATCATCCGAATCGGATCCCGCATGCCGGTCAAGCTGCCTCAGCGCATTACGCCAGAGTTGTGTGCGGTATTGGAAAAACATCATCCCGTGTGGGTCAATACCCACTTCAATCATCCCAAGGAGCTGACAGCAGAAGCCGGGGCCGCGATTGATCGTCTACTGCGCGCGGGTGTACCGGTAGGCAATCAGACCGTGCTTCTGAAAGGGATCAACGACGACGTGGGAACGATGCGTGCGCTGTGTGAGGGCCTGGTGCGTATGCGAATCCGCCCCTACTATCTCTATCAAGCGCAGCTGATCGGGGGCACCGAGCATTTGCGGACGCCGATTGAAATCGGCATGCGGATCATGGCGGCGCTTCAGGGCACTCTGACCGGTTTTGCCATCCCCCGTTACATTCTCGATACGCCCTACGGGAAAGTGCCTCTGACGCGGGACTACATCCTGGGGCGGACACCAGAGGGCGTGGCCATGAAGACTACTCGCGGTGAGATCTGGGTAGAGGCAAACCCCGCTCCTGAAGATGGAGCACTCCCCGAGGTCACGCTGCCTTTTTTCGGTTCTGCCCTTTGACGGGCTCTGCGTGGGTCGAGTCCAAGGCAGGCTGGTTATTTCCATGTGCAAGAGCACTCGAAGACTCGTGATCTTGCATCCGCTTCCGAACGGAATCGATGAGGTCCTGATTGGTTCTGTAAGCGCTTCCGGGTCCGAGTATGTGTAGCCTTTCCATTTCGACGGGGTCAGGTCGCGTCGCATTGTGGTCTTGGTTGGTTTGAGCAGGCGCCGTCTGGCGTACGCGAATACTGTTGTCAAATGGCGTGTCAGTCTCATTTTGATTCAAATCGAGACGGGCCAATCGCGGGTGGAAATGGGATATTTTTAGGCATTAGAGCAGCCTTTGGGATAATCCGAGATGATCGGAGATGGCCAGTGTGGTGTGCTCGTATCCGGCATGGTGCGATGGCCCTAAACGAAAAGCGGCCCCCGCGAGAAGGATCTCGCGGGGGCCGCACAGGGGCTATCCAGAGAGGCAGTTGGATGGTCCCACTAGACGGGTCACAGATGTTGCCTTGAAAAGGGTCCGGAAACGCGCGAGGAGGCAGTGATTGCGCGCATCCGATTCAACAAAAGTGACACTCCCATTATCTTTTCAAAGTGCGTGCCAAACCGTAGTCAAACCGTCAATGCGGGCCAAAAAAGCCGATCGATCATTTTTCAGGTCGTCGTGAGTCTCATTCTCGAACCGTATTTGGCACAGACCTCATCCAGGGTTATCCCCAATCATTGACTTTTGGGGTGGGTGCAGATAGCTTGCCTCGATTGTCCATCTGCACAGACTTTAAGCCGCTCCGGCCTGTATGCTGCGCGTACTTTTCATCATCCTTGCCGTGGTATCGATTGCACTGGCGATCGTGTTGGGTCAGCCGATGCTCTATCTCCTGGCATTGGTCCTGCTCATCAGCGCAGGACTCTTGGTGACGATGAACATGAGGCGCCGCCACAAGGACGTTCCCGAGACGTTCATGCAGGCTCCTGAACAGCCCACGGAAGACCTCGCCTCTCTCGGTATCCTGGACATCAAGCCCAAAGGCGATGACAGCGAAGTCGATCCTTCCAACGGCGATGTTCCTGAAGAGACGGTGACGCTGACCGAAGAGGACGGGGAGTCGGTGCCAGAAGCTGCTCCCGCTCCAGACCGGTCCGTGACTCCCACTCCAGCTCAGTCTCATGTTGCTGGCGTATCGAAGGCACGTCAACGGCCCCCGCGAGCTCGCATCATGGTCTCGGAGGCTGCCTCCGAGATCAAGGCCGATGTGCTCATTCCGTGCCTGCGATCGTTACGTGCTTCGTTGGACGCCTACACGGTCTGTCTCCTCAGGCAGGAGGACGCACCTCTGCGCTACCAGGTGGAGGTGATGGTAAGTCAGAATTCCTATGCTCGAAATGGGGGGTCGTATTCGGCGAAAGAACCCATGCTCTCCGGGCATAAAGCGCTCGTTCCGGTAGTGTATCCACGCGTTGGCCCCAATGGCTTTCCCAAAGCCAAGCTTGGCTACTATCACGAGCCAATCAATGTGCGTCAGGTAGCCATTGTCCCGGTTGTCCCGAAGCGCTACGATGAGCTCTTCATGCTCGTTGTAGATACGGTGAATGAGGATGGACTCGAGGCCGCCTCTGTACGGGTGCTGTTGGAACAATACGCTCGCCTGGTCACCACCATCTTGGATACGATTTACATCGAGTCGGACTCCGAAGAGCCATCCGATGCACTTCGACCGCGACGCGAAATCATTATCGACGAGATGGAACAGGCTCGTTCCTTGTCCCATCCGCTCTCCTTGGCGTTGGTTTACTTGAATCGAGGAGAAGCCTTGTCGGGCGATGGTTCGGCTGATCTGGAAGGTCTGGATGAGCGGTTCTCGACGCGCCTTCGTTCGGTCGCGCTGGATGCTCGGGTTGAGCGTTTCGGGGAGTTGACTTATGGGATCTTCTATCATGGAAACCATGATTCGTTGCCCGAATGGGCATCAGGAATCAAGGAGGCCTTCCCGGAAGATGCTCAGGATTTTGAAGGGGGTGTAAGTGTAGGTGTAGCGCCACTACTGGACCGACATGATGGAGCTGATTCCCTGCGATCGGAAGCGACAGCCGCCCTTCAGGAGTCTTTCCAGTCCGGTGAATGCGTCATCGTGGGATAATCCGCGTCAAAGGAGGTCGACATGGTTTTTGTAACCATCGTGCTTGACGGCGTGGGTATAGGCTGGCAGCCGGACGCAGCCATCTATGGCGATGAAGGGGCGGATACCCTGGGACATGTATTGGCTGCGTGTGAACCGAAACTACCCCATCTCGGCGCTGCAGGACTGGGGCGGATTCGTCCTTTACCCGGTGTACCCGGTGCCGATCGACCAGCTGCTTCCTGGGGAAAGATGCAGGAACGTTCGGCAGGAAAAGATTCCACGACGGGTCATTGGGAGCTGGCGGGATTGACCCTCGACGCGCCGTTTCCAACGTATCCAGATGGCTTTCCTCAGGACATGATAGACCTGTTCTGCAAGGAGGCGGGAGTGACTGCAGTGCTTGGCAATCGACCAGAATCAGGTACCGTCATCATTGAAGAATTCGGTCAGCAGCACGCAGATACAGGACTACCTATTGTTTACACGTCTGCGGACAGTGTTTTTCAGATTGCTGCCCATGTGGATGTCATCCCGCTGGAGGAGCAGTACCGATGGTGTGAGATTGCCCGTAACAGGGTGTGTGTCGGCCCTCATGCGGTTGGACGCGTGATAGCACGGCCTTTTGAGGGGTCCAAGGGTGCGTGGTCCCGCATTTCCAGCAAACGGAAGGATTTCTCGCGGTTGCCTCAAAAGGAGCCTTTGCAGCAACGACTACAACGGCGTGGTGTGACGACCATTTCGGTTGGCAAAGTGGCTGATCTGTTCGGGGGCGTTGGATTTGACCGTACGATCAAGACGGCAGGGAATGCGCATGGCGTGGAGGTGACCCTTCAAGAAATGCGGCAGGCAGAAGGCAATACCTTCATTTGGACCAATTTGATTGACTTCGATCAGGAGTACGGGCATCGCAACAATCCTCAGGGTTTTTCGGATGCCCTTGAGGCGTTTGACCGAGCGCTGCCAGCGATCCTTGAGGCATTGCCTGAACATGGGCGCCTACTGATTACAGCAGATCACGGCAACGATCCTGCGTACCCCGGGACCGACCACACCCGGGAATACGTGCCCCTTTTGTATTATACCGATCGGACTCCCACAGATGTGGGAACGCGTGTTTCCTTTGTGGATCACGCAGCAACCGTCGCCACTTATTTCGGACTCGACGAGTCCTTCGGAGGCCTATCCTTCGAATCATCCTGACAGCTCTCGCCATGATTCTCGGAAAAGTAATCGGTACGGTCTGGGCAACCCGAAAAGACGAACAACTGAAGGGTATGAAACTGCAGTTGGTTCGTGAAATCGCTGAGGACGGTAGTGACAAGAGCCAGGTAGTTGTCTGTGTCGACAGCGTTGGCGCCGGGGTCGGTGAGACGGTCTTGTTTGCCCAAGGATCGAGTGCGCGTCAGACCGAGTTGACTCGCAACAAGCCCATTGATGCCGTGATTACGGCTATCGTGGATAAGCTCGACACAGTCTGAGCAGGTGATCTGATGAATCTCGGCAAAGTCACCGGTAAGGTCTGGGCCACGCGCAAAGACGATAGTTTGGAAGGGCAGCGACTCCTGTTTGTACAACCTCAAGCGTTCAGTGGTGCGACGGTGGGCGGGCGTATTGTGGCCCTGGATACAGTAGATGCCGGCGTTGGTGATACGGTGATGTACGTCTCTTCCACGGAAGCTACGATCCCGTTCAAGCCACAACCCACCCCGACCGATGCGACCATCGTAGGCGTTATCGATCGGGTAGATCACGTATCAGGAAGCTGGACACCCCGTCCGGAAAGTGACTGAGGACTCAGTCGGTATTTCCCAAGAGGGGTACGAATCGAAAGGCTTCCATTTCGATACGGTCGAATTCATCTTCGCCCATTCGGACGATATACGTCATCATCTGCTGGTCACGTCCACCAACCGGAATGACCATGCGGCCGCCCGATTTCATGCCTTCCGGCATCTTGAGCTGCTTCAGCAGAGAATCCGGAACATCCAATGCACCTGCCGTGACGATTATGCCATCGAATGGCGCCATGGATTCCCATCCGGCCATCCCGTCCCCGAACCGGCAATTTGCCCGGTATCCGAGGCTTCGAAGTAAGGGAGCGGTATGGTCATAGAGGCCACGCACGCGTTCTATTGAATAGACCCGGGCACCCATCTCGCACAGAACCGCTGCCTGGTAACCGCTACCCGTTCCGATTTCCAGGATACGTTCACCGGACTTCGGATTGAGCGTCTGGCTCTGGTAGGCTACGGTAAACGGTTGGGATATCGTTTGCTTCAATCCAATGGGCAGCGCCTCGTCATGGTAGGCGCGTGAAAGGAAAGCGGGGTCTACGAAGTGCTGTCGCTGGACGGTCCCGATGGCCTTGAGGACGCGTTCACTGCTTATTCCCTTTTCCCGAAGCTCATCTACCAAGCGAGCACGACGACGCTGGAATTTCCAGTCTTCCTTCATGGGTTCAGGCTGTTGCGGGAACGGTTTCTGCCTCTGGCTCAAAGCTGGGGGCAAGCGCCTCGACGATATAGTTGTCCAACAAGTCGAGGCTCACATTTCGCTTGAGTTCACCATTGCTGGCGGTGCTGATATACCCTGTTTCCTCCGATACGACAACGACAAATGCATCCGAAACCTCGGTCAGTCCGACAGCAGCCCGGTGACGCAGTCCCAGCTTGCTGTCCAGCTTCATATTGGTGGAAATGGGCAGGATACAGCGTGCTGCTTCAATCCGGCCATCGCGCACAATGACAGCTCCGTCATGAAGTGGATTCTGGGAATAGAAAATCGTTACCAGGAGATCGCGACTGACCTGTGCGTGCAATTGAGCCCCTGTTTCGATATAACTGCGCAGACCGGTGGACCGTTCAAATACGAGCAAAGCCCCGATGCGTCGCTGACTCAGATCTTCGATGGCATGTACGATTTCCTCGATGCGCTCCTGCTGTGCGGGAGATTGCATGAATCGTCGCACAAGAGGATTTTGTCCGAGTAGCAGAAGTAGGCGTCGGATTTCGGGCTGGAACAGGATGATCACGGCCAATACGAATACTTCCGATATGGATCCGAAAAGAGCCCGCAAGATGGTCATGTCGGCGGCCGTCACCATCAATTGGATCAGATACAGCGCCAGGATGCCAACGAAAATCTGGACCGCGATCGTTCCCCGCATCAGCTGGTACAGCTTGTACAGGATGTAAGCCACCAAGCCGACCTCAAGGAGATCGACGACACGAATCGGTATGACCCACGGAATGAGCGTCATGCGTCCGGGTGGTACGGGGCTTCGGGCAGCGGCGCTGGTCGAATGGGGTCACGCCTGCCCAACGAGTCAGAAGGAATATGCGCAGTATACGGCTTTGGCATCCTAAATCTGACTGGTACCGGCACGAATGGTTGCTTCAAGGACGTTGAGGAATTGTCGTGTGGCGGCTACATCGTGTGTCCGGACGAGGGTGGCACCGTTCTGGACCGCGACAGCTGTCGCAGCCAAGGAGCCGGCCAATCGGTCCGAAGGAGGAGGGAGAGCCTCTTTCGGGGCGTTTTCTCCAGCTGCGGCTTGTGCGATACTACTCTTTCTGGATACACCGATCAGAACCGGATGGCCCAATGAAAGCAGCGAGCTTATACCACTCATGAGTGCCAGATTATCCACGGTAGTCTTGCCGAATCCGAACCCTGGATCGAGAACGAGTTGGTCGCATCCGGCATTCCGTGCGGTCCGGGTCGCTTCGGCAAGCCGGATCGTGACCTCACTTACGATATCGTGTGTCTCAACCACATGCGGCATCTCCCCGGGCATCCCCACCGAATGCATCAGCGCCAGAGGCACGCCGTGCCGAGCGGCAATCTCGGCGAGGGCGGGGTCGAAGCGTAACGAAGTGATATCGTTGATCATGTGTGCCCCTGCCTCGAGGGCGGCCTCGGCTACATCGGAACGGAACGTGTCGACGGAAATCCAGACATCAGGAAGTCTTTCTGCGATGCGTTCGATGACTGGGAGGATCCTGTGACACTCCTCGTCCGCTGATATCAACTGGGCCCCTTCTCCGTAGGTTGTCCCCTTGGGCCTGGAAGAGGCACCTCCGATGTCCAAGATCACGGCACCTTCAGCACTCATTTCGGCAGCGCGTTTCAGCGCCCGGTCGGGGTCCAGGTACAACCCTCCATCTGAAAACGAGTCAGGAGTCACATTCAAAACCCCCATGACGTGGGCTCCTCCTGCGACAGGCTGTGAGCAATCCAGTGTCAGGGACCCGGAGCGAAGGATGTGGGGTGAATCAGACACGAATAGAGTCGGGAGAACCGGTTAGGGCGGATGGGGTACATGAAGGAGTGAAGATAGACACGCTTTCTCGAACGGTCCGAAGGTCGGAGTCGAGAGGCCAGATAGACGTATCGCGACGCCATGCCGTTCAATTTCCCATCCATCGACAAGGTCCGACGACCCTCGTCCATTTCTCCGCTTCAGGTCATTCGGAGTTTCAAGGCAGACCCGGTGGGTACCCAGACCCGTTTGCTCCGAAATCTAACGCGGAAAGCTTCAGGGACTGAATGGGGCAAACGCTTCGGGTTTGCGGAAATCGCCGAGGCCAAAGACCCCGTCCGGCTGTACCAGGAGCGCGTACCGTTCCATCATTACGATGCCTATCGCAGCGATGTAGAGCGTATTCGCCAGGGTGAGAAAGACATTATTTGGCCGGGTCAGTTCAAGCATTTTGCAGTGTCCTCGGGGACGGCTTCTGCGGGTAAGATCATTCCACTTTCCCAAGACATGCTGGACGTCAACCGCCGGTTCACGATGGCGGTCGCCATGTCCTATTTCAAGTCGGTTGCGGATCCATCTTTTCTCTTCGGCCGGTTGCTGTCGATTCCTGGACGAATCGAGGATGATCCGCTGCATCCTGGCTCATGGATTGGCGAAGTGTCTGGCTTGCAATTTCTGGTTACGCCGGCTGTGATTCGCAAATTCTACCAGGCGGTGCCTCGGGATATCCTGTTCCTTCCTAACTGGGAGGAGAAACTGGATGCCATTGTCGAACACACCTACAACATGAACATCCGGGCGATGGCTATGGTGCCATCCTGGGCTCCTGTGTTGTTTCGAAAACTGATTGCTCATCACAACAAAGTGAATGGGGATTCTGCTTCGACCGTATCTGAAATCTGGCCTAACCTGGAAGTATTTTTCTCAGGCGGTGTAGCCTTGTCGTCATACCGAACACTGCTCGAAGAGCAGATCGGCGGCTCTGTCAACTTCGTTGAGAATTACGGGGCGAGTGAAGGGTACGTATCGTTTCAGGACAACCCGAATGCCGAGGATATGCTGGTCCACTTGGACACCGGCGTGTTTTTTGAATTCGAGCCTGTGGACGGCAGTGGTCCTCGCGTCTCTATCGCGGGCGTCGAGACCGGTGTTCGATATCGCATCTTTGTCTCCACGTGCAGTGGACTCTGGGCGTACGAAATTGGTGATGTTGTCAAGTTTACCTCAACCGATCCGTACAGGCTGGTCGTGGCCGGGCGAACCAACGAAGTACTGGATACCTACGGCGAGGCAGTCTATGGCGACGAGGCCCGAAAAGCGCTCGAGCAGGCTTGCAACGAAACAGGGGCCCAGACCACGAACTATCACATTACACCCATTCCGGTATCGCATGCTTCATTACCCGGGCACGAGTGGCTCATCGAGTTTGACGAGCAGCCTTCTGATATCGAGGCATTTTCTGGTGTCATCGATCGACACCTTCGGGAAATTAATCGGCATTACGTAATTCGCCGAGAGGCGCAGGCCTTCTTACCTCCCAAGATTTCCTCCTTGCGACGCGGGACGTTTTTCGAGTGGCTTCAGCAGACCAAGAAGCGGGTAAGTGCTCAGACCAAGGTGCCCAGAATGAGTGAAGGAAGAGAAATTGCTGATGCCCTACTGAAAATTTCAGGAAACAATCCGTAACAGCGAAGTAATAAGGACTTACGCCGCGAGAAAGGGGAACATCACTTTCAGCACAGCGTGAATCAGGCCCGCCAGGTTTCTCGGGCCCCTAAAAGTAAACCATGCTCATACCTGCCGGCCCACCAACTCGTGTCTATCGAGAAAGCCGGCTCCTACAGCTACCAAGAATCAGGACAGAGGAAGGGGAATATGTACGTCCCACGCCAGCAGCGCATGCTGGATCAATACCTTCAGGAGATCGGCCAAATTCCATTGCTGACCCCTGACCAGGAAGTCGATCTAGCGCAGAAGATCAAGCAGGGAGACCAGGATGCACTGCACCGTTTGACCCGAGCGAACCTTCGTTTCGTGGTATCCGTTGCCAAGAAGTATCAGGGTCAGGGTCTGACCCTGGCTGACCTCATCAACGAAGGCAACTACGGCCTGATCAAGGCAGCTCAGCGCTTTGACGAAACGCGCGGTTTCAAATTCATCTCGTATGCCGTCTGGTGGATCCGTCAAGCCATCCTTCAGGCACTGGCCGAGCAGAGCCGCGTGGTGCGTCTCCCGCTCAACCGGATTGGTACGATTTCCAAGATCCGTAAGACCAGCGCGAAGCTGGCCCAGATCCACGAGCGTCAGCCGAACATTGAAGAGCTGGCCACGGAATTGGAAGTCGACGTCAACAAGATTCGCGAAGCGCTGCAGCATACCGGACGCCACCTGTCCATGGATGCGCCCTTCAACGAAGACGACGACAACAGCCTTCTTGATGTCCTTCCGGATGATGAAGATGTCAAGCCGGATGACACGCTCATGGATGAGTCGCTCAAGATCGATATTGAGCGCGCTCTGAGCCTCCTGCATCCACGCGAGGCTGAAATCACACGCCTCTACTTTGGTATCGGTCGCGAGCACCCGCTGACCCTCGAGGAGATCGGACAGCGTTTCGGCCTGACGCGCGAGCGTGTTCGTCAGATCAAGGAGAAAGCCCTCCGCAAGCTTCGTCAGAAGCATCGCCGCGAGGAACTTCAGATGCATATCGGGTAACGCCCATTCTCGGCGTTTCCGGAAGGGCGGCTCCCGTGAGGGAGCCGCCCTTTTTTTATGCCAGCTTTCCGAACGACAAGGGAAAGAGATCCTTGCCCTATCCACATCAAACCGATATGCTTGAGGCTCTGGATTTCCATCGCCTTTCCCCTGTTCCATGGAGCGACATTTCAAGCGCAGCATTGAAGAGTTGGCCGTCATCGTGCCGTTTCTGCAAGAAGCTGTTGATCATTTCGACTTGGATACTGGCACCTCGTTCACATTGAACATGGCCGTGGAGGAGCTCTTCACCAACATGGTGAAGTACAATGGCAACGGAGCAGACGACATTCTAATTGGAGTTGATCGCGAAGCCGATTGGATGACCATTTGGCTGGTTGATTTCGATTCAGAGCCATTTGACTTGAGTGATGCAGGGGAGGTCGATACGTCGGCTCCGCTGCACGATCGTAGACCGGGAGGCCTCGGAATTCACCTTGTCAAGCGCTTTATGGACGAGGTGATGTATGAGTACAAGGAGCGCAAAACCACCATTCGATTGGGCAAACGATTGACGAACCATGCTTGAGATCATACGAGAAGGGGCGCGGGCCGTCCGACTGAAAGGGCGCCTGGATGCTACGCAGTCAGAGACAGCGTTCGCCGAATTCGATACCGATCAAGAATTGATGACTCTGCTGATGGGAGGAGATTTCGGCTCGTCTCGAATAGGACAGTATCTGCACTCCCTGCGGTCCCATTTCGAGGGCCCCATCGTGGCTGATATGCTGTGTCTTATCCGGATCCGGGTCGAACTCTCCATCCTGGCCAAGGGGATGCTGATGATGCAGGAGGCCGGGTTCGTGCCACCGCCAGACGAGAGCATAAAGGCGAAGTTTGCCGAGCTGGACTACCTGGAGGACTCTATCGGTAGGGCTGGCATGATGGCGATCGAGCCTATCCAGCAATGGTCCAACAAGGAGCTTTGGCAGCTCAACATGCTGTCAGACAAAGGCTGAATTGATCAACGAGGCGGATCAGCAAAGCCCGCGTTTCCGGTTATTCCGTTGCTCATTCCGGCGTCGGGCCATGGTCAGACCGACTACTGTCCCAACCCCCAAGAAAACGAGAAGCACCACCCAGGCCTCGATTCCCACGTGTCCCGAATCGACAGAGGCTTTGTTCAGCTCAATCAGCACATGTCGATCAGGCGAGACGTCCGGATTGGTACTGACAGCATGGGTAGCATGTCGTGCATGCTCTGAGTAATGGGAGATGAAGTCGAGCGGTTTGGCGAACAGCACCAACAAGAATGCTGCAGCTGCCGCGACGATCAGCGTGCGTTTCATGTCCTCTTCCGATGAGTGGGGTAGTGACGCAGCCCCACGGAGCCTATGGTAGCCATTACAGCGCACGATGTAAAGATCATGTGAAGCAATAATCGTCCATTGAACGCAAAATCGTGTTTCGCCCTTTTTGTACGTCGAAAATGAGTGTTTCCAGACGATTCAGGCTACTGAACCATCCATCATGTCGTCCTTGATCGGCCTCTTCAACCACATCCGATGCATCGCGAGGAGGTCTGAAGAAAAGTCAATTGGACAGCTTGGATTCGACTCCTTGATCCCTGAGCGGGGGTTGTGGATCTTGGAGGTTCTCAGAACCGAGAGGAATACCATGGCCTGGATCAAGAACGCTATCATCGACCTGGGTGTGACCGCCGTCATTGCTGTGTATGCTTTCACAGGTGCGACGTGGGCGTGGTGGATTATCGCCATCTACACGCCACTGATGGTGCTTCTGAAGGTTTTTGGTTTGTCCTCCGCCGCTGCCGCCGTGCAGCAAAAAGCGAGCGACGTGCCCACCTGGTTCTACCATTTTCTTTTTGCTGCGAACGTGGTTCTCCTGCTGCGTGCTTTTTTCTATTGCCCTGCTGCGGGATGGGCGGCGATTTGGATCCTCTCTGTCGTTGCCGAGGCAAGACGGCGCCCGTCTAAGAAATCGTCATAACCAGACGTCGCGAAACCGTGTAGCCATGAATCTGTGCTGACGAACTACTTCACGCTGCGTGCACTGGTCAGAGAATGGGAGCCGATACTTGCCGGCTCGCAGCTCTTGGATGCCTATTCCCAGCATAAAGGGAGTCTGGTATTGGTTTTTGCAACCGCAACAGAAGACCTCCACTCCATCAATCTATCAGTCCAATCCCCGGATCGACATCTGTTTCGGTATGACGGATCCAACCGCTCGCGTCGAAACGTGGTGGACCACTTTCCTCGTCTGCGCAGTCGTCATCTTGTAGGCATCCAAATCGCTGAGGGAGACCGACTGATAACCTGGGAATTTGATCAAGGCGTGCGTCTGCTGATGATACCGTTTGGCGGCAAGGCCAATGCTTTTCTCGTAGATGAGAATGGGTCCGTGATGGATACGTTCAAGGGAGACAGTTCACAGCCCGCTCCCGAAGCGCAGCCAGCCACCATGCCCCAGTCGGTAGAGGACGTGCGTACGCTTTTGAAGGAAGGGCGTGAGGTTGGACGCCTTTGGCCTCTTTTTTCCGGACCTCTTCGCGATGAGCTGCTGCATCGTGTAGATGGGTTGGAAGACCCGAAGCTTCTCGTCGAAGCTGCCACTGCCCTGATGGGAGAGTTGGAAAGCCCAACTGCTCGCATCTACCAAGATGAAGACGGGAGCCCCACACTTTCTCTAGTGCCGCTCCATCATCTGGGATCGGAGGCTGAGTTGTTTGACACCGTAGACACTGCCGTGCGCATTTGTGCACGCCGCCGACTGGCGCAAAACCGATTTGAAGGAGCCTACAAGCCTCTCCTGCAGGCCATTCGGAAACGTCATCTTGCTGCCGATCGATCCTTGTCACGAGTCGAAAAAGAATTGTCCCGACCCGAGCGCAGTGAGCACTATGAGCATCTGGGTCATCTGATGATGGCGCAGCTTCACTTGGTTGAAGATGGAGCAGAAGTGACCCAGCTTCCCGACTTGCTGGGAGACGGGTCCATGATGACCATTCGCTTGAATCCGGAATTGACTCCGGTTGAAAATGCGCAACGGATGTACGAAAAAGCGAAGTCTTTGCGCGCAGCTCGGGAAGTAGCCATGGAGCGTCTTGGCGGCTTGACTCGACAAGTCCAGAAGCTGACCGAGGTATTGGAGGAAGTTAAAAGCCTCTCTGATGTGGCCGAGGTGAAGACGTTCAAGATCAAACATGCAGCGTTGCTGGCCACGCTGCAGCAAACAGCATCAGATCAGGACACCATTCCGTATCGGCGATTCGAATTGTCGAACGGATACGAGGTATGGGTAGGTCGTAATGCCCGCCAGAATGATGAATTGACTCTTCGGGACGCGCGTCCTTTCGACGTGTGGCTCCATGCACGGGGAGTCGCAGGATCGCACACGGTGCTTCGCGTAAAAGGTCGGACAGATTCTCCCCCGAAACAGATCATTGAGCAGGCAGCCTCGATTGCAGCCTGGTTTTCCAAAGCCCGAACGTGGTCTCTGGCGCCTGTGATCGTAACGCAACGCAAGTACGTTAGAAAGCCGAGGAAGTCGGTGGCTGGATCTGTTCGTGTAGATCGAGAGGAAGTTCTTCTTGTTGAGCCCCGCTTACCTGACTGAAGAACAGTTCGGTTGGGAATCGAATTGTATTATAGGGCGCAAATCACACTTTCAATTCTTCTTTCTGGATCCCCATGACGTGGTGGGAATCAGTCATTCTGGGCCTTATTCAAGGACTGACAGAGTTCCTGCCGATCTCTTCGAGCGGGCATCTCGTCCTGGGACAGTATGTCCTGGGCCTTGAGCCGGGCGGCAATGGGGTCCTTTTCGAGGTGCTGGTTCATTTTGGTACCGTAATGAGCATTGCGTACGTCTATCGGGCCCGACTTGGGACGCTGATCCTCGACGTCGTGAAGGGAATTGTGAGGCCAAATCAGTGGGTAGACGGCTATCGTAATCAAGCAAACTTCCGCTTGGGCGTGCACGTGCTCCTCACCATGATCCCGACGGGCCTCGTATATATGTTTGCTGGCGACCGACTCGAAGCGGCATTCACGTCTCCGCGTCTTGCCGCCGGTATGCTGTTGGTAACGGGTACGCTTCTCCTTCTCACGATGTGGAGTAATAAGGGTACCCGATCTGTGGGGCCACTGAACAGTTTGCTGATAGGCCTGGCGCAAGCAGCTGCCATGATTCCTGGCATCTCGCGTTCGGGGGCGACCATTTGCACGGCCATGTATCAAAAGATCAACCCTGAAGAAGCGGCGGACTTTTCCTTCCTGATGTTACTGCCGGTAGTGATTGGAGCGACCCTTCTGAAACTTGGAGATATAGGCACCGCTATGGACGGTGCCGCTTGGGGCACCATGCTGCCAGGCGTTGTGGCGGCTTTTCTCTCTGGTATTGTAGCAATCCGGATTGTGCTCACGTTCGTAAAGCGGGGGCAGTTTCATCTGTTTGCCGTTTACTGCTTTGCAATCGGGATTTTGGGGCTCATCCTCATCTAGAGGCACCGTGCCCGGCATCCATCGTGTATGAGGCCAAAGGAGCTTCCAATCATTCAAAAGGGGCAATTATCCGGTCTCATTTTGATAAAAAGGCCCTTAAGATTCTTGCGTGACACCCGATAACGGAGAAGCGAAGTTTCCGGTATGGGATCCCACCAAAGGTCCCGGATCGCGGATTCGTATCTCATTATCCACGCCACCTTGCCCGTTTCCCGGAGGGCACGCATGAATTATCGCATTTTCGTTGTCGACGACGATCGTCATTACGCTCGCATGTTGAGCTACCGACTCGACAAGAATGACAGCTACACGGTCAACGTCTTTCACAATGGGGAAGAAGTACTGGCTGCCCTGGATGAAAAGCCGGACCTGGTTCTCCTGGACATCATGATGCCCGGCATCGATGGTGTCGAGGTGTTGCGTCAGATGCTCACCCGCGTGCCGGACGTACCTGTGATCATGGTTTCTGCGCAAGGTGTGATCGATACGGCTGTCGAAGCGATGAAACTGGGGGCTTATGACTATATCACCAAAGGGCAGGACGATCTGGTCAAATTGGATTCGATCGTTCGAAATGTCTTGGAGAAAGTGTCTCTGGAGCGAGAAGTCGAAACGCTCCGTTCAGAGGTGACCGAGAAGTACCAGATCAAAGGAATGATCGGTGAATCTCCGGCTATGCAGGAAGTTTGCCGCAAGATTCAGAAGGCCACGCGCGGCGATTTGATGGTCGCCATCCAGGGAGAGAGCGGTACCGGGAAAGAGCTGGTCGCTAAGGCCATCCACTATGCATCGGCACGTAAGCGCGGCCCGTTTGTGGTCGTGAACTGCGCTGCCATCCCTCGCGAGCTCATGGAAAGTGAGTTCTTTGGACACGAAAAAGGCTCATTCACCGGAGCTCATGCCCGCAAAATCGGAAAGTTCGAGCAGGCAGATGGTGGCACCATTTTCCTCGACGAGATCGGGGAGCTGGATATGGACCTGCAGGCCAAGCTTTTGCGTGCCCTGCAGGAAGGTGAGCTCACCCGCGTCGGCGGCAGCGAGCTCATCGATTTTGATGCTCGTGTAATCTGCGCCACGAACCGGGATGTCGTGACCATGATTCGTGACGCCCAGTTCCGCGAGGACCTGTACTACCGACTGTTCCAATTCCCGATTCCACTTCCACCACTGCGCGAACGCGGATCAGACGTTCTTTTGCTGTCTAATTTCTTCTTCCGTGATTATGTCACGAAGCATCCCGACTTCAAAGGCAAGAAAATCTCGACACAGGCCCGAAGAGCGATCGAGAACTATACCTGGCCAGGCAATGTCCGTGAACTGAAAAGTGCCATTGAGCGCGCGATCCTGCTTTCGGATGAAGCAGAAATATCCGCGCCGGACCTCATGATTGCTGATCAGAACACGATTTCTCCGTGGGCAGAACGGCTTACGCTGGCCGAAGCAGCCGAAACGTCCTTCGTGGCTGCCGTTCCGAAAGCCTTGGCGCAACCTGAATCGACTAAGGGCAGTACACCGGTATCCGGAAACGACGCAGACGGATTCGACTCCGACGAGGCGGATGTACCCCTCGGAGATGGTGACGGCGGCATCGTTTCGCTCGAAGAGCTCAAGCATCGCGCTGTCGAACGGGCCTACCGGTTGTGTGACCGGAACGTGGACCGTGCGGCCGTCGAGCTGGGTATCGGACGCGCAACGATGTACCGGTTGCTGAAAAGGTTCGAAATCATGGACTGACCTTTTGTGGGTCACCCACGATGGCAGGTCCCAACCTGCCCTGATCGGCGTCGCTTCTTCTATTACCGAGGAAGGACATGCGACTGACCGAATACGAACGATCCGTTCAGAAGGAAATCGACACGTGGCAGCACGGGGATGTCTCCCTGTTTGCTCAGGCCTTCAATTGGGCCATGGCACCCATGGATTGGGTGGTCAACCGGGTAGTTCCTGAGGAAGTTGTCGACCAGGCCGACAAGGCTATCTCACAGTTTCTTTCACTGCTCAACGATGCGTCTACATGGACGTACGAGCCTAAAGAGGTTCTGCGTGCGGCCGGGCAGCGAGGGATCGACGTTTCTGATATCACGGAGTTGCGGGATGAGGACCTCAAAATCCTCGACGACATTGCGCGCAGCTACGTTTCGGAAAATGCCATCCTTGCCGCAATCGAAGGGGGAGGGACAGGTCTCGGTGGTGCGGTCCTTATCGCAGCAGACATCCCGCTGCTGTTCGGAATCAACCTGCGGTTGATTCAGCAGATCGGTGCCGCGTACGGATTCGATGTAAGCACGCCCGCCTACTCGCCACTCGTGCTCTCGATTTTCAATGTTGCAGCCAGTGGATCCCGAGAGTCCAAAAACCAGGCATTGCGTGAGATTACTGTGGCTGCCGCTGCCTTGGCTCATTCTTCGGAATACCGTGGCCGGGTTGCCGGAACGTTTCGGGATCAGAACAGACACCTTCCGCGAGAGATTGCGAAAAATATTGGTGGGCGCAAGATTGCCCAGATGATTCCCATCGCAGGAGCAGCCATCGGAGCCGGAATCAACTATTGGTTCACAACCGAGACGGCGGAGTCAGCGTTCATGCTGTTCCGGGCGCTGTATATTGAGCGCAAGGAACGATTCTGACGCCTCTCCCTTTCTGCCGGTCCTTGTACCGGTATTCCCTGCATGCCGCTTGTTGCCATTGTTGGACGCCCGAACGTGGGTAAGTCCACATTTTTCAATCGCCTGACTGAAGAACGTCGCTCCATCGTTCACGACGAGCCTGGTGTGACGCGTGACCGCGTATACGGCGAGGTTATCTGGGGTGGTACGTCTTTTTCCATCGTCGATACGGGTGGATTCGTGACCAACTCAGAAGACCGCTTCGAAGCGGCCATCCGTGAGCAGGTCCGTCTCGCGATCCAGGAAGCCGATCTCATCTTGTTCGTGAACGACGTAACGGTCGGAGTTACGGATCTGGATCTGGAGATGGCCAACATCCTGCGCAAGAGCGATCGACCCGTATTGGTTGTAGCGAACAAGGCGGACAATGAGGAGCGCCGTTGGGAAGCCAATTCTCTGTACGAACTGGGTTTCGATGATGTGTATGCCCTCAGTTCCATCAACGGGATGGGTACGGGTGATCTGCTCGATGCAGTCATAGAGCGCCTCCCGGAAGGGGTAGAGGAGGAGGAAGACGATCGACCTCGTTTCGCCATAATCGGTCGTCCGAACGTAGGAAAGTCCTCGCTGACGAACGTGTTGCTCGGAGAAGAACGTTCGATTGTAACGGAGATTTCGGGAACGACGCGCGATTCGATTGATGCCGTCATGAAAGTGGATGGTCGGGAAATCGTTTTGGTGGACACGGCCGGACTGCGTCGTCGCGCCAAGGTCCGGGAGAACGTGGAATTCTACTCGACCTTGCGAACCGAACGGGCGATAGAAACATGCACGACGGCGATTCTGCTAATCGACGCCGTGGAAGGTCTTGAGTCGCAGGACATCAAGGTGCTCAAGCGTGCTGAGCAGATGATGAAAGGACTCGTGCTTGGCATCAACAAATGGGATTTGCTGGAGAAGGAAACCAACACCGCTCGCGACTATGAAGCAGCTATCCGGAAGCGGCTGCAGACCCTCGACTACGTTCCCATTGTCACCTTGTCTGCCATGACCAAGCAGCGCGTTCGAAAGCTGTTGGACAGGGTACAGGAGGTAGATGCCGAACGGCACGAACGGATCACCACGTCCAAGCTGAACGAATGGCTCAAAATTGTGTTGGCGCGCCACGATCCACCGATGTATCGGAATCAGCGCATCAAGATCAATTACGTGACCCAGGTGCGCTCAGCCCCCCCCGTGTTTCAATTCTTTACCAATCAGCCAAAGGGCGTGCGGGAAGGATATCGCCGCTATCTCGAGAACCGCTTACGGGAGTCGTTCGGATTCGAAGGCGTCCCTATCAAGCTGGTATTCAAGCAAAAGTAAGGCGAGGGCTTTGATTGGCCTTTTACCATGGCCCGAGAGAATCCATATATCCAGCTTAAAACGGCTTTTGAAAGCCGGAATTTCCTGCCTTTGTACCTGCTTCATGGCGAGGAGCGCTGGTTTGTCGACCAATTGCAGGACGTTCTGCTGAAGCATGCGTTACAGCCTCACGAGCGGGATTTCAATCTGGATATTCTCTACGGTCACGAAACGGATGTCCGTTCGGCCCTCAATGCATGCCAGGCCTTCCCCATGATGGCTGAGCGGCGGGTTGTCGTCATTCGCGACTTCGATCGCATGAAGGACAACACATTGTTCAAAGGATTGGCCGAGCAACCCAACCCCTCCTGTGTCGTGTTTCTCGTGTGCGCCGGCAAACCGAACATGAGCCGTCATCCGTACAGGGCCATCAAGGCGTCAGGAACCGTGGTGGAGTTCAAGGCCCTGTATCCAAACCAGGTACCGCGCTGGATAGAGACCTTGGCCAAGGAACGCGGCTTTGCGCTAGAGGCCAAGGCTGTGCAGATGCTTGCGGAATACGTGGGCTCATCACTCGCTTCCGTGGGCGCAGAGCTCGATAAGTTGGCTACGTATGTAGGCGATCGGGAAGTGATTACCGCAGAGGATATTGTCCAGGCCAGTGGTCAGACGCGCGACTTCAATGTCTTCGAATTGCAGCGTGCCATCGGTGAACGACAGATTGACAGGGCCTTACACATAACGGAACGGTTGTTGCAGCAATCTTCGAACCCGACCGGGGAGAGCAATATGATCGTTGCTGTTCTGACGGCGTTCTTTATAAAACTGTGGCAACTGACCTCTTTGCAAGCTGGAAGAATTCCCGAAAAAGAGATGGCGCGAGCCATCGGGGTTTCGCCCTTCTTCCTCAAGGAGTATCTTGCTTGCTTACGTCGATATGACGTCAGAGCCATCGACAGGGCGCTTTTCGCGCTTCTGGCGGCTGATTTCGAGCTCAAGGGTGGAAGTCAGCGCAGCGATCGGCTCGTCCTGAATCTCTTGTTCAGGAACATATTGACCGCTTAGGCTGGCAGCCTGATACGGCTGGGATGAGCTCAGGGATTGGCACCCGTCATGGACGGGGTTGTTCCGGCTTCCGGATGTGTTACCCCCGGGTGACATGAAGGAGGCACTGGGCGCGTCTAATCTGTAACAGACATTTTGTCAGTGCTACATACGATATGCGGGGATTCACCCGTTGATTACCTGAATCAATGACAGAAACTGAAAACGCAGGAAAGCTCAAGAAGCGGACGTTGACCGTGAAGGCGTCCGAGTTCGGAATGATGGGAAACCTCAATCCGAACAATAGGCATTTTGATGCCTTGAGCCAGATGAGCGACGAAGACCTGATGTCCCAATTCCAGATGGGAACGGTCGAGGCGTTCGATATTCTGGTCGGCCGATATAAAGATCCGCTGACCAACTACATCTATCGGTTCCTTGGCGACATGAAGGAGTGTGAAGACCTCCTTCAGGAAACGTTTCTGCGTGTATATCGCAACCGGCACTCCTATCGTCGGATTGCCAAGTTTTCGACCTGGCTCTACACGATTGCCGGCAACCTGGCCCGCTCCGAGTACCGCAAGCGTAAACGCCGCCGCCTCTATTCCTTGCAGTCCGTCAACCGTGACGATGAGGAGTATGAAGTGGAAATTCCTGACGAGACGTTCAGCCCGGATAAACACACAGAATCCACGATCCAGGACTTCTTTATTCAGGAGGCGCTCCGGCAGATTCCAGAGGAGTTCCGGGAGGTTGTCGTGCTGCGTGATGTCCAGCAGTTGGCCTACGAGGAGATCGCAGAGATTACGGGTCTTCCGATGGGAACGGTCAAGAGCCGTATCAACCGGGGTCGAACCAAACTCCAGGCGCTGCTCAAGGAAGTCTATACACCGAAGACGGACTGATCGCACGTCGTTGGGCATTGTATTGAGGGCGGCTGCGCGTATGCGCAGCCGCCCTTTTTCTTGGTTACTCATTATCCCCTGGAACCGCTTTAGTGGGAGGAATGAGTGAGGGTGAGGGTAGGCACTGCGGTAGCGAAAAAATCCCTTGGAGCGAGAACCTTCACGTTTTCCACGTGTACGGGAAATGAACAGCATTCCACACGGTGCTTATGCCCGAAGGATACTACCCGGATCATTACGAACAGCCCGACGACCAGCTCGACGAATTCCTGTGCGAATACGTCGATGGTACGATGGACCCAGCGGTACAGCGAGCCTTCGAAGAATTCCTCGAAGCCAACCCACCCCTGGCGGCCCACGCTGACTGTCTCTGTCGTACGCGCAACATGCTGTGCTCTTATGGGGGACGGCATGGACGCGCCTCGTTGGAAGCCCAGATTCGACATCGCGTAGCCTTCGAACTCGACCGCAAGCGTCGCGTCGAGGCTACTTTTCACGCTCGATTGGGCACGGCGGCGCTGGCCACCTCGTTTGTAGGTCTGTTTCTGATCATCGGAATGATGATCGGTCTGAGCTCTACCCAATCGTCCGTGCCCATTCAGCTTGTGGCGTCGGGGCAAATGGAGCTACAGGATTCCATGGCACTGCCCTCAGAGAATCCACACGGTGTTGGGACCTTCCCGCTGGAACAGTCCATAAAGCAACCTCGATGGTCCGTGATGGGAACGGCAACTGTACTGCCTGCCATCGACATCTCACCCATCGGCTTTCAGCAAGCATCCATGGAAGACGGGCCCTTGTATTTGGCCGCTGCTCCCTGATTATCGCTTGGTCCTTGACTGGCGCCTGGCGCTTCGTCCAAAGGGGTGTAGTTCAATTGCTGGTCCAATCGTCGCGATTGACATTTTCGCCACCTGTCGGCGATACTGGTTTTTCCCGATCCTTTCTGAACCGAGTCCATCGCCATGAAATACCGTTTTTGGATGCCCGTTGCAGCGTTTGCGCTGCTCCTCGTTTTGCCGGCCAATGCCCAGTACGCACTCCAATTTGGTGCCGCCGTGGCCAGTGATGGCGAGTCCGTCTACGCGGGTGAGGGGCGTAATTTGTTGCAAAATGGTTCCGTGTTCGTCTATGGAATGGACGCGGAAGGAGTTTGGCAGATGACGGATCAGATTCAGGCCTCAGACCCGACTGAGTCGGGGAATGGCTTCGGACGCTCCATTGCCCTCAGTGGTGATGTGATGGTCGTTGGTGCCCCACTAGTGAGTACCGTCTATGTGTTTGAGCGAGGAGAGGATGGCATGTGGGCTGAAACCAGCAGGCTCAAGGCGGACGGTGCTACAGATCTGGGTACGCGCGTGGCCACGAACGCTGGTCACATTTTAGCGACCGCAACGGATGGCCAAACCGGTAAGGCCTCTGTCCACGCATGGGTACGAATCGAAGAGGAATGGGTGTCCGCCGGTCACTTGGCCTCAACGGTAGAGGGGCGCACCGGCTTCGGAAGCGCTCTGGCCCTCAGCACCGACCATGCAGCTATTGGGGCTTCATCCTGGGAAGGCCGTAAGGGAGCTGTGGAAGTGTTTGCCTTCGATGGCAGCAGCTGGGCTTCGCAATCTGTTGTGACCCTTGATTCCGCCGTCGAAGGAGATGGGTTGGGAAGCGCGCTGATTCTGGAGGACGCGCACATGGTGGTCGGTATGCCGGGACATGATGGCCGCAAGGGCGCTGCGGCGCTGTTCTTTCGGGAAGCTGATACCGAAAACTGGACCTACCAGTACAAACTGGAACCATTCGATTCGCAAGGCAACGAGCTCTTTGGGTCTTCCATGGCATTTGCAGGCTCGTCCGTATGGGTGGGTGCACCCGGCTATGGAGCTCAGAATGGAGCGGTCTATCGTTACGAGATTGACGAATCCAGTATGCGAATGGGGGCCACGGAGCTCATCCAAGCCAACCAACTTCAGTTCAGAAGTGGCTTTGGCGGTGCATTGGCGGTTCATGGTGACGTTGCCGTAATCGGATCGCAAGGGCACGACAATTTTGAAGGAGCCGCCTTCCCGTATGATGCTTCCAGTGGATCCTGGGTAGAAGGGAATCCGGTTTTCTCTGACTCCGGCTTTTTTGCCTCCGTAACCGGGGGGCAGGTTGACTGTGAAGACGGTGAGGCCGGGGAGTTTGGTTGCGAAGAAGTCGATATGCTTTCCTTCCTGACACGGGGCGATGTGGGGGCCAAACGAGGCATCCAGATGAGCGACGTCTGGGGGTGGACCGATCCGGATACAGGTATCGAATATGCGATTATCGGACGGACGGACGGTACCAGCTTCGTCAGCCTTGCCAATCCTGAAGCGCCACGGTATTTGGGAGATTTGCCGCACACGGCCAGCGGGAATCGCTCGTTGTGGCGCGATATGAAAACATATCGCAACTACGTTTACATCGTTGCTGACGGTGCCGGAGCTCACCATATGCAGATCTTCGACCTCACCCGACTTCGCGATGTGACGGCACCTCAGACGTTTGACGAAGACGCCATTTATCGTGGGGTATACAGCTCTCACAACCTGTTCATCAACGAGGAGACGGGCTTTGCTTACGCAGTTGGTTCGGATTCAGGAGGCGAAACCTGTGGGGGGGCGCTTCACATGATGGATCTGTCAGCAGATCCGCTGTACCCGGAATTTGTCGGTTGTTTCAACGAGCCCCGCACCGGGCGCAATGGCTCTGGGGCAACGCACGATGTCCAGTGTGTCGTCTATCGGGGGCCGGACACCGATTATGCAGGTCAGGAAATTTGCTTGAGTGCAAATGGCACCGCGCTTTCCATCGCCGACGTAACCGATAAGTCGAATCCCGTCGGTATCTCGGTGGCCGATTATCCCAATACCGCATACACGCATCAGGGTTGGCTGACCGAGGACCATCGGTTCTTCTATCTGAATGACGAGGGTGACGAAGCTTCAGAAATCGTGGACGCCACACGCACCATGATTTTTGATCTGACGGATCTGGACGAACCTGTGCTGGCTGGCGAGTATTTCGCCGACAACAGCGCCATTGACCATGACCTCTACATCAAAGGCAACATGATGTACCAGACCAATTACCTGGCTGGATTGAGACTGATCGACATCTCTGATCCGGAAAATCCGGTGGAGGTGGGTTCGTTCGATACAGTGCCGTATGGTCCCAATGACAATTCACCGGTGCTTGGTGCCTGGAGTAGCTATCCCTACTTCGAGAGCGGTGTGATCGTCGTGACTTCCGGGCGCGAAGGGGTGTTCTTTCTGAAAAAGAAAGAGATCGACCTGTAGATTCAGCCTTTGGCTAGCAGGCCAGCTGGTGGCGTGCCAGAGGATCGTTGGCTGGAATACAGGCGCCGGATGGGACGCTGGTGGGCTGATATCGCTCGAGATCCGGATCTCGTAGTGCGGTTTCCAGAAAAACGATCAGGTCCTCGATTTCCTGCTCCGTCAGATCGAGACGTCGGAACTGATCTGGAAATCGGTCGGGTGGTAGACTGATCGCTGGGACGCCTTCCACGTAGTAGTCCACGATCTCGCGCATGGTCCGAAAGGAGCTGCCGTGTCCCGTGAATCCCGCATCCGTAAGATTATAGAGCTGTGGGACCTTGTAGGTGAATCGGTCCCTGTCTTCTCCGGTCAATCCACCTCGACCAGGGTCTGGAGAGACGCCCGGCATGTCGGGCATACCCAAAGCATAGAATGCCATGGAGGAGAGGGCTGGTCCTGTGTGACAGACGGTGCATTCCGATTTATCGCCGAAGAAAACCATCGCGCCACGTTTTTCTTCCCTGCTCATCACATCCAGGTCTCCTTTGAGCCATTGCTGAAACGGTGATCGATTTGCCATGACGGTTCGCTCATAGGCCGCGATACTCAGTCCCATGCGCTCGGTTGTGACTGAATTACCTGCCCAAACGGACTCCCAAAGCGCGGCGTACGTCGGGTGCGAACGGATCAGTTGGGAGGCCGCTTCGGGCTCGAAAAGACGATGCTTTGAAAGTGCGCCAATGGCTTGAGATTCCATGCCCTGATATCCGAGATGATTGGCAGCGGCGTCGGGATGGTGTATCCATCGATCATCGAGCCCCTCGTTGTCGCCACCGGTACCGGCGGCTCCCGAGTACATCATTAGGCGCTGGTATGTCTTGTTCAGGATCGTCTGACTCTTGAGTCCTGGCGAATCTACATCTGCCCCGGGAAGGGACGGGTCCGGGCGGCGGGCTTCGCCGCGGGTACCCCACCCTATTCCACCTTCTCCTATCGATCGCGCGGCACCCGCTTCGAAGCCCGCCGCTGCATGATGACAGGTGGCGCAGGAGTAAGTCCCCAGATTGTGAGTGTGTCGTGCTGCTTGGGACAATGCGGCATCATGGAAGAGGAATCGCCCCAGGGTGACCTTATCTGCCGTCAATGGATTACGGGGATCCTGGGGAATGGAGCTGAAGTCGTCGCTTTCGGGCAGGACGAAATTCTGAAGTCGACGCTGTCCGTTAAGGGTAATGCGTTCCGTAAGCAGGACGTTGAGCGCTGAATCGTAGAAATCGTCATTGCTCGCTACATCAACCTGGGATGAATACCCGGCAATAAGCAAACTGGTCACGATCACGCTTGCCAGACCACTCAAGGAGCATATATAGAGGCGTCTAATCACCGTCTGTCACCCAGAAGATCCAGACAGGAGACCATTCCGAATAACCGGCAGGTCCCAGTGCGCGTACTTTCCACCAATATGGATAGGTGAATATGAGCCCCTCAAGTTCAAAGAAGGGATCCGGAAGATTCTCCAGGTCAGCCTGAAAGAGGTACATGTCCTCATCAATGGTGACCACGAGGTGATAGGAGTAGGCGTCTGGAACAGGGGTCCATTCCAGACGAACGGAGCGCTCCAAATCCAGCGTACCATCATCAGGTACCGTAAGGCGAGGCGCAGCTGGAGGATGGGCATGCGAAACGACATGAAAGCTTCGGGCCGTACTCCATGACGAAGCCTTGGTATCGGATTCCGATCGAACGCGCCAGAACAGGTGTGCATCCATGGGCAGATCCCTCGCCGGGAAGAACGAGCGATAGCCTGTCAGTTCGTCTATCAACAACCGGGAAAAATGCTGGTCTTCGGCAATTTGAATATGGTATCGCACCGTTGTCGCTTCTTCCCAGGAGAAGAGGACGGCATCCGGTGTATCACTGTCATGGAGAGGTTCCACCAGCTGCGGTATGGTCAGTCCTCCGTCTCCAGATACGCCGCCATCACCGCATCCGCCAAGACCTGATGCCATCACCAGGAATGCTGCCATCTGCAACGTGGGTAAGACCTTCTTGAATAAGGCAGTCTTGAAAAACCAGATGTGATGGACCGAATGCATGAATGAGTCCAAAAAGCGAGGCAGGGGACACGCTTGGCGGGATCGATGGCAGGATCATCAAAATAGTCCGATCTCGGAGCGGTTCTGCGAGTAGCGATTCCGAAAACCATGCAGTCCTCTTCCCTACACCGCGGCTTCTGTCACCTGTCGGCAGCTGGAGTCGAGAAGATGTGAAACAAAGGCATTCGCGAGTAGATACACTTCCTCTGACCCAGCACTTCAATCTGACCGACGGATCCTATGGCACGCCTGCTGCCCGCCCTGTTCCTTTCTTTTTTGATGACTGCTCCGGCAATTGCTGCGGTCTCTTCAGCCGCCGATGTTTCCGTCATGCGCGATGCCTACGGGAGCTCGCTTCTCATGATTGGCGAGGACCTGGTTGTCGGCGAAACATCCGGTTTTTCCAATACCGGGATGGTTCACGTACTGCGTCGTAATGAGCGTGGGTCCTGGGATGTCATCCAGACACTTACTTCCCCGGACGCCGCTATTTCTGATCGGTTCGGATTGGTGACTGCGCATGATGATGGGATTTTGGCGGTGTCGAGTCCAGGAGCCCTCGAAGGATTGGGTGCAGTCTATGTTTTTCGAGCCGGGGAGGACGGGCAATGGCAGTTCGCGACCCGTTTGATAACGGATTCAGCGCCGAGTGACGGCTTCGGCTCATCCATCGCCGTGGCTGACGGACACGTCTTCGTCTCGGCAGCAGGAAGCGCTAACGGAGCCGGTCGGGTACACGTCTTCGCAGCAGGTCAAGACTGGGCCGAGAAGGATGCTTTGTTGTCACCGGCGGATGAGGCAGGCATCCGTTTCGGATCGTCCATGACCGTCATGGGATCAATGCTGGCGGTGGGGGCTCCGGGAGCGCACGACAATGGTGGCCGCGTAGACTTCTTTTCTCTCAGCGACTTTTCGGCGGCAGGGTCTATTGAACCAGGTGATGGTCAGGACGACGCGCGCCTTGGAACGTCCCTTTTTGCTTCAGGTGATCATTTACTATTGGCCAACCCGCGTGCGGCACGTGGAATGGGAATTGTCCATGTCTTCCGTCAGCGGGACAACTCGTGGCGCATGGAACGGACGCTTGAAAGCCCATCCGAAGGCAGTCGAGCATTTTTCGGAGCGGCGATCGCTGGCTCCGACGAGGAGGTATGGATTACCGCTCCTCTGGCCAATGATGCCAGTGGAGTCGTCTATCGATTTGATGCGAAGTCGTTCAAACAGGTCGGTGAGTTGACCAACGACCTGCAAGGTGGGCGTACCGGATTCGGCAGTGCAGTGGTTGTGGGTGCCGAGGCGGGTGCAATCGGTATGCCGGGGCACGATTACGGACTCGGATCCGCTGTCGTGTACGAACGGGAGGGAAGCTCCTGGAATAAAATCGCTGCCTACAATCGTCCGGTGGCCGATCTGCCAAGTCTTACAGATAGCCCGGTTGAGTGCAAGGACGGCGAAGCAAACGAATTTGCTTGCCAGAATGTGGATATGGTCTCCTTTATTTCGCTCTCCGATCTGCGAATGAACCGTGGAGTTCGCCTCAATGATGTTTGGGGCTGGTCAGACGAGGAAACGGGACGTGAGTATGGCCTTATAGGTCACATGGAAGCCATGGTATTTGTCGACGTCACCGATGCGGCCAATCCGATGGTGTTGGGTGAGCTCCCCCGTACCGACGGATCCCCAGGCTCAACATGGCGCGACATGAAGGTGTTCAAAGACCATGTCTTTGTCGTTGCCGACGGTGCCCAGCAGCACGGGATGCAAATTTTTGATCTGAGACGCCTGCGCGATTGGCCAGGTGAATTTCAGGTCTATGAGCCGGATGTGTTGTACACCGGTATTGCATCGTCACACAACATCGTGATCAACGACGTGACCGGATATGCCTATGCCGTGGGTAACAGCAGTGGTGGAGAGACGTGTGGTGGGGCCCTCCACATGATCGACATCAATGAGCCCAAGAATCCGACCTTTGTGGGATGCTTCAACGATCCCAAGACGGGTAACAATGGCTCGGGCGCAACGCACGATGCGCAGTGTGTGGTCTACGACGGGCCAGATGCAGCGCACCGGGGCAAAGAAATCTGTGTTGGCTCCAATGGCACGGCCATCTCCATCGCGGACGTCAGCGACAAGGAAAATCCGATCGCCATCAGCCAGGGCACCTATCCAAACTCGGCATACGTACACCAGGGCTGGTTTACCGACGATCATCGATACTTCTATCAAAATGATGAGGCAGATGAGTTGAACGGAATGGCCGAAGCCACGCGGACCATGATCTGGGATCTAACGGATTTGGATGAGCCCGAAATGATCGCAGAGTATTTCGGTGATTCGAATTCAACTGATCATAACCTGTACGTAAAGGGTGACCTCATGTACCAGACCAACAATGCGAGTGGTCTGCGGATCATTGATATTCAGGATCGAGCCAATCCGGTGGAAATCGGCTACTTCGATACGACTCCGAACAATCTGAATGTGGCCGGTTTTGACGGGACCTGGAGCAGCTATCCGTACTTCGAATCGGGCAATATCCTGGTCAACTCACGCCGAGAAGGACTCTTTATCCTCAAAAAACGTCAACTGGATCTCTGATTGGTTCGAGACGTGCCGAAGCTTCGAAAGAGGCTCACGACCACTTTTGTTTGTGACGCTACCCTCGGCTCCCTTATTTTGAATAAACCAATCATTACCGATGGCGATGCGGGCGGCTGTTGACGGCCGGTTCAGCAATTTCAGGGCTGAACGAGTGAGCCGAGTGTTGACCCAGCATCGCATGATCCGGCCACATGACATATACGAGTGCGTTAACCTACGCAACGCAGCGACAGCCACTCGCCAACCAGATTTCCGGTCTTCTGGAAGCCTCAGAGGCCAAACCGGTTGATTTTCGGGTGATGTCGGTGATCGTTCCGAATTCCGATCACATGCACGGCGCGCCCTTCGCTGCCGATGTATACCGGTCCCTTCCTTCGACAGAGATCAATACGGTCATTTCGATTGCTTCGAATCGGGGAGAGGAATTCAAGCGAATCACAGTTTGCTCTCTGGAGGCCTACAATACGCCCCTTGGAGAGGTGTCCGTCAACGACAAAGTGCGCAATGAGCTTTGTGACGAAGATGACGACATTTATCTGGATGATCGGGGACACTTCTTGCACCACGGCCTGGACGTGAATCTGCCTTTCCTGCAGAGCATCCTGGAAGACTTCGATGTCGTACCGCTGGTCATGGGGAGTGAGTCTCCAGAGTTTTGCCGCGAACTGGGTCATGCCGTCGGAGAGGTCATGTCGAACCAGCGAACGCTCATCGTTTCCTGTGTCGATATTGTTCACGCCACAGCGGAAGGATTGCGCAGGTTCAAGCAGCACCTTTCAGACCTGGACGTACCCGCCATGATGACGCTCCTGAACCAGGAGATTGAAATGAAGGTGGATGGAAAAGGACCGCTTCTCGTCGCCATGATGGCGTCGGCTCACCGGCGTGCGAATGAGATCGAATTCCGCGGATTGCAGGCGCCCGAAGAAGGATATCCCGGGTTTGCGGGTGTTCTGATCGGACGCCGCTAGGATGACCTTCGGCAGCCAGAGTAAAGGGATGCCTCCGCGAGGATCAGAATGGCTGGACTCGTTTTCCGTGGTCGGCACGGGAGCGCTGGCTCGTTCCCTTTTACGCGCTCTCATTGAACACGGTTTGACGTGCTTGGTAGTGCATGCGCGCACCGAGGAGTCGGCCCGGTCAATAGCGGCCCTCCTTCCGGAGATGCGGGTAGGCATTATTGGTCAGGACCCGGTTCCATCGTCCGATGTGACCTTCGTCGTAGTCTCTGACGATGCCGTCACAGAAGTAGCCACTCTGTTGGCTGCGAGCGGGATGCCAGAGAACCAGGTCGTTCTGCACACTTCGGGAGTACACGCTTCCGATGCCCTTCAGCCCCTGGCAGATGCCGGTGCGGCTGTTGGTTCTTTTCATCCACTGCAGACCTTCACGGGAAATGAGGGTAAAGAGCGATTCAAGGGCATAACGATCGGTGTCGAGGGGTCAGAGACCGCTCTTCGAACGGCACACCACCTGGCCGATGATCTTTTAGCCATGGCCGTGACCATTCCATCAGATCGAAAGGCGCTGTATCACGCTGCCGCCGTGATGGCTGGAAACAATGCGATCGCCATGCTGGCAACGGCGGCTGATCTTTGGGAGCGCGCCACGACGGATACGCAAGGAGCACACGATGCGCTTGGACCGCTTACCATGCAAAGCGTGACGAATGCCCTCAGGGTAGGTCCAGAAGCGGCCTTGACGGGCCCTGTGGTTCGTGGTGATATAGGTACTCTACAGCGCCATCTGGAGGCTCTCCAGAAATACGCTGATCACCTGGTCCCCATGTATGCCGCAGTTGTAACCGAAACGGTTCACCTCGCCATGCGGTCGGGACGGCTGTCGACTGAGCGAGCGGTAGAAATGCTTGACGTTGTAGCACGTGATCTGACATCGGCCACCAACGAGGAAGACTGATGGAACCACGTCATGATGCGGTCCTGCGCATGATCGAAGTGATTGAAGGGGTCAAATCCCCTGATGCCAGATTCGTCTCCGTCGTCACCGTAGTTGGAAGTGTTCTTCGCCGGGTTTTGTCGGCTGAGAAAACAGCCCATCAGGCCGTGATCTCGCTGGCCCAGCAGACGCAGCTTGAGCAGATGAGGCGTCAGCTTTCCAACATGATCGAGACGCTCGGTGATTTGCTTCCCAAACAGGTGTCTGTTGCGAAAGTAGAGGCCAAGGAGGAACCCTCGTGGTGGTATGCCCTTTCGGAAGCCACTCACATCCTCGAAGAAAGTATCGATCAACTCTCCATTCTGGTAAAACAGCAAGAGAAAGGATCTCCTATCCGTGACGTGATTGCGCAAACCCAACGACTGTTGCGCGATCATTACAACATCCTGTTTGAACAGGCTCGGAGTTATCTGGACGGTTGATTCTGTCTGTTTTTGACGGTACGCCGTGAATTGACCGTCAATCATGTAGTTTGCCATGCGATGACCGGAACTGCTCCGGGCACCAACCATTCCTCCCCGATTGTCCATTAGACAGGCAACATGCTGCCATGAAGCAGTTCGTACTCCTTCTCCTCTTGACCTTGGTCGCTCCGATATTCTTTACCGGATGCGCCCAGAATACTGGCGATTCCATGACCAATTATTACGCCATTGACACAACAGCGGGCCGCATGGTCGTCAAGCTGTACAACGAAACGCCGATCCACCAGGAAAACTTCCGAAAGCTTGCTGATGAGGGGTTTTTTAATGGTACAACATTCCATCGCGTGATCTCAGGTTTCATGATTCAGGGTGGCGACCCGAATTCCAAGGACGAGGATCCATACAACGATGGTATGGGTGGTCCAGGATATACGCTTGAAGCTGAGATAATAGCAGATCTCATCAACCGTCGTGGCGCGCTCGTAGCGGCTCGTCAAGGTGATCAGGTCAATCCGGAACGCCGTTCCTCTGGTTCGCAGTTCTATATCGTGCAGGGTAACACTATGCCCGATGAAGTGCTGACTCAGGCTGAGATGCAGATCAACCAAGCCATCGGTGGTGGCTTTTCCTACACCGACGCGCAGCGGGAGGTCTACACGACGCTGGGGGGAGCACCGTGGCTGGATATGCAATACAGTGTATTTGGCGAGCTGGTCGAAGGGTTTGAGGTGCTGGACATGATTGCATCAGCTCCCACTCCACGGGCTGTGGGTGAAGGTGACCCACGGCTGGCCGATATGCCGCTCGAGCGTATCGAAATGACGGTAACAGCACTGACCGACTACGTCGAGTCCAACTGAGTAAACTCCCATGTCCAGAGTCTTTACCGAACAAGAACAGGTTCGCCGTGATGCCCGGGTCCGCATGGAAGAGGCTGGAGTGAATCCCTATGCCTACTCGTGGAACGTGACGGGTGATGCGGCAGGCGTACTCGACACGTTCGACGATGCTCTTCATCAACCTGGAGAAGATGGTGCCCCGGCTGATCCCCTCACGATCTCGGTCGCAGGCCGCATCATGTCCCGGCGCATTATGGGTAAGGCGGCCTTCTTTCATCTGCAGGACGAGTCTGGTCGGATCCAGATCTATGTCTCTCGCGATGACCTGCCCGAAGGGTTTTACAACACGGTGTTCAAGAAGCTGCTGGACATCGGGGATATCGTGGGCATTGAGGGCTTCGCCTTTCGTACCCGCATGGGAGAGATTTCCATCCATGCCCAGCGACTGGAAGTACTGGCCAAAGCCTTGCGTCCGTTTCCGATTGTCAAAGAGACCGAGGATCAGACGTTCAATGAGGTGACGGATAAGGAATTCCGCTATCGTCAGCGTTACGTCGATCTCGTTGTGAATCCGGAGGTCCGAGAGACCTTCCGCCAACGGGCTCAGATGGTGACCGCCATGCGCCGATTCCTGGACGATCGCGGCTATGTAGAAGTGGAGACGCCGGTTCTGCAACCCATCTATGGTGGCGCAGCAGCGCGACCGTTTACAACTCACCACAATGCGCTCGACATGAAGCTGTACATGCGCATTGCTGATGAGCTGTATCTGAAGCGCCTGATCGTCGGTGGGTTCGACGGTGTCTATGAGATCTCCAAGGACTTCCGCAACGAAGGGCTCAGCCGCTTCCATAATCCGGAATTCACCATGATGGAGTTGTACGTCGCCTACAAGGACTACAACTGGATGATGGAGCTGGTTGAGGAAATGGTAGAGCACCTGGCCGTCACGCTCCATGGGTCAAGTGATCTTGAGATTGGTGACAACACCGTCAGTTTTGCCCGCCCGTGGAAGCGTATTCCGCTGTTCGACGCCATTGAGGAGCAGACGGGAGAGCAACTCTATGGAATGGATCGAGAGGGACTTGCCGCTGTCGGTCGGAAACTTGGACTGGAAATCGAGGATTCAATGGGTTCGGGCAAGATCATCGATGAGATCTTCGGCGAATTCGTAGAGCCGCATCTGATCCAGCCAACCTTCATTACCGATTACCCGGTAGAGCTTAGCCCGCTGGCCAAGAAGCATCGCTCGAAAGAAGGTCTGGTAGAGCGCTTTGAGGCAATTTGTAACGGGAAGGAGCTTTGCAATGCCTTCTCCGAGCTTAACGATCCGGACGACCAGCGCCAGCGATTCGAGGATCAAGCGCGACTCGGTAAGCGCGGCGACGAAGAAGCTATGCAGCTGGATGAGGACTACCTCCGGGCTCTTGAGTATGGCATGCCGCCAACGGCTGGATTGGGCGTAGGAATCGATCGTCTTGCCATGCTGATGACCAACTCGGAGTCCATTCGGGACGTCATTCTTTTCCCACTCCTCCGGCCAGAGGCAGATGACGCTGATGGGGCCGAACAGGGTGAAGACAAGGATAGTAGTCCGGCAATATCCTGATGACGGATTCGTCCCGGCAGGTCGGCTATCTCGAACTCCTGCGGGAAAACACATCCTTCAGAAGGCTCTGGACGGGGACGGTCATTTCCCTTTTCGGGGATTGGTTCAACACGATTGCACTCTACAGTCTGATCCTTCAGTTATCCGGATCGGAGTTTGCACTGGGTGCCGTGTTCATTACCAAAATGCTCCCTTGGGCACTCGCTTCTCCGATTGCCGGTATTCTTGCAGATCGGTTCAACCGCCGGCGCTTGATGATCATCTCGGACATCCTCAGGGCCGTAGTCGTCCTTGGATTCCTGTTTGTCGATGAGCCCTCTGAAGTCGTTCTGATCTATGTGTTGACGACCGCTCAGGTTGTGCTCGGTTCGGTGTTCCAACCGGCCAAGAGTGCGTCTGTACCCAACATCGTCAAGCGGGAGCACCTGGTCACAGCCAACACCATCATGGCTGCAACCTGGTCCGTCCTACTGGCCTTGGGAGCTGCGGCCGGCGGATTTGCCGTAGAGTGGCTTGGCTTGGAAGCGGTATTCATCCTGGATAGTGTGAGCTACCTGATTTCGGCCTGGTTCATCTACCGGACTGTCATCCCGCAATTCACCTATACCTCCCGTGAATCCTCTCTGATTCGATCTGCTCATCGGGAGGTCATGGACGGACTCAAGCATATCAAGCGGTTCCCGGCCATCCGCAGGATGGCGACTACAAAGGCCGTCTGGGCGATGGGGGGAGGCGCGCTGGTTTTCCTGCTTGCCTTGCTGGGAGAGGCGGTGAATCCCGAGGCCGCATCCATTTCCATCGGAATCCTGTTTGCAGCACGTGGAGTCGGAACGGGCATTGGACCGATGCTGGTCCGTACCTGGTTCCGAGATGATCGGGTTTGGCCTCCGGTGATCGGAACGTGCATAGTTCTTACCGGCGTGGGTTACATCGTCGCTGGATGGATAGCTGCCGTATTCACGGCATCCTTTTTGGTTGCCCTTCCCGTTGTTCTGGCGCACATGGCTGGAGGAGCAAATTGGGTCTTCTCGACAGTATTGTTGCAGCAGCGGGTAGTGGATCAGTTTCGGGGACGGGTATTTGCCACCGAGTGGCTCCTGGTCATGGGGATGGAATCCATCTCCATTTTCGTTGCGAGTCTCATTCTTGAATTGGGACTCCTTTCGCTGGTACAGGTCATCATTCTTTTCGGATCAATTTCTGTTCTGGCAGGCGTTTTTTGGCTTTTTTCGGTGGTTCCAGCAGAAAAAAAGGATCAGATAGCAGGAAATATTCCGAGATCCTGAATTCTGGCACTGAATTCGCGGTAGGGCTGATATCGAAATTAGCGCCTGCCTCATGTCCCTCAACTCCCTTCTTCATTTCATCTCGTCCTCGGGATCTGTTCATCAGGATGACGCCGATCTGGCATTTGCCGAGGTCGATTCCAATGGACGTATCTCGAGTATCAATCCGTTCGGTCGCCTCGCGTGGGGCTGGCGCACGGGATCCCAACTGGAAGGAGAGCTATTGCTGGCTCTGGATGGACTGAGCGTCGACAGCCCCGAAGCACTCCCGATCATGATGGGAGGCCTTCATTTGCGCGGGATGAGTCTTGGTGAGGGCGAGGGATGGTTCCTGATTGGCCACGAGCCCGAGCACCATTCTGAAGCTGGTCAACAGCTCAGCTTTCGATCCCTGATGGATCGTATTCCCATGCCAGCCTGCAGTCTGAATACCAGCGGTATGCCTTCTTCTCATCTGTTCTAAAGAAGAACAGAATCACCCGCTCCGGGCCTCATCAGCATCATCTTCTGGTGGTTCTGCATTCAGATTCTTGAGCGCCACGTCCACATTTCGCTGGAATCCGGATAGCTTGGTTCGTTTCACGGCACTTCGTCGGAACCGTGCGCTGAAGGTCTCCTGATCGAGCTCCTTCCATTCCATCAGGCTGGTGTCGAGTACGCCTTCACGTGGGGCATAGCCAGCTTCCGAGGTCAGTGTCCTGAACTTGTTCCAGGGGCATACGTCCTGGCAAATATCACATCCGAATATCCAATTGCCATGGCCACCAGCAGTGTCTTTGGGTATCCGATCTCCGCGGTATTCAATGGTGGTGTACGAAATACACCGATTGGCGTCGATGACATAGGGTTCGACGATCGCAGAAGTCGGGCAGGCGTCAATACATGCCGTACATGTGCCGCAGTGATCAGTAATGGGTTGGTCCGGTGCGATTTCCGCAGTCACTACCAATTCCCCGATGAAAGTCCAACTTCCGTGGTCAGGGGAGATCAGATTGCTGTGCTTGCCAATCCATCCCAGTCCCGCCCTTGCCGCCCAGGCTTTGTCCATGATTGGAGCGGAATCGACGAAGGCACGCCCTTGGGTACCGGGAACGGTCTCCTGAAGCCAAGAGAGTAGGGCAAAGAGCCGCTCCTTAAGGCGGAGGTGGTAATCATCTCCCCACGCGTAGCGACTGATACGTCCGGTCTCCGGATCCCGGGAGGCTTCGTGGGGGGTGTAATAACTTTGAAGCACTGATACCACGGATTTTGCTCCATCGACCAGCAACGTGGGATCTGTCCTTTTCGGACCGTGGTGAGCCATCCACGCCATATCCGCATCGTATCCGCGGGCCAGCCACTCGTCGAGCCTGCGTGCCTCTTCGTCCAGGGGACCTGCCAGCGAAATGCCACATGCATCCAGTCCAAGCGACAGTGCTTTTTCCTTTATGGCCCGGTTCAGCTGAACAGGGTCAGGTATGGAAGGGGTCTTGACGGAGGCCATGCTGGGTGGGAATCGCGCTGCGCAAACCGAATAAGGTGCGAGGGAGTGCCAACCTACAAAGAGGAGAGGCCCCAGAAAAGCCGGTGAGGTCTACCGGTACAAAAGGGAGCAGTCGAATGGGCCGGTAGCAACCTGGTGTTCCTCAACGCATCCTTTGCCTTCGCCTTTCGGGCAGACGGAAGGACTTACTTCCGCGTCAATACGGAATCGGTCAGCGTTAACCCCGTTGCCGACGTAGTAGTTGGAGACGGCTTCCGCACGTTGTCGGGCCAAACGTAGGGCTGCAATGTCAGCATCTGTGCCTGTTGCATAACCGATGATGTTCACACAGCACGTCGGATTGAGGCGCAGGTATTCAATGTTTTCATCCAGCGCTTCGCGCGAGGCTGTACTCAGATCGATCACGTCGGCCCCGAAATAGACGCTGTTCAACTCGATGAGTGTACACACCCGAGGTGTGCGTGGCATAGGAGGATCGTATCCCTGTACGGTGAGCGGTGGTGGGATAGGAGCCGGTGGAGGAGCAACAGGGGGTTTCCGGCGCATACATCCTCGTAGTCCACCCATCACGAGTGACGTGTTGTGCGGGTCGTATTCGCGTTCATTGCGCCATACGTAGTTCAGGTCCCAGCGATAACTGGCTTCGGCGAACATGGACCAACAGCCATTGAAACCGATGTCTATGCCGAATCCAACGGGAAGATGATAAACGGATCGTTCCGGTCCGGGAGCGCCGGTGTCCGGGAGGTCGACGCCTCCTTTCGAGTTGTTGGAAAAGATGTCGGCCGTTGTAGCTCCGAATCCGGTAAAGATGTAGGGCAAGACGCGTGACTTGGAGCCCGGACGTAGTGTCATCATAATTTCCGGCTCCCACAAAAAGATGTGTTTGGTCAGAAACTCGTTCGCTCCATTTCCTACCAGTTTTCTACCATCTTTCGTGCTGAAATTGGTAAAGAGCATCATGGCCCGAAAATAGAATCGGTCCCGTTTGATAGGGAAGGAGCCCAGAAGAGCTATGGCCGGGTCGTGCTCTCGTACGAAATTGGTTCGGCCGCGTGTTTGCAGCAAGTCAATAGGACCATGATAGGTGAATACACCTACGCCAAGGCCTAAATGGGCCTTGGAGTCCCGGAACTGATTGCTCTGGGGAAAAAGCAGGCATCGCCATAGCGAGTGCCAGCACACATCCTAGTACGTAGCGGCGAAGTGTCATGAGGGGAAGCCACTGGATTACTGTTGAACGAAGCTCCTTCCACTGATCGGACATGGTCCGGGCAGGCCGGGGCATCACGTTCGTTATCGGCCATTTCGGAGATAGCTCAAGCGCATTTGCAGTCTTTTGAAGTCATCCCAAAAGAAAAGGGGCCGCCCGGAATCGGGCGGCCCCTAAAAGGCCAGACTTCGGCATCGTCATTTCTGGATCAGCGAAGGAGGGTTTTCCTCTCCTTGTCTGGTCACCCAACGAGCCTTATCGGACAATAATCGTATCGACGCGGCGGTACTGAGCGAGACCATCTTTCTTACTGGTCAGGTCTTCAGCGCGACCGTTGCCGAGTGTAACCATGCGGTTAGCCGGAATACCATTATTCGCGTAGAACTGCTCAACGGCACGAGCACGGTCCTCAGACAGCTCCTGAGGGCGACGTTCGCCAGGAGCGGCAGTGCCTTCAACACGAACGTTCATATTCGGGCATTCGGCCAGGATTTCGAGGTTGTCACCCAGGGCTGCTGTGCCCTCATCCGTCATGACCGATGAGTTGCGATCGAAGAAGGCGCTGCTCAATTCGGTAACCTCGCGGCAAATGGCAGCTTCGTACCAGTCCACGGTGACGCTCATGGAACGGGAATCCGACCCTGCACGGTTGGACGCATTCAGCTGCACGGTGTACGTACCTGGCTCAGCGAACGTGTGGGACGGGGCAGCATCACTGCTGCTGGAGCCATCACCGAAATTCCAAGCGTAAGACAGTGGGGTGTCACCGTTCACATTGGCCGTGAAGGTGACGTTGGTCTGCGTGTCAGGCGAATTATCGCTTGCACGAATGCTCACAATCTGAGCCGGAACCGGGGGATTCACCACGACAACAGTGGCAGAGCTCATGTCGGAGGACTTTCCTTTGCGGTTGGTGGCCGTAGCTGTCACCGTGTAGGTACCCGCCTCGGAGAAAGAGTGCATTGCGGAAGCGCCCGATGCCGTGGCGTCGTCACCAAATTCCCAGCTGACTGAAACAGGCAGTTTGGCGTCCACATTGGTTTCAACCACAAAAGAACCATTCTGGTTGGTCTGCAGGCTATCCGGTGCGTTCATCGACATGATGTCGACGGGCACGCTCTTGCAGCCAGTCATGGTGATGCCAGCTACGAGCAGCGCCAGCACGAAGAAGTTGGAAAAGATGCGATGGGTCATGTCAGAAACGTGAAGTTGAGATGAGTCCGAAATTCGAGGTCTCGAAATATAAGGCCAAAGCCGGTATAACATGCTGTAGAAGATGAAAGGGGTGTTCTACAGAGCTGGGTTGACGGCCCGGGTGAACAAAAAAAGGCGCGGCTCCTTGAGGAGCCGCGCCTTTGAAAACGTCTGCAGAGCTGATCAGCCGAGAGAGTTAACGTGCTTCTCGAGCTGGCTCTTGAAATGGGCAGCCTTGTTTTTGTGGATGATGTTGCGCGAAGCCATCTTGTCCAGAAAGGACTTGACTTCATTCAGCATTTCGGATGCCTCTTGGGCATCTTCGGTTGCATGCAGCTTCTTCATCATCGTCCGCATTTTGCTACGGGAGGCGCGGTTGCGGAGGTTGCGACGTTCCGTCTGTCGAACGCGCTTGACGGCTGATTTATGCTGTGGCATGGCTGTACGTGCCGGGATACTTGGATCAACGAAATAAATGGAGAGCCTGCAAATATACGCCGATTCTGAGCCTCGGTCAATTACAGTGCGGCCGAAGGAACCGATTCGAAGGCCTGCGGTTTCGGCGAATTCCGCTAAATGAAGGCGATTTCGACGTTCATGCTCGCGCTTCTCTCTGAATTCATACGGAATGTGGGTCGTACCATCACAGTTATTGTGATGGACAAGGACCGGATGGCACAGCCTCGATCGTTCTTGGTTGAACCCGCTCGGGCGGTTTGGGTGGCGTCTGGTGTGTTCGTCGCTGTCCAGGCATTCATCCTGGCCCTGCTGCTTTTCACTCCGATTCGGTATGCGCTTCCTGGTTATGGATCTCTTGAAATGCGGAGAGAAGCGGTTGAAAACCAGATTCGATTGGATTCCCTCGAAGACTCGCTGCGTGTTCAGACCGAATATGTAACCAGACTCCGAGACATGTTTCTGGGAAACATGACTTCATCCCCTGTCGATGAGGAGTCTGCTGGCGCGTCAAACGCCTCTTCCGGAGCTGACCTTCAATCACTTCCACTTCCGTTGAACACCGCAGATTGGGAAGAGCACGAGCAGCCGGCCTTTGGGTTTGACGAATTGTCTCTGCTTCCTCCATCGGTTGCTACCAGCTCAGCGCCCGTGTCAAGCTACCTTTCGGCCATGTCCTTTCCCGTTCTTCCGCCCATATCGGGATTCGCAACACGAGGATTTGATGCGCGAATGGGTCATTTTGCTGTGGACGTGGCCGCAGAAGAAGGTAGTCCCATCCGCAGTATCGGAGATGGGTATGTGATCCTGGCAGACTATATGAATGATGGAGGACAGGTGATCGCCATTGCCCATGCCGATGGGTATATTTCGGTGTTCAAGCATAATTCCAGCCTATTGAAACAGGTTGGAGATCGAGTGCGTGACCGCGAAGTCATCGCACTTTCCGGAAACTCCGGAGAAATATCATCTGGTCCTCACACCCACTTTGAGCTCTGGCAAAACGGGCTCGCTCAGGATCCAAGGGCCTATGTCCTTGGTTGGTAACCCTCACCTCCTCAATTTGCCCGAATACGACCATGGCCCGCAACGACTCTGCCCCATCAGCTCCTTCTCAGATCAACCTGATTGCAGTCGGAACCTCCCTCGAAGGCACCCTGAGTGCCAAGGATGATATCCGGGTCAGTGGGACGTTGAATGGGACGCTCAAGGTAGAAGGAAAAGCGATCGTGGCGCAGGAGGGGCGTATCGAAGGAGAAGTGATCGCCGCAGATGCCGATATTGCTGGAGCAGTGCACGGGGATATCGTGGTCAAAGGGCGCTTGGTTCTCAAGAGTACCGCTCGCGTCGAGGGCACGATCAAGACGACCCGGCTGATTGTTGAAGAAGGCGCTGTGATCGATGGCACGTGCCGCATGGGTCAACTCGATCCCAAACGTGCTGAAGCTCTGAAATCCGGAAATGGTGCAACGGCTCCATCGACTACGTCCCAGTCCGGCGGGCAGACGAAAAAACAGAGTTCTTTCTCGATGCTGTCCGGTGACTGATCACCCCAAATGGCAGCATAACCTCGGCGAGGTAACGCCTTACCTCAGTATTGGCGTGCAGCTTGCTGCAACAATGGTCGTCTACGTAGGCTTGGGCTGGCTCATCGACCGCTGGCAAGAAACGACGCCTGTTTTCCTGATCGTTGGAAGCGTCCTTGGAATGGTGGCATTCTTTGTACAGTTGATTCGGGTTTCGAAAGATCTGACGGCGAAGAATGAGGCGAAGAAGCGGAAGGCTAAAGAGGAGGGATAGCAAGCATCACATCGCTCGTTCATGCAGTTTTCACCCCCTTGCCCCGTTCCTTCAATCATAATTCACCCCTTCCCGGCATTCGGCCCAAGGTGCTTGCCGTAGATTTCTAACTCTGAATCCATTCGCCCGGAGCCTTGCGGGATGACCCGCCCGAACCCATGAGTGAAGGCATCTTTTTCAGTGCGTTCGCAGGCGCGGTTCTGGCCCTTGCATACAGCGCGTCTGCTCTGTTGCTCGGAAGGGTGGCCTTGCGTGCTTCCAGGCGAACGTTCATGATGATTGTGATGGGTGGAATGATCGGCCGCATGTTTGTGGCGCTGATCGTAGTGGCCCTCGTAATCATCTTTGTGCCTTTACACAAGACGGCTTTCCTCACAGGGTTTTTTTTCGTCTTTGTGATCGGGCTCACTTACGAAGTTCTGACGCTGCACCGACAACAGCTGGCGGCCTCCGAAGAGGGGGACCAGTCGGCATGACTTCCGGATCTACCCGATGATGAAGCGAGCATCATTTTTTCTGCTTACAGCCGTGCTGGCTGCCTCCATGGCGCCTCGGTCAGCCATGGCTGCCGAAGACGGTGAGTTGGATCCGCTCCACCACAGTGCAAATGCCTACTATCTCGATTTCGAGCCCATGGGCAAGCTGCAGCTGCCGCGCATCTTCGTCGTGCAGCATCAAGATGGCTCTTATGGCCTGGAGCTGTTTGGCTCCACCGCCAACGCCATTCTGAAAGGTGGCTACACGGTAGACGCGTCCCATGGCGCTGAAGAAGCGCACGAGGGCGACGAACACGCCGAGGCAGGCGATCACGCAGAAGAAGGAGCCGCCGCTGCGACTGCCGATCACGCTGGCGACGATGATGCAGCGACGCCCGCGAAGCTTTACAAAGGAATCACGCTCGCACAGCTCGAGGGGTACCTCGTTCCGGCGAACGGCGCACATATTGTTCTCGATCTGTCCATCTCGAAGCATCTGGTTTTCGCCTGGCTCGGAATGCTGGTCGTGTTCTTCATCATGACCCGTATGGCGGGCATGTACAAGCGAGGCGTGGGTCGCGAGTCGGCGCCCAAGGGTACGTTCCAGAACATGTTCGAACTGCTGATCATGTTCGTCCGCGACGATATTGCCCGTCCCAACCTGGGGGACAAGACGGACAAGTACTTACCGTACTTGCTTACCGCCTTCTTCTTCATCCTGACCTGTAACCTGCTTGGTCTGGTACCGTTCGGTGCTACGGCTACGTCCAACCTCATGGTTACGGCAGTACTCGCCACGTTCACCTTCGTCCTGACCCAGATGGGCGGCACGAAGGACTACTGGATGCATATTCTCTGGCCTCCTGGCATCCCGACTTTCGTAAAGCCGATTCTAATGCCAGTCGAACTTCTGGGCATCTTTACGAAGCCCATTGCTCTGGCCATTCGACTTTTTGCCAACTTGACGGCTGGTCACCTGATCATTCTCAGCCTGATCGGACTGATATTCTCCTTTGCCAAGATTTTCAGTCCTGCTGTAGGATATGCGGTAGCTCCAGTAAGCGTAGCGTTTGCCCTGTTTATCTACTGTCTGGAACTCCTGGTCTCTTTTATCCAGGCGTACGTTTTCACGATGCTTTCAGCCCTGTTTATCGGCATGGCTATAGAAGAGCATCATCACGACCACGAAGATGCCCACGGTGATCATCACGCCGATCCTTCTCCGTCGGTCGCCTGACTTTTTTCCCTTTCTCAAAACAAAACGATCATAGGAAACCAATGGAACCTTCAGCTCTCGCATTCCTCGGTGCAGGTATTGGTGCTGGTCTTGTTGCTCTCGGTGCCGGTCTCGGCATTGGCAAGCTTGCCGGTCCAGCCATGGAAGGAACTGCACGTCAGCCGGAAGCAACTGGTGATATCCGTACGTCGATGATTATTGCAGCTGCCCTTATTGAGGGTGTTGCTCTCTTCGGCCTGGTTATCTGCATCCTCCTGGCTACCAAGTAAGTTTAGGCGGCGTTTTCGCCCATCGTATCGTATGGGTCGGCCTCTGAGGCCGACTCCACCGGATCCGAAAGACTGGGGACGGCAGGGCTGTGTGCTCTGAACGTCCGTTTACGGATCTGCATCCAATGGAAAAACGATGACCGTATTTGCAGCAAGCTTGCTTTCCCCCGACCTCGGACTCATTGTCTGGATCGGACTCACGTTCCTGATTCTTCTCATCCTGTTGCGCAAGTTCGCATGGGGTCCCATTACGTCGGCTTTGTCGCAGCGTGAAGAGACCATTGCGGAGTCGATTGCCCAAGCTGAGAAGGCACTCTCTGAAGCCAAACAGCTTCAGGCAGACAACAGCAAGGCACGACGTGAGGCCGAAGCTCAGGCGCAGTCCGTTCTTCGCGAAGCCCGCGAGGAAGCCGAGCGTCTGCGTTCGGAGGAAGTGGACAAGACCCGCGACCAGATTCAACAGATGCAGGAGGCGGCTCAGGCTGAGATCGCTCGCGAAAAGCAGAGTGCCCTCGACAGCCTGCGCACCGAAGTTGCCGACCTCGCGGTTCAGGCAGCCGAAAAGATCCTGCGCGAAAACCTGGACGCTGATCGCCAGAAGAAGATCGTCAGCGACTTCCTCAGCGATCTTTCCAATAATTGATTGGCACGTAAGGATATTCTCCGATGAGTGAAATCACGATTGCACGACGCTACGCACAGGCCCTGAATGAGCAGGCTGCTCAGGCGGGTGAACAGGATCAAGTGGATGCCGATATCCAATTGATCAGTGATGCCTTGGCTGAATCGCGTGAACTGCGGGATTTCTTTGGAAGCCCCATCATCTCCCGTGAAAAGAAATCCGCGGTAGTGAAGGAGCTGTTCGGAGATCGTCTTCAGCAGGTAACCCTGACGTTCCTTTCCCTGTTGGTTGAAAAGCGACGCGAGGGTGTCTTCCCCGCTGTAGTCACCAGCTACCGCGAGCTTCGTGATGAGGCCTTGGGAGTAACGGCTGTCACGGTCCGAACGGCCTACGAACTGTCCGATGATGACCGGGAAGCTTTTTTATGTGCGCTGAAGTCCCTGACCGGCAAAGAGGTTCGCCTCCAGACCCGCGTCGATGCCTCCATCCTTGGTGGTGTCGTTATCCGGGTTGGCGATACCGTCTACGACGGCAGTGTCTCCAATCACCTGGCCACGCTGCGTGAACGGCTCCAGAGCGGAGCGCACGCCTGATCAATTGAGTTAAGCGGGCACGGCCCGCATCACACGAAACCAAACGAATCCAATGGCAACGGCAATCAGACCCGATGAAGTCACCGCCGTACTGAAGCGCGAACTGGGCGGCTTCGACGCGGGTACCGATGTGTATGAAGTCGGTACCGTACTTCAGGTAGGTGACGGTATCGCCCGTATCTACGGCTTGTCCAAAGTACAGGCCGGTGAGCTCCTCGAATTCCCTTCGAGCGGCGTAACGGGCATGGTTCTCAACCTCGAAGAAGACAACGTTGGTGCCGTTCTTTTCGGCGGCGGCGAAAAGGTCAAAGAGGGTGATGAAGTTCGTCGTACCGAGCGCATTGCATCGATCAACGTGTCAGAAGACATGCTTGGTCGCGTCATCGACCCGCTGGGTAACCCGATCGACGGTCAGGGCTCCTTCACGGGCGAGCAGTATGAAATGCCGCTCGAGCGCAAGGCACCTTCCGTAATCTACCGTGAGCCGGTTACCGAACCGCTTCAGACCGGTATCAAAGCCATTGACTCGATGATCCCGATCGGCCGGGGTCAGCGCGAGCTCGTGATTGGTGACCGTCAGGTCGGTAAGACTGCCGTCCTGATCGATACGATCATCAACCAGAAGTCCACGCATCAGACGGATAAGCCGGTTTACTGCATCTATGTTGCCGTAGGTCAGAAAAACTCGACCGTCGCCCAGGTGATGCGCGCTCTGGAAGAGAATGGCGCCCTAGAGTACACGGTTATTGTGAACGCCGGTGCTTCCGATCCTGCCCCGCTGCAGTACATCGCTCCTTTCGCAGGCGCATGTATCGGTGAGTACTTCCGTGACACGGGTCGTCACGCTCTCGTCATCTATGATGACCTTTCCAAGCAGGCCGTTGCCTACCGTCAGCTCTCGCTGCTGCTTCGTCGTCCTCCAGGACGTGAGGCCTACCCGGGTGACGTGTTTTACCTGCACTCACGCCTCCTCGAGCGTGCAGCCAAGGTCAACGGTTCGGACAACGTCGCTTCCCAGATGAACGACCTGCCCGATTCGCTGAAAGGCAAGGTCAAGGGAGGTGGATCCCTCACGGCTCTTCCTGTTATCGAAACGCAGGCCGGTGACGTTTCCGCCTACATCCCAACCAACGTGATCTCGATCACGGATGGTCAGATCTACCTCGAGTCCAACCTCTTCAACGCGGGTGTTCGCCCGGCCATCAACGTGGGTATCTCGGTATCCCGTGTGGGTGGTAACGCCCAGATCAAGGCCATGAAGAAGGTTTCCGGTACGCTCCGTCTCGACCTCGCTCAGTATCGCGAGCTCGAAGCCTTCTCGAAGTTTGGTTCGGACCTCGATGCGGCTACGCAGCGTCAGCTCACCCGTGGTGAGAAGCTCGTTGAGGTTCTCAAGCAGGGTCAGTACGTACCGAAGCCGGTCGAAGAGCAGGTCGCCATCATCTTCGTCGCTGGTAAGGGTCTCATTGACGCCGTACCGACGGACAAAGTGGGTGCATTCGAGGAAGACTTCATCTCCAACCTGCGCGTCAAGCACGGTGAGGCTCTGACCTCGATCGCTGCTGGCGCCATGTCGGACGAAGTTGCCGAGATCTTGACCACAGAGGCCAAGACGCTCGTAGAGACCTACATCGCCTGATCCTGCCACCGATTCTGCCATCGCATCCGGTCGACTGAACCATGGCCAGCCTTCGAGACTTACGCAGCCGTATCTCCTCGGTGAAAAACACCCAGCAGGTGACGCGCGCCATGAAAATGGTGGCGGCCGCCAAGCTGCGTCGTGCCCAGGAGAACATCTTCAAGACACGTCCCTACGCGTTCAAGCTGTCAGAGATCATTGCTCGCCTGAAGGATCAGTTGGATCCGTCGCTCCACCCGCTCTTCCAGGAGCGTGAGGAAGTCAGCAACGTGCTGCTGGTGATTGTCACGGCCGATCGTGGCCTGGCAGGTGGCTTCAACGCCAATGTGATCAAGCGGGCTGAGCAGGAGATTGAAGAGCGCTATGCGACGCATCGCGACGAGAAGCGTCTTTTCCTGATGTGCGTGGGTCGCAAGGGTCACGATCACTTCTCCCGTCGCGGTTATCAGTTGATTGGTGATTTCCGCGGGGCGTTCGACAAGCTGAGCTTCCACACGGCCAACACGGTTGCCGACGACGCCGAGGAGGGCTTCCTCGATGGTCGTTGGGACGAAGTCCATCTGATCTACAACGAGTTCAAGAACACGATCTCACAGAACCGCATCGTCGAGCCGTTCCTTCCGGTGCGTGCCGAGCGCTTCCTGACCCCGGTCATGGAATCAGAGCTGGCGCACCTGGAGGATGACGAGCACCAGTTCGAGAACGACCTGATCTACGAACCGAATGTTCGTGGCATTCTCGACGTGGTCGTGCCCAAGTACCTGAGCTACAAATTCTGGCGCATCCTACTGGACTCGAACGCAGCCGAGCAGGGCGCGCGCATGGTCGCGATGGATAACGCCACCAACAACGCGAGCGATCTCCTCAAGGACCTCAAGCTCAAGTACAACCGCGCCCGTCAGGACGCCATTACGAAAGAGCTCATCGAGATCACGTCTGGTGCCGATGCTCTTGAAGCAGGCTGATCACGCTCCAAGTCGAATGTTTGAAAGAGGGTGTCCAGCATTAGCCGGACACCCTCTTTTTATTTCCTGAGAAACCCCGGACAACTCACCTAAGGATGTCCGACCATCTGGCACCTTTCACTCATCCGAAGACGCGAACTCAGACGGAGACATATTGAACTGTGCCTTAAACGAGCGACTGAAATGAGAGAGACTCTGGAAGCCTACGGCAAAGGCAATCTCTGAAACATTACCTGCTCGTGTTGAGAGTAGCTTGGAAGCCTCTTCCAAGCGTATCTGCCGAATCAGGGCGTTAGGCGTCATTCCTGCTTCTTCCACGAGACGACGTCGAAGTTGCCATCGGCTGAGCAACATCTCATTTGCCAAATCATCCACGCTGAAATTTGGATTTGCCAGGTTCTGCCTAATGATCGCCATTCCTTTTTCTGTGAATGCCGAAAGCACTACAGGTTCTGGTTCTTGAATGGCTTTCGCTTCCTTGGACAGTTCTATTTTAATTGCAGCATCAGCGTCTTTCTGGAGCAGATCGCGAAGTCGATGGCGAATCCTCAGGAGCGATTGGATACGCGCCACCAGCACATCTGGATCGAAGGGTTTGGTGAGATACTGATCCACTTCTGTTGCCAGTCCGGCTTCATGATCAGCGGAAGTTGCACGTGCTGTCAGGAGAATGACCGGTACGGCTGACAATGCTCGATCCTGTTTCAGCTCACGGTTGAATTCAAGACCGTCCATTCGAGGCATCATTACATCCGCAATGATGAGATCCGGGAGGTGTTCGCGAGCAAGTTCAAGGCCTTCTACACCATCAGCTGCTTCCAGGACTTTGAACTGGCTCTCAAGTAAAGAGCGAATGAATGACCGAATATCCTGGTGATCGTCAACGACCAGAATGGTCACTTTGTCGTCCTGGTCAAGTATTTCGTCAGAGGATTCCCCAGTGATAGGAAGTAGATCTGGCTCCAGGTCAAGCCAACTGTTCTGCTGGCCAGGTAGGGGTTCAGCTAGCGCTGTCTCAGATGGCTGAGCAGTATCCTCATCTCCCAACACGATCGGTAGACGGACTATGAATGAGGTGCCGATACCGACCTCGCTGTTCACGCCGAGCGTCCCCCCATGCTTTTCAGTGAACTCTTTTGCGATAGACAGCCCAATGCCTGTCCCCGAATGACGAATCCTGTTGGCATCTTCGATACGACTGAATCGCTTAAAAATACTTTCAAGACCCTCTTTCGGGATCCCAGGTCCGTTGTCTCTCAACTCCACTTCAATAGCCTCTCCCAGTTGTCGGAAGACGATGGATACCTGCCCGTCTTCATCGGTGAACTTCAAGGCGTTGGAAAGAAGGTTGGCAAACACTTTGCGCATCATCTCACGGTCAAATGCTAAAACGCAGACAACGAACGTTCCATCCGGGTTTCGTACCCCCTCCAGCGTCATACCGATGCGCTTACGTTCGGCGAGTGTCGAGAAAACGAGGACAGCCTCCCGGATCAGCGGGATGATATCCTGGTTGCTCATATCCGATTTGAACAACCCGGATTCCACACGCGCAAGATCAAGAATCTGATTGGTGAGACGAAGAAGCCGCGCGCTATGGCGCAGCATCATCTCGTGCGAAAGGACCAGGCTTTCCGGAAGATCTCCGCGCTTTCCTGCCAGTATCTGCTGAAGAGGTCCCATTATCAGGGTAAGCGGCGTCCTGAATTCGTGACTGATATTTTCAAATGACTGGCTCTTCAACTTGTCCAGTTCCAGTAGACGATTGGCCTGGGATTCTGTGAGCTCCTTCTCCTTGCGTAACTGCAGGGTCCGTTCAGCTATGGTGTGTTCGAGGTGCTGTTTTCTGGCAACCAGCCTGCGAACGCGCAAGCGATCGAGTGCAATGATGACAAACCCAACGAAGAGCAGTGATAACGCCCTGAACCACCACGTCTCCCAAACGAATGGCATGACGCGAACAGAGAGGGTCGCCCCTTCTTCACTCCATACCCCTTCATTGTTGGCAGCAATTACCTTGAACGTGTACGTTCCAGAAGGGACACGGGTATAGGTCGCCGAACGACGAGTGCCTGCCTCGACCCAATCTTGATCATACCCTTCCAGCAGATACCGAAAGCGAACAAGCGAAGGGGCGGCCAGGCTTAACCCGGTAAACGTAATTTCAAAATCGCGCTGTTCAGCCTCAAACACGGCTGAATTATTTTCCAGCGTAACCGGCGTCAATCGCGACCGAGCCGATTCTATCACGACGGGTGGGGCGATGGGATTAGGTTTGACTTTGGAAGGATCAACAACCACCGCACCATACTGGGTTGCAAACCAAAGCTTACCATCACGTGACTCCAGCGTGGAGGATCCTCCTGTGTTGGCTTCGTGATCTATCATGCCGTCTGCCGTCGTATACGCTGTCGACTGAACATTTTGCAGATCACCTCTGGCATGGGCATTGAGATCTTCCAAGGAAACCCAGAAAATGCCGTGGCGACTTCCCATCCACAGCCGGTCCTGGCTGTCTTTAATTAAGGACGTAATCCCGGTTTCAAATAAACCCTCTCTCTGGCCGTAAGTAGTGACCTGGATAGGCATTTGCCCTGAATGAGGTCCAGGTGTTCCATCGAATTCTACCCGTATGAGTCCCCTGTCTCCTGAACCCAACCACAAGATGCCGCTCTCGTCCTCGTGTATGGAGTTGAGGTTGACTCCTGACAGACCTTCTGCTCTTGTCCAATGCGAAAACTTCCCGTTGTGGAAGTAAAAAAGGCCTCCTCCATTCGAACCAAACCACATGCCGCCATTGCGTGCTACGGCCATGGACTCAATACGACCGTAAGGCAGACCATTGGCTTCATTGAAGTGGGTCCACTGTCCTAGCTCCGGGCGCGTGGGGTTTGAGGCAGGTACAAATCGTGAGACACCGTCGTCCGTACCAAACCACATGGTGCCCTCAGGGTCTTCCAAGGATACATGAACGATTCGGCCTTGCAATGCATTAATGGACTCGAATCGATCACAGATTCCTCGTGCATCACGGTGACAAATGGCTCCGTTGACCCAAACGGTACCAGTACGATCTTCCGTGAAAGAGTAGCTGGGAAAGATAAACTCAGGAGCCGTGCCGTATCGCTGGTAGGTCCCGTCGGGGAGCCTTTGAGTCAGAGCTGAAAGCAGACCAATCATCCAGATAGATCCATCTCGGCTTTTCCCCAACGTGCGGAAATTGAATTCCTCACGCTCATCTCCATCGGTGACGGTTGAAAACAACTCACTGGGAATCGTTTCGAAAAGGGCCGGCTTCAACCGGGTCAAACCGGTATGAAATCCAGACAACCAAATATTTTCCTCTCGGTCTCGGAGGATCTGGGACCCTTCATACTGGTGTCTTGGAGACTCAAGCGATTCAGATGGCAGGGGGGCCAACTGGTCCGGGACCACTTCTCCCAACATAGCCAACTCCCAAGAATACCATGGCTTATCGAGATCCTTTCCGACTACCGTACGCATTAGCGAAAACGATTCCGGAAACAGAGTCGTTATTTCTTCTCCAACGGAAACTTCGTACCAGTCACCGTCACGGTGATGATATAGGGAAGGTCCTACTGAGAGCCATAGACGCCCGAACGAGTCCTTTCTGAGGAAGTGGAGTTGATTTTGGTCCGATCCGGGGAATTGAAAGGCGTGAGCCCCTGTAGAATCGATGTAACTGATCTTACCCTGTGGGTGCTCGACCCAAATCCGCTCATCTTCACCGCGATAAATGTTTACTGTGAAGTTGCTGAAGAGGCCATCATCTGATCCAAAATGGGTCGTCTCCCCATTTTGCCACTTGAAGACACCGTCCTTTCCGGCCGACACCCAGAACGTACTGTCATCCTCTACCAGAAGGCTTTCCACCACAAGCAGGCGATCCGTAACAGGAACGAGCTCAAAACGTCCGTCTACCAGACGCATGACCCCACGATGGGTCGCTATCCACAAAGTGCCGTGCCGGTCCTCGAAAAAAGCGGTGATGTAGGTAGGAGAAGGAGTATGTGCATCTGCCGAGAGGAAGGGCTCAAAGGTTCGATCCCGATATCGAATCAGGTTTCCTTCCCAGGTTGAAATCCACAAGCTTCCGTCTCCGGATTCGAACAAGGTGCTGATAGATTTATCGGGGAGATTTTCGGTATTGTTCGCCGTAAATCGCTCAAAGCGCATTCCATCAAATCGCAGCAGGCCAACCCGGGTACCAATCCACAGATATCCATCCTGGGTCTGGACCATGGAAGAGTTGAATAGTCGGCGAAGGGGCAGGCCATCCTCAGTTTCCCAAACGCGCTGTACGTACTGAGGATATTGTTGCGCGAAGACGGGACTCGCCAGGGCCAAACTTAGCGCCAAGAGCGGCCACGACGTTGGTCGAAGACGAAGTTTCTTGCCAGAACTCATGTCGTATTGCCAGACCCTTTGAGAAATGCCAGGTGGACAGGGCTAAAGGCGGGAGAGGCATACTATGAAAAAGGTAGCGTCATTTTCACGTGTTAAGTGAAGAATCGAGGTCGGGGCGCCCAGGAAGACGATGATTGCGCCCATTTGAGCAAAAGATCGCTCCAAATGAGCAAGCGCTATTTGCAGAATCTCCACCATATTCAGAGTAACGGTATCCACGTGCTGAGGAGGAGGTCTCGATCGGCATCTGGATTTTCCCACTACGACAGCCCAACTAAATCACCTATGGAGATGAATACTTTGCTACGGAATATTGTAAGCGCTTTTCTGCTTGCACTCCTGCTTCCGATGGGGGCCATGGCCCAGTCGGAGATGATGATTACCTGGACCGGCGTTCCGGGTGAATTTGAGTCCACAATCAGAGCCGACACTCTGGCCGACGGATCTCAAGCCAACGACGTATACATCCTTGAGAAAGGCAAAGTGTACTTTATGCTCGAGTCCTTGGACATCAACGATTCTGTTGTGATCAAGGGTCAGGACTTTGGTGATGGTGAGACGCCGGCTACCGTTCAAGCACTACCCAAGCCTGATGGTGCATATGGAACGACCCAATGGCCCGGTTCCTTCTTCGAAGTTTACGGAGACGCAGCCACCTTCAGACTGGAAAATCTCCTTCTCAATGGAGCACTGGCCGACGAGTCCAACAAAGTGTTCAGCACGCTGACAGCCCGTGGCGATGATCAGATCATCCAGACTCAAAATGTCGTTTTCGCAAACTTTGACTGGAACATGCAGTCATTTGGCAATGACACCAGCTTCGACATCAACGATACTGTTGGTAAGGATTACCCGTCTTACTTGAATGGAATCTTCTTCGGTGGTTTCCTTTGGGGCGGCGGCGGCTGGATGGGCTCGTTCAAGGATATTGAGATCACCAATAGTTCGGTCATGAACTGCTGGTGTAACGCCATCGTGATTTCAACCCATGCGGAGCAGGCCCTCGTCGACCACGTATCGTTTGTGAATATCGTTGCAGGCGCGTTCTTCCATAGAGGGACCAACAACCTGACGGTCAGAAACAGCCTCTTCTACAACTCGATGATGTGGAGACACTCGACTCGTTGGGACCGCATCCTCTGGGGAGATGAAGACATGGCCCAAGGCCCGATTGGCGTGATGAACCTCGCCACCCAGGTGCCAGCCGATTCGGCGACCATCGCAAATGGCCGCGAGTATGATCACTTGAATCGCAATATTACTTGGTACAACAATGCTTGGGCCAACGACCAAGTCATGCGAGACAATTGGGATAGCTACCCCACTTCGTGGGAATGGGAGGGTTCGGACAACGACGGAAACCCTGTCACGTTGGCTGATACTACCATGTACACAGCCGATGAGATTTCTGTGTGGGTTGGAGCGCTGGGCCAGAGTCTGATGGCTGCAGATCCATCGATCACGGAGTACAACAATGTCGAGACAACGGACGATCTGGCATTGGATGACGCTTACACCGAGCAGATGCTTGATCGTATCTGGGATTTCCGTGAAGACGAAAACCATGATCGCTATACGGAAATCTTTTGGAAATACGAGGCTGATGGAGAAAAAGTCACCGTTGAGTGGCCAATGCACGAGGACCTCAGCTACAGCATGAGCTCGCCAGCAGCTACGGCCAGTACATCTGGCGGTCCCGTTGGAGATCCACGGTGGAGCGGAGCAAGCGGTGTCGATACGGAAGAGGAAAGTGTGTTGCCTGAGGCCGTAGCGCTTCACCAGAACTATCCGAACCCGTTCAATCCGACCACCGAGATTGCATTCACGTTGGCAGATCGCTCTGCTGTACGCCTGACAGTGTACAACGTGCTCGGCCAGGTCGTTCGGACGCTGACAAATGAAGTCATGCTGCCCGGAACGCACAGCTTCACCTGGGACGGCAAAAATGCCATGGGCAACGCAGTGCCCAGCGGTGTCTACATGTACTCCCTCAACACGGGGAATCAGGTAATCACCAAGAAAATGACACTGATCAAGTAGTCATTGGTTTTTCGATAGATTGATGTTAGAGAAGGTCGGGACGACGGAAACCCGTCGTCCCGACCTTTCTTGTCTGAAATAGTTATGGCCACCCAGCACTGCCGACACGTGCTGCGTGACAATTCGAATAGACTGAAATGGTTCAGATACGCATCTACGCCGTCGTACTCCTTCTTCTTTTGGTAGCCCTACCCGTTGAGGCTCAATCCGTTACCCTCTCCGGTCGGGTCGTCCAGGAACTGACTGGAAATCCACAGGCGCGCGTTCCACTTTATCTCATGGGAACGCCTCAAGCTGCTTTCACGGACAGTAGCGGGAGCTATGTTTTCCGTGATGTTTCCCCTGGTTCTTATGAATTAGTGGCAGTCGTTCCCGGTCTTGGCCAGATCAAAGAGGTTCTCGAGATTGCAGGCGGAACCGATATGGTACACGATATCGCCGTTCCGTTCGAGGCAAGCACGAATGAAGGAGCGACAACTTCGGTCAGGCCTGACCCATCTTCAGCGTCCAAGTCGGACGATACGGAATCCGGTAACCAGGTATTGAATCCGGATATCAAGACGGTTTGCTCCTGCTATGACACCGCTGTGTCCCTTCTTGATCAAGCCATTGAACTTCGTGGCAAGTTTGCCACCGAGTCGGCCTACCATGCTGACAGCGATGCAGGTGAGCACATGCAAGTGCTTTTGGGCGATTGGAGTAGTCTTCAGAGGCAGTGCCTGACTCGGTTCGGTACAAAGCTCTTTGAAGAGTCTGCTTGCAACAAACCCACAGAGATATCAAAAAAGCGCAAAACCTTGAATGATATCGGCATCCGATCCTGATCCACTTCCATCCGCAATCTCTATGAGTACGATAGCAAAGGCACCCACTTTTCTGGCGGTATGTCTCTTTTTGAGTTTCGTGGTCAACACGCCATTTGCTCAGTCCGGTAGTATTCAAGGTACGGTGATCGACGAGCAGACCGGGGACGAGTTGGTAGGGGCTCACGTGGTATTGAAAGGCACAAGTCTAGGGTCTGCCACCAATTTTGACGGGAAGTACCTCATTCCCAATGTGAAGCCCGGAACGTATGTGATTGAGGCAGGATACATCGGGTATGCCACCGTCTCGGATACACTTGTCGTTAGCCCCGGCGTCGACATTATTCGGGATTTCGAACTGGTATATACTGAGTTGGAAGGAGCCGAGATCGTTGTGACGGCCCAAGCGCAAGGACAGCTCGCAGCCATTAACCGGCAGCTCTCTGAAAAATCACTGGTCAATATTGTCTCTTCCGACAGGATAGAGGAGTTGCCCGACGCAAACGCGGCCGAGTCCGTCTCTCGAATTCCAGGGATCACGGTTCAACGAGAGGGTGGCGAAGGAAACAAGGTTGTTGTTCGTGGTCTTTCGCCGAAATACAATGCCGTCTCAGTCAACGGGGTTCGGCTTGCCGCCACCGACTCTTCCAATCGAAGTACCGACCTCAGCATGGTCTCCCAGTACATGCTGGAAGGTATAGAAGTTACCAAGGCAGGCACGCCTGATCAGGACGCTGACGTGCTCGGTGGTACCGTCAACTTCAAACTGAAGAAGGCTGAATCGGGCTTTAATTCGCGACTTATCGCCCAGAGCATGTACAATGATCTACGTGACTCGTACGATGACTTCAAGATCGTTTTCACATCCAGCAAGCGGTTTTTAGACGAACGGCTGGGTGTACTGGGCTTGATTGATCTGGAAAAAAGGGATCGTAGTTCGTGGGAGTTGGGAGCATCTTATACCAACCCCAATGCTCAGCTGGACTCCTTGAATTCCCTCCGGTCCACCGGGTATCAGTTGCACGATATATCCAGATTGAACAATCGGACAAACGGTTTACTTGTTGCTGATTACAGGATTCCCAATGGCAACCTCAGCTACAGCTTTCTTTCCAGTTCAATCGAGTCAGACAGAATCTCGTATTTTGAGTCCTACGGGCTTGGCGCAAGGACTCGTATGATGTCGTCGGGAAATGCTGATGTCAATACCAAGGTGCGGACGCACATTGTCGAGTACGAGCAGACGATTGCGAAAAAACTCAATGTATCTGCTTCCATGTCCAGGGCGGTCTCTGCACAAAAGCTGGACGACTTCAATTTCAACTTCCGGCAGGAGCAGGCATTCACCTCGAATCCGCTCGGTCAGAGCATAGATACCGTTCAGGCCCTCATCATCAACGATCCGGTCACCATGTGGCCGGATACGTACACCCTTGAGGTAGACGATACCGAAGAGCGCGATCAGACCTTTCGTATTGATTTGGGATACGATATCCGGTTAACCAATAACTTGTCAGGAGCTATCAAGGCAGGTGCAAAAAACCGTAGAAAGTCACGGGACTATGACCGCGGAGTCCACTACGGAAGGTTGAACAATGCGCCAGTAAGAGCCATGGAAGGGCTGTCTGAGACGTTTCCACAGCTGGGTGAGGTTCCGGTTGGGTACGGTGTCAGGAGGTTTCCCATTGCTCCCTTCGTGGACGAGGATTACTCCAGTGCCGGGTTCTTTGGGGGCGACTACACCTTGGGCCCATTTGCTAATCTCGATTTTGCCCGGGAAGTCTTCGACTACATGGGTGAGAACTTCAGCAACGCAGGGTATTGGGAAGATATCGCGCATACGATTCACAAGACCAATAACAACCTGTTCGACTACACCGGTAATGAAAACTATCTGGCCGGTTACGCCATGGCAGATATGGACATCGGATCCCGCTTGAATGTCGTTTCCGGAGTCCGCTGGGAGAAGAACAAAACCGCCTATACGTCATGGCAAGGATGGTCGGACAACATCCCTAGCTTCTCCTTTACAGCGTACGAGAGGGTAGAGCGCGAGCGCGAAAACGTATTTATGCTGCCAGCCCTTTTTGTCCGGCTCAGACCCGTTGATGGACTGGAATTGCGTTTTGCGAAGACACGGACGTTGAGCCGGCCGAATTACACGGACTTGATTCCGCTGGCCAATTATATCGGTGCCACCAAGACGGCCAATTATCGAAATCCCGACATTGAACCTGCCGTCTCTGATAACATCGACCTTAGCGTCTCCGTAACCCAGAATTACATCGGCTTTATAAGCGTAGGGTATTTCCAGAAGAATATTTCCGACCTGATCTACTCGAGTGGACGACGCTATATCGAAGATCACGAGGTGTACGGCCTACCTGAGGAGCTGGAAAAGGGATTCATTCAAAACTATGTATCCAACAACCCGAATGATGTCACGCTTTCGGGTATTGAACTGGATTACCAAACGCGGTTCTGGTATTTGCCAAGCTTCCTCAGCGGACTCGTTTTCAATGCCAACTACACGGTAACCGAATCCGAAGTCAAATACCCACGCACGGTCATTGAATTTCAAATCGATTACGGGCCCCCGCTTCGTGTCGGAAGTGTGAATGTCGATTCCATCTACGTTGATCGGCTCATCGATCAACCCAATCATATCATGAATATGTCTTTAGGATATGATTATCGCGGTTTTTCAGCGCGCGTCTCTATGATCCATCGATCAGACATTTTCCGTCAGACCAACTTCTGGCCTGAGCTTCGGCAAGCATCAGCAGCTTTCCGGCGGTACGATCTGTCCATCAAGCAGACACTGCCTGTCAGGGGGATGGATCTCTACTTGAATGTGAGCAACATCACAAGCTCAGAGGATATAAACGAGATGCTGAATGTGGGCAGGTCGATCAGCTCCAGACAGAACTACGGAAGGACGATCGATCTCGGACTCCGCTATGCATTCTGATATCTGACCAGTTCCCGTGACCGGCACATCGAGCTGATCGACGGTTCATTTTTCCCCGCAGCCTAACAATGGACGTATGATGATGCGCAAGATGTGGTTACTCACGGTTCTAGCAGTTTTGACGCTCCAGCCCGTTGCAGGGCAGGAGATTCCGTCCGGCATTCCCGAAGACCTCGGAATGTCGTCGCAACGGCTTCAGGCCTTGACAGACCTGCTGCAGGGCTACACCGACAGCGGAATGCTTCCTGGAGCGGTGGTTTCCATCACACGAAGAGGACAGGTCGTTCACGAATCGGCTGTTGGTTTCCGTGATATGGAAAGCGGTGAGGCGCTGGCTCCGGATGATATTTTCCGTATCGCATCTCAAACCAAGGCGATCGTAAGTGTGGGCGTTCTCATGCTCCAAGAACGGGGACTTCTGCTTATCGGTGATCCGTTGAGCAAGTACCTGCCTGAGTATGCTGAAACGACGGTTGCCGTGCCAGGTGACGAAGGCTATGAAGTTGTTGCGGCTGAACGGCCAATCACGATCCGCCACCTTCTGACACATACTGCCGGAATTGGCTATGGGTGGGGTGTCGCTGCTGAGGAGTGGGACGAGGCAGACATTCAAGGATGGTACTTCGGGCATCGTGAGGAGCCGATCAGAGAAACCGTGCGCCAAATGGCTGCGCTACCCATGGATGCGCAGCCCGGAACCGAGTACGTATACGGATACAGCACGGATATCCTGGGTGCATTGATTGAGGTTGTATCCGGTCAGCCGCTGGACGCCTTCCTGCAGGAAAATCTGTTTGATCCCCTCGAAATGAACGACACTCATTTCTATCTGCCCGAAGAAAAGCGGGATCGCTTGACCGTTGTCTACTCTATTTCGGAGGAAGGGCTTGAGCGCGCTCCGGAAGAAAGCGATATGATCGCACAGGGCGGCTATGTTGACGGTCCCAGAGCCAGTTTTTCCGGTGGAGCTGGCTTATTGTCGACAGCTCGGGATTATGGCCGCTTCATGCAGATGATGCTCAATGGCGGGCAGCTCAACGGTCAACGCATCCTGGCACCGTCAACGGTTCGATTGATGACCGTCAATCACCTTGACCGGATCGAGTATACCTGGGCTCGAGGCATTGGATTCGGATTGGGTTTCTCGGTCTTGGAGGATCTAGGGGCATTTGGTGCACCGGGTTCGCTCGGTGAGTACGGCTGGGGTGGGGCGTACCATTCCACGTATTGGGCAGATCCAGAAGAGGAGCTGGTGGTGATATACTTCACCCAGGTAATCCCGGCCACAGGACTGGACGATCACGCAAAGCTGCGCACCATGATTTACAGTTCGATTTTGGAGTAGGCCCAGCTGGTTTCAATCAAGGACGCCAATGTGCCCGGCCAAAGCGCAACCGAGAAAGGCGTTATTCTGTGGATCAGCGGAAGCCTAAGCACTTTTAAGCCGCATGGATGCTGCTTTTGACACGCTCTTCGTTGACCTGCGCGTGGGATAAGTGTATTTTTCGCGCCTTGCTTCGGCTTCGGCCGAGCTCAAGATGCCGAGCATCTGCCAGGAGAGGTGGGTGAGTGGCTGAAACCACCGGTTTGCTAAACCGGCATACGCTTAACCGCGTATCGGGGGTTCGAATCCCCCCCTCTCCGCATCCAGAAAGCCCCGCTCACGAACGAAGTGAGTGGGGCTTTTGCGTTCGATGGGGAGAGCGCTTGCTCTCGGACGGTCAAACGTGAAAGCCCCAAGGACGCGCAGCGTCCTGAGCGGGGTATGCTTTGGTAAGGAGTACCCCGGGATGCACGCGAGCGCAATTCCCCTTCCAATGTTCACGGAACGCACGATATACGCTTCTGGTACATCGCTCCATGCTGACACGCCGCATCATACCCTGTCTCGATATCAAAGATGGTCGCACCGTCAAGGGCGTGAACTTCGTCTCCCTTCGTGATGCTGGCGACCCCGTTGAGCTCTCCCGTTCTTATGTGGAGCAAGGTGCTGATGAGTTGGTCTTTCTCGACATCACAGCCACGCTGGATGCACGGGGTACTCTTCTCGATCTGGTCACGAAGATTGCCGAAGTGGTAAACATCCCGTTCACCGTGGGTGGTGGCGTCCGGACAGTGGAGGATGTCAAGCAGCTTTTGCAGGCTGGTGCCGACAAGGTAGCCGTCAATTCCGCCGCAATTGCGCGTCCTGAACTGGTACGAGAGCTCGCCGATGAGTTTGGAAGCCAGTGTATTGTTGTAGCCATCGACATCAAGGAAGTTGACGGGATATGGTATGTCCATTCTCATGGCGGTACGCGCCCTACCGACCTGGAGGCGGTTGCCTGGGCACGCAGCATGGATGAGTTGGGGGCTGGTGAGCTCCTGCTCACGTCCATGGACCATGATGGGACGAAAGGCGGATTCGCCATTGAAATTACCCGAACCATTTCGCAGAACGTCTCCATACCGGTCATTGCTTCCGGTGGTGCAGGCAACGCTGAACACTTTACGGAAGTGTTCGAGGCGGATGCAGCCGATGCGGCGCTAGCAGCCAGTATTTTCCACTTTGGAGAAGTCCCTATTCCATCCCTCAAAGCCGACCTTCAACTTGCGGGGATTCCCGTTCGGATATCATGAGCAGCACTTTTCCAGGCATCGTGGACCCAACCCGTGGTGTCGGCAATCTTTCCTTTGACGATAAAGGACTAATCCCAGCTATCGTTCAGGATTTCGAAACCAATCGTGTCCTCATGCTTGGCTACATGAATGCGGCTTCCGTCGAGCGCACATTTGCAACGGGCCGGGTCACCTTCTTCAGTCGATCCCGTCAAGAGCTCTGGGAAAAAGGGGAGACCTCAGGCAACCCGTTGGATTTCAGGGAAATGCGTGCCGATTGTGACGGCGATGCGCTACTGATCAAAGCCGTGCCGCAGGGACCGACCTGCCACACCGGTACGGACACGTGCTGGGACGAGAAAAACGAGGACCCTGCCGCATTTCTCCGACTCCTTGAGCAGGTCATTGCGACGCGGGAAACTGAGGGGGACGATGCCTCCTATACAGTCAAGCTGCTGAAAGCCGGTGCCAAGAAGATTTCCCAGAAAGTGGGAGAGGAAGGTGTCGAAACGGCACTCGAAGGAGCAGCGGGCACAGAAGACAAGCTGGCCGAAGAAACAGCAGATCTGTTGTACCACGTCCTCGTACTCTTGCGCTCGCGTGGTATTTCACTCAAGCACGTAACGGACGTCTTGCGCGAGCGCCACGGCGGATGACCCGATCAGGGTTCCATTCACGGCCCATGCGTATCGACTGACAAGGTACCCTGGACCGCTCAGATGACAGGGTGTCTGCGTTTGGGGGATAAACGGTACTTTCCGTTACCATTCCCGCCTTACCCGAGTGCACATGAGCGCCTTCCGATACGGGCTGTCCATCCTTTTGCTTCTTGTTTCCCAAGATGTTCTGGCTCAACAGGCCATCCTGCGAGGCTTCGTTACCGACGCCAGCAACGAACAACCCATGCAGGGCGCTACAGTGGCGCTCCGTTCAGGTGACGCCCTCGTGGCAGGTGCGGCTACCGATGGCGACGGGTACTTCGTCATCAATCGCGTGGCGCCGGGCGATTACGAAGTGACCATATCTTTCGTCGGGTTTGAATCCTGGAGCGAATCCCTTTCCCTTTCTCCGGGTGATATCCGGGATTTCAGGATCGCGCTGACCATGCGAGCTTCAGAGATCGATGAGTTGGTGGTTGAGGCTGAAGCGGTCGGAGGGATCACAACTGTCGCCGCCGGCCTCGAGACAGTCGTTCCGGCGGCCATCAACCGCGTGCCGGTGCCGGGAGTATCCGGCGACCTCGCGTCCTATCTACAGACGATTCCTGGCGTCACGGTCCAGGGTGATCGTGGCGGACAGTTTTTCGTCAGGGGAGGCGCGGTCGACCAGAATCTCGCGTTGCTCGATGGCCTTCCGGTCTACATGCCGTTCCACGTGCTCAGTTTCTATTCAGCGTTCCCGGAAGAACTGGTAGATCGCGCTGACTTCTACACAGGTGGTTTTGGAGCACAGTATGGTGGCCGTACGTCTTCCATTCTGGATGTCACTGCGCGTAACGGAAACAAGCAAAACGTCGCTGGCTCGATATCAGTGGCACCGTTTCTGAGTTCGGCTACCGTCGAGGGTCCCATTATTGACGGCCGTGTATCGGCCATCTTCAGTGCTCGGCAGTCTTTCGTTGAGGAGTTGATTCCAGGCCTGTTCGGCCAACGCATGCCTTATCGATTCGGAGACCGGTTCGGCAAGATCCACGCCCTTCTTGGCGGAAGTCATGAGTTGTCCTTCACCTTCCTCGATACCGATGATCGAGGTGATATCGCAGGATCCAAGAAATCTGTTTTTGGAGAGAACGAAGCTGCCGAGATCAATGACAGCACCGAAGTAGCGTGGGAGAATCGGGTGTATGGAGGAACATGGATATACCGTTCCAACCGCGTCCCGCTCGTATCCCGCGTCACGGCGGGCCGATCCGAGATGACCAATGCTTTTGGACCGGAAGGGAGTCCGGAGCGGGAGGCGCACGTGGAAAGTATCGAAGCAAGTTTGCGTCTCAGCTGGTTGCTGGACCGCGGCGATATTTCCATCGGGTCTACCCTGCGAAAGACAGATCTCGGCTATACGCTGGATGATCTATTCACAGAGTTCACGACGTCTGCAGAAGATCTCACGGAATTGCAGGCGTACGCAGAGACGACATTGGATCTGCTCGGTGATCGCGTCCTCATCAATCCTGGTGTTCATCTTTACATGCTGACCGAGCGTTCCCAGTCCTGGCTGGAGCCACGCCTTCGTGCATCGGTTTGGCCGACGGGCAAAGAGGGACGTCACCAAATCAATGCGTCCTGGGGGATCTATCACCAGACGCTCACTGGACTGACCGATGAGCGGGACCTTGGAAATCTGTTCACCGCTTGGATAACGACTCCCGAGGATCAGGAAGCCATGCGGTCCATGCACGGCATCCTGGGATGGAATGTGCAGATCCAGCCCTGGCTGAGCGGAGCCGTCGAGACCTTTTACAAGGATTATGATCACATCACGGCGCCCATCTTCAGCGCGTTTCCGCGTTTTACGACCACATTGCAGGAGGCCAGAGGCTCTGCATATGGGGCAGATGTTCGTTTGAACCTGGAAAACCGGCCCTTCCTGCAGGAATCACTGCTCGATGCCAGTGTATCCTATACCTGGTCAACCGTCGAGTACGAGGCCGGTCCGTACACCTATAACCCTGCACATGATCGTCGACATCAGCTCAATGCCCTGCTGCACGCTCAGAAGGGAGATGTAGGCTTGACCGTTCAGTGGCAGTTCGGATCTGGCCTGCCGTTTACCGAGTCCGGTGGGTTCGATGTCTGGTACCTGTTGACACCGGATGTGGATGTCAACACGGAGGCAGGAGTGGATCGCATCGTATATGCTGAGCCATTCGGTGGTCGTCAACCTACTTATTCGCGCGTGGATGTTTGGCTGGAACGTCGGGTAGAGCGCGGTCGCTACATTGGGACCCTGCGGGCGGGGGTTCTGAACCTGATCAACCGAAACAACCTGTTCTACTACGATCTCTTCACCTTCAGTCGAGTAGATCAGTTGCCGCTCATTCCTTCCGTCGGATTCAAGATGGAGCTCCGGTAGATGCGTTTTGTCCGTTCGATCTTGTGGATCTTTCTCGTATCGCTGACCCTTTCGGGCTGCGACGATACGTTCCTGGATCCCTTTGAAAACGAACAACGCTACTTCACCGTGTACGGATTCCTGGATCCCCTTCAGGCCCGGCAGACGGTTCGTGTCATCCCGGTCACGCGATTTGCAGAGGATATCCAGGGGCCCGCTGAAGGCCAGGCGTTTATTGATGCACGCGTCTATACCCGTGATTTAACAGACAGTACGTCCACCTTGTGGACGCACGAGCTCAAACGATTGGATGACGGATCATACATCCATTTATACCATGCCGACTTCTTGGTGCAGCCCGGCCACACGTATCGATTGGATGTGATCCGGAACGATGAAAAACGCTCCATGGCTACCACCACGGTACCGCGACCAGCCACGGATAAATTTGTCCTGGCCAGTGGACCTGTTGTACGGAATGACTCTACCGTGACTCAGGAGATCGCACTTCCAGGTATTCCTGCCTTGTGGGATTTGAGTGCCGTATACCTGGTGCAAGGCCCTGATTATGTGGATCGCGTATTCGTTCCGTACGAGACGCCCGCAGGACCCGGCCCGGACGGGTTGTGGAAGTATCAATTGAACGTCACCGCGGATCAGGATTCGATTATCGCCCGTGCGCAGCGATTCATGCGGGGTCGCTCCATTGACACATTGCCGGTAACGCTGTCCTCTCTGGGCGTGCAATTCCGGATCATAGACACAGCCTGGTACCCGTTATTGGTTGAGGACGATATCGTCAAGCTGTCCCAACCCGGATTTGCTACCAACGTGATCAATGGCTACGGCATATTCGGTTCGATGGGATTGCATCGGGAAGAGTGGGAGGTCTCCGCACAAGTAGCCAAAGTTCTCGGTTACCCGATCTCGGTCGATGTGGATGCCGGCTTCTGACGTCGTCCGTTTCAGGTCTGTCAGGCCCTTTGTCCCACGAACCAGCCTGATCACTCAAACAGTGATGGATCCAGGCCCGGAATGACGTTCATGGCCGTTTTGTAGTAGATGTGCTGGAGCACATCATCGCTCAGGCCAATACCGTACAGGCGCCACTGGGCGTGGTACTTACGGTAGTAGGGGAAGTACTCGTCTTCGGTTTCGTAGGTGCGGAAGTACGTGTGGAATTCGTCCGGATTGTAGGAGTCCTTGCCCATCATGACGCGGTCCTTGTACTCGGTAAGGAATTCCTTGGCTTTGCGGGGCTGACGGCCCAATTCGTAGATGATGGCTCCCATTTCCGTGACCATGTTGGGATGCTCGTCGAGCTTTGAGCCCAGGGCATCAAGGTCATTGCCCATCCAGGACATGTGCGCACTGATGAAGGTGGTACCCCGGTGCTTGCGCATGATGTCGAAGTGTTCGTCCATGATTTGCTCAAAGGACGGATTCGTAACGGGGTCGCGGTAGCGATTGGGGCGCAGCTTCAGCTCAAGCCACTTCTCGTTGTTCTTGTCACGCGGCTTCCAGAAGTTCGGTGGATCGGCCGAATGAATGAGGACGGGAATTCCCATTTCGCCTGCCAGCGCCCAAATGGGATCGATGCGTGGATCATTCACTGGGACACGATTACCCTCCGTGTCCACAACGTCCATCCCCAGGTTCTTGAAGATTTTCAGACCGCGGGCTCCTGCTTCTATATCGGCCCGCAGTTGGGCAACGGCACGCTCGGTCCATTCCTCCGTCCCGAATCCTTCGAAGTCGATGTTCGCGAAGGTCACCACCCGATTCGGGTAGCGCCCTTCCATATTTTCGACAGCCATTCGAAGTGCTTCTCCAGATCGACCGGACAGGTTCACGATCACGGCCATGTTCATGGCATCCATCTCCATGATCAAGGTGTCCATCGCTCCGGCAGACATGGTTGCAGCACGCCAGTGGTGGCTATGCACGTCCACGAACGGAAATTTGGCTTTCGTCACGAGGTTTTCGTCGACTACGAGCGTGGAGGTGGGCTCAAATTCCTCAATGGTCATGTCACCCATTTCGTTAGCGGCGTCTTGCGCTTCAGAAGCACACGCCGTCAGCAGCAGGAGAAGAAAGAAAGGCAGGAAGCGAACCATCAGAACAGGTGGTCAGTGAATGGACAAACTCCGAACCATCGGTCGAAGCAGGGGTACGAGATTTCGCAAAGTACGTACTCACAACCGCTTCGTTCAGGGTTTGTGAGGTCTCCCATCCTGAAGTTGAACCCTCATGTCTGAGCAACGCGTTTCTGAATTGCTGAAATCTGAGCAGCCGTTTGAGGTCATTTCAGAATTCGAACCCACGGGAGACCAGCCTCAAGCCATCAAGGAGCTTCTGGAAGGTCTTGAGCGGGGAGATGGGCATCAGACGCTGCTCGGCGCGACCGGAACAGGTAAGACCTTTTCCATGAGCAACGTGATAGCCCAGCACGGGAAGCCCGCTCTGGTCTTGAGTCACAACAAGACACTCGCGGCTCAGCTTTATGCCGAGTTCAAGCAGTTCTTTCCGAACAATGCCGTCGAGTTCTTCATCTCGTACTACGACTACTATCAGCCTGAAGCCTATATCGTCCATTCCGATACCTACATCGAAAAGGACATGTCGGTAAATGAGCGCATTGACCGGCTTCGACTGAAAGCTACATCCAGTCTCATCTCGGGTCGATCGGATGTCATTGTTGTGGCAAGCGTCTCGTGCATCTACGGACTCGGTTCGCCCGACGACTACAAAAAGCAGATCGTGCAGGTCAAAGTCGGGGACACGATTCCACGCAATGAGCTGCTTCACGGACTATCGGGTATCTACTACAACCGGAACGATATAGAATTCGTGCCAGGTGCCTTTCGGGTGCGGGGTGATGTCGTTGAAGTCTTTCCGGCATATTCCGAAGATGAGGCATACCGCATCGAGTTTTGGGGTGACGAAGTGGAACGCCTTACGGTGTTCGAACCCATTTCTGGCGACACAATTACCGAGCATCGCTACCTGACCATCTATCCGGCGAAGATTTTCGTCACACCGAAAGAGCAGGTACTTAAGGCGGTGAAGTCCATTGAGGAAGAGCTGAAGTGGCGCCTTGCTGTGCTACGCGAGAATGGGAAGATGCTTGAAGCACACCGTTTGGAGCAGCGCACCATGTTCGACCTGGAAATGCTGAAGGAAGTCGGTTACTGCTCCGGGGTTGAAAACTATTCGCGTCATTTGAGTGGATCTGCGCCCGGCGAGCGCCCCAAGTGTTTGCTGGATTACTTCCCGGATGATTTCCTCATGGTTGTGGACGAAAGTCACGTGACGCTTCCCCAGGTACGCGCCATGTACAATGGGGACCGTGCCCGCAAGCTCAATCTGGTCGAGCACGGATTCCGCCTGCCTTCCGCCTTGGACAATCGACCGATGACGTTCGAAGAGTTCGAGGCCAAGCAGCACCAGGTGGTTTACGTGTCAGCGACTCCAGGCGAATATGAGTTGGAGTTGTGCGGCGGCGTCTTCGTCGAGCAGATCATTCGACCAACCGGAATTCCAGATCCAGATGTAATTCTTCGCCCGACCAAGAATCAGATAGACGACCTCCTTGAGGAGATCAAGGTGGTCACGGACCGTAATGAGCGTGTGCTGGTGACCACTCTGACCAAGCGCATGGCTGAAGACCTTGCTGACTATTTGGATGGATACGGTCTCAAAGTGCGCTACCTGCACTCAGATATTGATGCGCTCGAGCGCGTCGAGATTCTCCGTGGTCTGCGACTGGGGCATTTCGACGTGCTGATCGGGGTAAACCTGCTTCGCGAGGGGCTTGATCTCCCCGAAGTATCCTTGGTGGCCATCATGGATGCCGACAAGGAAGGATTCCTTCGCTCGGACCGCTCGCTCATCCAGACGGCAGGTCGAGCCGCTCGAAATGCGAAGGGTAAGATCCTTATGTATGCCGACAATGTGACGGGGTCAATGCAGCGGATGATGGACGAGACCGATCGGCGTCGCGAGATCCAGGAGGCCTATAACAAGGAACATGGTATCATTCCACGGACTGTTAAGAAGTCGATCGAACAGATCAATCAGGGCACGGCTATTGCCGACGAGAAATTCCAGGATGGTGGACCCGCCTCGCAGTATTACGACGGGCCAGATCCGAGTCGCAAAGTCGCCGATCCGATCATCAAGTACCTCACGGACGATCAGAAGCATGATTTGGTGAAGCAGATGCAGGACGAAATGGCCGAAGCCGCCAAGAATCTCGAATTCGAGCGGGCGGCCGAATTACGGGATTCGATTGCGCAGATCGAGGGTAGTCTGGGATGATGAAACACGTGATACTTTGGATGATGATGGTCGGGCTTACCGGCCCGCTTGTGCACGCACAAACCGGCGAAGTAAGCACTCATGCGGTGCCCGAATGCCAGGACCTGTCGCTGTACTGCATGCAATTGCTCCCGACTCGTGACTTCGCCGGAGCCAGGGGATATGTCGAGATGGTGCGTCCGGTGTCTCCGTTCGGCCTTACGGTCACGCGGGAGGGGCGGCAGCGCTACGAACTGTTGCTGGATATCCGAGGGTTGCCCGAGCTCGGTCCGGATGATGGACATTGGGTCCTCTGGGCGTCACCGCTCACGCTGGATCCAGTGCTCAATCTTGGAGAAGTCGGCAATGGCCATGCGTCCGTCGGGGAGGTGAGCTTCAACAAGTTCATGCTGATCATAAGCCTTGAGTCCGACCTTGGAGGTGAGGCGCGTAAAGGCCCCTTGGTACTGAGGGGCCGTTCGCCCTCGAGCCGGATGGAGCCACATGACATGTTCCAGCTGGCGGCTTTCTCTGAGTCAGCCGAGGCCCACATGCACGGTGAGGATCACATGGGGATGAGCGAAGAATGGCCTCATCCGGCCATGCATCCCAACATTGATATGATGTCCTACATGATGGATCTGACTCCATCGGTGAATCCGTGGCTTCCAGATACTGAGGATGACGAGTCTCTTCCGTGGGCCAAACCCCGATCGGTCCAGAGCATGGCCGACGGTGACTCGCTCGAACTCAGGGCGCACTTTGTCCGCAAGCGGCTGGCTGGCCGGGATTTGGTCATGCTGGGCTACAACGGTGAAATACCTGGACCACTGATTGACGTCCCGGAGGCGGCTACCATTACCGTGTCATTTGTCAACGATACGCCGTTCGAGAGCTCCATCCACTGGCACGGACTTCGGCATGAGAATCGATTTGACGGCGTTCCTGGTCTGACTCAGGATCCGGTGCCTCCCGGTGGGACCTTCGAATACACGGTCCATTTTCCCGATCCGGGCATCTACTGGTACCATCCCCATCTGCGGGAGGATATTCAGCAGGATCTCGGCCTGTATGGCAACATGCTAGTCCGTTCGCCCGACCTGTTGCCCGGCGTTGACAGGGAGGAGATTCTGGTATTTGACGATCTCACCCTGGCCGAAACGGGAAATGTCCCGTATGGCCGGGAAGAAGCCAACTATACGCTCATGGGGCGCTTCGGAAACGTCCTGCTCGTCAATGGAGAGCGGCGCGTCGAACTGTCGGCCACCACGGGAGAGTCCATTCGCTGGTTCCTGACCAACGTGGCCAACACGAGGACGATGAACCTGTCGGTAGACGGCTTGGCGTTGAAGTTGGTGGCTTCGGACCTGGGCGCATTTGAGCAGGAATCCTGGGTGGAGAGTGTACCCATTGCCCCTGCCGAGCGCTACATCGTGGATCTCAGGTTCTCTGAGCCGGGCACCTATGCGTTGGTCAATCACGTGCAGGCGCTCAATCACTCAACCGGCGTGTTCTTTCCCGAACGGGATACCCTTGCCGTGATTACGGTCGATGGTCCCGTTGTGCCTGCCGCGAGTAGCGTTGTTCGTACGAGGGAGGATGTGCAGTCCGGTATTGATCCGTTCAGGAAATGGGTTGATGCATCTCCGACGCACGAGGTAGAGTTGCTGCTTCGCACGCAAGGTCTGGCGCCCATCGTCGACTGGGTGCTGAAGGTAGACCAGGCCTATTTTCATCCGGTGGAATGGTCCGGTACCATGCCCATGATGAATTGGAGTGCCTCCGCCGTTGAGACGGAATGGGTCATTCGGGAAGTGTCATCGGGAAAGGAAAACATGGAGATCGATTGGCGTTTCGACCTTCACTCGACGGCCAAAATCCGAATCCACAATCGCCGGGATGCCATGCATGGCATGCAGCATCCCATTCATGTACATGGACAGCGATTCCTGGTGGTCGCCTACAATGGACGGCCCGTGAACAATCTGGTCTGGAAGGATACCGTTCTGATTCCTGCGGGTATGGATGCAGACATCGTGGTCGAATTCACGAATCCGGGCGCGTGGATGATGCATTGCCACATTGCCGAGCACATGGAAGCTGGCATGATGACCCACTTCATGGTGGAGTAAGCCGCGGATCAAGGCGAAATCCTTCTTTTAAGGACATTATGGCGAATCGGAATCGACTTCGCTATAATGGTCCAGCCTAAACCCCGCCAAGTCCATGAAACGACTCCTTTTCCTCGCGATTGCCGCGCTCGTTACCCTCCCTTCCGTTGCCCAGGACTCTTTTTCGGAGTCTGTCGATCGACTGATTGACTATCACCGAGGGCTCGTGGCGCTCGAAAATGTCACCGTCTTCGATGGAACGGGGTCTGAGGCCAAGTCGGATCAGACCATCATCATCAATGGTGGCACCATTCAAACTGTGGGCGCTTCCTCAGAAGTCAACGTTCCCGAAGGAGCCACCCGGGTGGACCTGAAAGGCCACACGGTCACGCCGGGATTGGTCGGACTCCACAACCACACGTTCTATACGACGAGCCAGCGCAATATCCAGTTGAACTACTCAGCGCCGATGCTTTATCTGGCATCGGGTGTCACAACGATCCGTACGACCGGTAGCGTGGCTCCATATGACGAGATCGAACTGCGGGCGGCCATTCAGGACGGTGAGCAGGCTGGTCCCCATATGTTCATTACAGGTCCCTATTTGCGTGGGAATGAAGCTTGGTTGCGGGGGCCTGAGGACGCAGCACGCGTCACATCTTACTGGGCCGAAGAAGGCGTGGATTGGATGAAAGTCTACACCCAGGTGACGCGCGCTGAACTTGCTGCGGTCGTGGAGGCTGCGCACGAGAAAGGGGTCCAGGTCACCGGTCACCTGTGCTCCATCAGTCACACGGAAGCGGTCGAACTGGGCATCGATAGCATCGAGCACAACTTGATGACGAATACTGATTTCGTCAAGGACAAGGAGCCAGACATGTGCCCGACGGGGCCATGGCGCGCCGAGTATGAAAACCTGGATATGAACTCGGAAGAGGTTCAGAATACGTTCCGGATCATGATCGAGAATGGCATCGGGCGTACGACGACTCCGGCCGTTTATGAGATGTACGTACAGGGGCGTCCGATGGCGGACGAACGGTCACTGGCGGCCATGTCCCCGGAGACGCGGGAAGAGTACATCGCGTCCTATAAGCGCTTTTCAGTAGGCGGCACTCCCGTCAAGCAGTGGGAGCAATCCCGCGCGTATGATCTGGCTTTCCACCGGGCCGGTGGCTTGCTGGCAGCCGGTGTGGATCCGACCGGATTTGGTGGGGCTCTGCCGGGGTATGGTGACCAGCGCAACTACCTGCTGCTGCTCGAAGGCGGATTCACGCCAGCCGAAGCCGTTCAGATCGTTTCCTTGAATGGAGCCAAGATTTTGGGCATTGACGACGTGACCGGATCGATCGAAGAAGGCAAACGCGCCGACCTCGTCGTCTTTGAGGGAGACCTCTCATCCGATGACGATGTAATCACACGCGCACGTCTCGTATTCAAGGATGGCGTCGGCTTCAACTCGGGCCGCATGGAGGAGGCCATCGAGGGACAGATCGGCGTGCGATAGAACGACGTTCAATGCTTCTCCGCCACCCTATTGAGGGACCTCCACAGCCCTAGATCATCCCCAGGATTCCAACGCGGATCATGGCCACAGCGATGGCGGCCAGGAAAAGGCTCGTGACTTTTGCGACGGCCTTGGCCGTGTTCTTGCCCAGCTTCAGCAGGAGGGCTGGGCCAAACAGGAATCCGATCGTGATCAGGGCCAGATTGACGAAAAGTGACACGCTCGTAGGCAGATAACCGAAACTTTGCTGGCTTACGAGGATCGTTGTTATGGCGGCGGGTCCCATTGTCAGCGGAATGCCGATAGGCACGATGCCGATGCTCGTCTCGAGATCGTCATCTGCTTCGCTCGGGGCACGCTGCCGAAAATCACTGAATATGAGGTCCGTGATAGCCAAGATCAGCAAAATCAACCCTCCTCCGACTCGCAGGTCGTTCACCGTGATTCCCATCGTCTGGAAGATCACATCTCCCGCGAAGAGGATCAGCATGGCCACACAGAATGCGGTCGACGACGCCTGAAATACCAGCTTTCGCCGCGCCTGCGAACTCATGCCATCGGTGAGCCCCATGAAAATGGGCAGCACGCCAGGCAGGTTCATGGCAACAAAAAGGGGCAAGAATGATTCGACGTAGGCCGTCATGGGTCCTCAGGTTGGGAGCTGTGCAGGGAAATCACACATACACCGGTTCCATGTTTATTACACAGGTCATGAAGCAACTTCTTCAAACCATAATATTCGTCTCGACTCTTTTTTCCTTGACGGCTTGCCAGGAAGCTGTTCAGCTGGACGACGGGCCGGATGATGTGCTGGCGTTTGAATCCATTGCGTTGGGGCATCAAGGATCGGTGCGGGATACGATTGAAGTCATCCTGAGGAGTGAGGCAGAATTACTGGAGGCCTTACAAAAAGTCACGCCACTTGCAGAGGTCCCGGAGGTCGACTTTCAGCAGTACATGGTCGGGATGATTGCCGTTCCGACCGAATCTGGCGGGTATATCGTCGAGGTAAAATCGGTTGAGCAGACTGGGGATGAAATCACAGTAAACTACGTGCTCAATGTGCCAGCTCAGGATTGCATCACCGTCCAGGCGCTGTCCTTACCCCACCAGATCGTTCAGATCCGCAGATCCGAGGGCAACGCGACGTTCGTCCAGGAGCGCGAGCGCTACCTTTGTGGGATGTAATCCCGACGGGGAACAGCCGATGTCGTTCTAGTTCAGCTCCACGCCTTCCAGCGTCGGGGACTCCACGCGCTCGTCGGTTTCGATCTTGCCGTCACGCAGACGGATGATGCGGCGCGCATGCTGCGCTATTTCCTCTTCGTGCGTAACGAGCAAGATGGTGTTGCCCGCCTTGTGGAGTGCCTCGAACAGGTGCATGATTTCAATCCCGGTTTTTGAATCCAGGTTTCCCGTGGGTTCGTCGGCTAGCAGGATCGAGGGATTGTTGACCAGGGCTCGGGCTACGGCAACGCGCTGACGCTGTCCACCGGATAATTCGTTTGGTTTGTGGTCCATACGATCTCCGAGACCTACTGAACGCAACGCGTCTGCAGCCATCTCGCGTCGCTTGGATCGCGAGTGACCTGCGTATATGAGAGGCAGCTCAACATTCTGGAGGCAATCCACGCGAGGCAGCAGATTGAACGTCTGGAAAATGAATCCAATTTCGCGATTGCGTGCTTCCGCAAGCTCGTCATCGTCCATGTCGCTGACGTCTTGACCGTTCAGCACGTAGGTGCCGCTGGTGGGGACATCGAGGCATCCGATGATGTTCATCATCGTGGACTTGCCCGAGCCTGAAGGGCCCATTATGGCAACGTATTCATTGGGGAATACTTCGAGGTTCGCGCCGTCGAGGGCCCGAACGACTTGAGTACCCATCTGGTAGGTGCGATGGATGTCCCGCAGGATGATGATCGGGTCTTTTTCACTCATGCCGTTGTCCGTTTTGGAGTCCACCGTCAATTGCTGGTCATACGACCGCTCCTGGGCGGTTCCTGTTCTTCGACCAATTCACCCGGCTCGAGCGTTCTCGATACGGACCGGTACGGACCTGTTACAACCTGATCTCCAACACTGATACCTGAGAGGATGACATAGTGAGAATCGTCCGCAATGCCGGTCTCTACCTCAACGATTCGAGAACGGCTTTCTTCATCTACGACGAATACAACGCGACGAAGGTCTTCTTCACCTTGAATCCGCAGTGAGTCGGCAATGCCGCCGTACTCTTCGTCAAGCTGCATGTAGTCACGAACAGTGACGGCTTGAATCGGAACAGCGGTAGCGTCCTCAACGGTGTGAGAATAGATGTCGACCGTTCCGCTCATTCCTGGACGGAAATTCGGCATTTCAGTGGACGCGACAGGAAGTTCATTATCCATTACGACATCATCCACGCCCGAAGCGTCGAACGAGACGTTGTGCGGATCCAGAATGCGAATCTTGACAGGGAAGTTTGTGATCTGCTCCTGACTACCCATCCCTGTTACACGAGCCGAGTTGGCAATCTCTGTTACAATGCCACTGAACGTGCGCGTGGGGTAGGCATCAATCTCGATGGCTGCCGTATCGCCGAGAGCGACATTCACGACGTCATTTTCGTTGACGTTTACCTCCATCTCCATCTGATCCAGTTTCGCGACGCGCATCATTTCGGTACCCGTCATCTGCGTGGTACCAACGACGCGTTCACCCAGCTCAACGGCCAGTATTGAAATCGTGCCGTCCATCGGCGAATAAATAGTCGTGCGTGAAAGCTGTTCGCTTGCCTCCTTGAGACGAGCTTGAGCGATCTGGACGCTGTACTGCGCAGCTTCGTAGGAGGCTTTCATTGTCTCGAAGCGCGTTTCCGCGGTCTGGAACGCAGCCTGCGAGATGGCTCCCGACTCGAAAAGTGCTTTCTGACGATTCAACTCGAGCTCTGCGTTCAGCAGGTCTGCACGGCGTTGGGCTTCGCTTGCCTTGGACTGCAGGACACTGGCCGAAGCCTGGTCAACCTGCGCTTGGTAGAAATCCGGCTTGATACGGGCCAGCAACTGGCCGCGGCGCACCTGGTCTCCTTCGGCAATCGGCAGTTCCACGATCTCCCCGGATACATCCGGGCTGATGCGTACCTCCACTTCGGGCTGAATATTGCCGGAGGCTGTCACCAATTGCGTCACCGTCCGAAGCTCCACTTCGGCCAGCTCAACCTGAGTGGCTCGTTCCTGTCCACCGACGATGCCCGAAGCACGAAGTCCAACGATCAGGGCAACGGCAATGACTAGCAGGACACCCAGAATGACGAGGATACGTTTCGTGGCGTTCTTCTTCTTTTTGGCCATGGATGCGGGAGAATGGTTCGAAAACGTGAAAGGATTGCAGGTGGTGCCGGATCAAGAGGGATGCACTCAATTGAAGAGCGATTGCCCCGGATCCAGGATTCCCTGGTAGTACTCGATAAGACGGTGCTGGAAGTGGAATTGGAAGACAGCCTGAGCTCGCTGGCTGGAGGCATTCACGTACTGTGACCGGGATTGCTGCAACTCGACAAGGGTCGAGGCGCCCACTTCGTAGCGTTCTTCTTCAACACGGAGGGCCTGGTCAGCTGCCTGCAAACTCTTTTCAGTCACGTCGAGGCGCTGTACTGCGATCTGGTAGTCGAGATAGGCCTGACGAACTTCGATGGCCACATTCTGCTGCACGTTTTCCAGATCCAGACGTGCATTGGCGTACTGGACCTTGGAAGACTCGATACCGCGCTTGACGTTGAAGCGATTGAACAGCGGAATGGAAAGCGAGAGGCTCAAACGCTCGGATCGGTTATTCCTGAGCTGGGTGCCGAAGTCATCGCGTTCGTTGGCTGACGTGTAACCCGATCCGTGACTGGCGTTGAGGCCAAGTGATGGCAAATAACCGGCTCGGGCGGCACGGATGCTTTGCTCGGCAGCGTCAATGTTGGCTTCCTGTGCCCTCAAGTCGGCACGACGCTCAAAAGCGCTGACCAGTAAATTTGCTGGATCGTAGGAACGCACGCTCAGCGGGAGCGAGCTGGGATCTGGAGCAACAAATCTATAGTCGGCCAATGGGTCGAGTTGCAGGACCTGAATCAGGCGTGTCTTGGATACCTGGAAGGTGCTCTCTGAATTGAGCAAGTTGGACTCAGCGTTGGCAAGGGTTGCTTGCTGCTGGTACTGGTCGGAAATAGCACGTGAGCCCACCCGGACAAATTCTTCGATCTGATCGAGGAGCTGCTGCTGAGCTTGGACCTCTTCCTGTCGAATGCGGATGTTCTCTTCGGCCAGGATGACGTTGAGATAGTTGGAGATGACGTTGAAGACCACCGTCTGGCGTGTCCGCTCCATGGAATATTCCTGTGCTTTCAGCTGGGCGCGAGCCCCATTGAGGCCGGCTACATCGGCAAAGCCGTTGAACAGATTGAGCTGGGTACCAATGCCGTAATTGAAGCCGTCCGTAGACGTGTTGCGCAGCTGACCGACGGTCTGATCGAACTGGAGGCCCCAGTTCCGATTGGCGCCCGAATTGGCATTCAAGTTCGGGAGGAAGTTGGCTCTCTCAGCCTTTACGGCAAGCTCTTGCAGATCGAGGTTGTTTTCGGCTCGCTTAATGGTCGTATTGTTCTCCAGTGCAATGGAGACCGCTTCGTTGAAAGTGACATCCCGGACGTCCTGAGCACTGGCGTTAAAGACCATGAACAGGCAAAGGAAGAGCGGCAGCGGGAAGAGGGCGACGAGGCGCCGGTTTCCGGCGAATTCGAAGCGGGGCAAAGCGATGCTGGAAGTCATGTCAGATGGAATGTTTGATGCGGGAAAGCTGAGTCGCAACGATGGAGACAGACCCGATATGGCTTTATCGGGCACGTTGTGTTGGACGAAGCCCGCGGATTATTCATTCCTATGTGGAGTACATGCCACGATTGTTGCACACGCCCCTACAACGGTGTCGGGCATTCGGGGATACCCTGATTTTCATGCTTGACTCTCTACGGGAGGTCTATGAGACGGTTGCATGCGCTTCGAGAGGATTGGCAAGGAGTCGGCGGATTCGTCTAATCTTGGATAAAGCAACTACGCTGCAGAATGGACCCTTCCAGGTCCCGAGAGTGTTCACGTAACCATGCCTGCCTCGCACGCGTAGGTGCTTCCTGATCAATCTGGTGTTCCTGTACCCACCGATCTGTAATTGTGAAAAGGCTGTTCCTCATTTCGACCTTGATGCTCGTTTGCGCTGCGGCTTGGGCCCAGCCGCGCAATGGACTGTTGGTGCCTCCTACCTTGAACGGCGGGGATAATCAGACACCCTTCATCTATCTGGCAGAAGGAAACCAGTTTGAATACCGGATCACGCACTCGATCAACGGCATTCCAGCCGATCCGGCGTTTTTGCGATTCACGGTTACGGGTGAGCAGTACCCTGTTTCTCAGGCTATGGATTTTTTCATCCTTGTCCAGACGTATTCGAACGACAAACTCGTTCGGCAAGCCCAGTGCTATGTACGTCAACAGCGAGGACGCATTCATCTGCTGGGCGCTTCCAATATGGGCGCGCCCGACTGTAATTGGCAGGCTCCGTTTTCTCAGCAGGACGTTGTGATCAGCGATGTCCCAGTGGAGGTACGGGTCGGAGAAAGCAGCTTCAGTGTACCCTCAACAGGCACCTACGAGCACTATTGGGGAGATCAGAACGGCGACAATGGCTTTATCTCGTTCCGCTATGCAGATGGGATTGGACTGTATCGGTTCGAAAGTCGGACGTCCGACTCGCCTCTGGAGCCGGATCAGGAGCATGTTGAATGGCTCGGAGAGCTTCAATATGCCCGCATCGGTGGCATGGAGTATGGCCGTTCAATAATCAAGGAGCGCTTCGAACCGGCTGATGTGTTGCCGGAGTTGACTCCCGCGCAATAGCGCCTATCAATTACCGGCGTCTTCTAGCGCATTCCACTCCTCAAGAGTGGCCATCGACACCTGGTTTTCCATGAGCATCAGCCACTGGCCATCTTTCTTGACGGATAAGGCCGTGAAGTGAACCAAGGCCCCAGAAGTCCCATCCGCTGTTTCCGACATGTAGTGGAAAATGCCCTCCTCGTAGGCGGTTGTAGAACTGATAAGTCGCTTGGAGAAGCGAAAGTCGACCGAAGCGGTCATTTCGCCTGCGGCGGTCTGATCGAAACCAGGTTTCCAGTTTGTCAGTGCCGTGTCAAGGGAAACAGAGGCATCCTGCATGGCAAATACCAGTACGGCATCCGAGTGATAGGCGGCCGAATACCCTTCGAAATCACCTTCGGCTACCGTGCGGGACACTTCTGCCCAATACGCGTCCAGCTCTGCCGTGACAGATTGTGCTGATGCGGTGACAGTAAGCAAGAGGAAGATGGCTGCAACTGAAAAACGGGTCATGATTGGCTCCGATTGGACGTTCTACGCTTCGCATGGTAATACACTACAACCCTTTCTTGCTACTCGGTCCTCCAGGTTTTGCGATCTCGACGAGGAGTTAAACATCGCGCACCGCTGAGATAGGTCTTCAGCCTGTCGATGGGTGTCTAGTCAGACTGTAAATCGAGATCCATGACATCGCTGCAGATTTGCTCAAGCAAGTGGCTGGAGTGGCTCGCAATGATCATTACCCCTCCTCGCTGCTCAAAATCCCGAAGGAGCTCCAGGGCCGCTACCGTGGCCTCGCTATCCAAGCCGCGAAAAGGCTCATCCAATAACAACACATGCGGGCGGGCCACCAAAGCCGCAGCCAACTGCGTTTTTTGAATCATCCCGCTCGAATTCCAGCTGTCGAGCTGCCGGCGAGATTTCGCCGGCCGCGCCGGCTGAGATTTCCTTTTGTCCCGCATTCGAAAGCAAGCTTTCTCAAGCGTCCAAAAGAAAACCCCACTCACTTCGTTCGTGAGCGGGGTTCGCTTGCGGAGGGGGTGGGATTCGAACCCACGATACCCGTAAAGGTATGCCGGTTTTCAAGACCGGTGCGTTCAACCAG